>Ga0136617_10005044_pt1 | contig 11804 bp, 11 predicted proteins | sample AntDrymUQ3222106_2_FD_129672 | JGI IMG/M metagenome (GOLD analysis project Ga0136617, IMG submission 129672) | Polar desert sand microbial communities from Dry Valleys, Antarctica - metaG UQ322 (21.06) | ecosystem: Environmental > Terrestrial > Soil > Desert | place: Antarctica: Dry Valley...
CGCGGGCCCGTCTCCTTGCCGCGACCAGTGGTTTTTGATGGCGGGTTGTTTGTAACTGACCTGGATCGAGAGATGCTGCGGCTGAACTGGCCGCGCCTTGAGGTCGCCTGGCGGGTTCCCGCAGAACGTTTCTGGCCCGAGAGTACGTTCCAAGATCTGCTGTTGCTCTGGTGTCACGATGATTTTCGCTATCGCGCGATGCGGTTGACAGGTGAGGTTGCGTGGACGCTGGAGCCGAGGAATGGGACGTTGGCTTCCGCTTGGGGTCGCTCTGGCGATCGCCTCTTGTCCTTCGGGGCCGGGGTTTTCGTGGCGGACTTGGTCAGCGGAAGGCAGATCGACTATCACGAAATACCGGGTGCACCGGTCACGGCCAGAGGCTTCTGCGAAGAGGTACTCCTGCTCGGAGGAAAGGACGGCGGTGATCCCATCCGTGCGTACGACCTTGGACAGCGCAGGCTTGTGTGGGAGCGGGATCTGACCAAGGACCTTCGTTCCTCCGCGCAAGGACGCGGGTCTTCCGATGAGTTCTTTTACCCGTACTGCGGATCAGGAGAGCGCTTTGTCGCTCGATTGGCTAGGAGCTTGTTCGGAGTTGCGATGGCTGATGGTCGGATTCTGTGGCACGCGCCGCTTTCTTTGGGGAGCAACCCGCCCGTCATGGCGAACGGGCGAATCTACGCCTGGACCTGGGGGAAGGAGAACACGCACGAGCAGCACTTGGTGTGTCTGGACGAGGCCACAGGCGAGGTGATCTACAAGAATTCTCTTGCGAAGTACGGCGGCGATTTCGCGCTCTATCAGGACGCGCTGGTGGGGCGCCCGGTCGGGGACCACGTTGCCTTCGGCGCGCGATCGGGACTGCTGGCGCTGTTCCGGCTCTCCGACGGCGAACTCGTCTGGTCGTACAAGCACAAGACGCAAGTGTACGAGCCGGTCATCGCGGGGAATCGGCTTCTGGTGACGGCCGCAGACGGGAACCTGCTGATCTTCGAAGGCCAGGGCTGAGCAGTGGGCGGCGAGCGCTCCACCGGCCATTGGCCGGCGGAGGCTCGATGGCCCCGTCCGCCAAGAGTCTGGCATCGTTCGCCGCTGCGGCGGCGGAGGATCCAATGTTGAGTGAGACCGCGCTCGGGAGCCACTTGACCGATCTCACCACCATTCTCGAAGACCGCGCCGAGCAATCCGAGACCCCTCTCGGCCACGTGACCTCTGGCCGCCTCGGCTACGCGAACCAGGTCGTGGCGGGCATCTGGGGTGCGGGCAATTCGCCAGTGGGCCGAACTCGCGTATTGGTTCCCGTCACTCTCCGTGGCCGCGGGGACCCGGAATCTGCCGGGCATGGCGAATCAGGCCTTTGCAATCTACGGTGGAGATGATGTCTCTGATCCGCCGCTCGCGTTTACCTCGCATACCTACATGACCTCCCGACCCCTCAACAAGGTGTGGGGCGGGATTCCGTAAGGTTCAGCAGTTCCTTGAGTAGCGAGGCCCCGTACACGGATAAGTCGGTCCCACCTAAGGCGCCGAGCAGAACTGGCACTGTCCTGCTGTCGCTTATGGGGTTCATCGCTGCAGGGATCGCTTGCTTGCAATTGTTGAGCGCACGCAGGGTCTGGAGCAATTACGTTTATCAGTCCCGCGTGTACTGGGATGTTAGCGGTGCAGCGATCGCGGTCCTTCACGCAGTGATCATCTTCTTCGCGGGCGGGATGATCGGGTTTCGGTTAACGCGGCTGCTGTTCGGCTGGCGTCGGACGAGGATGGGGCGCCCACTTCCTGGCGACCGCCTGGGACGCGGGGACTGGTGGCTCGCAGCTCCCATGCTGATCGTCCTGTACCTGACCCATTTGGCTAACTGCCGGTGAGTTGCAGGACCATGCCTCCCGCCGATCGTAGCCGGTTCGCGACGAGCTCCTCAGCCTGGAACCGCACCTCATAGGGATCCTGTCCGGATCTCGGCGCGCAGGGAGCGGGCGTGAGCTGCGGATTTCCGTCACGCAGCAGCCCGGACCAGCCCCTTCGCCGGATGAGTCCTAAGCGTCGCGCAAGGGCATCTTCGCGGCCGCGTTGGCGATTGCGAAGACATCGCGCAGCGACCGGTTCTCCCGCCGCGCGATCGCCGCGCAGGACTCGAACTCCGGCGCCACGGTGATCACGCGGCCCTGCCACCGGCTGCGCTTGAACGTGATCGGCCCGACCTCCGTCTCGATGACGACGCTGTCCCGCTCCAGCTCGATCCGCGACATCTCGACGTAGCGCAGCCCGATGGTCGGCGTCTCGCGGAAGATCGTCTCCACGATGGCGTCGCGGCGCTCCGGAGCGCAGAGCACGCGAAGCAGCACCCCGGGGCGGTTCTTCTTCATCTGCAGGTGCTGCAACGCGACTTCGACGGCGCCTGCTTCGTAGAGCCGCTCCATCGCGTAGCCGATGACCTCGGGTGTCGCGTCGTCGAGGTCGGTCTCGATGCTGATGTCTTTCGCTTCCGCCCCCTCGCCGGACTCGGACACACCCCGCATCGCGCGCAGCGAGTTCGAGTAACCCTTCGGATCGCGCGTTCCCAGCCCGTAGCCGATCTGCTCCACGCGCATCGGCGGCTGTGGTCCGAACCCCGAGCAGTACTCGGCCAGGATCAGCGCGCCGGTCGGCGTGCACAGCTCGCCCGCGATGTCGGTCTGGTAGGTCGGGATGCCCCGCAACAGCGCGGCCGTCGCGGGGGCGGGGATCGCCATCGACCCGTGACGGGTGTCCACGCGCCCGCGCCCCACGTGCACGGCCGAGGCGCGGATGTCGCTCGCCCCGACGGCATCGAGGGCAACGGCGACGGCGACGATGTCGACGATCGAGTCGATGGCGCCGACCTCGTGGAGATGCACCTTCTCGATGGGCTGGCCGTGGACGGCGGCCTCCACCTCGCAGATACGACGAAACATGCGCACCGCCCGGTCTTCGACGACGCTCGACAGGCCGCGACCGCCGACGATGGCGCAGAGGTCGCCGAGGTTGCGATGCGCGCGGCGCTCGTCCGGCGGAATCGTGACCTCGAAGCGCGTCCCCGAGATCGCGGCGCGCCGATCCTTGAAAAACCGCGCCTGGTAGTCGTGCACGGGGAGCTTCGCCAGCTCCGATGCGATGTGCCCGCCGTCCACGCCGAGGTCGACCAGGGCGGCCACCGCCATGTCCCCGGCGATGCCCGCGGAGCAGTCGAAGTAGAGAAGAGCGGTCACGAGGGATCGTAGCTCAAGCGCCGCCCACGGGCTCCGCGGACCGGGCGACGGCGCGCGGTGCGGCGAGCCACAGCCCCACCGCCAGCAACGCGAAGATCGCGGCGTCCACGGCATAGATCGCCTTGAGATCCCACCGAACGAGAAGGCCCGCCACCGAGGGGGACACCGCGCCTCCGAAAAGGGCCGCCGAGGAGAAGAACCCGAAGGCGGTCGTCCGCTGCGCGCCCCCGACGACGAGCCCCCCGATCGTGTAGCAGAGCGTGAGGGCGCCGCCGGAGGCCAGTCCGAGCAGGATGGCCAACGCAAGGACGGCCTGAAACGAATCGACCCGACCCATCGGCCACACCACCAGCGCGCCGGCGAAAAGGCTCCCGACGAGCAGCCCCCGAGGCGGCCATTTCCGGCTCGCGCGGCCCAGCATCGAAGCCGAGATCGCGGCCGCTACGGAGTAGCACGAGATGAGTGCGCCGGTGGAAAACGCCAGTCGCGCGGGCGGGATCCCGAGGCTCTGGAGATGCAGGGGCAGGATCGGCGTGAACGAGCGGCCGACGAAGTTCACGAGAAACAGGATCAGCAGCAGCCCCGCCACGTGCGGGAGCCGGAAGATGGCCAGGAACGGCGGGCGCTCCTCCGGCTTGCCTTCGGTGGTCGGACGCGGGCCCTCGTCGTAGAACGCGAGCAGCAGGGCGAGGGAAACCGCGCATGCTGCGGCGGCCACGAGAAAGGTCAGGCGGATGCCGATGGTGTCGGCGAGGAATCCCCCCGTGAGCGGTCCCACCGCCGCGGACAGGATCTGTGCAGACTGGATCGAGCCCACGGCGTGTCCGGTGTGCTCGCGGGGCGCGCGTGACGTCGCCATCGCCAGGCCAAGCGGGCCGATGCCGCCGAACAGCCCGATCCCCGCGCGCAGCACGAACAGCTGCCCCACGCTCGTCACGTAGGCGGTGAGAGCCATCAGCACCACGTACGACAGCAGCGCGCGCACGGCCATCCGCTTCTGGCCGTAGCGGTCGGCGAGACGGCCCCACACCGGCGCCAGCAAGCCGGCCAACAGCGGGGCGACGCCGATGAGGACCCCCGCCCATTGCGCCACCTGCTTCTCGTCCTCCACCCCGAGCTCGCGCACGTAGAGGGGCAGGAAGGGCAGTACGAACGCGAACCCGGTGAAGACGACGAACACGACCGCCGTCATCACCATCTGGTTCCGGCGCCACGGCTCCGCGGCGAGCGGCATCACGCGAGGAGGCGGACGGTCGCCAGCACGAGCCCGTCGCGATGCTCGATGCGCACCTCCGTCGCCCCCGCGGACCCGAGGCGCCGCGCTGCGCGGAGAGCCGCTCCGCCCAGCCGCGCTCCGGGAGCGGTCCCATGGATGACGACGACGTCGCGCCATCTCACGCCGCCGCTCCACCCGGTGCCGATGGCCTTGCTCACTGCTTCCTTCACCGCGACTGCATCCGCGACGGCGAGTGGCGGGTGGCCCACCGGAAGGGCCGCGATCTCCGCCGGGTCCATGATCTTGCCCAGGAACGTACCGCCCCAGCGCGCGAGGGCCCGTTCGATGCGGTCGACTTCGACGAGGTCGATCCCGAGCCCGGCGATCATGGTGTTAGTCCCAAGGTCTCAACCACCTGAAGAATTATCGCAGTCTGCGGCTAGAATGCCGCCGCTCGGAGGATCACACGATCGAGGCGCGGGGGCGGACGATCGGCAAGTACGTGGTCGAGCGAGTGCTCGGCCAGGGCAGCACGGGCACCGTCTACCTCGCGCGGGATCCGGGGCTCGATCGCCGCGTCGCCGTGAAGACGCTCACCCCGGGCCCCGAAGATACGCCGGAGCTGCGCGTTCGCTTCCTGCGCGAGGCGCAGGCGGCGGGCGGACTCCGCCATCCCAACATCGTCACCGTCTACGACGTCGGGGAGGACGCGGGGCAGCCCTACATCGCGATGGAGTACGTCGATGGGCACGACCTCGACCAGCTCATGCAGCAGCGCGAGCCGCATCCCATGGAATGGCGGCTCGACGTCCTCCGGCAGCTGTGCGACGGGCTCGCGCATGCCCACCGGCGCGGGATCGTCCACCGTGACGTGAAGCCCGGCAACATCCGCGTGACCTCGGCCGGCGAGGTCAAGATCATGGACTTCGGCCTCGCGCGCCTACCCGCGTCGACGATGACGAAGAGCGGCCACGTGCTCGGGACCGTCCATTACATGGCTCCGGAGCAGATCGAAGGCACCGGGGTCGACCGCCGCGCCGACGTCTTCTCGGTCGGCGCGATTGCCTACGAGCTGGTGGCTCGGCGAAAGCCGTTTGCGGCGGACTCGCTCACCGAGGTCATGTCGCGGGTCGTGCATGGCGCGCCGGACGCCACCGCGCTTCCCGTCACGCCGTATTCGCCGGGGCTGGAGCGCATGGTCCTGAAGGCGCTGGAGCGCGATCGCAACGCCCGGTACCAGTCGCTGGACGAGATGCACGCCGCCCTCGCGGCCCTCGTACAGGATGCCGCTCGTCGAGGCGTATAATCATCGTGGAGGTCCACATGCGTCCATGGGTCGCCGTAGCCGTTGCCGCCGCCGCCATCGCCGTGCTCGCCACGCCGTCCGTCGCGCAGAGCCTGGCCGAGGTCGCCGCGCGGACGAAGAAGAAGGAAGAAGGCAAGCCCAAGGCCGCCAAGGTCTACACCGAATCCGACCTCCGCAGCCGTCCCGCGGGTTCGGGCTCGATGTCGGCGATGGAAGGCCCCATCACCGCCGTGGCGGCGCCCGCTGCGGGCACGATGGCGGCCGCGCCCGCTCCCGCGGGCGAGAAGGTGAAGTCCGAAGAAGAGCTGCGCGCCGAGAAGCAGACCGATTGGCGCGAGCGCCTCCAGCACGCCGAGTCCGAGGTCGTGCGCATCTCCGACGAAATCACCCGCGCGCAGACGGCGCTCAACGACATCAGCGGGCCGCTGTACGGCGGAACGCGCGGGGGTCTGATCACGCGCGTCGACGAGGGCAAGCGGCAGCTCGCGATCGCCCAGCAGAACGTCCTCGACATCCAGGAAGAGGGACGCCGGGCCCGCTACCGGTAGCAGCGCCGCGCGGGCGCCGCGCCGGCGCTTACCAAGCTGGGGGGGAACGTCCGCGATGGTGCAAGCGATGCGCGTCGCTCCCCCCCAGACCCCCCATCGGGCGCCGTCGGACTGCGTCCGCCGCCGCCCTACTGTCGGGCGTTGATGATGTGGGCGAGCACTCCGCGCACCTCGACGCGGCGGGGGGCCCCCGCCGTCTCGATGTCGAAGGTCCCTCCCGCGGCCGGCAAGGAAACGGTCGTCTCCTCGCGCCCGCCGGCGTGCACGACGGCGATCTCGAGGGGCACCGGTCCCGGCAGGCCACGCGTGGCGACCTTCACCGCGGTCTGGAAAGCGCCGGCCCGCGACGACGACGTCCGGCGCGAGATCCGCAGCTCGGGCAACGACGTTCCATAGACCCACTCCCGGAAGTAGGGCTCGAGCACCATCCCCGACTCCTTCTCCAGCGCTCCGCGCAGGTGCTCGGAGCCGATCTTGCCGAAGCGGTGCTCGCGCTGGATGGCGACGAGGGCCCGGGTGAACGCGGCGTCGCCGACGAGCTTCCGCAGCATGTGCAGCACCCACGCGCCCTTGTCGTAGACGACGGCGCGGTAGATCTGCGGATCGGATTGGAGGTGGCCGAGCCGGTGGCCCAGATGAATGGGGCCTTGATCGGAATGCCGCTTCGCCCATCGCGCCATGCGCTCCATGACGGTCTGGAACGCCGCTTCCCCGACGTCGTGCCGTACCCATAGGGCTGCCGCGTACTGGGCCATCGCTTCCGAAAGCCATCGCTCGTGGTAGTTCTGACCGGCGACGCCCTGTCCCCACCACTGATGCGCGAGCTCATGGGCGAGGAAGAACCCGGGCACGTCCCAGAACGTCGCCGGATCGTCGCGGAGCGTGGTCCGGAACAGTAACGGCCGGACCGACATCACGACCATCCCCGGGGGGCTGTGTCCGCCGGGCGTGCGCCCCTCCATGAGCACGACGTTCAGCGTCGCGTAGGGTGCAGGCCCGAAGATGCTCTCGAAGAAGGCGACGATCTTCGTCGCGTCGGCCAGGAGCGCCGGCGTCTGCGTTCGCGTGCGGGGAACGGAGAAGCCGCGCATGCCGGCGGTGGCGGCCGCTTCCGTCAGGCGGCCGACGGCGACGGTGATGTACTTTCCCGGCCGGTCCTGACGGTAGTCGAGCACCGTCCTTCCGTTCGCGGTGCGGGGAGGGGCGAGCCTTCCCGCGGTGATGGCCATCTGTCCCGCCGGCACGTCGAGGCTGACCGTCGCCGTCGCGTAATCCGCCGCGCCGCATTGCGGGTACCACGCCGTCCGGTTCGAGTACACGAGAACGGGCTCGAGCGCGATCTCGACCTCCGCCGCGGAGCTGAACGGCGCCCCGGGCGCCTGGAGCACCTCCTGCTCGACGGGATCCGGCCGGTGGGTCCCGGAGAAGCGCACGGTGAGCACGATCTCGCCCACCCGTCCCGACAGCGGGCCCAGCGACACCATCACGCTGTCCTGGCCGCGCACGCGGAAGAAGAGGTGCTCGCCGCCCTGCGCGGTGCGGATCGACTCGACGATCAGGGAATCGTCGAGCCGCAGCCGGAGCGTCGACGCCGGCTTCTTCATCCGGATGCGCATCGTGTTCTCTCCGGAGATCGCCCACCGGTCAGGTTGGAAGCGGACGTACAGATCGTGGTGAAGGACGTCCTCGGCCTGCTCGTCGTCCTCGTTGTACGCCGCCTCGCCCCCTTCGACGGAGTAGAGCGCGATCTGCAGTCGGCGCCTGCGGTCGAACAGCGTGATGCCTTCGGGATCGGCGCGGGAGAACGAGTAGGTCAGGAGGCCGCGGCGACCGTGGAAGGTGACGAGCGCTTCGCCGACCTGCGGCATCAGCCACCAGGGAGAACGGGGGAGCGCGGTGTCGAGCAGGAAGGAAGTCTCGACCTGGTCGCGGTACAGCCGTTGCGCGGCGTCGAAATGGCGCGCGCCCGCCGGGTCGGCGACGAGCTTCGCCGGCGACAACACGCGGTGGAAGTCCGCGGGGTGGATGCGGAGGAACGCGGAACGCACCTTCTCGACCAGCTCGGGCCGTCCCGCGTAGTGGCGCAGCTGGTTCTGCTCCGTCTGCGGGCGCGGGTGGAACCGGACCGTGCCTTCCCCCACGAAGACGAGCACCGTCGGCCCCACCGCGACCGGCGACACGAAAACGGACCCGCGGGTCCAGGTCATCTCGAAGTCGTCCAGGCGAACCGTCATCCCCGCGGCGCGGAACGGCTCACGTCCCAGGGACAGGTGGACGAGCCCCTCGATGTCGCCGACCTCTTCGCGTCCCACGACGGCCCAGCCCTCGGGACCTCGCTCGACGGTGTAGACGATCTGCGCCAACCGCGCCCGGGGTTCGGAGACGGTGAAGACCTGGCCCGACGCGGTCATCCGCGACGGCGTTCCCACGGCGGCGATGGGTGCTTCGATGGAGAGGACCGCTTCCTCGCCGCGCCACCGGTCGGCCAGGAACCGCTGCTCGCTCGCCCGAGCCGGCTCGTCGGGGAAGCGCCAGAGCCGAAGGTAGGCCTCGGCATCCCGATTGCGCCATGCCGCGTGCAGGCCGGTGAGGACGGCGCCCGGCGTGGATACGGGGTCGGCCTGTGCGCTCGCAACGGCGCTCGCGCCCAGCAGACAGGAAAGGATGGCCGCGCCGCCGGTCTTCAAGAGTTCACAAGCCTCGCGAACGGCGCCCCCCGAAGGCTTCAGTAGATCACAGCCCCACGGACGCGGCCAATCGGGACCGCAACAGCCAACCGCGGCGTTGAGGCGATAATCGCGCATGACCGTTTTCGATCGCCGGCGGCTGCCGGCTCCCGTCTTCAAGCTGGACGTGGAGCGCATGCGGCAGGGCTGGTACTCCGACAAGTACTTCATCAACATCGCGCGCACGCTGGCCGAGCTCGCCGCGGCCGGTTACCGCTTCGGAGGAACGGCGCCCGACCTGTCGGATCTCGAGGTCGACCTTGCCAGCGTCGACGTGGGTCAGGTCGAAGTGGAGATGCAATGGTTCCCGCGCCGCCAGCCGTCCTGCGTCGTGGTGGGGGTGGACAAGGCGCTTGCCATCCTGCGCGAGGGAACGGGCTTCTTCGACGCGGAGGGGCGCTTCGTCAACACGTTCGGAGAGATGGAAGTCTGGGCCGTCCACGACGGGTCCGAGGCGCCGTACGACGGAGACGTGCTGAACGTGACTCCCGTGATGCGCGTCCGCGGGCGCTACCGCGACTTCGCGATGCTCGAGACGCCGACCATGGGTGCGCTCACCCGCGGCAGCCGGGTAGCCACCAACGTGTACGAGGTGCTCAAGGCGGCCGGCGGCAAGCAGGTGCTGTTCTTCCCCGCGCGCTTCGACGCCTTCGAGGTGCAGGCCGCGGACGGGTACGCGTACCAGGTCGCGATCCAGCTCTTCAACCAGAACTACGGGAAGAGCGTGTCCGCGCACATCTCGACCGACGCCCAGGGGGACTGGTGGGGCGGCGCCGGCGGGGGAACGGTGGCCCACTCCGCCATCGCCTGCTTCCTCGGCGACACCGCCGAGGCCACCATGGCCTTCGCGGCCACGCGGCCGGCGGACATCCCGCGCATCGCCCTCGTCGACTTCCGCAACGACTGCGTGGGCACCTCGGTGAAGGTCATCCGCGCGATGTTCCGCAAGTACCTGGAGCTCACGAGGGCAGGGAAGACCGACGAAGCGCGGAAGTACAAGCTCTTCGGCGTGCGCCCCGACACCTCCGCGAACATGCGCGACGTGTCCGTGCTGCCCCTCGGCGACAAGCGGCTCGATTGCGGAGTCAACCCCCGCCTCGTCTTCGCGATGCGCGAGGCCATCGACCGGGAATGGCAGGGCTGGGAGCTGGCCGGTGAGGAACGCGCCCTCGCGGAGAGATACTGCAAGGAAGTGAAGATCGCCGTCACCGGCGGCTTCACGCCGGCCAGGATCCGGCAGTTCGAGGACCTCGACGTCCCCGCGGACATCTACGGGGTCGGCTCGTGGCTGCTGTCGAGCTGCGACGTCTGCGGGACGAACAACGACTACACGGCGGACGTGGTGCGCGTCCGCATCGAAGGGCGCTGGTACGACCTGGCCAAGACCGGCCGCCAGGCCTGTGACAACCTGATGCTGGAGCGTGTGCAGTGATGGACGGCTCGGTCTCGATCATCACCGCCTTTGCCGGCGGCCTCGCCTCGTTCGTGTCGCCGTGCGTGCTGCCGATCGTGCCCGGCTACCTGTCGTTCATCAGCGGCGTGAACGTCGCCGAGTGGAAGGCGACCGAGGCCCCCGCGGGGCTCGCGCGCCGCGTCGCCATCATGAGCTGCGTGTTCGTCCTCGGCTTCTCGACCGTCTTCGTGAGCCTGGGCGCGGCAGCGACGATGGTGGGGTACACGCTGCAGCAGTACAAGCGCGAGCTGGGGATGATCGGGGGCGCGCTCGTCATCATCCTCGGCCTGCACACCGCCGGCATCTTCAAGATCCCGTGGCTGCTGTACGAGCGCCGCGCGGAGATGCGCTCCCGCCCGGTGGGGCTGTTCGGCGCCTACCTGGTGGGGATCGCCTTCGGGTTCGGCTGGACGCCGTGCATCGGCCCGATCCTGGGCGCGATCCTGCTCTACGCCTCGCAGCAGGAAACGGTGACCGAAGGCGTCGTGCTGCTGTCGAGCTACTCCGCGGGCCTCGGCATCCCCTTCATCGCGTCCGGACTGGCCATCAACCGCTTCTTCCGTGCGTCAAGCCGCCTGAAGCGCCACATGCACGCGGTCGAGGTCGTCTCCGGCGTCCTGCTCGTCGGGGTCGGGGTGCTGCTTCTGACGGACCGGCTGACCGTGCTCGCGCAGTGGTTCTCGCGAATGTTCCCGGGGCTGGCACAGATCGGCTGACCCCGCTCCACGCCCGCGTGAGATGGATCACGCCGGCGATGGAAATCCGCGGCCGCACCTGCCACGGCCCTTGTGGCAGGCTAGATTGAGTGTGTGCAGAGCTTGGCCCAGCGCGTCTCCGTCCGGCCCCTCGCGGGGCTGCGGGTGGTGATCGTCGACGACGAACGCGTGAGCCTGATGGCGATCACCGCGATGTTGGGGTCGTGGGGTGCTTCGATCCAGGCCGCGGGCGGGGCCGCCGACGCGCTTCGCCTGATCGCGGACACCCCGCCCGACCTCGTCGTCTGCGATCTCTACATGCCGGACATGGACGGGTTCGAGATGATGAAGCGGGTCCGTGAGCTGCCTGCGGCCAGCGGCGGTCGCACGCCGGCCATCGCCATCACAGCGCATCCGTCCTTCGACAGCCGCCGCGAGGCCGAGCGCGCGGGCTTCGGCGCCGTCTTCTCCAAGCCGTTCGCGCGCGACGAGCTGATCGAGACGATGCTGCGGCTGTCGAAGCCCTAGCGCGCGGCCGAGAGGCCTCGCCCTCGTGCTCGTTCCGGGCCGCTTTCAGGAGTGAGGGTCGCGGATCGCGGCGTCGTACTGCGCGACCACCTCGTCAACGGGACC
>Ga0136617_10005045_pt1 | contig 11802 bp, 8 predicted proteins | sample AntDrymUQ3222106_2_FD_129672 | JGI IMG/M metagenome (GOLD analysis project Ga0136617, IMG submission 129672) | Polar desert sand microbial communities from Dry Valleys, Antarctica - metaG UQ322 (21.06) | ecosystem: Environmental > Terrestrial > Soil > Desert | place: Antarctica: Dry Valley...
CCCACCGTGACCCGAGAAGTGCATGACGTGCGGCTGCTGGTCGTTGAGGGCGTTCAGGACGTCGATCGGCGTCGCCGCCGGCCAGTGCTCGATCTCGATGGAGTCGCGGTATAGGGCACGCCGGACTTCCTCGCGGACCGCCCGGATCTCGTTTTCGACGCGGATGCGCGTCCCCACCAGCTCACCAGCTGCTGCGTCACCGCGTCCACCTCGGTCACCCGGGGATTTCGAGCCATCGCCGCCGACACCCCGGCGCGCAGCCCGGTCCGCTCGGCCAGCAGCCGGATCGGCAACGCCCCGGCGAACCCGACCAGCCGATCATCATCGCCGACGAGTTCGAGCCGGTCGGCCCATGAAGTACCTTGCACGGAAGAGGTGCACCTGCCTCGGTTAGACTACGATCTTCAAGAAATCGCATTCTGCCTGGTCAGGTGCACCTCGCCCCATCTGGACCGAGATCGCACTCGGTGTGTCATCAACCCCGGTGAAAGACGGAGGCCGAAGCAACGGTGCCCCGCGCTGCACGTCCTGGGTGCCGCCTCGGTGGTCGTGGCGATGGCTGCGCTCTGGGTGAGCTGCCGGGTCCGCGACGAGGTGCCTGTAGTCGATATCAGCGGTGCGCGCCCGCTGGCCCGCACAGAAACGACTTAACCCTGCCGGTGTCCATGACAGCGGCGCGTTGACCGCTGTGCGCGCGCATCTGGATTCCATCTTCCCCCTATCGCCACAGCACCCCCGCTCACCCAGACTCGATCTCCATTGTGTCTCCCGTGACCATAAGGAGGAGCCGTGCTCCGTCGGATTGCCAGGGATGAGGCCAGCAAGGCCGTCAAGCGGCTTCACCCTGTGATCGACAACAGCAGCGTACGGGCCATCGCGAAGCAGGAGGCGGAAAGAGCGGTAGCCGCGCAGTCCCCCACGAACGTGATGCGTTGTATCGCTCGCGAGGAAGCTGCGACTGTGGCCGCTGCCGAAGTCGCACACCGGCTTGCCGGACTAGCGGAGTCCCAGGTGTCAGCCGAGGTCTGGGACACCCTGGCCCACGTCGCGCGTCGGGAGGCCGCAAAGGCGGTGCCCAGGTTGGTGCAGGTGAGCGTCAATGGGTCCGCACCGACCAGCGTCGACGGCGACACCCACGCGGTGCTCCCGGACCTGCTGCTGGCCCTCACCGCCGGCTGCCACGTCTTTCTGGTCGGGCCGGCCGGCACCGGCAAGTCGACCATGGCGCGGCAGGCCGCGCAGGCTCTGAGTCTGGAGTTCTTCGCGCTCTCGATGGGCCCGACCACGCCGACCAGCAAGCTGTTCGGCTACCTCGACGCCGGCGGCTCGTACCACCCAACACCGCTGCGGCGAGCCTACGAGCACGGCGGGCTGATGCTGATGGACGAGCTCGACAACGGTCATCCCGGCCTGCTGACCGAGCTCAATCAGGCGCTTGCGCTGGACGTCTGCGCCTTCCCCGATGGCATGGTTGCCCGGCACGACCGCTTCCGGCTGGTGGCCACAGGCAACACCTACGGGCTGGGCGGCGACCGCCAGTACGTCGGCCGCCAAGCGCTGGATGCGGCCACTCTGGACCGGCTGGTCACCATCGATGTCGCGGTCGACGAGGCCCTCGAGACCCGGCTGACGCTGGCACACGCGCCCACCAAACGGGAGCAAGCGAAGCGGATCCTCGCCAGGGTCCGCCAGCTGCGCCGGGTAGCAAGCGACAAGAAGATCCCGGTGATCTTTTCCCCACGCGCGTGCATCAATGCAGCCCGGCTGTTGGAGGCGGGTGCCAGTATGGCTGACGCGACCCAGTGGTGCGTGACGCGCGGCCTATCCTCCGCCCACCGCACTGCGCTCGGGCTCAAGCCATGAACGCCAACACCATCCCGGACATCTGGTCCTGGCGAGAATTCATCGAGCGGGCCACCATGCCCGACACGACCTCCCACGGCAGCGGCCGGGGGGCCAGGACCAGCTGGGCGGGCGCGAGTTGGGATGAGGCGGTGGAACTGGGTACCTCGGGCTGGACTGAGCGGGTGCCCGATGTCGACGTAGCCGTCGCCGATCTGCGGGCACGCGACAGGGTCGCAGTCCCCGCGACCGGTCTGGCGCCAGTGGCCGGGGTGACCGGCAGCGAGGTTGACGTTGCCGCCTACCTGTCCGGCATTCCCGAATGCATGATCGACGTCGAGCCCCGCCAGATGTCCACCCAGGGCAAGGTCGTCACCTTCCTGGTACCCGCGACCTACTCGAACAGCGCCGACCACCAGTCGATCATCAACCGGGGCCTCGCCTTGGTCGCCCTGTGCTCGGCTATCGTCACAGCCGGTCACAGCGTCGAGGTGTGGTCGGGCTACGCCTGCTCGATACCCCCAGTTAGGTCATGCCGGTACTCCGCCATCGCCCGGGTGATCACCGCAGGCGAGCCACTCGACTCGGGTCGCCTGATGTTCGCCATGGCGCACCCCGCCATGCTGCGCCGCCTGTGGTTCGGGGTCTGGGACAGCGCGGAGCGGCGCATCGCCGAACGGATGCCCCCACATTATGGATTCGCGCCTTTCGACTGCGAGCCGGCCGACCTGCCCGATGATATAACCGACGCATACGTCTTCCCCTACCTGGTGGCCGGGGATCCACAATGGTCATCCTGGGACACCGCCATCGAATGGTGCCAACTCATGTTCGCCGACCTCGGCCTCCTGGTGGCATAAGTAATCCGAGGGGACGCCGCCGTGCGAACCTAGAAAACTCGCTCAGGCCGGGGCGCTGTCATCTCCGCCACCAGCCGCCTCCCGAAGGAGCCGGTTGGTCAGTGCGCAGAAGCGCTCGCTCCCCGCGATTGTCATCTTGTTGTCGACGAAGCTCATGCCGACCTGCTCGAATCTGCCGTCCATCCACCAGTAAACGTGTTCACTCAGCTTTCCGTGCTCCGAGCCGTACAGTTTCTTCTTCACGGTACCGGGTAGCTCGCGTAACACCATGACCCAGTCTGCGCCAATAAGGGGGAGAAACAGCACCAGGGCGGGATTCGGCAGGGCAACCAGAAAACCGTGCGGCGCCGGGTCCGGGGTCAGCTCATTCAGCCGGAGCGCCTGCGAGGCCACGTATGACCCGGACCCGGTCACCAGCGAGACCAGACCTTGCCGGCTGAACTGATGATCCTCATGCCGGAGGTTCTCCAAGGCAATGTTCCAGAGTTCGTCAGCGGGGACACCCCATGCGGTCAAATCCCGCGCCACCACGAGGCGGCTGCTCTGTGGTTCCATCACCTCCAACACACCGACCAGATCAGCGCCGACGTTCGCCTCCAGCGGCGTAGCGCCCTCTGGCAGGTCGTCGCGGCGCAGCAGCCGGGGCCGCAACAAGGTACGGACGCGCCCGATATCGCAGGAGGCCGGCTTGCGGAAAGTCTTCTCATCTTGCGGTTGCTGGTCAGCGAGGTACCTGGCCACCCCCGCTGGCCATCGGGCTGCGGGTAGCTGATGGATCTCGCCTGCGAGACGGTCCAGGCTGACGTCGATGCTGCGCTCGCCGGAGTCGATGGTGATGGCGGCGCTGAGTTCCAAGGGTACGGCTTCGCCGCGCACCTCCAGTGCCCACCAGACGGCATCGGAAAACACCATCCAGTCCTCGGGTGCGAAGCGCCACCAGACCGGGATGCCCTGCGCCATACGCATACTCCTCTGATCGCAGTCTCGCTGTCACTTACCACGCTGTCACTTACCACGCTGTTGCGTCGTGCACCTCGATCTGTTCCGGCGCCGGAGGCAACCACTGGTTGATCCGGTCGGGCAGCGCGATCAGCGTTCCGGATGGCGTGGCCCAGATGTCGCGGCCGTGCAGGCCGCGGCGCGGAGCAACGATCCGCAACGAGTCCCCGTTGACCTCGGCGGCCATCACCATCGGCTGGCCATCCACCCCTATGACCATTTCCCGCTCCGGCAATGCGACCAGTTGGGACAGCCGCGGCATCTGGTTGGTGCTCGCTCGCTTGGTCAGCGCGTTGCCATCGTGGCGCCACAGCGTCAGGGTGCCCGGATCGGCCGTGACCAGCCGGTCCGGGCCGAGGAATACGACAAAGTGCAACTCCGCTGGGACAGCGGTGACCGCCAGTTGGTGGCCGGCATCGTCGAGTAGCACGAGCCGGTCACCGCCGACAGCCAGCCGGCCACTGTGCGGATCGGCAGCCAGGCAGGCCTTCGGACCCGGAGGTGGCAGCGTGCTGATGTCGCCGACCGCACCGACCAGCAGATCACCCTGGTAAGTCAGTGCCGCAAACCCGTCCGGGGTGTGCACCATACAGTTGATCCCGACGTCAGGCAGCAGCACCTCACGGCGTCCTGGGCCGTATCGCGCGAGGCACCCGGGCTGTAGCCACCTGTCCCGCATCTGCCAGTCAGCCACGAGCAGCCCGTCACTGGTGTGCAGGACGTGTACATGGTAGGCCTCAAACTCATGCCGCTGGATGCATTCGCCGTTGTCCATCGCGAACACGCAGACCTCACCCACCGGTTGGTTGTTGATCCGTTGGAAGCCGGAGGCGACCGCGAACTCGGAACCATCCGGTGAGAACGAACCGGACGGACAGCGGCCTGGCACCTGCAACCGCAGCGGACCCGCCCGCTGAACTGGGAGCCGTCTGGTCGGGGTTGCGGAAGAGCGGCCGGACGGCTGGGAGGACCGGCCCGTCCCGGTGGGGCGCTCCCGGTAGGTATCGCGCAGGGACACCAACCGATCGCGGCTGAACTGGCCGGGATCCGCGACCCGTACCAGCCGGCTTCGCTGGGACCACAGCGCATCGTCAGGCACAGTGTGCTGGCCCGGCGGGATGAATTTCAGGGCCTCCTCGACCGCCGCGACGGCGATCGCGATCGCCGCTTGCTCGCCCTGCTGGACGTGATCGACGACTGGGCCCGCGCCGACCACCAATTCGGCGATCCACAGCCACTCCCCGGCGTCCAGCAGATCCGACGTGCCGGTGCCGAAGCACGGGACGCCGGAGGACAGCATGTCGTCCTCCTCGGGCCCCCGGAATACGAAGCGGCGGTGCCGCCGGCACGATCGGCAGGTTCCCGAATACTCGATCCCGACCCCATCGTCGAGTTGGATCACCGCGCGTCTCGAGGTCTCCGATCCGCCGCTGCCACAGGCGCACGGGTGCAACGTTGTGTAGAAGCTCGCCTCGATGGCGGTTCGTGCCCGGGGAGGACCGGGACGTCCCTGGCCCCGGTCTGCGATGGCACTGGATCGGTCACCAGGAGAATCTTCTCCGGGAGGATCTTCTGCGGTGCTCAATTCGAGCAGGCGGACGATATCGAGGAGGCGGGCGATGTCGGGGCGTTTGAGCAGCTTGCCGCCGCAGGACAGGCACCGCGCCGGACGAAGCCAGGTGCGTCCCGGCTCGACGCACCGGTCGCAGAACAGGCTGGTGCAGTCCCGACACATGGAGAACCTCGTCGCGACCTGTGTGAGGTCGTGCTTCGCCCCCGGGCTGCCGCCCAGTGAGATCACCCTCTCGCAGCCGGGACCAGAACAGCGCAGCGCTGTCATGACGTCGCCGCTCCCTGCGGGGTACCGCTGCCGCCGTCCTTGCACCGCGCGCGCGCCGCGTCGACATCCAGCCAGCCGAACCCTGCGTTCAGGAGGGTGGCGACGAGTTCCTCCCTCGTCCAGTTGTTTCCGGACCGGACAAACAACGCCGCCAGGTACGGTCGCGCACCCTCGTCCCACTCGGCCGGTGGTGGGAACTCGTAATCCCAGTCCAGCTCCCAGACCAGCAACTCGGACTCATCGCAGGTCACCAGGCAGTGGCCAGCTGCGCTGAGGCCTAGCCACTTGGGCGCTGTGGTGTGGCCGTCCATCGTGGCCAGGCACCGCGCCGCCGACAGATCCCATACCCGCACCTCGCAGTCCTGCCCGGCAGACACGGCGAACCGGCTGTCGGCGCTGACAGTGAGTGCCGAGAGGCTACCTCGGTGGCCCTCCAAGGTGTGCACAAGACTTCCGGTCTGCAGGTGCCAGACCTTGACCGGGCCGGCATCGCCACCAGTCAACGCCAGCCGGCTGTCAGGACTCACCACGAGCGGCCCGCCGCAGATGGCCAGCCTGTGCCGGCGCTGGCCGCTGTGAAGTTCCCAGACGTCCACCTCCCCGTGGTAATCGGTGAGCGCCAGTCGCCCGTCGGGACTGATCACCACCGCCTCGGCGTCACCGAACTCCCTGCGAGAGCCGCCAAGAGTGCACAGGTAACGCCCGGTTTCGGCATTCCATACCCGCGCGCCCACGTGCTCGAGCCGCTGGCCGACCCGTCTGGACACCGAGACCGCCAGACCACCGTCAGGGCTCAGCGCGAGCGCATGCACCCACCCGTCACCACTCTCGATCGGACGGAGTACCTTGCCGGTGCCCGGATCCCACACCCGCACAGTCGGACCCTGCCCGCTCGATAAGGCGCGGCGCCCATCCGGCGTCATCGCGATCGACTCCACCATCCCGGTGTGACCGTCGAGGCTATGCAGACAGCGTCCGGAGTCAAGGTCCCACACCCGCGCGGTCCCGTCGGCGCTGCCCGACAACACCCGCCGCTGATCAGCTGTGAGCAGGATCGACCGCACCGCCTTGGTGTGACCGCTCAGCGTGCCCACGCACCCGCCGGAGGTGATGTCCCACATCCGCACAGTGCCGTCGCTTTCTCCGCACAGCACGACGTTGCGCTCGACAGCTGACGCTACGACCGAACCGGCACCAATCTTGATCCGCCGCACCAGCCAGTAAGCCCGCAGGCTAGTGCGCCGACCCACCTTCCCCACCTCCCGCCAGCGCTTGATCACGGCGGGGTCGCGCGGGTGGCCTGGCAGTCTCCGCGCGGCGCGGAGCACGTCGGCGGCATCCGCGCGCCGGTCCATCTCAATCAGCTGGTCAGTCTCCGCCAGCGCACGGATGAACGCGTCGCGGTCGGCGGCGAGCGCCTCGGCCGTCCGCGGTCGCGAGTAGCTCCACGAGGCGCGCGGCCCGGCTGGAGGCAGCTCCCACACCCGGGCGATACCGTCCTTGCCGGCCGGGCTGCCCGACAACACACGGCGGCCGTCTGGGCTCACGGTGAGCGCGCCCGTCGGGTAGCGATCCCCCGACAGGGTCAGCCGGCACCGGCCAGTGGCGAGGTCACAGAGCTGCACTGTGCGAGCATGCTCGTTGCGGCAGAGGGCAACCTGGGCACTGCCGCTCACCGCGGCAGCTGCTCCCCCGTGCGGGTGCCGCCGGAAGCTGTGCAGCCGTTGCCCGGACTCCAGCACATAGACCTGAGTAGTGCCGTCGGTGTGCTCGGTCAGCACGACCAGGCCGTCGCCGCTGATCACAACCGGCGAATGCTGGTTGATCATCGTGTATCGCACACGTCCGGTCGCGAGTTCCCACACGCACAGCTGTCCGATGCCCCGATACCAGCTCACGGCGAGCCGGCCGTGCGTGCCGAGCAATGTCCAGTGCCCACCCGGCGCGGCTCGGGGGTTCGGTGGCATACCCCTGTCGATCACCCGGTGCGTCCCCGGGTCCGGACCGGGCAGGAAGACAGGTTGCAGCCTTCCGGTCTCGACGTTCCACGCGTGCACCAACCCACCCACACACCCCGTGAGAGCGAGACACCCATCAGCGCGCAGGGCGATCGAGTCGATCACGCAGGTGTGACCTGGCTCGATGGGCACGCGGCTCCCGCCCAAGGTATCCCACATCCGGATCGACCCGCTCCGGTCGCCAGAGACCACCATCCGGCCATCGGCGCTCACCGCGACGGCCGTGACGTCGTACCTGTGTCCCTCCAGTGTGTGCACGCAACGCCCGGTCGCCAGTTCCCACACCCGCACGGTGCGATCCCGACCTCCGCCGCCGGTCACCGCGACGCCGCCGTCGGCACTGAGCGCGGCGCTGGTGACCTCACCGGTATGGCCCTTGAGCAGGATCGGCTCGGGCGGCGCGGGTTGCTGATCGGCCTGCGCGAGAGCGGCGGAGAGGTCGGGGTGGTCGGGCTCGCGGCGAGCCGCGCCTGCAAGCAACTCCCGGGCAGTGCCGGGGTCGCCGCGTTCGAGGTGGACGAGCGCGAGCAGGTACTCGTCGATCCACTCGTCGGGATGGCTGGCGCGGACACCCTCCAGCTCCGCGATGAGCTGCTGGTCGGTTATCCTGCCGTCCCGCCAGCGGTGCAGGCCACGGTTGTAGACGGTGTGCGGGTGGTGCGGGTCAGCTTCGAGGGCCTGCTCCCAGAGCTGCTCCGCCCGCTGGACTTTCCCCAGGTCAAGCAGGGACAGGGCTTGGTTGCACAGCCCGTCGGCGCGCAGGGTCGCCGCTTCGGGACGCGGGCGCCAGTAGGGCTCGCCGACCAGGTCACCGTACTGGTCGGCCAGGACGTCGGCAAGCTCGCTCATCCGCTGTGGCCGGTCGCGCGGGTCATGGGCCAGGCAGTGGGCCAGCAGATCCGCCACCATGGGAGGCAGCGCCGGGATATGCGCGCTGGCTGGGCCCGTCTCGCGGAGCGACGCCAGGGCCCCGGCGCCGAGCTGCCCTTCCGGGGTTGGTGGGTCACCGGTGAACATCGCCAGCACCGTCAGCGCCCAGGACCACACGTCGGTCCTGCGCGTTAGGGGAAGTTCGGGACGCCCGTAGTGAGCACGGTACTGCTCAGGTGAGCAATACGCCGGCGTCATCCCGCCATAGCCGGCGAGCAGGCTCGCACCGGGTACAACCTGGGTGCGCTCACCGGCAGCGGCCCGAGCGCGCGCCAGCCCAAAGTCGGTGACCTTGGCGGTGCCGTCGCGGGCGAGCATCACATTGGCGGGCTTGACGTCCTGGTGGATGAGCTGGTGTGCGTGCGCGTGCTCCAGGCCCCAGGCAACCTGGATAGCGACGTCCAAGATGCGGGCCAGCGCCGTGTGCGTTCCACCTTCGTAGAGCCACCCTGTCTTCCTAGCGGCCTTCTTGCCGATGGCCTCGGCGAGGCTGCCGCCGTCGACCCACTCCGCGAACACCCGGGGGATGCCGCCAAGGCGACGAACATAGGCGCAGCTCACTGTGTGCGGATGCAGCCCCAGCCCGACCCAGGCCTCGGCCTCGTTCTCGAAGTTGAGCAGCCTCGCCTCGATGTCACGCAGGTTCGCCTCCGGGTCGAACAGGTTGGTGCGGAGGCTAGGTGACTTAACCGCGAGCTCGACATTCCACCCGCGGTGCCGGATCCGGTAGACCAGGCCCATGCCCCCGGCCAGCTTCTCCTTCACCTCGTAGAGCTCGAGCACGACGTCCCCGCAACGCCACTCCGGCCGCACGTCATCTTCCGATGTCGGCATCATCCCCGGCTCGGCCATCCTTCCCGTGCCCCATACTCGACCGCGATCATCGAGATGTCGTCTGCCGACCCACCCGCACGAGCCGCATCGACCAGCGAGCGGCACGCCACGTGCACGTCGCTCGACGTGGCCAGCAGTGCCCCGACGCGGTAGTCATCCACACCGCCGGTCAAGCCGTCGGTGCACAGCAGCATCCGGTCTCCCGCCTCCAGATCGTGCAACGACACCCCCGGCCGCACCACCCCGTTCATGCCGACGAACCGGGTGAGCTGACCGGCTGGTAGCGCATGGTCCTTGGTTAGCCGGCGCAGCCGGCCACCGCGAGTCAGGTAGATCCGGCTGTCACCAAGATGCACAGCCAGAGCACGACCAGCCCGCACGAGCAACAGCGCCGCCGCTGCCCCGGTGTTGCCGGCCCCGCATCGAGCGGTGCGCCGTACCTGCTCATTGAGTTCCGCCGCCACGGCGGTCGCCAAGTCGACGACATCCGGCCCGGTGAGTTCCCCCACCCGGTCCGACAGCCGGACCGGGAGCTCGTCGACCACCATCTGCGCAGTCGTCCCAGCATCAGCCAGACCGCCCATTCCGTCGGCCACGATGAAGGTGCCGGAGCCCACGTCGGCAGCCACGCGATCCTCGTTCTCACCACGCCGGCGTCCCGCATCGGTGAGCACGGCATGGTGGATCATGATTTCCCGCTCGGAGTGTGTGCTGAGCAAATGTTGAGCCGGTAACCAAGGCTGGGGACCGTCTCGAGGATTCGGGGGGCTGAGGGCACCGGCTCTAGACAGCGGCGAATCGCATGAACGACTCCGGCAAGATCCATCCTGTTGTACGAACGGTCTGCCGCCCACTCCTCAGGATCACCCCATAAAGCCTTGATCAACTCTGCGTGGTCGCAGGCCACCGCAGCGCCACCCTTACTGCGCCCAGCCATGTACCGCAGGAGCTGATGGCCCTGCGGGCGAAGCCCCTCAACCGGTGTCTCCGACCCGCCCTCGCAGCGGAAGGCCCGGGCAGCCACCCAATCGTAGCGAAGGCAGGGCCCGTGCGCAGGCAGGTCGCCGGGAGGCTCGAGCGGTGCAGGCTGGGTAGTGTGCGGGTCCTGGAACGTCAGCTCCCAATAAAGCGGCTGATCATCCGGGGTCAAATCGCCCAGGATGAGGATCGCGTCGCCATGCTGGATCCGCTTACGACCCTCGATCCGGTAGGTGGTGTCGCCGTGCCGTAACAGGGTGCCGTTGACACTCCCGTTGTCCATCACCGACCACATACCGTCATCGAACTCCAGCGTGCAATGCAGCCTGCCCATCCATCGTTGCTGATCCGGCCCCAGCGCCACGTCGGGCATATGGCCCGGGGCGACCCTGCCGATAGTGACCCGGGTGCGGGCAAGCTCAGCGCTGCTGATCTCCCCCGCGGGGGAACTAATGTGCAGAATCGCCGCTCGAACTGCCACGCTCAACCCCTTGGTCGGTGACTGGCGGATAAGGACTTCGGCGACATTCTGGCGGATGCCTGCATCGGGTTCCATTGCCGGCAGATGGAATCCGGATCCCCGCGCGATGGCGGCGCGCGTTTGGACAAGCTGCCGGGTTCGCAACGAGCTGCCCGGCAGCCGTGCACGCCCACGGGCTAGCCTCGATCTTTCATGCCGGTCCGGGTGGTGATCTTTGGTCCGGTGTTTGATCTTGTCGGGTGTCGGTTCGGGTGGTGGGCAGGGGTGATTCCGGCCCTGCGGTGGCGGTCGGCGCTCCGGGTCCTTGCTCGTCGGGTCGGATGGTGAGGTTAGGGCGCGAGGGCAGCCAGGCGGGCGTGGGCGATGGTGATCTGATGGGCCCAGGGCCAGGCTGGGTCGATCTTGAGGAGTTGGCGTCGGGCGGTGCGGACGAGGCGTCCGGCGACGGCCCGCAAGCGCAGCCGCAGGCGTTTGGGCTCGTATTCGGGCGGCGGAGCCGGTCAGGGCCAGCCGCTGGGTCCAGGCTAGCAGGTCTTGGGGCCAGGGCGGTGATCTCCAGCCAGATCCGGTTCTGGGCCAGGTCGTGGTAGGTTATCTGGAGTCGATTAGCCCAAGTCCGTGACGTCCACGACGAGCCTGAGACTGCAAACGATCACGTCGTGGATGCGATTACCTTCCGCCGTCCAGCACGAGGGCGGGAGGTTCGATGCGGGTGCAGCGGGTGGTCATGGCGGGCTCGGAAGTCGAGTCGTGGACCTTGCTCGGCGAGGACCACGTTCCGGTGGAGCCGGTCGCGCGGTTCCTGGCGTTCTTGTCGGCGATCGAGCGTTCGCCGAACACCGTCAAGGCCTATGCGCATGATCTGAACAACCGGGCGCGGGTCAAGGCCGGCCGGTTGTGTCCATTCACGGGTGGGCCGTGGTGTCAGGTGGTTGCGGGTGTGGGGAGCCATGGGTTGCCGGTGAGGGCGTTGTGGATGGCGTCGATGGCGCGGATGTGGTGGCCGCGGGTGCTGACCAG
>Ga0136617_10005046_pt1 | contig 11799 bp, 7 predicted proteins | sample AntDrymUQ3222106_2_FD_129672 | JGI IMG/M metagenome (GOLD analysis project Ga0136617, IMG submission 129672) | Polar desert sand microbial communities from Dry Valleys, Antarctica - metaG UQ322 (21.06) | ecosystem: Environmental > Terrestrial > Soil > Desert | place: Antarctica: Dry Valley...
GATGCTCACCTGGCCCGCTTCCTCCACTGAAACGGTGACCGTGTTCGCGGTCCCGGCCTGGATCGTCTCGGTACGGCGGCGTTTGCCCACCACGAAGCGGATGGCGGTGATCCGTCCCGCCGCCGGGCGGGCCCTCGCGGTCGGGCGGGAGGGGCTCGAGCGAGGGGCCGTTGGTGCGGGCTCGTCTGCGGCGCGGTCCCCCTTCCGCACCGGGGGGTTGGCCACCGAGCTCACAACGGCCGCGAGCCCGAGCACGATCGCGAACAGCAGGAGTGCACGGCGGAGCTCCAAGGGCTGCCGATGCTAGTGAGCCGGCCGACGGCGGCCTGGGGAGCGTCAGCCGCCGCAGGGCGGCCGGACGTTCAGCTGACCAGGGTTGGGCGCCGCCTGGCGGCAGAAGTCCGCCGAGTTGAAGTCCGTGTCGTTGCCCGCGTTGTAGCCCGTGTCGCCGCCGCTTGACAGGTTGTCCCGGGCCAGGCTCGGGCCCGCTGTGGCCAGCGGCGGGATCGGATCGGTTTCCACCAGCGCGCAGCCGCGGAGTGAGTCCGAGGTCTGCAGGAACGGCTCGCTGGTCTGGCGCCATCCCACCACGTCGGCAAGCGCGGCGGCACAGGGCGGGTTGGCCGGGGGACTGGGCCGCAGGAGCTGTAGCCCGCGCGGTCCGGCGTTGTCGCTCGGGTAGGCGGGCCAGCTCGGGTCGCCGAGGTTCAGGCCCTCCCACAGCACATCCCAGCTGCCGGGCGCGAGGTTCGTCCTGGGCGGACTGGCGTCGTCGACGGCGTCGGCCACCACGTAAACGCCGTTGTCACGTGGGCTGGCGTTGGCGGGAAGCACGAAGTCGGGAGTGCCGTCACCGTTCTCGCCCTCGGCCCCACGCAGGACCCATTTCTCGAGCAGCTTCGAGGGGCCGCCCGCGTTCGGCATCGACGGCAGGTTGCCCGCCAGCTCCACGAACGCGCGACCGTCGTTGCCGTCCGGACCGCTCGAGACGGGGTCGAAGAGGATCTCGTTCACCCGGTACTCGTCACAGCCGTCGCCCTGGGATCCGCGCGAGTCCGCGCCCCACGTGCGACACCAGCTGGTCATCACCTCGTCGTTGCCGGTGCTGTTCTCGAGCGAGGACTTCAGCTGCAGCGAATGGCCCACCGTCAGTGGCGATGCCAGCAGGCCCGAGAAGTCCACGCTGTCGATCGGGGAGTCGTCGGCGAGCACCTGAACGGGCGTGCCCCCGGCGGGCAGGCCGTTGAGGCCCGCGCAGCGGAAGGGCCCGGGGCCGCCGCTGTCGGTCACCACGGCGTACTCGCCGCTGGAGAGCACGGCGGCGTCGCCCGCGGGCAACTGCAGGGTGCAGTTCGTGATCGGGGTCAGCTCGGGACCGATGCGCAGCGACAGACCGGCCGTGCGGGTGTCGAGGTCGAAGTCGCTCACGTTCTTCAGCTCCAAGAACTTCTCGCCGGAACCCTCGAACCGGCCCTCGGTGAGGATCACCTCGCCGGCCAGGGGACCGCAGCTCGGCTGCTCGTCAGTGTTCGAGAGCGCCATGCAGTAGGGGCCCTCCGAGTCGCCCGCGGCGGTCACCCGGATGAAGTAGTCGGTGCCGGGGCTCAGGCCGGTGGCGTCGAGCTCCTCGGTCTGGCCGGGCCCGGCGGAGTCGGCGACCGAACCCTGTTGGGTCCCGGAGCCATCGAACAGCGCGATCTGGGGATCGAGGCCGGAGCTGGGCCGCACGCTCACTCGCGCCCTCCCGATCGAGGTCGTGGACAGGCGGTACCAGTCGTCGTCGAACGCGCAGTGGCGCTGGCGCGACGGTTCGAGGACCTGCACGCTCGCCGCGCTCGCTCGCGTGTCGTTGTCAGCCCCTGTGGAACCATCGTTGGTCGTGTCCGGGCAAGCGCGGGCCGCCGCAAGCGTGGTGTCGATCGCGCCATTGCCTGACGGGTCGACCACCGGCAGCACGCCGGGGCCGGTGGCGTACTGCATGTTCGCGCCCCGGTCTCGGTCAGGGGCGCCGCCGGCGTTGAGTGGCAGGTCAATCGTCTCGACCTGGATCACGGTCGGGAAGTTGGGGATCGTGAAGTCGCCGTCGAGGGACAGCGCGTACGGCCCCGAGGAGTCGCCCGCGTGGGAGACCGGCTCGGAGAAGCGCGCCTGCACGCAGTCGAGGGTCCCGTCGACCGCTGGGCTGCCCTGGCACGAGCTTGCGCCCGACTCCCCGAGCTGGGCGGACACCAGACGCGGGGCCACGCCGTCCGAGGTCTGGTCAAACGTGAGCGCGAGGGCGTCGTTGGCGGGCGTGGCCTTGTCGCGCACGCCGCCGCCGGCGATCACCTGCACGTCGGGCGTCAAGCCGCCGTCGGGCGCGGCCGCCTCCGCGAGCGCCACCGTCAGCTGGTCGCCCTGTGAGCCCTGGGGAGCGCTGATCGAAGTCTCGGTGCGCTGGGGGATGCGCAGAGCGAACGGCGCCGCGGAGTCGAGCGGGTGGCTCACGGGCTCCGAGAAGGAAGCTCGCACGCCATCCAAGGTGCCGTTGGCGTTGGCGTCCAGGGTGCGGGCGGCTGTCAGCACCGGGCCGGCGCCATCATCGGCTGAAGGAACGCTGAAGCCCTGGGCGCCGTCGGTGGTATCGCCCGGCCCCTCGGGCTGGTCGGCGACGTCCCCGGGGGCGTAGGTCACGGCGGGACGGGAAGCGGTGTCGAACGCGCCGGGCCCTGCCTCGGCGATGGACAGCCGCACGACGTCCGCGACGGCCGTGGTGGACTGGAGCGTCCGCCCGGACACCGAGAAGCCGCTGGAAGCGGTCACGTCCTCGCTGTAGCGCACGTTCACGCGGTCGATCCGGCCGTTGCCATTGGCGTCGGCGGTGCGCGCGGAGAGCAGCCGCGGCGCCACGCCGTCGCGCGTCAGGCCGGCGTAGGAGCGTGTTGGGGACTGGTTGCCGCTGGAATCGGTCGCCGGCGTGCCGGCGCCGGTGTAGTCCACCGTCGGCGCGGCACCGGTGTCCGGTGTGCCGGCCTCCTGGAGTTCGAGGCTCAGCCCTGTGCCGGAGGCCGCGCTCACCGCCGTCAGCAGGCGCCCGGCCGGGTCGAAGGAGAAGGGCGCGGAATCGTCGCGCGCATGGTTCACGTCCTCGGAGAAGGTGAGCGCGACCCGGTCGATGCGGCCGTTGGGGGGGCTGCTGTCGCCGGTCACCGCCGCCACCACGATCGGCTTCGCGCCGTCGGCACTGGGCAGCGAGCTCGCGGCGGCGCGGTTGCCCGCGGCATCGACAACGTCGTTTGAGCCATCGGGGGAGTAGGAGGCCATCGGGCGGGCTCCCGTGTTCGGCGAGGTGGCCTCAGAAAGCGTGAGATCGACGATTCGGTCGGTCGCGCCCTGGACAGAGAGAGGCGTCAGTCCCGTTGCCGAGAACGAGCCGCCACCGCTTTCCGCTCCGTGGCTCACGGGCTCGGAGAACTCGAACCGCACCTTGTCGAGACGGCCGTTGAGGTCCGAGTCCAGCGTCGTGGCCGAGAGCAGCCGCGGCGCCACGCCGTCCACGGTGCCGGCGAAGGCCCGGCCGGCGGCCTCGTTGCCGGCGCCATCGACCACCGGAGAGCCATTGCCGCGGCTGTAGGAGACGGCGGGACGCGCGCCCGTGTCGGGGCCCGAGCCCTCGCTCAGGCTGAGGTCCACACTCGAGCCGGAGGAGCCGCCGGCTCCAGCCAGGCCGTAGCCGCTCACCGAGAACGGGTAGCCGCCATCGGAGTCGGCAGCGTGTGACACCGGCTCGGAGAAGGACACGGTGACGGTGTCCACGCGGCCGTCCTGCGAGCGGTCCGCGGTCCGGGCGCCCTGCAAGACGGGCGCGGCGCCATCGGCGGGGGTGGCGGAGCCCGCGCCCGAGCCGTTGCCGCTCTCGTCCCGAACCGCGACCGCCGCATAGCTGAGCGCCGGTCGCGCACCCGTGTTGTGCGCCCCCTCGGCGAGGGTGAGGTCCACGGCGTTGCCACTTGCGCCGGCAGCGGTAACCCGCGCGCCGGCCACTGAAAACCCATGGGGAGATGAGACCGGCTCGGTCCAGGCGGTAGTCACGCCGTCGAGCGAGCCGTCTGAGTTGCGGTCGAGCGTGCGCGCGGAGACCAGCATGGGCGCGACGCGGTCGCGAACCGCCTTGAAGGTGCCGCTGAAGGCCTGGGACTTGCCGCTGTGGATCGCGTAGACCGAGCGTCCGCGTGGCCGCTTGTACTGGATCGCAGGACGAGCGCCGGTATCGGGGGCGCTGCGCTCGCGCAGTCCCAGGGTGAGCGACCGGCCGCGGGCGCGGCCGACCGAGGCCACTGCGTAGCCTTCGACGCTGAACGGGCCGCCGCCGGCGGCAACGGCGCGGTTGCGCACGGTCTTGGAGTAGGTGAGCACCAGGCTGTCCAGCCGCCCGTCACGATCGCCGTCGGCCGTCACCGCGCAGGTGATGCGCGGGAAGCTGCGGTTGCGCCGCGCCATGTCGATCTTCGAAGCCCGAACGGTGCGACCGCCGGACTTCAGGCCGCGTCCGCGGAAGGCCAGCTTGGGGAGCGCGCCGACGTCGCAGCCGGGACGCTCGGCCACCTGGAGGGTCACATAGGGCCCGTTCGCGCGGGGCTTGCCCGTCACGCGGTAGCCGGCGACGGTGAAGGCGCTCGCCTTGGGCCGACCCTTCACTGCGCGGGAGAAGCGGGCGTAGACACGGTCGATCGCACCGTCGCGATCGGTGTCGCCCGTGGAGGCGGAGACGATCTTCACGCCCTTCTTGGCGGCCGACGCAGATCCCGTGGGCGAGGAGGCAGGGGAAGCCCAAGCCGTGCCGACCAGGCCGGCGACGAGCGCAACTGCCGCGATGTGGGGGCGGGCGAACATCGACCTTCAGCGCATATCGGCAGGAAAGCGCGAAGGGTGAGGCCGCGAGGGAATTGGTGGACCGTGCACTCGGCTAGGCGGAGGCGTCGCCGGCTTGCGGCGCCGGGGCGAGTCTCGCCCATGCGTGACGACGATCTCCGGGCACAAGCAGCTGTGTTGCCAGATAGCCCGCGAACGGGAGCACCCACAGCAGGTAGATGGCATTGAGCGTGGCGGCGTGTTCGAAGGAGTCCCCGAACACACGGTTCTGTTGAGGGAAGAAGCTAAGCCCGTGAAGCAGGGTGACGGCCAGCGTGCGGTAGGGGACCCCCCCGAAGCGGACGACCTCCCACGCGAGCAGCGAGGCCAGGAAGGGGGCGTGGTAGTAGTCGTTGTTCCACTGATCAAGCAGGCACCTGAGCAGGAAGAGCAGCGCTAGGAGCAGGAGGGCGTCGTCGCGGCGCCGGTCCTTGCGAAGCCACAGCAGCCCCGCGAGCAGCGGGCCCATCGCCACGATCAGCGGGTGGGAGATCTGGCCGACCCAGCCGGGCGCCACGTAGAGGCGGCCGCGTCCGGGCACGTCGACCACTTCGGCGATCGGCCACCACAGGCTCCATGGAGTGGTCCACGTGCCACCGGCAGCTCGCCCCGCCGCGCTCTGGGCAACGCTCTCGAACGAGCCGGGGGCGGCCAGGTACATCGGCAGGGTGAGCGCGGCAGCGAGGCCACCCGCCAGCGAGGCAATCAGGATGCGTCGGTCGGCGGTTGCGAGGAGAACCGGCAGCACCGCCAGAACAGCCCACTGCTTGGACGCGAGCGCGAGGCCGAGGAGCACCCCGGCCGCTACGTGGCGGTCGCGAAGTGCCGCGACCACCGCGCCCACACAGAGTGCCGCGGTGAGCAGTTCCTCGGGGTGGCCCCAGTGCAGCGCGCGGAAGGTCACGGGGTTGAGCACCGCCAGTCCGGTCACGATGCCCTGGACTGCCTGCGAGGCTCCGCGCTCTGCCGCCAGCCGCCCCAGCGCCATGCCGAGCACGAGGGTGGCGAGCACACACGGAAGCGCGCCGGCGAGGTACACAGTCGACTCGCTCGAGTAGAAAACAGGTGCGACGAACGGAGCGCGCAGCAAGAGGGAGAAGCTCCCCATCAGCGGCTGCGATGCGAAGAACCCATCGAAGTCGCGGCGGACCAGAGCGTCGACGGCGGAGCCGGCGTCGGCGAAGTAGTCGAGGCCAAGCTCCATCAGCAGCGCGGTCCGCGCCGTGAGGGCCGGGATCGCGAGTACGCCCAGCACTTTCGCGACGAGGATCACGGCAGAGGGATCGGCGCCTGCTCGCCGCCGCTTGAGTGGTGGGCTGCCGCGGGACACCTGGACGGATGGCCGACGCCGCTGGCTAAGCCGGGGCTAAAGGTTGGGGGGGCGCCGTCGATACACCGGGCGAAAGCCAGATGGCCACGGTGCAAAGGCACACCCGCCGCGAGGTGGGGTCGCAAAGCTCCGGGGCTCTCGAGGAAGGGCTAGTACCCAACCGCGAGAGTCGGCTGAGCTGCCACCGAGAATTCGACGGACGGCTGCCCCGCGGCAAATGGCTACCCAGACCAAAGTCAAGCTCCAACAAGGAGGAGAAGACATGCTGCGGAAGATTCGCAACCGTATCGAGGACGAGGTGGGCTTCACGCTCATCGAGCTCCTCGTCGTAATTCTGATCATCGGCATCCTCGCCGCGATCGCTCTGCCGGCCTTCCTGGGCCAGCGGGCGAAGGGCCAGGACTCCGAGGCTAAGTCGAACGCTCGAAACCTGGTCTCCCAGGTGGAGTCGTGTAACGCCAACGCACCGACCAACGGCTACTCCGACTGCATGACGCCGGCCAACACGGGCTTGACGCTTGGCACCGGGCAGGGCGAAGTCCAGGTCACGGCAGCCACAAACAGCACCTACACCATCCAGGCGCAGTCCAAGTCGGGCAACCTGCTCAGGATCGTCAAGGGCTCGACCGGCGCATCGACCCGCGAGTGCACCAACACCAACACCAACGGCGGCTGCACCGGCTCCAGCTGGTAAGCCAACCCAGTCAGCTGCACCCACGAGGCGGGCCTTCGGGCCCGCCTCGTTTCGTTGTGGGTCGGTTTTTCGTCCACTCGCCCAAGTTTCCGGCTTCCCGGCCGATAGAGAGTCACATGCGCGCCACCCACGCACGCCTGCGCCGGCGCCTCCACGAGGAGTCCGGCTGGTCGCTGGTCGAGTTGCTCGCGGCGATGTCGATCTTCACCTTCGTCCTAGTCGGTGTCCTGGGCCTGCTCGACGTGAGCGCCAAGACCACGCCGAAGGACACCGAGCGCGCCCACGCGATCGAGGAGGCGCAGGTCGGGCTCGAGCGGATGGTGCACGAGTTGCGCCAGGCCCACACCGTGCTCTCCCAAGGACCGCAACGAATGGAGGTGCTCGTACGGCTGAAGAAGGACGATCCGGCCACCCCGGCCGTGGAAACGCACATCGAACGCCACGTCGAGTATTCGTGCGGCGACGGCCAGGCACCAGGACGCTGTGCACGGGTGGAGGTAGCCCCCGGGGCGTTCCTGTCGACCGGCGTCAAGCAAACCGTGATCGCGCGGCTCGTGAACACCGGCACCGCCGTTCCCCCCGATCGCCACGTGTTCAGCTTCGCCGGCAATCCCAACCCCTTCAACCCTTCGTACGTACAGGTGCACGTAGAGGTGCCCGCGGCGGGTGAGCGCCCGGACGGCTACACGCACACGATCGCCCTCGACGACGGCTTCTACGTCCGGAACGTGAGCCCCCGATGAGCACGCGTCTCAACGAGGAGGCGGGCTTCACGCTGGTGGAGCTGATGGTCTCGGTGATGATCTTGACCGTCGGCCTACTCGCACTCGTGGGCACGCTGGACAGCGCGCGAGCGCTGACCGACGTCTCCGAGCGCAAGGAGAACGTGGCCCACATCGCCCAGCGAGAGCTCGATCGAATACTCGCGCTGCCCTACAGCCAAGTGGCTATGGCCACGCCGCTGCCCACTCGCTCGACCAATCCGGACGATCCCGACTACTACCTGACGACCGCCACGCCGGCCACGTTCCAGTGGAATCGCGACGACGCGACGAAGCTCGAGGACCTCGTCAGCGGCGGCAGTCTCGCCGCGTCGACCACATGGACCAGCGGCCGCCTGGGTGGCACCTTCCACCGTTACGTGACGAGCGTGGACGACGCCGACTGCCGGCCCGCCGGGAGTTGCGCGACCGGCGCCTATCGTCGGGTGACTGTCGCCGTCACCGTGAACGGAGGGAAGCTGCGGCGGCCGACGATCGTGTCCGGTCTGGTGGTGGACCCCAATGACGGCCCCACGGCGTCGCCGGGCACGGCAATCACTGAGTGCGTGAATGCGTCGGGCCAACTGGAGGTGTGTGACAGCCCTGGCGCGGGCGCCTACACCGCCTGGCACCTCTACGACACCCAAGCCGGCTCGTTGTACAGCGACGTCCGCCAGCCCGTGACCGCCAACCACGGAACCCATGCCACGGTGGCCTCGACCGGGACCTGTACGGCCGGCGACAGCAGCGGCTGCCCGCGCCCCGACCTGATGGGAACGACCGCTCCCCCGGCGGCGCCGGCGTACCCGCTGTTCAACTACTCCTACCTGGACCAGCCTCTGCTGCGCGGCACCTACGGCGGCGGCCGGGTGCTGGCGCGCGAGTCCACCACCTGCACCGGCACGCCGTCTGCCGACAACACGATGGGCCAGATGTGGGTCTCGCCGCCGCTCGCGAGCGCCAAGACGCTCACCGGGCGCGGCGGGCTGTCGCTGTGGACCCAGACCCTGGGCGGCGCCGCCGCCGGCGGCACGCTGTGCCTCGAGGTCTACGACGTGCCGGGCAACGTGAGCAACCTCACGGCTACGGGCACTCTGCCCACCCCGCTCGGCCGCACCTCCTACACCTTCGAATCGTGGCCCGCGTCGATGTCGCCGGTGAACTTCGCCTTCGAGTACGGCTCCGGCGCGCCAGTGGACGCCGGAAGGCGCGTCGGCGTGCGGCTGTGGCTGTCGTCCAGCTCGAGCGCCGACAAGGTGGCGATCCTCTACGACGACCACGACAACCAATCGATCGTCCAGCTCAACGAGGAGGGCCCGTGAACGCGGCTTCGACCCTGATGAATCGCCTGCGTGCCGAGAACGGCACGGCAATCGTTGTCGCCATGGGCGCGATGTCCGTGATCCTGCTGCTGTCCGCGTGGGCAGCCGGCGCGTCGACCCAGCTGAGCGGCAGCTCTGAGCGCGACCGCTCCGCCAAGCGCGCCCTGCCCGCCACCGAGGGCGGCATCCGCCAGGCCAACTACAAGCTCAACAACCTGGAGCCGGGTCCGAATCAGTGTCCCGCCACATTCACGGCAGAGGGCACTTGGTGCAGGGGGTCCTCAGACTCGGCGGTCGGACTGAACGCCGGCAACGGGGTGGTCTACGACTACTGGATGACGAAGGCGAACCCCACCGGCACCTGTGCGGGCTTTCCCGTGAGCGCGAACCCCCAGCTCGAGGTGCGCTGCGTGACCGCGCAGGCCACCGTGAACGGAGTGGCTCGCCGCTCCCAGGCGCGACTCGTGCGCCCCACGGGGGCCAGCCTGTTCCCGTTCCCGGGGCTGTTCGGCGACAAGTACGTGAGGCTGAAGAACAACACGACAGTCGGCGGCGCGCTCGGCTCGAACGAGCTGCTGGAGTTCAACAACAACACCTGTGTCAGCGGCGGTTTGAAGCTCGGCACGCTGGGCGCGCGGGTGCTCGGAACGGCCTCGAACAGCTCTGGGTGCGACTCCACCAAGACCTACAACACCGCCGAGCAGGGACCGTTCGTGTTGGCCCCGGTGGACTTCAAGTCGACGCACCTTGCAAGCGAGAACGACAACGGGGAGTGGGGGCCCCCGGGCACCTTCACCTACAACGCCACTACGCGGAGCCTGCGCATAACGGGAGACGGCTTCACCTTCTACGGCGGGGATGATGGCGTCTACAACCTCTGCAGCCTCTACATCGAGGGCGGCACGGTCTACATCCCGAGCGGCGAGTTCGTGAAGATCTACATGGACTCGCGTACCCAGGCGGGATGCACGGGCGGCGGCTCGATCATCGGCAACAACAGCGTGAACTTCGTGAATCCCAACCAGGCCGATCACCTGCAGATCTACCTGAATGGGGCCGGGCCGGTGGAGTTCAACAACTCATTCACGATGAACGGCTACATCCACGCGCCGAACGCGTCGGTGCTGTTCAAGAACTCCAATTCAAACAGCACCTCCAACATCACCGGCGGCATCGCCGCGCGCACGATAGAGGCGAAGAACAGCCTCACGTTCACGACGCCGATGTGCGTGATCAACGGCGTGAACCAGCCGTGCGTGGCGCCCGTGGGCGAGACGGAGTCGATCTTCTACCGCACGGCCTGGATCGAGTGCTCGCCCAAGCGAGCAGTCGCGACGGACCCGACTTCCGGCTGCTAACGCCAGTACATTCGCGCCGTGAGTGATCAAGCCCCGAGCAGGGCCTGCCCGTAGCCGGCATGGTCGCGGTCGCGGGGGTGCTGGGGGCCGCCATCGGCAGCTTCCTCAACGTGGTGATCCACCGATTGCCGCGCCGGGAGTCGCTGGTGCACCCGCGCTCCCGCTGCCCGTCATGCGAGACCCAGATCGCAGGCTACGACAACCTGCCGGTGATCTCCTGGCTGGTGCTCCGGGGACGGTGCCGGGCATGCGGAGAGCCGATATCACCGCGCTATCCGGCGGTCGAGGTCCTGACCGCGGTGAGCTTTGCCGCCGTGGCCGCCGTCCACGGGGTCGACGAGGAGCTGATCGTGCTCCTGCCGTTCGCCGCCGTGTTGATTGCCGTGGCGGGAATCGACCTCGACCACCGCATCGTGCCCAACCGCATCGTGGTGCCCGCTGCGGTCTACGGCCTGGTCGCCAGCGCCCTCGTGCGCCTCGGCGAGCTGCCCGAGCTGCTGATCGCAGGAGCAGGGGCGTTCATGTTCCTCCTGCTGGCGGCGCTGGCCTACCCCGGCGGCATGGGAATGGGGGACGTGAAGCTCGCGGGGGTGATGGGCCTCTATCTCGGGCTGTCGGTAGTGCCGGCCCTGTTCATCGCCTTTCTCGCCGGCACCGCGGTAGGTGTCGCGAGGATCGCCCGCGAGGGCGGCGAGGCCCGCAAGTCGGGGGTGCCGTTCGCTCCCTTCCTCGCGCTGGGCGGCCTGGTGGCGCTGCTGGCGGGCCCGGAGCTGATCGAGCTCTACGAAGACCAGTTCCTGCGCTGAGTCCTGCCCGGGCCAGAAGTTGTCTGGATAGGTCAAGGATCCCCCGCACCTGGCCGATAGAGACCCAGGCGTCCCATGGCTTTCTCCTTGCGCAAAACCTCTCCCGGCGGCTTCGTGGGCCTCGACATCGACGGCGAGTTTCTCGCCGCCGTCGAGATGGACGGCGGGCGCCTGGTGCGCGCCGTGAGCGCCGAACTGCCGCCTGGAGTGATGGCCGGCGGCGAGGTCAAGGACCCAGGCGCTCTCACCGACCAGCTCAAGCGCCTCTTCAAGGCGCACGCACTCCCCAAGCACGTGCGACTCGGCGTGTCCAGCCAGCAGATCGCCGTCCGCCAGATCGAGCTTCCGGTGATCGAAGACCAACAGGAGCGAGATGCTGCCGTCCGCTTCCTGGCCGGCGACGCCATCCCGATGCCGCTCGAGGACGCTGTGCTCGACTATCAGATCGTCGGCACGGTTGCCGGCGACGACGGCACCCAGCGCATGCAGATCGTTGTGGTGGCGGCGCGCAGGTCGATGATCGAGGAGATCGTGGCCGCCGTTCGCGCCGCCGGGCTCAAGCCTGATGGGATCGACCTCGATGCGTTCGCCCTGGTCCGCACGCTCACCAACGGCAACGGGCCCGTGGACGACTCTCC
>Ga0136617_10005047_pt1 | contig 11799 bp, 9 predicted proteins | sample AntDrymUQ3222106_2_FD_129672 | JGI IMG/M metagenome (GOLD analysis project Ga0136617, IMG submission 129672) | Polar desert sand microbial communities from Dry Valleys, Antarctica - metaG UQ322 (21.06) | ecosystem: Environmental > Terrestrial > Soil > Desert | place: Antarctica: Dry Valley...
CCCTCATGGGAGAAAATGAACGGGCCTGGGAACTTTTTAACCTGCTTAACCCTGTCCATCACGGCGGAACTCCTGCGCAAATTGCGACCTACAAAGTCGAACCCTACGTCGTCGCGGCGGACGTCTATGCGCTTGCCCCGCATACAGGCCGGGGTGGCTGGACGTGGTATACCGGATCAGCTGGCTGGATGTACCGGCTCCTCGTTGAAACACTCTTAGGCGTGAAATTGGAGGGAGACCAACTGCGTCTGACCCCTCGTTTTCCAGCGAGCTGGACAACCTACAAAATTCACTACCGCTACCGGAACACCGTGTATCACGTTACTCTTATCCGGCGACCCGAAGGCTCGGCCGAAACAAATACGTTGTCTCTCGACGGACAGGCTTTGCCCGGAGACACCATTCCCCTCGCAGACGATCGTGCTGAGCATTTTGTCGAAGCCCAGGTCCGGTGAAAGGTCTTCACCTCAGCAGCGTTTCGCTTCATAACAGGATCGACAACGCGGCTGTCGACAAGCAGACATCGCACTTTCAGGGATAATACCCTTGCAGAGGGCCTATAGCTCAGCGGTTAGAGCAGGGGACTCATAATCCCTTGGTCCCAGGTTCGAATCCTGGTGGGCCCATTTCCCGAGGCAGTTGGCTCGTTCGGGGCAACACCGTAAACGCGGCCACTTTAAAGGTTCTTGCTTTACTGGTCAGAATCTAGCCAGAATCCTCATTTTCCCCCGGGAAACCGTTGACAATGCGGCCTCTGCGCTTCAATAATGCGGCGTGTTGAAAAAATTCATCCCGCAAAAGCCCCTGTCGTCGATCGGAGAAGGATCGTTGAGCGTGGGCGCTGATGATAACAACGGTCTCGCTTATCGCGAAGAACCCAGGGCATCACTACCTCATACCACCGATCATCAAAAAATTATGGCTGAACATTCCGGCAAAGACATCCTTTCGAGCGACGTTGAAATCAAAGGCTCGATCAAATTTCAAAAAGAACTGCTCATCGACGGCAAAGTAGAGGGGGAGATTCATTCTGACGGCGTCCTCACGATCGGTGAGAACGCAGACATCCGGGGCGAGATCAAGACCAAGTCGATCACGGTTTTCGGCAAAGTTCAGGGGAACATCACGGTCGGTGAACGTTGTGAGCTAAAGTCGCGCTGCACTTTGCAGGGCGATTTGAAAGCCGCGCGTCTTGTGATCGAGGAAGGCGCGACCTTCATCGGGAAATCCGAAGTGACCAGTGGCAGTGCGGGTAAAGCGGGTGCGAATTCGCGTCCCGAGATCGTCCGCAACGACGAGCCTGCCGCCGCTCCCGCGAAAGCCGCCTTCGGCGCTCGCGCCTAACAAGAGCCACCTTCGCCTCCGCGACCAGTGGCAAAGTCGGGCCCTGCCAAGCTCAGTGTGGAATGTCCACACTGCGGCTTTAAGCAGATGGAGTATGCAGCGGCCAAGAGCACGATGTGCCGCCAGTGCGGCAGCGCTTTCTCGCCTTCTGCTCCCAAGCACGCCGAGATCAGACTTCGCGCGCCACGGGACGTCGCGGCGGCTCCGGTGGCGTCGACCGAACCTTCGATGCGGCAAAAGCTGGAGGGCTTTTGGACAAAGCAACGAAGCTCGGTCGTTGAATGCTTCGAATGCAAGGCCAAGCAGGAAGTAACCGCAGCCGCGTCGTCGACGACCTGCCCGAAATGCAGCGCGCATCTCGATCTGCGCGATTACAAAATAACGACGAGCTTCAGTCGCGCCATCCGCACCCACGGAGAAGTGCATGTCACCGCGAAAGGGGATTTGAGCAGCAGCAATGTGGCCTGCCGCTCCGCCGTCATCGAAGGCAAGCTCCGGGGCGATCTTCTTTGTTCCGGCACCGTTACGATCAATTATCTTGGAAAAATTCCGGGACGTATAACCGCAAATCATGTGCTGGTGGATCGAAAATCGGACGTGCAATTTTTTCGGCGCGTGCGTGTCAAAAGCATCGAAATTCGTGGTCAGATGACAGGAGAGGTCATCGCGGAAACGGTGGTCGTGATTCACCGCAACGCCTCGTTGGATGGAAATGTCACCGCCAAATCAATCTCCGTGGAGAAAGGTGGGATGTTCTCGGGTCAGCTGGTCATCGGCAGCACCGGCCTGATGCAGGGAGAGCTGTTGCCGCCGGCGCAGCCAGCCGCGGCGTCCGAGTCCGAGACTATCTTGCCCGGGTTGGGGCAGGCGCTGCCTGCGACGTAAGCCTTCGGGCTGAATGCGAAAGAAGCAGCTCCCGCGCAGTCCGTACGACCAACTCGGCGGCTACGTGCATCTCCCTCGTCTTATCGACAAGGCGAAGCTGCATCGGAAGGGATTGCTCAATGGATACAACTACAAGACAGTTGGATTCGATAAGCATCTCCTCGCTTTTCTGAAACTGAACCCGGACGCTTTCGAGGAGGCCGCGAACCGCTTGGAGAATGACACCGCGATTCTCGAGTGGATCGAGGAAAATGGAATCGAGCATTCACCCGATGCGATCGAGGAATGGAACCAGGCGATGATCTCGCGGCATCCGGATACCGCTGTGAAGAAGGCGCGCTTTTTGCATTTCCTGAAAGAAGCCGGAGGAGAAGACCGGTCGGATATCCAGACTTATTTCGACCTGATCGAATTCGACGAAGGCAGGAAGTTGTAGCTGCCGTCCGTCTCGGCGGCGGGGACTCGTCGCTCCAGTTCCTCGGGTTAGCTGGCCAGTATCCCCCACGTCACGGCTTTTACTGCGTGTGGAATTGCCGCCGATGACGGACGGCAGCTACCACGGCTAACGAACGAACTGCCGGAACAGTTCGTTCGCTTCCTCGAGCGTTTCCTTACTGCCAATATCGAACCAGGTTCCTCCGATCTGGAAGGTTTTGACCGGCTTCCGCTGGTAAAGCCATTGAATGAAACGTCCCGGCTGATCGGGGTTGTTGCCGGCCGCGATGTAGGTTGAGAAGAGAGGCACGGTCGCGCGCGAGAAATAATAAAGAGCGATTCCCGTCAACGTGCTTTTCGGGTCGGTTGGCTTCTCCTCGAATGAGGTGATTGTTCCTTCCGCGTCGGTTGTGATCGCGCTGTATTTCTTGATCGCTTCCAGATTTCCGACGTCGTAGGTGGCCAAAGTCGCTTCGGAGCCGCGAGCCTGCGCCGCAAAATCGGCCAGCGGTTCACTGAACAAATTATCCCCGGCGACGACAATCAGATCGTTGTTCGCAAGACTCTCGCGGTCGATGACCAGTTTGATGTCGCCGATTGCGCCGAGCTTATCCGCATCATCCTTCGAGCCGTCGTTGATGACCTTCAAGCGCAGCTTGGTGCCGCGCTTTTGATAGCGCTCGGCCCAAGCTCGGAAATCATCGGCAAACTTGTTGTTGGTGACGACATAAACTGTCTCGATCTCCGGCACGGGCGTCAGATTGTCGAGCACCCATTCGATCATTGGCCTGCCGGCAACTTCCAGCAACGGCTTGGCCTTGGTCAGGGTGAGAGGATAGAGGCGGGTGGCGTAGCCGGCGGCGAGAATAAGGACATTCATAATGATGCAAAGCAGTTGCGCGGTCCGCGCGACCTCCCGCGGGCGGGGAACATTAGGCAGGCCAAACGCCCCGGCCAACGCGATTTTGCGCTTTCACTGACGGCGGTTCACTTCGAGCTGAGCGCCGCTTCTTGCAGTCGCTTTTGCAATGACTGGATGCGCGTCGGTTCGGTGATTTTCGCGCGGGTGTCGGCGTCCACCAGATAGAAAGTGTCCAGCGCCGCGCCTTTCTCTGTGCTGACACGTGAAAGCGCGATGGACACCTCTTCCTTCCCGAGCGCGGTCAGAAGATCGTAGAGCAAGCCAACCCGATCCGGCGTTTGTATTTGGATGAGAGTGAAATTTGGATGCGCGCGATTATCTGCCGTCGTCGCCGTCGGGAAGTCCACCGCGGCGGCTTTGTTTTCTCCTGTTCTCTCGCGGGCGGCTTCGAGCAACGGACGAAAACGAAAATTCGGATCCGTCACGGCCGTGTGCAGGGTTGCTTCGACAAGGACGAAATCGTTTTCATCCGTCACGGCGCGCGATTGGAGATCGCAGACGCGAAAGACATCGAGCACCACGTTGTCCCCGCGCGTGTAAATGTCGGCACTCAGGATATTCAGCGGCACGACGGAAAACGAACCGGCAATCTTTGCCAGGATTTCGTGACTATTCCACGAGCACAAAGAGACCGTGCTGTGGCCCTGCTGCGGGAAGGCTTCCCAGCGCACCGCCGGGGCTAGGACCGGTGGATCGTGCTGGTAAAGATTTTGCAAGAACGCGCGAAACAATCCGACGTGGGAGATGATTTCATTGACGCTGAAGCCCCGGAAATAGTTGTCCGGCATGAAGTCGAAGTGCGCTTCGATTTCTTCCGTGTAATCAGAAGCGAAGCGCGTCGTGACGGCGCGCTGGAGTTTTTCGCGTTCGATTTTTCGCGCCTCGAAAAAGGCCGCCTGATCCGAAAAATATTGCGACGTGGCGTGATAGAGATGCCAGACGAGCGATTCCTTCCAGTCGGACCACGCTTCCCCGCTCGTCCCCTGGCCATCGGCCAAGGTGATCAGCATCAAAGCATCGAGGTTTTTCTGGTGCCGGACGAGGCCCGCGAATTCCACGGTCGTTTCCGGATCGTCCAGGTTACGCTGCTGCGCGATATTCGAGAGAGTGAGGTGATGATCGACAAGCAGGATAAGCGAGCGGCGCTGCTCGGGCGTCAATTGCAGCCGAAGTGCGACGCGATGCGCGAATAATGCGCTCGCTTCGGCGTGCGGGCGCGCCCCGACGCCCTTACCCGTATCGTGCAAGAGCAAAGCCAGGTAGAGCAGCAAAGGGTCGTCGAACCGTTCGAATAGTGTGCGATACGGGCGCAGCCTCGCGTTCTCGGTGGTCGCGAGCGCGTCCAGCTTTTCGAGGCAGACGAGCGTGTGCTCGTCGGCTGTGTAGCGGTGGAAAAACTCGTGCTGGACCAGACAGGTCAAGAGTCCGAACTCCGGAATATACCGACCCAGGAAATCGACTTTGTGCATCATGCGCAGGGCGCAAGCCGCCTTGCCTCTGCGCGAAAGGATTCGCTTGAAGATTTCGCGCGGCGCCGTCGCGTAACGATAAGTTCGCGTGACTAGCGCCAGATTTCGGGAGAGCAGGTCCTCCAGCTCAGGGCTGAGATCGAGCGCATGCAGTTGGACCGTCTCAAATACCTGCATCACTACCACGGAGTCGCGCTCCAAAAGATCGCTGCCCTTGGCGTAAAGCTGGCCGTCGCGGCTAACGAACTGTCCCAAGTCTTCCTCCTGCGACGGCGTCGCTGGGAGAAAGCCGAAAAAACCATGCGAACCATTTGAGCCGCGGCCGGAGGCGAATTGTTCGGTGATACGCTCCGTGACCCGAAAGATGTTTCGGGTGTGCTCGTAGTAATCTCTCATTAGCACTTCGCTGAGAAGCAGGCCGCGCTGGCTCGGGAAATGGAGACGTTGTGCGATCGTCTCCTGCAAATTGAGGTGGAGGGAGTCGGTTGCACGACCATTCGCGTAATGCAGATCGGTCCTGACCCGGAGGAGGAAATCATACGCGGCCTCGATGCGTCGCTGATCCGCCTCGCTCAACCATTCCTTTCCTACGAATTGTGTGGTCGTTAGCGCTCCCTCCCGGAAATACGTCATCCAAAGCAGATTTTGATAATCACGCAGCCCGCCGCAACCGCTTTTCACATGGGGCTCCTGGATATAAACTGTGTTGCCGAACTTTGCGTGCCTCGCGGCCTGATCTCGCATTCGGAGTTCCACGTATTCCCGTTCGAAGCCCCGAACGCATTTTGCACGGAAGGATTCCCGAAAGAGCCGTCCCTGCTCCGGATCCCCAGCCAGAAAGCGGGACTCCAGCATCGCCGTCTTGGTCAGCATGTCTTGGTTGGCCTGCTCGATCGCTTCCCGCACGGAGCGGGTGGAGTGGCCCACCTTGAACCCGATATCCCAAAGGAGATAGAGAACCTGCTCGACAACTTCTGCCGCATAGGGCGAAACGCTTTCCGCGTTTTCGCTGTGCACGAACATCACGTCCACGTCGCTACTGGGGTTGAGTTCGCCACGTCCGTAGCCGCCGAGTGCCAGGAGCGTCAGCGGAGTCGGCGTCGTCTCTCCCTGCTTCCGTGCGAAAGCATCCGCTGCTGCGAAAACGTGCCGCAGCAACACATCCACCAAGTCTCGGCGGCGCGTGCAAATCTCGCGTCCGCCGCCGCCCGCCTGATGCTTCAGGCGCAGCCGATGTTCTTCAATCCTGAGAAATTTTTTGTAGAGCGGGAGAACTTCTGTCGGTCGCGCCTCGCCGGCCGGCGCGAGCTGCCGCTCCGCGTGCGCGAGAACCTTGTCGAGATGGCGCGACATAAATAGCAATGTAGCGGCGTCTACGAACGTCGCACTTTTTAGGAAAGCCGTGACTGGCGAACCACCGCCGCCGCGACTACAGCTGAATCGCGTAACGCTTCATCTTGTTATAAAGCGTCGGCCGTTGAATCCCGAGAATCTGCGCGGCTTTCTTCTTGTTCCCGTGGCACTGCGCGAGCGCCTGGAGAATGGCTTCGCGCTCCAAATCGTCGAGATTGCGTGCGCCGGCAATGAAATGGTTGCCGCCTCCGCTGTTTTGCAACGCGCTCGGCAGCTGTACTTCTGTGGGCAGCTCTTTAATCCCTATCTGATCCTGCCGGGCGAGCACGACCGCATACTCCATCGCGTTTTGCAGCTCGCGGACGTTTCCGCGCCAATTGTAATCGAGTAGCTTCTGGAATGCTTCGGGCGTAATTTGCGGTTCGGCTTTCCCCATCTGCTGCGCAAACCGTTTCACAAACGAAGCGACCAGCGGCGGGATGTCTTCTTTGCGCTCCCGCAAGGGTGGAATCTCAATCTGAAAAGTATTCAGCCGGTAATAAAGATCCGCGCGCAATCGATTCTCCGCGAGCGCTTGCGCGACCGGGCGGTTCGTCGCCGCCACCACCCGAAAGTCCGCTTTCAAAGTCCGCGTGCTTCCGAGCGGGCGATATTCGCGCTCCTGCAAAACGCGCAGAAAACGCGTCTGCAGGTCAGGGGGCATTTCGGAAATCTCGTCGAGAAAAAGGGTGCTTCCACCCGCTTCGGCGATCATGCCGGCGAAATCATTCGTCGCCCCGGTAAACGCGCCCTTTACGTAACCGAACAGCTCGGACTCGATCATGGCCTGGGGAAACGCAGCACAATTGAGCTTGACCATCGGTTGGGCCGCACGCCGGCTGCGGCTGTGAATGACGTTCGCGATCACCTCTTTCCCGACGCCGCTTTCGCCGGTGATGAGCACGTTTGCTTCGGATGGAGCCATCGCCGTAATCAGTTCGTGTATTTCCTGCATCGCCTTGCTCTTGAAGACCGGCGCCAGCCGGGTCTCGGCGATCTCGAGCCGCTTTTCCAGTTGTAACGTCCTCTTCCGCAGGTGCTCGGTCTCGCGCACGAGCGACTGTTTCTCGAGCGCCTTGTCGATCAGGCTCAAGAGCTCTTCCGGCGCGTAGGGTTTGCTGATGAAATGATAGGCGCCGCGTTTGATTGATTCGATCGCGTTACTTAGGGAATCGTGCGCCGTGATGATGATGACCTGCGTCTCGGGGTGCTCGCGCTTGATCTGGTCGAGCGTTTCCAAGCCTTCCGCGTCCGGCAGTTGCAGATCGAGCAGGACAACCGCGGGGGAATTGCTCTTCAGCAGCTTCAATCCATAGGCCGCGGTTGCCGCCGTCTCCGGCTGATACCCATGGCGACCGAGGAGCGCTTCGAGCGTAAGCAGGATCGGCCGCTCGTCGTCGACGATGAGAATTCTACGGTTCTCCGCGCTCATGCAGCGATCATGAACGTGGTCTCCACACCGCGCTAATCCCGCGCCGCGCCCACCGGCAGAGTGATCGCCGTGATAAGAGAAGATGACGAAGAATCATAGCGGGCAATGAGGTGGCCCCGATGCGCCTCGATGATAGTTCGCACACGGTGGAGGCCAAGGCCATAATGCCCCTGCCCGACCTTCCGGAAAGGTTCCCGTCCCCATTCCGCGACGGAATCTTTGAAGTCCGCCTTTGGCTCGCGCAACTCGAAGGCGAATTCCTTCTCGTCCGCTTTTGCCGAAGCAGCCAGCCGTCCTCCCCCGCGACCGTGTTGCCAGGCATTGCCGAACAATTCCAGAAACGCCTCCTGCAGAATCTGCGGATCAATCGTCAGCAGGCCGTGGCCCACATTGACATCCCACTCGATCTCGCCGTGCTGCTCAGGAAATTGCTTCTTGATCTTCTCTTGCAAATCTTCCACGAACGCGGCCGCCTCATACGGCATCTCCGTCAGCTTAACGGTCGCCAACGCGACCGTCAGCCGCTGCAGACTATTGCTCATTTCCGTGAGCATACCGCGCAGCCGCTGCACCTCGCTCTTTACCTCACCGTCTTCCGCGACCTCCTTGAGGTAGGCGGATTGCAGTTCCGCCGCGTTCAAGTGATTGCGCAGATCGTGACTTAACTGACGCACAAAACGAACTACGTCCTGCATCGGCACGCGGAGATCAGCCGCTGAATTACTTTCTTTCGGAACTTCTGACATCGCCGGTTAAGGCGAACAGTATGCACGCAAAGCTGCGTGTGGCTACGCTCGGAAAAATTTATCCGCCGCTGGACTGCGCCCAGGCTGACAACCGACCGCGTCATTGTTCGCCGCGAGATGTCGAAGCACGTGATAGACGTCCTCCGGATCGGCGGCGAGCAGCGTAGCCAGGTCGTCCGCTGTTTGTCCGGGCTGCGTTGTCATCTGCTCCTGGACGCGGCGTTGCAAATCCAGAATCGCAGTCGCCGCCTTTTTCCCAGCTTCGACGCCCGGCTGATGATAGGCGTTGATGTTAACCAGGGAGGCGTAGAAGCCCACTGCTCGTTCATACAGGGCGACCAACGCGCCCACGCTGAACGGCGTCACTCCGGACACGCTAATCGTGATCGACTCCCTGCCGTTTTCATAGAGCGCGCTTCTCGTTCCGCGCAAAAAGCCGTGCAGGTAATCGCCGCCCGTCACGCCCGGTTCCACCTCGAAGCGTCCGCCCGCGCGATCCTTTCTCACTTCCAGGAAAGTCACGAAGAAGTTAGGAACGCCATCTCGCAACTGCTGCATGTAGGCGTGTTGATCGGTCGAGCCTTTGTTCCCGTAAACCGCGATCCCTTGATGAACGACGTTCCCTTCGAGATCACGTTCCTTCCCGAGCGACTCCATTACCAGTTGTTGCAGGTATCTGCTGAAGAGAAGCAGGCGATCCTTATAGGGCAGGATGACCATGTCTTTTTCGCCGCGACCATTCCCCGCGCAGTGCCACATCAAGGCCATAAGCATGGCTGCGTTTTGTGGCGCCGCTTTCTCTCTCGTGTGCCGGTCCATCGCCGCGGCCCCGGCCAGGAAACTATCGATTTCCACCCCCTGTAAAGCAGCCGGTAAAAGACCGACGGCGCTCATCACGGAAGTGCGTCCGCCAATCCAGTCGAACATCGGGAACCTCGCCAACCAGTGGTTCTCCGTCGCGTAGCGATCCAGCTCGCTTCCGATGCCTGTGACGGCGACAGCATGCTTCGCAAAGTCGATCCCAGCCGCCCTGTATCGCGCTTCGGTTTCGAGCATCCCGTTGCGCGTTTCCTTCGTCCCACCCGACTTTGAGATCACGACCACAAGTGTCCTGGCCAGCTTCTCGCCCAGCTGAGCAAACACGCGATCGAATCCGTCCGGATCGGTGTTGTCGAAAAAGTGAAGCTGCAAACGGTCCTGCGCCGTGCCCAGGGCGTCCGCCACAAACTGCGGTCCCAGCGCGGAGCCGCCGATACCGATCAGTAACAGCTGCTCGAAACGCTGACCGCCGGCTCCCGCGACGCTTCCGTCATGGACGTTACTCGCGAAAGCCTTGATCCGTTTATTGGTCTCCGTGATTTCCGCACGCAGCTGATCGGTTGGCGCCAGCTCCGGCGCGCGCAGCCAATAGTGTCCAACCATTCGCTCTTCGTCGGGATTCGCAAGCGCACCACCTTCGAGCGCCTCCATCGCAGCGAAAGCGCGCCGGACCGGCGGATCCATCGCCTCAAAAAAATCAGCCGGGAACCGCATCCTGCTGACGTCGATGGAGAACCCGAGGTCGTCATAGGAGAGGAAATACTCCTGAAAACGCTGCCAAAGTGGCGACGAACTCATCGCATCATCGATCAGTAATTGCCACCAAGTCGAACCGCCTCACATGTGGTCGATGATGTTCTGACCAAACTCGGAGCACTTGATCTCCGTCGCGCCTTCCATCAGTCGCGCGAAGTCATACGTGACGCGCTTGCTCGCAATCGCGCCGTTCAGTCCTTTGATCAGCAGATCGGCCGCTTCCGTCCAACCCAGGTAGCGAAACATCATTTCGCCGGAGAGAACGACTGAGCCCGGGTTCACCTTGTCCTGATCCGCATACTTTGGTGCTGTCCCGTGCGTCGCCTCGAAGACCGCATGACCGGTGATGTAATTGATGTTGCCACCCGGCGCGATGCCGATCCCGCCGACCTGCGCCGCGAGCGCGTCGCTCAGGTAGTCGCCATTCAAATTCAAGGTCGCGATGACATCGAAATCTTCCGGCCGCGTCAGCACCTGCTGCAGAGTGATGTCCGCGATGGCGTCCTTGATCACGATGCCGGCACCCGGTTTCCCCATCGGAATGCGGCACCACGGGCCACCATCGATTTCTTCCGCGCCGAAGTACTGCTTCGCAATCTCGTAGCCCCAATCACGAAATGCACCTTCGGTGTATTTCATGATGTTGCCCTTGTGCACGATCGTGACGCTCTTCCGCTGATTTTTGATCGCGTATGAGATCGCGCTGTGAATCAAGCGCACGCTCCCGGCGCGACTGACCGGCTTGATCCCGATCCCAACCATCACGTCGCTTCCTTCCGGCGCTCCCACCATCTTCCAAAAATCAGCCGCCTTTTCCTTGGTGCCGAATCGGATCTTTTCGAACCCTTTCGGAAACTCTTTCTCCAGGAACGCCAGGATCTTGGTCGATTCCTCGCTGCCCGCGGCGTAGTCGATTCCGGCGTAGATGTCCTCGGTGTTCTCGCGAAAGATAATCATGTCCACCTTCTCCGGACGCTTCACGGGTGAGGGGACACCTTGGAAATATTGCACTGGCCGCAGGCAGACAAATAGGTCCAGCATCTGGCGCAGCGCCACATTCAATGACCGGATACCGCCGCCCACCGGCGTCGTCAGGGGACCTTTGATCCCGACGAGATATTCACGGAACGCGTCCACCGTGTCGTCCGGCAGCCATTCATCGAATTTGTCCTTGGCCGCCTGGCCAGCGAAAACCTCGAACCACGAAATCTTCTTCTGACCGCCGTAAGCCTTTTCCACGGCCGCATCGAAGACCCTTTCGCTCGCCGCCCAAATATCGCGGCCCGTTCCATCACCGCGGATGAACGGAATGACGGGCCGATCCGGCACCGTGAGCTTTCCTTGCGCGATGGAGATTTTATCGCCGGCCGGCGGAGTGATGTCTTTGTAAGGCATGCCGGATACTAGGGGCGGCTTTTCTACGCTGCAATTCCGAGATTCGGAACGGTGAACAGGCGTTGGCCTCGACGACGTGTCTAACTGTTTTTGTAGACATCGGTGCTCAAATACTTCAGCCCAGAATCGCACATGAGCGTGACCACCTTCGCACCTGGCCCGAGCCGCTCCGCCACTTGGATCCCGGCGACGACGTTTGCTCCG
>Ga0136617_10005048_pt1 | contig 11797 bp, 8 predicted proteins | sample AntDrymUQ3222106_2_FD_129672 | JGI IMG/M metagenome (GOLD analysis project Ga0136617, IMG submission 129672) | Polar desert sand microbial communities from Dry Valleys, Antarctica - metaG UQ322 (21.06) | ecosystem: Environmental > Terrestrial > Soil > Desert | place: Antarctica: Dry Valley...
GGCAGCATGGCGCTTGGCGCAGGCCGCGTACTCGGCCGCCGCGGCGGGCGCTGACGACGCCGGTGTCGACGTCGAGAGGTCCGTGGCCAAGAAGTTGTCGGTCGACGAGGCGTCGCGCAAGGCTGGGCCGCTCCACCAGCCCGGTGAGTTCATCGACACGCTGGAGCCGGGCGGACCACGCAGCGCCCCCTGACCCCGGTGCTGGGGGACGGTGAGCGCCGTGCACTAGGGGGAGGCGGGTCGACTCAGGCCCGCAGGAACCTCGGCGGCCGCGTCCCGGTCGAGCAGCCACAGGGTGCGGGCCCGACCGTGCACACCCGCGGCCGGGATCTGCATCTCGCCGGCACCCGACAACGCCATCCGTACGGCCTGAGCCTTGTCGGCTCCGGACACCACGAACCACACCTCGCGCGCGCGTCGCAACGCCGGCAGCGTCAGCGAGATCCGCGTCGGTGGGGGCTTGGGTGCACCCCGAACGGCCACCACCGTCGCGTCGTCGTGCAGCGCCGGCCGCTCGGGGAACAGCGACGCGACATGGCCGTCCGGGCCTACGCCGAGCATCAAGACGTCGAACACCGGCGACGCGCCGTGGTCCTCCGGCGATGCAGCTGCCGCCAGACGTTCGGCGTAGAGGCGAGCAGCGACGTCGGGGTCGTCGGTCGGGTCGTTCGCGGCCGGCATGGGATGGACCCGCTCGGGGTCGAGCGCCAGCACGTCCAGAAGGGCGCGTCGCGCCTGGAGCTCGTTGCGTTCGTCGCTGGTGCGCTCGACGAAACGCTCGTCACCCCACCACAGCTCGACCCGGCTCCAGTCGACCGCTCGTCGCCCAGCCGACTCGGCGAGGCTGCGGTGGACCCGGTCGGCGATGGTGCCGCCAGTCAGCACCCAGCTCGGCACGCGGCCGGCCGCCTGGATGTCGATCAACGTCGTGATCAGCCGCGCGCAGACCGCCTCGGTGAGCACCGCCGAATCCCGGTGGACCAGAACACTCGGGGAGGCGTTCACCGGGTCGACTTGCGGGTCGACTTGCGGGCCGCCTTCTTCGTCGTCGACGTCCGGGTCCTTGAGTGAGCCGCTGTCGGGGTTCCCGTCTTCTTTGTCCCCTTCTTGGCCGCCTTGGTGGCCGACTTCCTCGGGCCCGCCGTCTTCGCGGCGATCTTCGCCGGCTTGCCGGTCTTCGCCGTGTCTCGTGGCGTACGGCGCGACTGGGGTGGGTCCTGCTTCGTGGACAGTGTCTCCTCGATGTTCGGCGGTCTGCGCCCGGCGAGTCGACACAGCCGCTTCACGGTGTCGGCGTAGATGTCGTCGGGATCGAGTCGTCGCATGTCTTCGGCCAACAGCTCAGCCGTCAGACGGCGCTTGAGAGCGACGGGACGCTCCGGCGCGTTCGGGATCGAGAACCGAGCCAGCACCCCATCGGGTCGGGAGATCTCGATGTCGCCGCCACCAGTCGCGAGCCGGACAGACGTGATCCCCGGTCCCTTCGACCGGGTGCGTTCGATGTCGACGCCGAGCCGGTCACACAGCCAGGCGGCGAGCAGATCCGCACTCGGGTTGGAGCCCTCGGCTGCGACCTCACCGCCGGTGACCTTGGCGGGGTACTGGTCGAGCGCGGCAGCCAGCAGCGCTCGCCAGGGCGTGAGCCGCGTCCACGTCAGGTCGGTGTTGCCAGGCTCGTAGTTCAAGGCCTGCTGAAGCAACGCGTGGGCCCGACCACGAGAGATCGCCGCCATGTCGGTGATCCGGCGTTGCGCGAGAGCTCCGAGCGCGTCGCGCGCCGGGTCGTCAGGCGCCTTGCCCGGCCACCAGACGACAACGGGGGAGTCGGGCAGCAGCAGCGGAAGGACGACGCTCTCCGGGTGCTTCGTCAGCTCGCCGGTCATCCGGAGCAGCACCTGCTCACCCGAGCCGCCGTCCCCGATCTTGATCTCGGCGTCGAGGTTGGCGGCCCCGCGACCGGAACGTCTGATCACTCCGAGGATCCGCGACGGGTGCTCACGCGACACCGCACGGGCTGCCCGCAGCGAGTCGTAGTGATCGCCCTCGTCGGTGACCACGACCAGCGTCATCACCATGCCCATGGAGGGAGAGCCGGCCTGCCGGCGGGCCTCCAGCAGTGCCGCGGCGATCTTGCTCGCGTTCGTACCCGTCATCTCCAACGCCATGGTGTCCCCTAACCCCTCACGGCCGGCGCCAATTGCGACCTTGGCGGGCCAGCATCTCGTCGGCCGACGTCGGTCCCCAGGTGCCGGCGGAGTACGGATCCGGCTTCTTCCCGACCGACTCCCAGTGCTCGAGGATCGGGTCGAGGATGCGCCACGACAGCTCGACTTCTTCGTGCTGCGGGAACAGCGGCGGCTCGCCCAGCAGGACGTCCAGGATGAGGCGCTCGTACGCCTCGGGGCTCGACTCGACGAAGGCCCCGCCGTACGCGAAATCCATGTTGACGTCGCGCAGTTCCATCGCGGTACCCGGCACCTTCGAGCCGAAACGTACGGTGACGCCTTCGTCCGGCTGTACCCGGATGACTAACGCGTTGTGCCCGAGCTCCTCGGTGGCGGTCTGGGTGAACGGCAGATGCGGCGCCCGCTTGAACACCACTGCGACCTCGGTGACCCGGCGCCCGAGCCGCTTGCCGTGGCGTAGGTAGAACGGCACCCCCGCCCATCGTCGGGTGTCGATCTCGAGGGCGATGGCGGCGAAGGTCTCGGTCGTCGAGCTCTTCGGTATGTCGTCCTCGTCGGTGAAGCCCTTGACCTTCTCGCCACCGGCCCAACCCGCGACGTACTGACCGCGGGACGTATGCAGGTCGAGGTCGTCGGGCAGCTTCACCGAACGGAGGATCTTCTGCTTCTCGGTCCGCAGGTTGTGGGCGTCGAACGACGTCGGCTCCTCCATCGCGATCAGCGCCATCAACTGCAACAGATGGTTCTGGATCACGTCGCGGGCGGCGCCGATTCCGTCGTAGTAGCCGGCGCGACCACCGATGCCGATGTCCTCGGCCATCGTGATCTGCACGTGGTCGACGTAGTGAGAGTTCCAGACCGGCTCGAACAGCTGGTTGGCGAACCGCAACGCCAAGATGTTCTGCACCGTCTCCTTGCCGAGGTAGTGGTCGATCCGGAAGACCGACTCCGGCGCGAACACCTGTGAAACGATGGCGTTCAGCTCCTGGGCCGACTTCAGGTCGTGCCCGAACGGTTTCTCCACCACGACCCGTCGCCACGAGCCGTGCTGCCCATCTGCGAGGCCGTGCTCCTTCAGCTGGCCGATGACGTCCGGGAAGAATTTCGGCGGGACCGAGAGGTAGAACGCGTGGTTGCCGGCTGTGCCGCGTTCCCGGTCGAGATCCTCGATCGTGGTACGCAACTGGTCGAAGGCGACGTCGTCGGCGAAGTCGCCGGGGACAAAGCGGAAACCCTCCGCGAGCTGGTTCCACACCTCGTCGCGGTACTCGGTTCGGGCGTACTCCTTCACCGCGTCGTGGACGATCGAGGCGAAGTCCTGGTGAGCCCAGTCGCGACGCGCGAACCCGACCAGCGAGAATCCGGGCGGCAGCAGCCCGCGGTTGGCCAGGTCGTAGATCGCCGGCATCAGCTTCTTGCGGGACAGGTCGCCGGTGACGCCGAAGATCACCATGCCGCAGGGCCCAGCGATCTGCGGCAGCCGGCGATCCTGGTCGTCGCGCAGCGGGTTCGGGTCTGGGACGACGGTGCCTGGCGAGGTCATCGCTGCTGTTCGAGCAGCTCGAGCAGCAGCGGTACGCCAGCCTCGGGGTCGGTCATGTGCAACCGAAGCACGGGACGTCCGTGCTCGGCCAGGACACGGGCGTCACCTCCCGCCTGCGCCGCGATCAGCGTCTGGAAGGTGAACGGCCGCCCCGGGATCCCGAGGTCTTCGGACTCCTCGCACGTCACCTGGAGGAAGACCCCCTGGGCCGGGCCACCCTTGTGGTACTGCCCGGTGGAGTGCAGGAAGCGAGGACCCCAACCGAAGGACGTCGGTCGCTCGGTCCGTGCCGCCACGATGCGTCGTGCCTTGTGCAGGGCGGCGTCGCGGTGGGAGTCGACGTACGCCATGACCGCGACGTAACCGTCGTCACCGAGCCGGCTGAACAAACTCTGCAGCCCGGCAGCGACCGTGTCGACGCCATCGAGCAGACCGGCGGAGCCACGCACCTCGATGCCGTTCTCGCTCAGGTGCGCCGGGTCGGGCTCGGGCTGTGCATCCAGCAGACCACGAGCCGCCTTCTTGGCGCTCTCGACGTCCGGCTGGTCGAACGGATTGATGCCCAGCAGCCGGCCGGCGACGGCGGTAGCGCACTCCCAGACCAGCATCTGTGCGCCCAGAGTGCCGCTGAGGGAGATCCAGGGCTCGCCGAGCTGTCCTGCTGCCTGTCCCGCACCGGTGGCCGTCGGGGCCACGGCGGCGACCAGCACGTCGCGGGCCGGCCAACGCACCTCCGGCGCGCGGGCGTCCTCGACGGCGACCGGGAGGATGCCGGTGCCCAGCTTTCCGGTCGACTCTGCGACCAGCTGCTCGGCCCAGTCGGGGAAGCCGTGGATTCCCGAGCCGGTGTCGACCACGGCCACCTTGTCGCGGCCACCACCGACACCGAGCGCAGCCCCCAGGACGAGCGCGGGGTTGTCGGGGGAGTCGGCGGCGCGTGTGTCCATGACGGCTTCGGCCTCGTCGAGGAGCTCGGCGATGTCGATGCCGGCGAGCCCAGTCGGGACCAGGCCGAACGCCGTGAGCGCGCTGTAGCGCCCACCCACGTGAGAGTCGGCGACGAAGACCTGGCGGAAGCCTTCCTGCTCGCCGAGCTTCTGCAGGTCCGAGCCCTCGTCGGTCACAGCGACGAAGCGCGACGCCGGGTCGATGCCCGCCGCCTCGAACGCCGCAGCGAAGGCGCGCCGTTGGCTGTCGGTCTCGAGGGTCCCGCCCGACTTGCTCGACACCACGACGACGGTGCGCGAGAGGTCACCCGAGACCGCCCGGCGCACGGCGTGCGGGTTGGTCGAATCGACGACCGTCAGCGGGACGTCGTACGTCCGAGCGATCACCTCCGGGGCCAAGGAGGAGCCACCCATCCCGCACAGCGCGACCTGGTCGACGCCCTCGGCCCAGAGCTCGGCGCGGAGCGCGTCGATCTCGGCGAGCAGCGGACGTGACGAGACCGGTAGTCCTATCCACGAGAGGCGGACGGCTGCCTCCGACTCGGCTTCCGGACCCCACAGGGTCGCGTCCTGGTCCGCGAGCCGACTGGCAAACCGTTCGTCTACCAGTCGTTCGATGACGTCGGCGGGCGCGACCTCGTCGGACGACGTAGCCACCGTGAGCGGGATCTTCACTTACTGCTGTCCACTCGGTCGTCGCCGCGCAACGCTGCTTGTACGGTGTCGAGCAGTTCCTGCCAGGACTTCTCGAACTTGTCGACGCCTTCGTCCTCGATCACCTGGACGACTTCGTCGTAGGAGATTCCGAGACCTTCCAGCCCGGCCAGCACCTCTCGCGCGTCGTCGTAGTTCGGGGTGATCGTGTCTCCGGTGATCTCGGCTTCGTTCGCGGACGCCTCGATGGTGGCCTCCGGCATCGTGTTCACGGTGTTGGGTGCAACCAGCTCGGTGACGTACATCGTGGCCGGGAGATCTGGGTCCTTCACCGACGTCGACGCCCACAGCGGACGCTGCTTGTGTGCACCGGCGGCCTCGAGCGCGCTCCATCGGTCCGACGTGAAGACTTCGTCGTAGGCCTCGTAGGCGAGGCGTGCGTTCGCGATGGCTGCCTTGCTGCGCAACGCTTTCGCTTCGGTGTTGCCCTGCTCGACGAGGGCGTCGAGCCGCTTGTCGACTTCGGTGTCGACCCGGCTGACGAAGAACGACGCGACCGAACGGATCGTGCCAAGGTCGACGCCCTTGCTGTGCGCCTGCTCGAGCCCGCTCTGGTAGGCGTCCATCACCTCGCGGTACCGCTCGAGACCGAAGATCAGCGTGACGTTGACCGAGATGCCCTCGGAGGTGGCCGCGGTGATCGCCGCCAAACCCTCCCTGGTCGCGGGGATCTTGATCATCACGTTCGCGCGGTCGACCATCCACCACAACGCCCGCGCCTCGGCGATGGTCGCGTCGGTCCGATGCGCCAGCCGGGGGTCGACCTCAATGCTGACCCGTCCGTCCATGCCGTCGGTCTGGTCGTACACGTCTCGCATCACGTCGCACGCCCACCGCACGTCGTACGTCGTGATGCACCGGACCGCCTCTTCGAGGTCGACACCGCGTACCGCGAGGTCCTTCACCTGGTCGGCGTAGTCGTCGGCGTCGGCGACCGCCTTCGCGAAGATCGTGGGATTCGACGTCACTCCGACGACGTGGCTGTCGCCGATCAGCTTCTCGAGGTTTCCGCTCTTCAACCGCTGGCGGGAGATGTCGTCGAGCCAGACGGAGACGCCTTGGGCGGACAGTGCTTGCAGTCGGTCGGTCATGATAATCCTTTCGATGGTGCACAGTGGTGGATCGGCGTCGGTGCGAGCAGCGCGGTCAGCCCTTCGCGTCCGCGGCCGCGATCGAGTCCTTGGCCGCCTGCGTGACCACCTCGGCGGTGAGTCCGAACTCCATGTACAGCCGCTGGTAGTCGGCGGAAGCACCGAAGTGGTCGATGCCGACGATCCGGCCGGCATCACCGACGATGTCGCGCCAGCCGACCGGTGACCCGGCCTCGACCGACACCCGTGCCTTCACGGTCGGCGGAATCACGGTGTCGCGGTAGGACTTGTCCTGGGCCTCGAACCACTCCCGACACGGCATCGACACGACTCGGGCTCGGATGTCGTCGCCGGCGAGCTGGTCACGCGCAGCTACGGCGATCTGCACCTCGGAGCCGGTGCCGATGAGGACGACGTCCGGGGCGCCGCCATCGACGTCGAGGAGCACGTACGCGCCGCGGTGGACGTTCGATGTGTCCGAGTAGCCGTCGGCGCCCCGCGGGAACGTCGGGACGTTCTGGCGGGTCAAGGCCAGCCCGGCCGGACGGTCGGTGGTCTCGAGGATCGTCTGCCAGCAGGCCGCGGTCTCGTTGGCGTCCGCGGGACGTACGACGTCGAGCCCAGGGATGGCGCGGAGCGTCGCCAGGTGCTCGATCGGCTGGTGGGTGGGTCCGTCTTCGCCCAAGCCGATCGAGTCGTGGGTCCAGACGTACGTGACGGGCAGCTGCATCAGCGCAGCCAGCCGCACGGCGGGGCGCATGTAGTCGGAGAAGATCAGGAACGTGCCGCCGTACGGCCTCGTGCCGCCGTGCAGGGCGATCCCGTTGAGGATTGACCCCATCGCGTGCTCCCGGATGCCGAAGTGCAGCACCCGACCGTAGGCATCCCCGGGGAACATCTTGGTGGCGTGCTCGGCGGGCACGAAGCTCGGCTGACCGGTCGGGGTCGTGTTGTTGGACTCGGCCAGGTCGGCGGACCCGCCCCACAGCTCGGGGAGCTCCGGCGCGATCGCCGAGAGCACCTCGCCCGACGCCTTCCGGGTCGCGACGCCTTTGGCGTCCGCGTCGTACGTCGGCAGCGCCATCGTCCAGCCCTCCGGGAGGGTGCGCGTCTGCATCCGGTCGAACAGGCTCTTGCGGTCTGCGTTCTTCGAGGCCCACGCGTCGAACTGCTGCTGCCACTGGGCGTGCGACTCCTTGCCTCGGGCCACGGCCTCGCGCGTGTGGGCGATGACGTCCGACGGGACCTCGAACGTCTGGTCGGGATCGAAGCCGAGGATCTTCTTCGTGGCCGCGACCTCCTCGTCCCCGAGTGCGGAGCCGTGCGCCTTGCCGGTGTTCTGCAGCGACGGTGCCGGCCAGCCGATGATGGTGCGGAGCTGGATGAAGCTCGGCCGGTTCGTCTCGGCCTTGGCCTTCTTGTACGCGCGGAACAGCGCCTGCACGTCCTCTTTGTAGCTCGCGCCGTCGTTGGTCCAGTCGACCGTCTGGACGTGCCAGCCGTAGGCCTCGTACCGCTTGGCGACGTCCTCGGTGAACGCGATGGACGTGTCGTCCTCGATGGAGATCTTGTTGTCGTCGTACAACAGCACGAGGTTGCCGAGCTGCTGGTGGCCCGCCAGCGACGATGCCTCGCTACTGACGCCCTCTTCGAGGTCGCCGTCGCTGGCGATGGCGAACACGTCATGGTCGAAGAGACTGTCGCCGACAGCGGGCTTGGGGTCGAACAGGCCCCGCTCGCGCCGCGCGGCCATCGCCATCCCGACCGCATTGCCGACGCCCTGACCGAGCGGGCCGGTCGTGGTCTCCACTCCGGAGGTGTGGTTGTGCTCGGGGTGCCCGGGCGTCAGGCTGCCCCACGTGCGCAGTGCCTTCAGGTCATCGAGCTCCAGCCCGTAACCCGCCAGGTACAGCTGGATGTAGAGGGTGAGGCTCGAGTGCCCCGCCGACAAGACGAACCGGTCGCGGCCGGGCCAGTGCGGGTCTGCCGGGTTGTGGCGCATCAGTTTCTGGAAGAGCAGGTACGCCGCGGGCGCGAGGCTCATGGCCGTGCCCGGGTGGCCGTTGCCGACCTTCTGCACGGCATCCATGGCCAGCACCCGCACGGTGTCGACCGCCCGGTCGTCGGTCTCGGTCCACGTGAGCTTGGCGTAGGGGTCAGCGGGCGCAGTCACAGACAACGGTCCTCTTCGTGGGAGTCGGCACAAGGGCGGGGTTCCGCAAGCGGTTCCGGGCTGAGTTCGATCCTTAGGTCGGTACTCGATTCGATGCTGCTCGGACGTGTCCGGGTATCCGCAGTACCTGTGCCCCGATCGGGCACCCATCACACACATCGAGCCTACTGCGCCCGCTTCGGCTGCTGTCACGTCCTCCCATCGCCGATGTCGCCGTCTCGGGCACCGACAGCGGGGCCTAGACTCCTGACTGATGTGAGACCCGTGTCGCGAGTGCGCTGCGCTCGTCCGGGCACCGACCGCAGAACTCGCTCATGCACACGATCGAGGTGACCGTGACGGCTGTCGACCAGCAGACGGCCGCCGGCACGCAGCCCGAGGCCGCGCCGACCGGTCGGCTGGGCGCCCAATCGTCGTCGTCATCGTCGTCGCCGTCGTGGGAGGTCGTCGGTGCCTATGTCGCGCTGACGAAACCCCGGATCGTCGAACTTCTGCTGCTCACCACCGTCCCCGTCATGTTCCTTGCCGCGCGTGGGGTGCCGCCGCTGCTGCTGGTCGCGTCGACCGTCGTCGGCGGCACGCTCGCGGCGGGAAGCGCCAACACGCTCAACTGCGTCTTGGACCGCGACATCGACGAGCAGATGATGCGCACCCGCCGTCGGCCACTTCCTCGCCATCGCGTGTCCACGATCGCGGCGCTGAACTTCGGGCTGGCACTGGGTGTTGCCGCAACCCTGCTGCTCGGCTTCGCGGTGAACTGGCTGTCGGCCGCACTGGCCCTCTCGGCCAACGTGTTCTACGTCGTGGGCTACACGATGCTGCTCAAGAGGCGCACCTCTCAGAACATCGTGTGGGGCGGCGCAGCCGGCTGCTTCCCCGCCCTGATCGGCTGGACCGCCGTGACGGGTTCGCTGGCGTGGACGCCGATCGTGCTGTTCCTCGTCGTGTTCTTCTGGACGCCTCCGCACTTTTGGTCCCTCGCCATCCGCTACCGAGACGACTACGCGGCCGCTTCCGTGCCGATGCTTCCCGTCGTAGCGCCTGCGGTCGTGGTGGGGCGCCAGATCGTCGTCTACAGCTGGCTCACCGTGGCAACGTCGGTGGTTCTGTGGCCGGTGGCCGACACAGGATGGCTCTACCCCGTGGCGGCAACCGTGCTCGGCGTTGCCTTCCTGGTGGAGGCGCATGCGCTGCTGAAGCGCGCTCGCCGTACCGAGGACCCGGTCGGCCTCAAGGCGATGCGGTTGTTCCACTGGTCGAACGCCTACCTGGCGCTGCTGTTCCTCGCCGTCGCCGTCGACTCGCTCGTGCTCGCCTGACACGACGAACGAGTACGCGCCGCAATGCCACGCCGGCCCAGCGGAGCGGTGCTCGACCAGCGGAGGGGTGCTCGGCCAGCGGGGTGCAGGTTCAGCGGCGAACGACGACCGTGCGTGCCACCTTGTCGTGCAGCGCCTGGTTGCGCTGGTCCCAGAGCGGCCAGAGCACGTCCAGCAGGGAGGCGATGCTGGCGAGCACGCCGATGACCGGGATCACTCCGATCAGCGACAGCGCCGCCACGAACCCCACCCGACGGGTGATCGTGTCCCAGGACAGCTGACTGCCGGAGCGGCCGCCCGGACCCGCAGCGTCGGTCGAGTCCATGGGCCTGACCGCGATGCCCGCCGCTCGCTTGCCGGGCGTACGGCTCGACCGGCGCAGGAATGTGGCCTCGTACGTGACCGACAGCGCGAGAAACGCCAACGTGGCGAGCAGGTACCAGCCCTGTCCGTTGGGAGCGACCGTGAACGACGAGCTCATCTGGGCGTCAGGGCCGAACTGCTCGCGGAAGAAGTCGCGGTTGGCGTCGTAGTAGCGATACCCGAGGTAGCCCAGCAAGGGGGAAGCCACCACGAACAAGATCAGCGTGTCGAGGACTTTGGCCCCCACCCGACGCCACCAACCGGACAGCCCCTCGTCGAGGGGCATCGTCTGGTCGGCGCCGCCGCTCCACTGTGGTTGCGTCCACGGCGTCGGCGGCCCGGCTTGTGGGGGGGTCTGGCCGTACCCCGGCGCCTGCTGGTCGTGCTGGACGGCCTGCTGGACGGCTTGGTCCGGCTGCTGCCCAGCCATGTCGGTGTACTTGGGGCTGGAGTGCGGCGTCCAGGCCGCCCCGTCCCAGTAGCGGTAGTGCTCGCCGTCCGTGGGGTCGTCGTACCAGCCCGCGGGTTGTGTCATGCGCCCGACCCTCTCACGGGGCGGCGACCCGATCGGAGGCCGCGGGAACGTGCACGGCCGTGGCGTGTTCGGTGGTCGACGCATGCCCGCGATCTCGCAGGCCGAGCATCATCCAGGTAGCCGTGGCCGCGACCACCGCAGCGCCCAGGACGTGCAGCCCGACGAGCAGGATCGGCAGGTCGAGCGCGTACTGCGTCGCACCGATCAGCCCCTGGGCAAGCAGCACGACCAGGAACCAACCGGCTGCCCGCCGCGCTCGCTCGGGCGCACCCGAGGCGCGCAGGCAGAGCCAGGTGCCGACGGTGAGACCGAGCAGGACGAACACGGCGTCAGCGTGGATCTGGCTCACGACGGCGGGGTCGAGCCCGTTGCGCGGAGCCTCCTCGTCACCGGCGTGCGGCCCGGATCCAGCGACCACAGTGCCTACGGCCAGGACGACCCACGTCACGGCGTACGTCAGCCGAGCCAGCAGCACCGCCGGCGGAGCAACCGTGGGACGCGGTGGGCGTTCCGACTCGTCGACGCGGCGCACGAACACCACGGCGAACGAGATGATCGCCAACGAGAACAGCAGGTGGACGGCCACCACCCAGGGATTCAGGTCGGTCAGGACGGTGACTCCACCGAGCACCGCCTGCGCGGGCACGCTGAGCGCGAGTGCCGTGGCTGCCAGCAAGAGGGAACGCCGACGCGGGCGCGTCCGCAGCACGACCACCCAGGTCGCGATGGCCACCACGGCGATCGCGAAGGTCAGCGTCCGGTTGCCGAACTCGATCACGCCGTGCAACCCGAGCTCACCGCGCGCCACGAAGGAGTCGTCGGTACATCGGGGCCAGGTCGGACAGCCGAGACCCGACCCCGTCAGCCGGACCGCGCTCCCGGTCACCACGATCACGACGTTGGCCGCGAGGGTGGCCAGCGCGAAA
>Ga0136617_10005049_pt1 | contig 11796 bp, 7 predicted proteins | sample AntDrymUQ3222106_2_FD_129672 | JGI IMG/M metagenome (GOLD analysis project Ga0136617, IMG submission 129672) | Polar desert sand microbial communities from Dry Valleys, Antarctica - metaG UQ322 (21.06) | ecosystem: Environmental > Terrestrial > Soil > Desert | place: Antarctica: Dry Valley...
CGCCGTACACGACGGTCAGCCGATCGTTGAATCCGATCTCCTGGCCATCGATCAGCCGGTTGACGCGTGACGTGTCACCGATCCGAAGCAAACGGAGCGACGGTGCATCGTCCGACGGTGCACCAGTGATCTCGATGGTGGGAACGGATGCGGCAGCGTCATCGGTCAGGCCCTTCTCGGCCAGCAACTGTTGGTAGGCGGCGCCGATCATGTCGTCGTCGAGCGTGGTGCGCCAAGACAGCACATGCGCGGTGACGATGCGGACCCATCCGTCCAGGCCATTCCCCCAGGTTGCGAGGGCTCCAACCGCGGATCCCTCAACCGCCGTAGGTCCGGTCACTCCCGCGCTCCTCGTTCACGCGCGTCCTGCATCGACAACGTCCGTGAGACCAGGGCACAATGTTACTCCGCCGATCCGTCACCGCTGTCATGGATATCCAAGGACATCGCGGGGGAATAGCTGCGGTGCGGCATTCGGAACCGACAGTTGGATCACAATTTCGCCCACCCACGGGAAGCAAGCGCTCCGCAACCCCTATCTGAGCGGCTCCTACGTGCCGTTGGGGACGAGCACAGAATGACAGCGCCGAACGACGACTCGGGACGGCCTGGGGCCCGCTCCGATCGGCGGGTGCGGGGCGGCGTCGGTTGCGCTCGTCGCCACGGGGCGGCCACCAGCGCGTGAACCGTGAGCACGGCGCGCGCACTCCGGTGTTTGGATGTCGACGGTTGCCGCCGGGTTCCCGGACGCTGGACAACGAGATCGATGACTCACTCCCCACCCGCCGCGGCCGCCCGACGCCCACGGTTACCCCGCGCCTCACCTCACGCCCACACCTCGGTCGGGTCCGTGGGAGGGTCCCCACTCGGCCACGGCGACGCCTGTCCGGTCCGAACGACGCGGAACTTGGCCGGTTGACCGGGGCCGTCGGAGTAGATCTCGACGCCCTCCCACACCCTCGGGTTCAGCCGGTTCAGGCGTGGCAGGGTCAGGTGGTCCATCGCCAGGCTTCCAGTCACCATGGTCCTGGCCACCTCGAACAGCGACCGCAACATGGCGTCAATGCGGCCGGCGTAGACGATCCAGGCGTCCACGTACGTCTCGTAGTCGGCGTCGCGCTCCATGGCGACGAGCCGCCGCTGACTGGCCCTGCCACTGGCGACCGCCACCACCCTGGCCGCCTTCCATGCCGCTCCGAGCTGTCGGATCTTCTCGAACTCGACCGAGTCGATGGACGACGTCTCCACCGCAACTCCCGCCTCGAGCGAGGCGAGCACCTCGGCCGGCAGCGTGACGCTGGTGGCGTCGCCGGCGACCGACGGCCCGGTACCGGCCCGGACGATCACGCCCGCGCCCTTGACGCCGACGAGCAACTCGTGGCCCGAAGCGATCAGGCGATCCTTCACCTCCTTCTTCGCTGCCTTGATGTACGGGTCGACGAGCATGCTGGCCACCGCGGCCAGCAGTTCCTTCTCCAGCGGCTTGTTCGTGCCGAGTTTGGCGAGCGGGGCCAGTCTCGTCCGCAGGGACGGGTCGTCGAGCTGACGGATCAGCCAGCGCAGGACGGTGTTGAACGCCTCCCGCTCGACGTTCGCTCGTGCGCCCGGGATACCCGCTCCGACCGCTTCGATGGCCTCCTTGAGCAGGGCGCCACCTGCGCTGCTCTGCGCCCAGCCGGTGATCAGCTTCTTGGCCATGTCGCCGAGCGCGTCGGCCGCCGTGGACGCGACCCAGTCGGCGCCCAGCTTGATCGCCAGTTCGACCATCGCGTCCACGCCGGCCAGCAGAACCCTGTTGAGCTCGGCGACGTTGTTGGCCTGCCACGCCCGCAGATCACGCGTCGCTGCGTAGTCCTCGTCGGACGTGTACCCGTCCGAGCCCATGCCGGCCGTCTCGCCGCGCCGATAACTCCTGCGCAGCGCGTCCCCACGGGTCTGCACCGCCGCGCCGACGCCGTCGACGAACGCCAGCTCCAGTTTGACGGCGATCTTGAACGCCTTGACGAGCGGGAGGTTGTCGGTGGCCCGGTCGGCGGCATCGACGGCCGCATCGAGCAGCGCCTGCTTGATCGCGTCGTTGATCTCGGTGCCGGGGTTGTCCGTCAAGTTGGCGATGCCGGTGATCACGGCGTCGAACGCCGACTTGGCGCGATCGATGAGCGTGCGAGTCGCCGTCGTGCCGTCGGAACTGGCGGTGCCCAGCCCGCTGAGCCCGCTGATGTCCGTGGGCGCCGTCCGGTCGGCGGCGAGTTGGACACTGGTGGTCTCGCCGCCCTCGCTGCGCTCGACGCTCTGCAGCATCTCGGGATCGACCTGCTCGAGCAGGCGAGCGACCGCGTCGCCGGTGGCCGTCCCCTCGCCGGACAACTCGCCGATGACCCGCCGGCTGAACTCCCGTGCGTCGGCCGTCGTGATGCCTGCGTCGCCGACGGCGCCCTTGATCGTCTGCAGCTTCTCGGTGGTCTCGGCCGAGCGCAGGCCCTTAGCGGCCCCGTCGCCGACCGCCTTCTGCAGCGCCGACATGCGCAGGCTGCGGGCGTCCTCGGGCGTGATCTGCTTGGCCTTCTCCGCCTTGTCGATCGCGTCCATGCTCTTGTCGAGCGAATTCAGCATCGCCGCCTGCTGGGCGAGCGTCGACGCCTCCTTGCCGAACTGAGCCGCCGTCGACAGGGCCTGCTGGTACGCCGCAGCCGCGTTGGCCTGGGTGCCGGCGAGACCCATGGCGTCGGCGAACGGCTGGCCGAGCACACCGGCGATGGCGCCCACGCCGGCCGGGTCGGGCACGACCGGGGCGTTCTGGATCGAGACGATCGGCGTCGGCAGCGCGGTGGGTTTGGTGTCGAGCGGCTCGGAACGCCGAGTGTTGGTCGACAACGCCTCGATGGCCGTCGGCTCGTCGACGGTCGCTACGTCCCACCGCCACAGGCGGGTGTCGTCGATCTGCTCGCACGCGTTGCACTCACCCATCACTGCTTCGGCGAACACACCTCGCGTCGGCAGACTGACCCGCGTTGGCGGGATCGGCGTGCTCGGGGCGTAGTGGGCGAGGAGGTCGAGCGGCTCGCCGTCGACCTCGGGGACGAAGCCGGGATCGAGGTGGTTGCCGCGGGCGACCGGCAGCACGAGGGCGTTGCCGACGATGCCGAGCAGGTTGTTGTCGACCACCGACGCCACGCTGCGACCGGCGGCGCGCGGGGCGACGTACCCGTCGAGGAGCATGTAGCGGCGGTTGGGGTCCATCGTCCACCAGATGGCGTGGTGGTAGTGCTCGAGGTTGGCGTCGAGGTGCTCGAGCAGCTCGGCGGCCAGGCGTCGATCTTCGGCCCGCGGGTTGAGCTGCTCCCACTGATCGGTCGGGGCGTACAGCAGAACGCCCCGACCCGGGATGGGTGACTGCACCGGTGGGAACTTCGTGGTGTTGACGGTGGGCAGATCGATGTCGTCGTTGACGCGATCGTCGAACACCAGCGTGTGCTCGAACGACGACGTCCGGTAGCGCATGGCCGCCGAGTTGACGATGGCGCGGCAGCCGTCGGGGAGGCCGTTCTTCGAACTGATGACGAGGTTGTCGATCAACGACCGGACGACCGGGTTGGTCACGATGCCGCGTACCGACACGAGCATCGGTGTGCCGGGCCGGTAGTCCGACACCAACGTGAAGTCGGCACCGGACAGCTTCACCATCATCGAGCCGACCTGCGCCGACAGCTCGAGCCCGTCGACGAAGCCGGCGGCGAGGCCGGGCATCACGTCGTGCTGAAAGCGCTCGTAACGCTCCAGTTCGGTGGGCAGTTTCCCGATCGTCTCGGTCATCGCGCCGACGCCCGCCGCCGTCTGCTGAGCGATCCCGCCGACGAGCAGGGAGATGCCGCCGGTGGCCACGGCGAGGGCCGCCCCGAACCATCCGCTGGTCGGCGCCATGATCTCGGCGATCTTGGCGGGGTCGGTCACCGTGGGCGGCACGACGGGGATGGTCGGCAGCGGCACGAGCAGCGTGAGCGTCAGCTCGCCGCGGATCGCCGTGACGAGCTCGTCGGCGTAGCGGCCCGCCGGAGTCTGGCTGTCGGCCCAGTTCGTCTGCACGCGGCGGGTCGAGTCGAGCGCCGGGTGCAGCTCGGGGCGCAGCAGGTAGCTGTCGATCGACTGCCGCCAGCGGAGCACCTTGGGCAGGTCGAACGGTGTCATCGGCAACGGGACGAACAGGCACTCCTGCACGTCGACCACGTCCTGGACGATCTTCAGATGTCGGAGCACCTCGAAGTACTGCATCGTCATGGCGTGGCAATGGTTGTGGTTGGCCACCACCTCGGTGGTCGCCCGCACCGTCTCGCCCTGCGTCGCGGTGGTGATCACCGACGTGCGTTGGCCGCGCACCGCCGACGCCGATTGCAACGTCAGGTCGCGCAGCGATTGCAGCGACGACGTGCCGATCGTCTTGGCCGATTCCTGCCAGGCCGCCGAGTTGCCCTCGCCGTAGCCGCCGGACACGCCCATCAGGGCGCCGAAGTTCATCCCGTAGTACGAGCCGTTGCCGGCGCCGCCCGCGCCGGCGCCGATGCCGGCAGTGGTCGAGCGGGATCCGCCGCGTATCGACTCCGACAGTGCACCGGAGACGACTTCGGACAGGTCGCGATCGCGCGACAGCCGGGCCAGCACCGACTCGCTGGCGACCGTCTCGTCGTCGCGTGTGGCCCGTTCACGGCGCTCCCAGTCGACGACGGCGATGAGCTTCTTCTGGCCGGGGGCCAGGGGGAGGCTGTAGAGCAGGTCGCCGAGCGAGTAGCCGTCGGCGTACCACACCTGCTTGAAGTGCAGCAGGTGTCCGTGGGCGATGGTCGCCGCCTCATAGAACGTCGGGGTGTTGTCCCAGTCGACCGGGTTGATCGCATCGAGCGTCGCCCGCCCTGCCTGGCGCGGGAGATCGACAGGATCGACGTCGCTGAGCTCTCCGCTGCGGATCAGCGTTCCGATCGTGTCGCCGGAGATCTCGCCGCCCGCCATCTCGCGCACGGCTTCTATGTCGAAGCCGGCGTTGGCGAGGATCTCCTCGATCTCATAGGGGTCGGCCGGGTACCCCGAACGCAGCAGCTGGCGGATCCGGTTGAGCGCGCCACGCCGCCGACTGTTGTGGGCCGGTGTCGGCGAGGCGGTACCACCGAGCGTGACGCCGCGGATCGCCGGCTCGGTGGTACGCACGACTGAGTAGAAGTCGAACTCCTCGATCGAGCGGTTGGGAACGTTGAAGCGGATGCAGCCACCCACCCCGAGGTCGACCGAGTAGTCGCTCGACGTCGCCAGCTCGGTCGAGTCGGGGGTGCGCGGCACCGATCCGTCGGCGCAGACGCACTCGGACTTGTCGGTGGTCGACGGCTCGGGCAAGTCGACGACGAGCAGCATGGGGGTCGGCAAGCGACCGGCGTCGAGCGGGATGGGGACGAGCTCCTCCACGGTGGCGACGCGGGCCGTCGCCGACTCGAACACCCGGTTCGGCCAGTCGGCGGTGAAGTTGCCCCGGCTGTCGGTGTTGGTCACTCCGACCGGTTGCGCGTCGTCGCCCTCGGCCCCGTAGAGGATCACCTGCAGGTTCGCCGCCGTGCGACGCCCGTCGACGTCGACGACGAGTCCGACGATGCGTCGCGACGTCTTCGGCGGTTCGGCCGCCACCGGGACGCCCACCGGGGGCGGGGGAACCACGGTGATGGTGATCTCGGTGTCGATGCTGGTGTCGTACCGTTCGGTGGCCAAGCTCGTGCCCGCCGAGCTGGACACCGTCACCGCGATGTCCCCGACGATCGACGACGCCGGCGGGAACGTCAGCGCGAACCGCCCGTTGGCGGACGTTTCGGCGGCGGCCTGTCCCGGCACGTCGATCATCTCCATCAGCGCGGTCGCCGTGGCGCGCCGGTCGACTGGTCGGGTGCCGTCGTCGGTGCTCAGCAGGTCGCCATCGGCGTCGGGCGGGATCGCGCCACCGACGCGCCGGCCCGACTCGGCCCGCTGGAGGAAGTGGGCGACGATCCGGCAGTCGCCGACGCCCTGGCCGCCTGCGTCGATCACTCGGCCTCGAAGGGTGTAGCTCATCGTTCTGTCTCCCCGGCTTCCGTTCTGGTTGGCGTCGCCCCCGAATCGCGCAGCAACCGGGCGACCTTCGCCTCGGCGATCCGGACGAGCGTCGTCAGTTCGGCCGGTTCGAGGCCGAGCTGGGCGGCGACGGCGGCTCGTGGCTCCCCACGGTCGAGGAGTCGCAATGCGTGGGCGTGGACCGGGGCCAGAGCCTCCACGGCCGTGCGACGGTCCACAGCCCACGGTACGGCGGCGGTCGTCCGGCGTATAGCGTAGGTGGTTACGCGGTTTTGTCAGCCGTGGCGACGCCCGGCAACGTCCTCGCGCCGGTTCACGCCGAGCTTCACGGAGCGGCGGTGGAGGTGGCGCTCGATCGTTCGGTTGGAGAGCGTGAGCCGCCGGGCGATCTCGGGACGCGACAGACCCTGTCCGGCGAGCGCGGCGATCTCGTTCTCCCGGCGGGTCAGGGGGACCACGCTCTACGGGATCGACACCGCCGGTCTCCGACCCCCTCGCACTGAGCGGCCCGCGCCGCCGATCGGGTCGCCGTGGCTCGTCGACTGGACTCCTTGACGACTCGCCGATAGACGCGGGCCGCCTCGAGCGCCGCGTCGGCAGCGAGCAGCATGGCGCCAAGTGCCGCGAACTCATCGGCGACCCGTTCGAGCTGGAGCAGCTGGTGGGCAACGAGCGCCGACGCGTGACGCGCGAACGCCGGGCTCCACCGGCCGCCGACAACTTCGGTGAGCTCGGTGAGCCGGTCGATCACGTCGGCGGGTCGACCGAGGCGGGCGACGTCGTGCAGGAGGTGGCCCTCGATGGCGTACGCGCCGGCGAGCCTGGACGACGACGACGACGACGACGTGCGCATCGATGCGCCAGCTCCCGTCATCAGTCGTACCGGTGTCCACGTGCCCATTCGAGACCCGACGCACTATCGGGCTGCCGCAACCACGCAAGCACTCACGCGTGCCAACCCCTGATCTCGCCCGCGTCCAACGCGGAAGCTGGGCGACGCCCGGAATCGCTGATCGGCCTGCGGACATCCGTCTATGGTGACGACGTGAGAGCCGTTTGGCCGCTCGTCGGTCGTGATGACGAGCTCAAGTTCATCGTCGACGCGCTCATGGGGAAGTCCGCCGGCGGCGTCGTGCTGGCCGGTCCACCGGGCGTGGGCAAGACGCGGTTGGCGATCGAGGCCGCGGAACAAGCCCGGTCCAACGGGTTTGCCACTTTCTGGGTGGCCGCCACGGCGACCACCGCCGAGATCCCCTTCGGCGCCATGGCTCCCCTCCTGACCGACGCGATCGTGTCGCAAGCCGATCGATTCCGAACCCTCGCCCGCGGTTGCAGCGCGCTGTTCGAAGCGGCCGGTGGAAAACCGCTCGTCCTGTGCATCGACGACGCTCACCTGCTCGACCCGCTCTCGGCAGCCTTGGTGCACCAGGCCGTATCGACTGCTGCAGCTGTGCTGTTGGCGACAGTCCGGCGCGGCCACTCCGCCCCTGCCGACCTCACCGCGCTCTGGAAGGACGGGCGAGTTGAACGCTTGGAGGTCGTCGGCCTTTCCCGGGCTGACTCGGAGCGACTCGTGGAACGGGTGCTGGGTGGTCGGATCCACGGCGTCTCGCTCCAGCGACTCTGGAATGTCACCGAGGGGCGGCCAAGGTTGTCGAGGACATGGTCGGCCAACGTTCTGGCTTCGTCGACACCGCCTTGCGCTAGCACTGCTCGGGCCAGCGCGGCCTCGGCTTCGATGGCGACGTAGTCCTGGCCGAGGCGTTGCATCTCGGCGAGGCCGGCGCGCAACGGCTCGGCTGCCGCCTCGGCCCGACCGCTGGCGAGCAGGACGTACCCCTGGACGATGCGCGTTCTGCCCTCGGCCAACGTCGACGTTGCGCGACGCGCTCGTTCGATGGTGCCGTCGACGAGGGTGAGCGCTTCGTCCTGGTTGCCGCGCTGGGCACCACGAACGCCAGGCACTGGAGGGAGTCGCTGATGACAAGGTCGAAACCGGAGGGGGTGCCATCTCGACCGACTTGCACAGCTGGGTCTCGGCCACCTCCACGTCTCCGACCCGGCGGTGGATGTCGCCCAGGATGTTGAGCGCGGTGGCGACGCCTTCGAGGTCGTCGAGCTCCTCGCACAGCTCGAGCCCACGCGTGATGCTTTGCCGAGCGCGGCCGAACTCGCCTTGCAGGAGGACGATCGACGCGAGATTGCTGACGACGACTGCCTCCCGGTAGCGGACCCGAGGCGACGACGACCGGTAGTGCCTCGTCGAGGCTGTCTCGTGCCTCGGCGATGCGGCCGGCGTTGAACAGGACCGACGCCAACTGGACCATGGCGGCGCCCTCGCCCTCGGTGTCGTCGTGCTCCCGGTGCAAGGCGATCGCCTCGTGGAACAGGGCTTCGGCCCGCTCGTTCTCGCTGACGTTCGTGGCGACGATGGCGAGATACCGGAGCGTCTCCGTCACCACGCGTCGTTGGCCGACCCTCCTGGCGCCGGCGAGGGCCTGGTCGAGGGCGTCGCGGGCGGCCTGGTGCTCGCCTTGCCACGCCAGCCCCTTGCCTGACCACAGCCGCGCTTCGTTGACGAGCTCGTCGAGACCCGCGGCCTGAGCGAGCGTGGTCGCCTCCTGTGCTGCCGCCGCCTGCTCGTCGTACTGGCTGTGGTGGAACGTCCACCGACAGCGGGTCAGGAGCAGCCGGATCCGACGAACCGGGTCGTCGACGTCCCTGACGAGCGCGGCGAGGTCGACTTCCTGGGCAGCGCGGTCGCCGATCCGGTCGAGCACCGCCTCACGCGCCAGCAGCAGGTCGAACCGAACGAGCGTGGCTGACTCCGGCGCGAGTTCGAGTCCCCGGTCGAGGAGGCGCTTGGCGTCGGCGAGCCCGTGGACCGACGTCGCGTGCTGGCCGGCGGTCAGGAACCAGCGCGCCGCGGCCTCACCGTCGCCGGCGTTGGCGTAGTGATCGGCGATGAGCCCGGCGTACTCGTCAGCCCGGCGCGTCCGCTCGGCCATCTGCTCGAACCACCGGGCGGCCAGCCCGTGATAGGTCTGGCGGTGGCGCCTCAGCACACCCTCGTAGGCGGCGTCGCGCAGCAGGGCGTGCTTGAAGAGGAACTCCCGGGTCTGGTCGAACGCCGACTGCTCCCGCTGGTACACCACCTCGCTCTCGCGGAGCCGGTCGAGCTCGTCGCTCGCCGGCGGGTCGGTCAGGGCCGGAGCCTGATCTCGATCGCCGCGCAGCGCGCCGACGGCGTCGTCCCAGAAGACCCGCCCGATCACCGACGCCCGTTGCAGGGCCAGGCGCTCGCTGGTCGACAGCGCATCGAGCCCGGCCTGGAGCACGCTGCGCAACGTCGGCGGCACCTTCGCCTGGGCGAGGCGGTCCTCGTACACGTGCCACGTCTCGCCGTCTGTGGTGATCACGCCGGCTTCGAGGAGCAGCTTCACGAGCTCCTCGACGTAGAACGGGTTGCCCTCCGAACCCTTCACCACGAGGTCGCTCAGTGCCGCCGGAATACGGTCGACGCGCTGCAGGATCTCGGCGAGCAGCTCGCGGGTCTCGCTGCGCGACAACGAGGTCAACGGCAGGCGGACGTGGAAGTCGAGCCCCTCGCCCCAGTGCGGATGGTGTTCGAACAGCGTCGGCCGAGCGGTGGCCACCACGAGCACGCGGCTGTCGCGCAGGACGGCATCCGCCGCGTTGATCAGGGCCAGCATCGCCTCGTCGGCCCAGTGCAGATCCTCGAGGAGCAGGACGAAGGGCGCCTTCTCGGCGAGGCGGCGGAAGTACTCGCCCAGGTGGCCGTCGCCCGGTCGCTGAGGCCCTTGGGGATCGGCGCGCAACTCCCCCACCGAAGAGGAGTCACCGATGCCGAACCCGAGCCAGAACCCGATGATGTGCGCCTTGTCGGCGACCTCCGGCCCGTGGCCGAGTGCCTGCTCGACGCCTTCCTCCCACTTGCGCGTGACCTCGAGCGGGTCGTCGCTGTCGTTGATGTCGAAGCGGGCGGCGAACAGATCGTGCAGCACCGCGTACGGCAGGCTCTGGCCGCCGTGAGCGGCCCCACCCCGGAACCACCACACCGGCTCGTCGAGCCGGTCCAGCCAGCGATCGAACTCGGACAGCAGGCGCGACTTGCCGTCACCGGCGTCGCCGACGACGGTGACCACCTGCCACTGGCTCTCCTCGGACACGTCGCCGAAGCGGTCCTGCAGCTCGCGGAGCTCGGTGTCCCGCCCGACGGTTCTCGTGTCGACACCCTCGACGCCACGGGCACTGTCGAGGCGGAAGCCCCGCGGCCGCTCGCTCTCGACGAGGTAGCCGTCGACCGGCTCATCGATGCCCTTGAGTTGCAAGCCGGTCATCGGCTGCACGGCGACGAGCCGCGGACGTGGCGGTAGGTGTCGGCGGAGATGAGGATGCGTCCCCGCGGCGCCGCGCTCTGGAACCGGCTGGCCTGGTTGACGATGTCGCCGACGACGACGAACTCCTGCCCGGGCCGGTCGCCGAGCGTGCTCACCACCACGTCGCCGGTGTCGATGCCGATGCGCACCTCCAGCGTGACGCCGTGCTCCGCCCTGATCCCGACGTTGAGCTCGTCGAGCGCGGCCCGCATCGACAACGCGGCTCGGATGGTTCATGCGGATCTTCCTCCTCGGCCCTGTGGATGCCGAACGCGGCCACCGCGTCGCCGATGGAGGTTCGAGAACTGGTGTATACGAATCGTGTACGCCTGCCGGTAACCTGTTCTCGTGAGCATCCCCGTCACCGCCCGCCTCGATCAGAAGGTCGTCGACGCGCTCGACCGAGCCGTCGGCGCCGGCCTCGCACCCACTCGCGGCTCGGTGGTCGCGGCCGCCGTGAACGAGTGGCTCGCCCGTCACGGCGAAGCAGCCATCACCGCGTCGTACGAGCGGCGCTACCGGCAGCCCGATGACGCCCACGAGGCTCTCATCACCGCGCTCTCGAGTTTCTCCGTGGCCGCATGCCTCGCCAACGACGAGCATTGATCCAACGCGGCGACATCTGGGATGCCGACGTCCCTGGCGCCGGTGTGCACCCCGTTGTCGTCGTCACCAGGAATACCGCCATCCCGGTGCTCTCGTCGCTGGTCTGCGTGTTGATCACGAGCAGTTTCCGGGGCCATGTCGCCGAAGTCGCCGTTGGTCGGGCTGAAGGGCTCGATCACGACAGTGCTGCGAACTGCGACAACGTGTTCACCCTGCCGCGGCGAGTGTTCACACGTCCACGTGGGCGCCTCGGCGCCGACAAGATCTTGGCGCTCGACGCGGCGTTGACGATTGCGCTCGGGCTCGACTGAGCACGACCGAGACCTGCTGCGACTCAACCCGTTGTGCCCGTGACAGAATCGACAACAACAGCCTCACGTCGGGTTCGCGCACCGAACGTCGGCACCAAACGACGCCGTTGACCTCACCGACGAGGATGCATCACTGGCATGTAGTTGCCTCGCCTCGGACATTGCGCTCGATCCCGCCAGTCCGTCAGCGCGGTATGATTTGTGGTATGACCAAAGCCAAGATCGCAGTGAGCCTTCCAACAGAACTGGTCGAGAATGCCCAGCACGCCGTGTCTGAAGGCCGCGCCCGCAGCGTCAGTGCGTATGTCGCCGTGGCGTTGGAAGAGAAGGCGAAGTTGGATGATTTGGCGTCGCTTCTCGACGAGATGCTTTCGGAGACCGGCGGTCCGCTCAGCGCG
>Ga0136617_10005050_pt1 | contig 11796 bp, 11 predicted proteins | sample AntDrymUQ3222106_2_FD_129672 | JGI IMG/M metagenome (GOLD analysis project Ga0136617, IMG submission 129672) | Polar desert sand microbial communities from Dry Valleys, Antarctica - metaG UQ322 (21.06) | ecosystem: Environmental > Terrestrial > Soil > Desert | place: Antarctica: Dry Valley...
CCCGGTCGGATTTTGTAGAGGATCGGCGTCGCGACGCGCCATGCCATCCACTGCCGCGTTGCTTCGGGCAAATCCCAGCGGCGGCGCAGGAACGTCTCGACCACTTCGATCTCGCGCTCAGTGAGGGCGCCCGCGTCGCCGGTGAAGATGACCGGCTTGAAGGAACGCCGGAGCGCTGTGTCGCTCGTTGGCGAGGCGAAGATTTGATCGAACGTCGGGGCCTCGGCCTCGCGCTCGCGCACCACCACCGTGCCCGCAACGAAGTCGCCGATCCGCTGATCGCGCTCGCTGATGAAGACGGAGACTAGACCGACGGAGTAGAACGGGAACGGCATCATGTCGAAGATGCGCAGAAGGTTTCGCGCCGACGCCTCCCAGAATGTGACGGGTCGACCATCCTCGCGGATGACCCGCAAACGCAGCCAACGCTTCCCCGGCGTCTGCCCGTTCCATAACCACTCGAATACCGCGAAGTAACTTGACCAGATCACGAAGACGCCGAGGATCAGAACCGCGATCACCCACTTTGGCGCTTCCAACAAGCGGCCATCCCAGTCCGCCGCGTTCCCCGTCCACGCCAGTAGAATCACCACCACAGCGATGGCGACGATTTGCAGCGTGTGATCGAATGCGCACGCCAGGAAACGGTTGCCGATGGACGCCAGCGCGAAGTGCAGCGGCACGCGCTCCGGCGTTTCGATGACGAGCGTCTCTTCAGTGGAGATGGCAACTGACATTGACGAAACTCATGTGAAGTCGCGAAACGGATTGAGGCACATGCCTGACGTGCGCCTCCCACATCATTCTATTCCAATGATTGACCGCGCACCCGTAGGAAGCGACGCTTACCGACCTGAATCAGCGGCGCGTGGTCTGTTGTCACTTCTACTTCGTCGTTGACCTGTGAGCGTTGTTCGCCATCGAGGCGCACGCCACCCTGTTCGATCAAGCGCCGCGCTTCGGCCATCGACGGTGCGAGTGATACTTCGACCAGCAGACGCGGCAGTTTCCATCGCCCCGCCGTCACCGTGCGCTCTTCGATTTCGTCGGGCGTCTCTTTGCGTTTGAAGACGCGGTTGAACTCTTCCTCGGCGGCGCGCGCATCCGTGGCGGAATGAAAGTCGGTGATGATCCGCTTCGCGAGTTCAACTTTCAAATCGCGCGGATTGCTGGCACCCGACTTGGCAGCGGCGCGCATCCGCTCAATCTCTTCCAAGCTCGTGTCAGTGCATAGTTCGTAGTAGCGCCACATCAACTCGTCCGAGATGGACATCACCTTGCCGAACATCTCGGACGGCGGTTCGTTGATGCCGATATAGTTCCCTAAGGACTTCGACATCTTCTGCACGCCGTCGGTGCCTTCGAGCAGCGGCATGATGACCGCGACCTGCGCCTCCTGTGCGTATTCGCGTTGCAGGTTGCGACCCATCAGGATGTTGAACTTCTGATCCGTGCCGCCGAGTTCCACGTCCGCTTCGAGCGCGACCGAGTCGTAAGCCATCACCAGCGGATAGAGGACTTCGTGCAGCGCCAGCGGGCGGTTCTCCGCGAGGCGCTTCGCGAAATCGTCGCGCTCTAAAATCTGCTTCACCGTGACGTGCGACGCGAGACGGACGAAACCGTCGGAGCCGAGCGTGTCCATCCAGCGTGAGTTGAAGTCAATCACCGTCTGGTCAGGGTCAAGCAGTTTGAAGATTTGCGCCTTATACGTTTCGGCATTCGCCGCAATCTCTTCGCGCGTCAGTTGCGGGCGAGTCGCCGACTTGCCGGACGGATCGCCGATCAATCCGGTGAAGTCGCCGATCAGAAAAATGACGGTGTGGCCGAGTTCCTGAAACGCGCGCAGTTTGCGGATCACGACCGTGTGGCCGAGATGAATGTCCGGCGCGGTCGGGTCGGCGCCCAGTTTCACACGGAGCGGCGTGCCCGTCCTTGCTGATTTTTCCAGCTTCGCGCGCAGGTCTTCCTCGCGAATGATTTCGACCGTGCCTTTACGCAGGTAAGCCAGTTGTTCGTCAATCGTCATAATTCTTTCGTCTTGATATAGCTTTCAAGAAAAAGGGAATCTGAAATAGCGCGCTCAGGCGGCCCAAGCCAGTTCTGCCGGCAGGCTGCACAGCGCCAGTATCTCCCGCGGTGCCTGCTCAAATTTAATCAGCGCCTGCGCCACCTTCGCGGAGAGCGCGTCAAAGGTCGGAAAGTAATGCAGGTGCGTCTCCTGCTCTTTGAGCTTCTTCCACAGCTTCTCAATCGGATTGTAGTCCGGCGAATAACTCGGCAGTTGAGTGACCGTCAACCGCGCGGTGTGCGCGGCGAAGAACCGTTTGGTGTCCGCGCTCGTGTGGTAGCGTGCGCCGTCCTGAATCAGCATCACGTGCTCGGTCGTCTGCTCTAACACCCGCGCCAGAAACACCGTGTAGGTCGCCGATGTGAAGCGGCCTTCCAAGCCCTGATGAAAGAAGCGTCCGGTGAAGTAATCAATCAGCCCGAAGACTTTCCACCCACGCCGCTTGCCACTGGTCGAGACTCCGGGCTGGTGTCCGCGTCGCGCCCAGGTGTAAGTCAACGTGCCCCACGGCGGGAAACTCGCTTCATCCCCGAACAGCAAGAGGGCTTTTTTCTCCCGCGCGCGACGCACCAAAATGTGCGTGGTCTTCGGTGCCGCCAACCGCGAGGGCCACGCCGTTCAGGTTTCTGACAATCCCGCCGAGGTATGCGTGCAGTTTGTCGCGCCAATCTTGGCCGATCAACGGCGCGCGGTCTTTCGTGCTGAAGACGAGATGATAATGCAGGCTCGTGTGTGTTGATGGCATAGCTTTGCTCTGTGCGCCCTTTCAGGGCGCGGTCGGGGTCGGGGCAGTAGCCAGAGGCTGCGCGCCTCCGCTGACGCTGCGGCGCTTGCCACTGGCTACCTTCTGCCTGCTCCTTCGGAGCAGTATGGCAACTGCTACCTTTCATAAAGGTAAATAACTCGTCTTCCGAAAATTTTATAATCGCCCCGCACGACGCGCTCGACCGCTTCCGGGTAAGCCTGATGTTCTTCAATGAGGATGCGGGCGGATAAAGTTTCTTCGGTGTCGTCGTCGTGGACGGGCACGACGCGCTGCGTGATGACGGGGCCGCCGTCGAGCATCTCGTCAACGAAGTGGACGGTGCAACCTGAAACCTTCGCGCCGTAATGAAGCGCCTGCTGCTGCGCGTCGAGTCCGGGGAAGGCGGGCAGCAGGCTCGGATGAATATTCAGGACGCGCCCGCGGTACGCTTCGATGAAGAGCGGCGACAGCAGCCGCATGTAACCCGCGAGACAGACGAGATCAACTCCGCGCGCACCGAGCGCCGCGATGATTTCGCGTTCGTGCTCCTCGCGCGCACGCTGGCGTCGTTCGATGGCGAGCGTCTCCAAGCCGCGCTCCGCCGCGTGATGTAATCCCGCCGCCCCGCTCTGGTCGCTAATCACAATGGCGATTTCCGCTTTGAGGATGCGCCCGTCGCGGACGGCGTCGGCGAGCGCGAGCATGTTCGAGCCGCGCCCGGAGATCAAGACTCCGATGCGACAGAGTTGATGCCGGGTCTCGCTGCTCGTGACATCCATAAGTGAATTTGTTTTCGCGCCGTTCGTGCCTTCACCTGAAGCCTTTCTCCATCAAGCTTCGAATCGCAAAGAGCGCGGAGAGGGATGACAAGTATTCCAACTTCTCAGACGAGTGTGACCTGACGACTGCCTTCGACGACACGCCCGATTTCGTAAAAAGTTTTGCCGTGCGCGGTGAAGTGAGATTGAACTTTTTCCTGATCCGAAGCGGCGCAGACGACGACCATCCCGACACCCATGTTGAAAGTGCGGTACATCTCTGCTTCGGCGACGTTGCCGAGCCGCTGCATCAAGGTGAAGATGGGCAACACCGGCCACGACCCGCGCTTGATCTCGACGCTCGTATTTTCGGGGAGGATGCGCGGGATATTCTCAAGCAATCCGCCGCCGGTGATGTGCGCGAGACCTCTGATTGCGCCGGCGTCGAGCAAGCCTTCGAGCGCCGGCAGGTAGGTGAGATGTGGCTGTAATAATGCCTCGCCGACGGTCATGCCGAATTCCTCAAGGCGTGTGTCGACGCGGTGACCCGCGATTTCTAAAAAGAGCTTGCGCGCCAGAGAGTAGCCATTGGTGTGCAGGCCGGCGGAGGGGAGCGCAAGCAACACGTCGCCCTGTTCAATGCGACTGCCGTCGATCACTTGGTCGCGGTCAACGACGCCGACGATGAAGCCCGCGATGTCGTACTCGCCGTCGGCGTAAAAGCCAGGCATCTCCGCCGTCTCGCCGCCGAGCAGCGCGCAATTATTCTCGCGGCAGCCTTGCGCGACGCCTTCGACGACACTCGCAATTGTGTCGGGTGCGAGCGCGCCGGTCGCGATGTAGTCGAGGAAGAAGAGCGGTCGCGCGCCCTGCACCAGAATGTCGTTGACGCAGTGGTTGACGAGGTCGCGTCCGACGGTGTGATGGGTGTTCGTCAGGAAAGCGATTTTCAGTTTCGTCCCGACGCCGTCCGCCGACGCGACCAGCACCGGCGCGCGCATCGACGGGAAAGCGCCGTCGAACATTCCGCCAAAAGAGCCGATCTGCGACAGCGTGCGCGCGTTGAATGTCCCGCGCGCCAATTCCTTGATCCGATCAACCGCACGATTCGCGGCGTCAATCGAAACGCCGGCGTCTGAGTAGGTGATGGGGTTGGGCATCGCTCGTAGCTTTCAGCAATCAGCTTTCGGCTTTCGGCAGGAACAGTCACTTCGGTAAATCCAACCGATAGCTGAACGCTGATCGTTCACAGCTTAATTTCCTTCTTATTCGCCGCGCTGCTTTTTTTCGTCAGCCGTTCCTGAATTGCTTTGACCCGATCTTCCGCCTCGGCGCGCGATTCCTTGTCGAGCGTGAATGTGATGGTCAGATGGTCACCGTCGCTTGCACCTTTGGGGAGCAGTGATGCAGGCACGTCAATCGAAATCCCTTCGTCGTCGCCGACGAGGACGACGGCCATCTCGTTGTCTTCGATCCGGTCAATCACGCCCCGTGTCTTCGACGACGGGGCGCGCTTCGGTGTGTCGTCTGTCATCCCTCACCTCGAAAAGAAAGTCTGGAATCTGAAGTCTCGGAGTCTGGAGTCTAAATCAATCCATACAAGACCGGGATATTCTCTTAACGTGTTTTGGATGAGAGTCAGCATTCCTTCATCTGGCTTTATGACTTCAAGACTCCAGACTCCGAGACTCCAGACTGTCTTATTCATCTTCCGCCGGCTACGCCCCGGCTGCGTTGTTCGGGACTCTTCTTCGGCTTCGGCGCGGGGCCGAAATCGCCGTAGGCGACGAAGCCGGAGCGTGACGAGTCGTCCTTCTGCGGATTGCGTCCGGCCCATAAATCTTCCGCGGCTTCGCGCGTCGATTTAATCTCGTACTCGTCGCCGCCGCGCGTCGTGATCGAAATCTCGCCCTGCAAGTCGGTGCGGTAGAGTTGGACGTTTGCCGCGCGCAGCCGGTCGAGCACTTCCTGGCTCGGGTGGCCGTAGCGGTTGTCGGCACCGGTCGAGATGATTGCCGTTTTGAACTGGCCGCGCCGGAGAAACTCTTCAGTGGATGCGTACTTCGAGCCGTGGTGCCCGACTTTCAGCACGTCGGCAGTGACGTTCCCCCCGTTGTTGATGATCCGCTGTTCAGTCTGCGCCTCGGCGTCGCCGGTCAACAGCATCGAAAAACTGCCGTAGTCGAGTCGCACGACGACCGAGTTGGCGTTCGGCTCGTTGCCGCCGGAGCGAAGTTGATCCTTCGTAAAGAACGGCGGGATCGGCGCCAGCGCAGTCAGGATCACACCGTCGCCGAGGTCGAACGTGCGGCCCGGTTCGGCGCCGACATACTCGACGCCGCGCTGTTCAATCGCCAGCAGAAAATCCTGATAGTTCTTCGTCGTGTTCGGCACTTTGCTGTCGAGCACGACGCGCACCGAAGCGCCGTTAATCACTTCGTCGGCGCCGCCGATGTGGTCGGCGTGCGCGTGCGTGGCGACCATCAAATCAATCTGGCCAACGTTGTGTCGCTTCATCGCGCCGATAATTTTCTTACCGCTGCCGGGCACGCCCGCGTCAACCAGCACTGTCTTGCCCGACGGCGCGACAATCAGAATCGCGTCGCCTTGTCCGACATCAAGCATATGCACCTGTAGCTCTTTGCCAGACGGCGGCGGCAGGCGCTTCGACCAACGCTCTTCAATCCACGGCTTCAGCAGGAACCACGCGGCGAGGCCGATCACGATCAGTAACGCGATCACCGCCACCAACACACACCCACATCCGCGTCTCGTCTGCGCCACTAAAAATCACCTCGGTAATTAAGGGATGAGGGATGAGGGATGAGGGATGAATGAAAGCAAGAAAACAGAATGCAGCACACAGCACACAGAATTAAGATGAAGCCACTCCATATCTTCCGTGTTCAGTATTCCGTATTCTGTATTCCTGAGTTCATCCCTCATCCCTCATCCCTTACTCTGACGGTACTGGTTCGCGTTCGCGCGCGAACATAGTTTCCGCCTCGCGTGTGATGCGGGTCGGGTAGTGGCCCGTCCAGCAGGCGACGCACGACGACTCGCGATGGATGCCGGTCGCTTCAAGCATTCCTTCGAGCGACAGATAGCCGAGCGAATCGGCTTCGATGAAGCGGCGAATCTCTTCGACCGACATCTGCGCGCCAATCAGGTCGGCCTTGTCCGGCGTGTCGACACCGTAGAAGCACGGGCTGACAGTCGGCGGGCAACTAACGCGCACATGCACTTCCGCCGCGCCGGCCTCGCGCACCATGTGGACGATCTTCTTCGAGGTCGTGCCGCGCACAATCGAGTCATCAATCAAGACGACTCGCCGCCCGTTAATCAGATGGCGCACCGGGTTGAGTTTGATGCGCACGCCGAACGAGCGAATCGACTGCTTCGGCTCGATGAAGGTGCGCCCGACGTAATGGTTACGCACCAGACCCTGCCGGAAGTTGATGCCGCTCTGCGCCGCGTAGCCGATGGCCGCCGCGACGCCGGAGTCGGGGACGGGCACCACGATGTCGGCCTTCGCCGGATGCTCCAGCGCGAGCCGCTTACCCATCTTGTGACGTGATTCATTGACCGAGCGCCCGTAGATCATCGAGTCGGGGCGCGAAAAGTAAACGTGCTCGAAGATGCAGAACGAGTGGCGGCGCGCCGGCAGTGGGAACGACGAGTGCAGCCCGTCGCGGTCGAGCACCAGCATCTCGCCCGGCTCGACATCGCGGACGTACTCGGCGTCGATCAGATCGAACGCGCACGTCTCCGACGCGACCACCCACGACTCGCCGAGGCGGCCGAGCGCCAGCGGGCGGAAGCCGCGCGCGTCGCGAATCGCGATCATCGCCCCCGGCGTTAGAAAGAGCATCGAGAAGGCGCCTTCTTCTTCACGCAGCACTTCGGGAATCGCCTCGATGATGTTCGCCGCATTCGAGCGCGCGATGCCGTGCAACACTACCTCGGTGTCAGAAGTCGAAGAGAAAATCGCGCCGGCTCGCTCCAGCCGCTTGCGCTCCTCGGTGGCGAAGGGCAGGTTGCCGTTGTGACACACAGCGACCTGTCCGTGTTGGCACGCGACGAGGAAGGGTTGCGCTTCACGGATCGAGACTTCGCCCGCCGTCGAGTAGCGCGCGTGGCCGATGGCGCTGTGACCGGGCAAGCGGTTCAGACGCTCTTCATTGAAGACGTCGGAGACGAGACCCATCGCGCGCTCTGAACGGATTTGCGCGCCATCCGACGCGACGATGCCGCACGACTCTTGGCCGCGGTGTTGAAGCGCGTACAGGCCGAGGTAGGTGAGGCGCGCGGCGTCCGGGTGACCGAAAATCCCAAAGACGCCGCACTCATCATGAAATCCGTCCTTGAATGGTTCGTCTTTCAATGCCTCGTCCACGCTGCTGTTATCGTTCATTGTTTGTTGCTGAAGCCCGACCGGAAGTTTGCATCGTGGGGCCATTGTAACACCCTCACGCCGGCAAGCCGCACGCGCCTGATTGAGTTTCTGAAAGTTACCGGCGCCACCGAATCGAGGCCGCCAAATCTCCGAAGTGCATGGTATGATGGCCGTCCAAAAACTTTGGATCGTAGGTGGGGGACTCTAAAAATGCACGTCAAGGTTTACGGCGCCGACTGGTGCGGCGACACGGTACGGACGCTGAAGCACCTCGACAGTCTCGGTGTCGATTACGAGTACATCAATGTCGAGCGGGACGCGCAGGCATCGCAGTGGGTGAAGGCGCAGAACAGTGGTTTGGAGCGCATGCCGACGGTTGAAATCGCCGGGCAGGTGCTGTCGGTTCCAACCGACCGGGAGTTGAGCAGCGCGCTCCGCGAAAAAGGTTTGATGGCTTGAGGGCGCGCCGCCTCGGATGTTCTCCCGCCAGCGCAAGACTGGGAGCGATGACGTGGTTGATTAGCCGAAGACTGTGCAAATTAAAGCTCTTTGTTTTCAGTAGTTTCGCCATTTCACCCGGCGCTTCAAAAGGATTCCAGGAAACGGCCTTCAGCCGAAGTTAAAAAGCTCCGGAAAGAACAGCATTTTCGCTTCGGGATTTATGCACAGGCTTCGATTAGCCATCTCATGTTGTGTCCGCGGGCAGACGTTGAGGCAACAAACTTTTCCGCATCAGAGTTCAACTAACGCCGCGCCGTCCCCCGCGACCGCGCGGCGCGCACATGTTCACCCGAACACCTATTTCACTTGAGCCATATATTTCGCTTGAGCACACCCGGTCCCGTCTACACACTCGCTGTCGTCGTCTTACGCTTTGCCGTCGTCATCGCACTGTTCGGCGCGGGATGGAACGTTTACCGGCGGTTGCCGGGCGACGACTTTTCTCTGTTCGGCGGCGCACGCCAGCCGTACGCGACCGAGTTGCGCATCGTCCGCCGCACCGAGCCAAACGAGAACGCACCGCAGGGGGACGATGCGGCGGTCAAACTCTATCCGCTTGATGTCGCCGCGGCGCAGCGCGAGTACAACTCAGAGCCCCGCGCCGGCCTCCGCTTCGAAGAGTTCCTCCGGCAGCGGATGGGCAGACAGCAGCCGCGCACCGGACACCTCGATGCACGCGGCGAGGCGACGATCAACGTCCCGCCCGGCAGGTGGTGGGTCCACGCGAAACTGTCCGGCGCACAGCAGGAGATGACCTGGCGACTGCCCGTCAACGTCGCCGGACGCGAGCGCACCGTCGAACTGAACGCCGAGAACGCTTATACCCGCGCGAAAAGCTTCTGAATACCCGATACCGAGTACTGAGTACTGAGTACTGAGTACTGAGTAAAAGCAATCTCGCTTGAATTCAGCACTCAGTACTCATCATTCAGTACTTATCACTTATGAGAGCCTTACGTTATGAGAACGAATCGTTGGGCGTCGCGGATGTCGGCGTTCCAGACGCGGCGGGCGAGGCGCTGGTGCGCGTTACGCTCTCAGGCATTTGCAACACCGACTTGGAGATTGTGCGCGGGTACGCGGGGTTCCGGGGGACGCTCGGTCATGAATTCGTCGGCGTCGTGGAACGCGCGCCGGACGCGCCCGCGCTCGTCGGCAGGCGCGTCGTCGGCGAGATCAACGCGGGCTGCGGCGTGTGCGAGTTGTGTGCGGCGGGGGATGCGCGCCACTGCCCGCGGCGGACGGTGCTCGGCATCGTCAATCGAGACGGCGCGCACGCGGAGTTTCTTCAACTACCTTCCGTCAATCTGCTGCCAGTCCCCGATGCGGTGCCCGACGCGCGCGCTGTCTTCACCGAGCCGCTGGCCGCCGCGTGCGGCATCATTGAGCGCGCATCAATTACTTCCGCGACGCGCGTCGCGGTCATCGGCGACGGCAAGCTCGGACTGTTGTGCGCACAGTCTGTTAAAGCATTGACGGGAGCGCCGGTGACGCTCGTCGGCAAACACCCTCAGAAGATGAGCGTCGCCGCGCGGCGCGGCGTCGACACGCTCGCGCTCGACCGCGTGCGCGACGGCTCCGGCGGGCTGCGGGCTGACGCGCCGCGCGCCTTCGACCTGGTGATCGAAGCGTCGGGCGCTGGCGGCGGCTTCGCACTCGCGCTCGATTTGGTGCGACCGCGCGGGGCGATTGTTTTGAAATCGACTTTTCACGGCGCGACCGAGATTAACGCCGCGCGCCTGGTCGTTAATGAGGTCAGCGTGATTGGCTCGCGCTGCGGTCGTTTCGCGCCCGCGCTCGACTTGCTGGAACGAAACGCGGTTGATGTCGACTCTTTAATCAGCGATGAATACCCGCTCGTCGATGGCTTCCGCGCGATGGAGCGGGCCGCCGCCCCGGGCGTGCTGAAAGTTTTACTCCGACCGTAAACGGAGGACTAAGCAAAAGCAGTCCCGCTTGAACTCAGTCCTCATCACTCAGCCCTACCAGCAATTCTCGGTCAAAGATGCTGTGACTGACCGATACGTACAAGTCGCTGTAACGCTACAAGGCGAGATTAGCAATCACAACTTATCAATAGACCCTTGGAGCAACTGTCCCTCAGTAAAAGCTAGAGAAGAGGGGCGGTTTTGTTACGAGTGCGAGTTTTGGGGACATGAAGTAAAAGCTGATGATTGGACTGAGTTTAGCTTATGCTTATTCAACAATAACGAATTATGATTGTGCCCTTTGGTGCCGTCCACTGCCGGCGATCTGACTTTACCTCCTGCCTCGCCAACCATCCTATTCAGCCGCTCCCGCGAATCTTGTCGTTAATGCATGATCTACTTTGAGAATGCTACTCAAGCAACGTCGCCGCCGGCTTGCCCGCGCCGATCTGTTGCATCATGCCCATCACGTCCCAGTTGTTTCAGCCCTCGATGATCTGTCCGTCGCGGACGCGGATGATTGACATCCCCGACACTTCGACGCGGTTGCCGGTCGCCGGCAATCCCAGATGATCGCCCCCGTGCGTCATCCGCGCCGTCCAGCGCGCCGCTACTTTGTCGCCTTCGCTGATCGTGTCTTCGATAGTCAGTTCGAAATCCGGAAAGGCGCCGCGCAGCTTTTCAAAATACGGCTTGAACGCGGCGGGGCCGCGCACATCGACGCCCGCTTCGCCGAGGCCGTGCGCGATGCCATCGGCAGCGAACATCTCGTCTACCGCTTCGGAGCGCCCCTTATTCCAGACTTCATCGAACCAGCGTTGAATCAACTCACTGTTTTCTGTCGGCATCACTGAAATCTCCTTTCGACTTTAATCGCCCCCTCAATGTTTGAGGGCGCAAGCAGACGCGGGCTGATATGCCAGCGGAGACAAGTCAAGGCACGAAATTTATGGCGTCGATGGAGCCGGGCTTCCAGCCGTCGAGCCTTGATCGCGACGGCGGATGAAGGCGTTGCCGCGCGGCGTCAGGCCCGCTTTATTCGCCAGCGTCGTGATGACCGACGCGAGCGTTTCTTTATTCTCCAGCTTGAAGCTGGTGAGTCCCTCGGCCTGCGTGTCTGTGTCTTTGTATTGCAGCGTCAGGTAACGATATTTCTTTTTGATGAACATCGCCGGGATGTTCGCGCCGTAGGGCAGTGGCAGACTGCTGATGACGGACGCCGCTCCGGGCCGGCGCGACTTGGTATCGGCATAGGCGACCGCGACTGCGTCGTAAGGAATCGAGAACAGTTCCTTCCCCATTTTGTCGCGGAAGACAAGGCGGCGGTTCTCGTCGTCGAAGTTAAGCGTCCCGTCGCTTTTAGCATAGCCGATGACGCCACCCTCGTATTTAGCTTTGAC
>Ga0136617_10005051_pt1 | contig 11793 bp, 7 predicted proteins | sample AntDrymUQ3222106_2_FD_129672 | JGI IMG/M metagenome (GOLD analysis project Ga0136617, IMG submission 129672) | Polar desert sand microbial communities from Dry Valleys, Antarctica - metaG UQ322 (21.06) | ecosystem: Environmental > Terrestrial > Soil > Desert | place: Antarctica: Dry Valley...
AGCAGGCCGAACACGACGTTGGTGGTGAGCCCGGCCAGGGTGGCCTGGCGGTAGGTGGCGTAGCGCCGGTACCCCGCGCGCACCAGCTGGGGGTAGGGCGCGAGCACGCCTGGCCACGTTACGGCGCGGCGCAACCGATTTCCGCGACCCGCGTACTCACGCGCCCAACCGTAACCCTGCCAACCGCTCATCCAACGCAGTGACCGCCGCCGTGTCCGCCCACGGCTGCATGCGGCCCCGGGCAGCCCTGACCTCACTCGTCAGTCGTGTCGAGCGAATTCGAGCCGCCAGCGACGCCCCCTCGCCGATGACTCGCACCCCCTCGTCAACGTCACCGGACAACAGGCGAGCAGTGCCCAGGCGGAGGGTGCAGTAGGCGAGACCATGGGTAAATGAATTATCGAACAGGTTGAGAGCCCTGCTGGCAGTGACCGCGGCTGCTGCTGGCTTGCCGAGCTGCAGCAAGCAGTCACTTTTTTTGCTGATAATCAACCCCTCGTGGAAGTAGTAGGCCGGCGACTCGGGAGACTTCCGGCCTGCTGGTAGCGAAATTCCAGCCAGTGCCTGATCGAACTCTGTCATGCATTCCTTGTGCTGACCGTCGGCCGCGTAAGCCGAAGCAGACTTTTCGGCGGCGCAGGCCTGGAGCAGTACGTCATCCGTCTTTCCCGCGAGACTCTGGGCAGCTGCCGCAGAGTCGATGGCAGTGTGGACTTTCCCGTGCCAGGAGGCGATGTAGCTCGTATTGCACAGCGCGTAGCTGGCCAGCTCGGTGTTGCGGGCCTCCTGGGCCGCCTCCCGCGCCTGGTCGCAGTAGTGCATGGCACTGACGATGTCGTCAAGATCGAAGAAGTAGGTTCCGACAGAGCTCGACATGCTGCTGTAGACCGACAACAGCCGAGGACGAAGCGCTGACGGGCAGTCGTTCCGCAGCGAGCGGACCAGCTGTCGCTGATCGAGGACGGTGTGCAGCACCGCCCGCGGGCCAAGAGCGTCCTCTTGCCGTTTGCAGTGTCGATGGATAGCTTCAATACTGTCGATGACCTTGGCATCCACCCGGCCCGGCGAGGCAAGAGCCTGCGCCAGGCGTTCTTGTTCCTCGGTATCCAGGCTGCCCACCGGGGAGACAGCGACGGCGGCGGCCGCCCGTCTCAGTAACCGGAGTAGCTCCCGCCGGTCAATCGGATCCATCGTCTCTGCCCGTTCCCGGAGAAATATCACAAGCCGCTCATAGAGCAGCGACCCGGCCAAGCCACCGGCACGTTCCGCATCGACAGCGGCGACCAGATCGGCCAGACCAGCCAGAACCTCCTGCCCGCTGGGCGCCACCGGCGCGCCCGCACCCTGGGTCGAGGACGTGGCGGTCGGTGCCCGCAGCGCCTGCGCCGCAGCGTACGCCTCGGCCAGCTCGGCTTCCCGGCTCTGCCGTTCATGTTCCTGCTTGGCAGCCAACACCCGCTCGTATCCGGCCAGCAGCACCCCGTCCGCCTGGAACAGCTCGTCAGCGGTCTGCCAGAAGTCGCGGGTGAGCAGCTGACGGCCCGCTTCAGCCTTGGCGACCGAGGAACGGCTGTAGCCGGTCCTGCGAGCCACCTGCTGTTGAACGATCTCGGCGGCCTCACGCAGGGCAGCCAGCTGGTGACCCAGCGTCCGCTTCAGAGCTGTCAGCTCGGGTGGTTCCTGACTCATCGTCGTTCCCCCCTCGTCCCCGGTTGCTGCACGACAGTTCGCGGAGGCTGAGCGTAGCCGAGCGTTCACCGGTGTTCACCGAGGTGGAGCAACGTTGTCCACACTCACCCCACGCTCTTACCTAGTCCCAGGCCCCAGGGCCAGGAAGCACGAGGCTCACCCGGAACGCGGCAGGTGCCTGACCGGTCTCTCACGTCCTCCCCCCGAACGTGAGAGCTACCTGACAGGCGCCCTCCCTGGCCCTGGGCGCCGCATCAGGCGGCATAAAAGCGCACGGTAGGGGTATCGAAGAATGGCGCACAAGAACGGACAGCCACGTCAGAACCCCAGCGAGGGGCATATGAGATCTCCGGTGAGTGAAGGAGGCCAGGTGTCCGAGGTGGCGGAGCCAACTATTGGTGAGCGTATCCGTGAGTTACGTGACCCTCGCTACACTCAGGTCGATCTGGCGGTGGCCGCTGATGTCAGTGTGGATGTCATCCGTAAGCTGGAGCAGGGGCGTCGTCTGACGGCGTCGATCGGCACGTTGCAGCGTATTGCTCGGGTGCTTGACGTCGATGTGGGCGAGTTGATGGGCCGTTCCCGGCCATTGCCGTCTGTCGGACAGAGCCAGACTTCGGTGTTGGTCATCCGGGATGCGTTGACAAGCGTGGATGATCTACTGGGTGAGCTCGATGATGTCGACGCGCCTGATTTGACCGAGTTCGGCCGCGCCGTGGCCTACGCCTTTGGCCTGTACTGGGCGGGCCGGTACGGGCCGCTGACGGCGATGTTGCCTCGCCTGCTGACCGAGGCAGCGGCCGCCACTCACGGCGCCGCGCCAGCCGACTCGGCTCGTGCGGCCGACCTTGCCGCGCAGGTCCACCGGATCGCGGCCAGCGCGTTGTTACACCTGGGTGCGCCCGACCTCGGCCACGTCGCAGCCCGAGAAGCGCTGCGGTGTGCCGCGCTGGCGCCGGACCCGCTGCGGGCCGCCGCTGTGCGCTGCTCGCTTGGTCACGTGCTGATGCGCCAGGGTCGGTTCGTGGATGCTGAGCGGGTCTCGGTGGGCACTGCCGAGGCTGTCCAACCCCACGGAGATGCCAGCACGGCGCAGCTGTCGGTGTACGGTGGGCTGCTGCTCCGGGGCGCCTCCGCTGCCGCCCGGCAACGTCGTGCCGGTGCTGCCGCTGATTTGTTGACCGAGGCTGCCACCGTCGCGCAGCGCATCGGGACGGACCGCGCTGACTACGACGTGGTATTCGGTCCTGGTCATGTGGTGATGGGGGCTGTGGATTGCTTCGTGGTTGCCGAGGACTACGTGGCGGCCACGGAGGCGGCTCGGACGATGCCGGGTGACTCAGCGCTTCCGCTGTCGACCCACTCCCGTCATCTGGCTGACGTCGCGCATGCCCAGCTGCGTCTGGGTCACCCTCGTGCTGCGGAGTCGGTGCTGCTCGCTATGGAACAAGCGGCCCCGGAGTGGGCCGCGCATCAGCAGCTGCCGCGCGTGCTCGTTGGTGAGCTGATGACCCGAGGCCGCCCGTCGTCGCGACTGCGAGCCCTTGCCGGCCGCCTGCACGCCCTGCCTGGCACGAGGAGCCGTTAGCGCAGGATCGACGGCAACCGGTAGGACACGATGCCCTACCACGGGCCGGCCATGTTGCCCTACGCTCAGCGTTGTCGATCACCGGTTGCCCGATGGCCGGGGTTGACTGCTCGTCCCACTCCGCTCATCCAGTATCAGCCCGACAGTGTGAGGTAAGTTGCTATGAGCATCGACGCGATCGAACGGTCCGCTGTTTTCCCTGGCGATACGGCCGCATCGTGCCCGGACGGTACGGAGATCGACAGCGACCCGTTCGACCTGAACATCAGCTTCATCGAGAACGGCCCGAACGCGGACACGGTGATCGCCATGACGGATGACGGCTGCGGCAGTACGTGTCCGACCGCGTGCACTACCTCCGCGTTCGCCTAAGTCTCCCGGGTTCGCGGTGCGGGTGCCCCTATCCTCTGGGCTGCAGTTGCACCGTGCAGGAGCGCGACTGAGAAGCTGGAGTCGGATGCAATCGGGGAACGACCGACGCTGGTACCGGTGCCTTGACGCCGCACTTCTGCGAGCCGCTGTCCAGCCTGGCGAGACAACGCTGCCGCCCTGGCCGTCGCCGCAGTGCCCGGATATCGCCTCGGCGGCGCAGTGGCGCGCATGGTTGCGGTTGGCCTGGGCTGGTCCGCGAGTTGCCGAGGCGATCGAGATCGCGAGCCCAGTCCTTGCCCGCCGGATCGAGGCCGTGATCGGCGGGGCGGCGGTGGACGCGCGCCGGGCGCGGCGTATGGCGCTCTCGCTGGCTCGATATCTGCTGCGGGCAGGTTCACGCGCCACCCCGTATGGCCTGTTCGCGGGCGTCGCCCCGGCCAGGTTCGCCGCGACGCCCGAGGTGTGGTTCGGTGAGCGTCACCGGGTGCGTGCCCGACTGGATGCGCAGTGGCTCGACATGGTGGTCACCGTCCTGGAGTCGGATCCGGCGCTGCTGGCCCGCCTGTCGGTAGCCGCCAATACCCTGTGTCGGCGGTGCAGCGGTCGGCTGCGGGTTCCCGCCCCCGCTGTGGACGGTGTGGCAGGTTCGGCTGAGGTCTCCATGCGCCTGACTCCAGCCGTGGCTCTCGCTCTGGACGCCGCCACGTCGCCGGTGCGCTGCGGCGATCTGGTCGGGAAGCTCGCGGCCGAGTTCCCGGCCACGCCTCTTGAGAAGATCAATCGTCTGATCGTGGAGCTGGTGGCGCACCGGGTCCTGGTCAGTGCGCTTCGCGCGCCCTCGACGATCACCGATCCCCTCGGGCAACTGCTCGCTCAGCTCCAGGCGCACGATGCGAGCGGCCTGTCGCACCTTGCCCCGCTGCTGCGGAGGCTGAACGAGATCCACACCAGCATGGAAGGGTCAGGCCGACCCGAGTTCGCAGGGCCGGGCAGGGCTGTGCGCGCGGCCGTGATCGACCGGATGCGCGAACTCGCGCCGGTCTCGGACGTTCCGCTCGCCGTCGATCTGGGCCTCGATGGGCGGGTGACGTTACCGGACGCGGTCGCCCGGGAGGTCGAGGCCGCGGCGACAGTGCTCGCTCGCCTGGCCTTGTGTTCGCACGGCACGGCGGCATGGCGGGACTACGCCGAACGGTTCAGGCAGCGGTACGGGTCCGACGTCCTGGTCCCGGTCGCAGAGCTCACCGACCCGGTGATGGGGCTGGGATATCCGGCCGGATACCCGGGCTCGGGCCCCGAACGGCTGGCAAGCCGCACCGTGCGCGACGAGCGGTTGCTCGCCTACGCGCAACTGGCGGCGCTCGACGGCGCCACTGAGGTCGTCCTGACCGAGGCGATGATCCCCGAGTTGGAGACCGGGGAGGATCTGACGCCCATCCGGATCCCGCCCCATCTGGAGGTGTGCGTTCAACTGCACGCTCCGTCGACGGGCGCGCTCACCCTCGGCGAGTTCACCGCACGGGTGCTCAGCGTCTCCCGCGCGGTTGGAACCATGACCGGCCGATTCCTGCACCTGCTGGATGCAGCGGACAAGGCGCGGATGGCCGAGGTCTACGCGAGGCTGCCCACCGTGGACGGCGTCGGCGTCGCGGTGCAGCTGTCCTTCCCGCCGCTGCGCGCCCGCGCCGATCACGTGACGCGTGCGCAGCGCATCCTGCCGTCCGTGATCAGCCTGGGCGAGTATCCAGACCCTGACGTCGATCTGGTCCCGCTGGAGGACCTGGCCGTCGGCTGCGACAACGATCGGCTATATCTGGCCTCGCTCGCCACGGGACGCGTCCTGGAAGCGATGGTGCCCACCGCGCTGAACTATCGTACGGAGGCGCATACCCCGCCACTCGCCCGGTTTCTCGCCGAGATCGCGCGATCCGGCGCCGCGCAGGTCACCGGGTTCGACTGGGGCGCCGCGGCCGTGCTGCCCTTCTTGCCCGCGCTGCGCTACGGCCGCACGGTCCTGAGTCCTGCTCGTTGGAAGCTGACCGCCGCCGAGCTTTCCAGCGCGGGTGAGTCCGCCACGCAGTGGTCGCAGCAGTTGCACACCTGGCGCCGTCGGCGGCGGGTACCGGCCCGCGTGCTGCTGGCCGAAGGCGACCAGCAGCTCCTGCTCGACCTCGACAAGGACGCCCCTCTGGACCTGCTGCGCACGCATCTCGGCCGCGCCGGGCGGGTCGTTCTGATCGAGGCCGCAAGCCCCGAGGACTACGGCTGGATCGGCGGGCGAGCGCACAGCCTCGTCGTGCCGCTGGCCTCCACCCGCACCCCGACGCCACCGCCTGCGCTCCCGCGTCACACTGCAGTGATCCACCGCGGCGGCCACGGGATGCCGCCTGGGACCTCTCCGTGGCTCTGCGCCGAGTTGTTCGTCCACCCCGACGTGCAGGACGAGGTGCTCGCGCGTCTGCCTCGGTTGCTGGCCTCCTTCGCAGCGGATACCCACTGGTGGTTCGATCGTCACGTCGAGCCCGAGCCGTTGCTACGACTACGCATCGCTCTGCTTGGCACTGACGAGTTCGGCCCGGCCGCCCAGGCGCTGGGCTCCTGGGCGGCCGGGTTGCGCACCGACGGGCTGCTGCACGACCTGCAGCTGACCACCTGCCCGCCGCAGACGGGAGGGCGGGACCAGGGTGGGCCGCCTGCGGCGGCCGGGCGCGTGTTCCACGCCGACTCGATGGTGGTCATCGCTCAGCTCGGCGCAGGCCACTCCGTCAGCGCGCAGGCGTTGGCCGCCGCGAACTTCGCCGCGTTCACGCTCAGTTTCACCAACTCCCCGGGAGACGCACTGCACTGGCTTGCCCGCCGCGCCAGGCCCGCGCCAGCCCCGCCGCAGGTCCCTCGGGGTCTTCGAGCCGAAGCCGTCCGCCTTGCCGACCCGAAAGACGACTTCGCCGCGCTGCACACCGCACTGGGCAGCGCACCGATTGCGGCGGCGTGGCGTCAGCGCGCCGAGGCGCTGGTCGCGTACCGGGCCGTGATGACCGAGGAGCCCGGAGCCGATCCGGACGCGATCCTCACCTCGCTCCTGCACCTCCACGCCCAGCGAGCGCTCGGCCTCGACGACGAACGCGAACGCACCAGCCTGCACCTGGTACGCGCCGCCGCCCTCGCCTGCCTGCACACCGAAGGACGACCGTGACCCGAACCGCCCCCGCCATGGCGCTGCTCGCGGCAGAGACCCTCGCGGACGAGATCGCCGACCGGTACGCGGCGCCACCGCGGGCCGGCAGCGGGCTTCCCGACTGGTGGCCGCAATCACTCGCGCACGGCGGCGCCGGAATCGCGCTGCTGCATATCGAACGTGCCGCGACCGGACGCGCAGAGTGGAGCCGGGTGCGCGCATGGCTGAAGTACGCCACATCCAGCGAGCTCAGCATCGGATCCAACGCCTCGCTCTATTACGGCGCTCCCGCTGTGGAGTTCGTGCTGCGCGCCGCCGCGCCGCACCTGTCCAGCTTGGCTGCGCGCAGCCTGCCAGCGCTTGAACGCGTCACTGATCAGGTCATCCAGTGTCGCCTCGAAGACGCCCGCCAGCGCCTGCAGCGCGGCACCCACCCGCCGCTCGCCGAGTTCGACAGCATCCGGGGCCTGTCCGGGTTCGGCGCCCTCCTACTGCAGCGAGAAGACTCTACTGCCGCCCCGCTCGGCGACGTCCTGGCTTACCTGATCGCCCTGACCGAACCAGTCGAGGACGGCGATGACCTGCTGCCAGGCTGGTGGACCGAGCTGGCCCCGAACGGCAAGCCGTCCGAGGAATTCCCCGGCGGGCACGCCAACAACGGACTGGCGCACGGGATCGGCGGCGTACTGGCCCTGCTCGCCCTCACCCTGCGACACGGAGCCGCTGTCGACGGACACGTCGAAGCGATCGAGCGGATCTGGGCGTGGCTGGACCGGTGGCGCCGCGAGAGCGACCGCGGCCCCTGGTGGCCGTATTGGATCACCCGGCCGGAGCTGCGCGGCGAACAGGAGAACGCGGACGGCCCACGCCGACCCTCCTGGTGCTACGGCACCCTGGGCCTGGCCCGCGCCCAGCAGTTGGCCGCGCTCGCCCTGGATGATCCGGTCCGCCGGACGATGGCCGAGGGTGCCGCTGCCGCGGCCCTGGCCGATCCTGCACAGTTACACCAAACCGAGGACGCCTCGCTGTGTCACGGATATGCCGGACTGATCCACATAGCCGGGCTGATGGCCGCCGACTCACCCACTCCCGGCGTGCTCACCGACGTGATCCCGGCCCTGCTCGACGCCCTGACGCAGAAGCTGGCGGAGCCCTACCCGGCGGACCCTGGATGGCTCGAGGGCGGGGTCGGAACCGCCCTCGCCCTGCACTCCCTCACCGTCCGGCCGGTCACCGGCTGGGACCGCGCCCTGCTGACCGTATGACCACCCTCGACGACGTCCGGGAGAGCACCAGTGAGTTCACGCATCGACGGTTGCGCCGCCGCAGAGGCGGTGCTCGCCGTGCTCGGAGGCGAGTCCACCGACACCGTCGCGGACCGCTGTCAGATCTCTGGCGCAGATCTGAGCGACGCGGTCGCGGTGTACCGGGCCGCCGGGGATGCGGCCATGCTCCGCCTGACCGACCGGTCCGCGTGGCAGCAGGTGATGCTCGTCGGCCCAGACCGGCACAGTCTGGCGCCAGCAGGGTTCGCGCGGCTCGCGGCCGGCCTGGAGGAAGCCGAAGCCACCGGAGGGATCACGGGATACCACTTCCTGCGCAAGGACGGCGGGCTGCGGCTGCGTATCGCCCCGAACCAGGAGCAGGCCCGGCGCACGATGGACCGGGTCCTCGAATCCCTCACCGCTCACGGCGAGATCAGCGAATGGGGACGCGGCGTCTACGAACCCGAGGTGTACGCCTTCGGCGGTCCAGCCGCGATGGACATCGCGCACCGGCTGTTCTGCGCCGACAGCCGCGCCGCCCTGGCCGCAGCGGGCCGGGCCGATCGCCGCGGGCCCGGCCCGCGCGAGACCGCGACCCTCCTTGTCAGCGCGCTGCTGCGCGCCGCGGGCTTGGACTGGTACGAGCAGGGCGATGTGTGGGCCAAGGTCTCCGCCCACCGCCCGGCCCCCGTGCTGCCCCCGTCCGAGCGCCTCGCCGACGCCTGCACCGCGATGCGCCAGCTGATGACTACAGAAGGCGCCGCCGCGCCCGTTCGGGCCAGCGAGCCGGGCTGGGCGCTACGGTTCACCGCGTTCGAGACCGCCGGGCGCGAGCTCGCCCAGCTCGCCCGCAGCGGGCACCTTCAGCGTGGCCTGCGCGTGGTCCTCGCCCATCACCTCATCTTCACGTTCAACCGGGCCGGCTTGGCCGCTTCGGAACAATCCGCCCTCTCCTACCTCGCGAAGGACGTCATCATGCAGCAACCGATCGTGTCGAATCCCGGTCTCACCAGCGGTACCCCCGCCACGATCGACGACGAGGCCGCGCGGCTGCGCGCGGAACTGACCGCCCGACTGTGCGAGCGCGGCTCGGTCCGCACTGCGGGGATCGCCGAGGCGTTCGCGGCCGTTCCCCGGCACCTGTTCGTCCCGGACGCGCCTGTGTCTGCGGCCTACGCCGACGAGCAGGTCTTCACCAAGCACGCCGACACCGGAGTGGCGATCTCCGCCGCGTCACAGCCCAGCATCGTCGCGATGATGCTCGAGCAGCTCGACGCGCGCCCCGGTCACACGGTGCTCGAAGTCGGCGCCGGTACCGGGTACAACGCGGCGTTGCTCGGGCACCTGGTCGGCCCGCACGGGCATGTCACGACGCTCGACGTGGACGCAGACCTCGTGGACACCGCCCGCGAGCACCTGACGACGGCGGGCGCGGACAACGTGACCGCGCTCCTTGCCGACGGCGCGCTCGGTGATCCGGACACCGCGCCCTTCGACCGGGTCATCGCCACCGTCGGCGCGGGCGACGTCCCGCCCGCCTGGCTCGACCAGCTCGCCCCCGGTGGCCGTCTGGTCGTGCCGTTGCGGATCCGCGGCGGGGTGTCGCGGTCGATCGCCGTCGAGCGCGACGGCGCGCACTGGCGTGCGGTCTCCAGCGAGATGTGCACGTTCATGCCGCTGCGCGGGATCGCCGACGACCCCCGCCTGGTCATCCCCCTGACCCCGGACGGTCAGGTCAGCTTGCACACCTACCGCGACCAGCGAGCCGACCCCGCAGCCCTGGCCACGGTCCTGGAGCACCCCGCGGCCGAGGTGTACACCGAGGTCCTGTTCCGAAAGGGCGACCCCTGGGAGTGGGTCAACCTGTGGTTGGCCTGCGCGCTGCCCGGCGGCCTGGTCCGGATGCCCCAGTCCGGCCCGGCCGTGGAGTCCGGACGGCTGCGACCTCAGTTCCCGTGGGGGGCGATGGCGGCGGTGGACGAGGACTCCCTCGCCTACCTGACGCTGCGCCCCGGCGAGGACGAGGCCGGCCAGTACTGGGAGGCGGGAGTGATCGGGCACGGTGCGCGCGGAGACGCACTCGCCGCCCAGGTCGCCGAGGAGCTCCGCGTCTGGGGTCGTGACTACCGCGGCGCGCATCCGACGATCCGCCTGACACAGGACGACAGCCGCGAGACACTCACCGGCCAGTTCACGATCGACAAGACCTGCACCCGACTGGCGATCAGTTGGGAATGAGATGGACCTCGACGCGATAGCACGTCGGTTCCCGCTGGTCTCCCGTTCCCGACCCCCGGGGCGCTGTCTCGGCACGCGGATCGCGGAGCTCCGGGAGATCATGCGGGAATCCGGCGCGGCCGACGATCACATGCGCATGGCCCGGGCCGGGGAGGTGTGTAACAAGGCGGCGTTGATCGCGTCCGACTGCGGCGCGGCGGACCTTGCCCGGGCCCTGTGCTGGCGTCAGCACGACGTGTTCGACACAGCCCGGCCGTTGCCGGCCTCGGCCGCGAAGCTCGCCCTGCAGCCGGTCCTGAACATCCCGCGCCAACTGATCCGCGACGGCGACGGCGTCACCGCCTACCAGATGCTGGATCGGCTCTACCGGGCGGCGCGGGACCAGACGGATGCGGAGCTCGCGGGGCGGTGGATCAGCCTGCGGGACGTCACCTGCGCCCCGGACGACCATCGAAGGGTGTGCACACTGTTGTGGGCGGCGCTGCTGGCCGACGGCGCGCGTGCCCTGGCTTCGGCGGGCCGCTGGCAGGACGCGGCCGAGCACGCGGCGGCGCACCGAGGAGTCGGCACCCGACTTCTGGACGGCCGCCAGGTCACGATCCTGTCGCTGGCCGACCGCGGCGAGCACGACCGGGCCGCGGCGATGATCGAGGACAGTGTGACCGCAGCGCCCTGGGAACAGGCTGTCGCGGGCCTTCTGCGCGTCTACTGCCGGCACGGGGCCGGAGACGACACCGACCAGGACGCCGTGGTGATGCTGGACCATACCGTCGGGCTCGTGGAGCAGCCCGAGCCGTCAACGGCGGTGTTCCGCACCCGGGTCGGCATGACCGCGCTCGACCTCACGGACGGCTCCGGCTCCGCGCAGCTGCCGCGTCTGCGAGCGGCGATCATCGCCACGGCGTCGACCGACGCCTACGCGGCCCGGGAGGCCCTCGCGCACCCGGAGCTACGCCGCACACTGACGACAGGTCAGGAGCAGGCGCTGGCCGCGGTGGTCGAGGCGTCGGGTCTCGGACGCGGTGCTATCCCGCAGGGACCGCTGGACGACCTCATGGCGTCGGTGACGCTGGCCGAGAACCAGCTGCGCACCCTGCTGGATCGACCGCACAGTCCCATGCATAGCTGAATAACCGCAGTAAATAATCACGCTTGGGGACGACTGATGCGTTGGATGAGCGCAAAACACGCGGACAGAAACCGGCTCGGGATGCCTCAGTCCGTCGTCGCTTCTGCGACCAAGGCTGGCGCATCGTCCACACGGGGCCACCTTCACCGGCACAGCCAGCGTCCCGGTGACCCGCTACCGCGGCAGCGCCATCCCGACCCCTGGACCCCGCAACCGGCGAGCCCGAACGCGGTGGCGGACAGCCCGTAGATCAGCACGACCTCGCCGGCGCGGAACCCGCCCAGGCTGTCCACCTGCGTGAACACGACGAGGATCGCCACCAGCTCGGTGGCCTGCC
>Ga0136617_10005052_pt1 | contig 11791 bp, 12 predicted proteins | sample AntDrymUQ3222106_2_FD_129672 | JGI IMG/M metagenome (GOLD analysis project Ga0136617, IMG submission 129672) | Polar desert sand microbial communities from Dry Valleys, Antarctica - metaG UQ322 (21.06) | ecosystem: Environmental > Terrestrial > Soil > Desert | place: Antarctica: Dry Valley...
AGCATTGCCCCAATCTCGTCATCGGTCGGCTTCCGCTTGGAAACGATTTTCAGATCGGCTTTGGTGATCTGGTGCACATCTTTGGTTTGAACGAGCATACCGCCGGAGATTTGTTTGTATTCGAGGGTGTCAACCACCCCGTCTGCCGAAGCGGCATCCACCCCACCTTCGGAAGGAGAGGAGTTTTGTTGTGCGACTCGCAGAACGCGTAAATTCTTCTTTGTCTTGAAGATATTGAGAGCGTCTTCTGCGAAATCAGGTGCTATAACAACTTCAGTAAACACATCGTTTACGGATTTCGCAACCTCGGCATCGACGCTTCGGTTAAATGCAACGATGCCGCCGAAAGCCGAGACCGGATCGGTTGAAAGGGCGCGGCGATAGGCTTCTTCATTGGTCTGCCCGATGCCAACGCCGCTCGGATTTGTGTGTTTGATAATGGCAACGGCCAGCTCTTCAAAATCCTGTACCAGATTCCACGCGGCTTCGGCATCGACGTAATTGTTGAACGACATTTCCTTACCTTGCAATTGTTCGGCCTTGGCAATGCCGCCGCCTTTCCAAGTCTCGTAAAGAGCGGCTTTCTGGTGGGGATTTTCGCCATAACGAAGGTCGGCGACTTTAGCAAGATCGATTTTGAGGGATGTCGGTAGATGTTTGAAGAAGCCGGTCGCTGCCGATTCCGGTTCGGACAGGGCATCGATATTTTTTGATTTGATGAATACACGATCGCCGAGCGGATTTAAGGGCTCGAGAAAATCGAGATCGTTAGTCGAAAGTTGTTTAACGAGGTACGAGGAGACCGCAAGATCATAGCTTGCGGTTCGCGTGTAGGCGAGTGCGGCCAGGCGCTGACGGGTTTCAAGTGAGAGTGAACCGTCATTATCTGCCATTTCCTGCAAAATTCTTCCATAAAGCCTCGAATCGGTAACTACAGCGACATCGCGCCAGTTTTTTGACGCCGAGCGGATCATTGCAGGCCCGCCGATATCTATGTTTTCGACCGCCTCTGAGAGTGAAACATTGTCCTTTGCTACCGTCTCTTCAAATGGATAGAGGTTGATTACGACGAGATCGATCGGCTCGATGCCGTGCGCCTGCATCGCACGCAAATGGTTCCGGTTGTCGCGCAGGGCGAGAAATGCACCGTGAATTTTCGGATGCAAAGTCTTTACGCGGCCGTCCATCATTTCGGGAAAACCCGTAATTTCCGAGACTTCCGTTACTACAAGCCCGTTCTCACTCAACGTTTTTGCAGTGCCACCCGTCGAAATGATCTCAACCCCGAATTCCGAAAGCGACCGTGCAAATTCCACCACACCGCTTTTGTCCGAAAGGCTTAATAACGCCCGTTTAATTTTTCGCAATTCGGTCAACCGCTTCTGTGTCTGATCAATAAACAAAAATCCAAAACGCGCCGCATTGTATGCAGCAACTTTATACGATTCCCATGAAGCCGCAAATCTAAAAAAAGAAGCGTCCCAGGAAAAGGAGGCTCAATATAAAAGCCAAAGTGTAAATTACGATTTTGATAAGACTCATGAATTCTTTATCCTAATACCTGCGAGTCTGATGATAAGGCCTACGGGCAAATAACTATTTTAGTTCCAACTTATTTAGATGTCAAAAGTCCATAAAGCGTTTTTCATTTTTTTACTCACGTTTCTGCAGATTGTGTATTGTTTTTACATATCTCACGCCCAAAGAATCGAAGCATCGATAAAAATTAGAGAAAACGGCAGGCAGGTAGTGATTGTAAACGGGCGAAATTTGACCGCAAACGAAAAAGACAATAAAAGAAATTTTTCATTTCTGCGTTCGGCAATTGAGATCGACAATCTCGCGAATCGAATTTCGGGCTTGATCCTGCTTGACGTAAATGGAAAACAGATAGCTTATAAAAGGTTTATCGCGGGCGAATTTGTCGCTGAGGCTGATATTTCTTCCTGGAGCTATAAAATAGCGATCGACATACCGAAAAATCCCAGGGCGGCGGCGCACGTCTCGTGGCTTTCGGGCGATAAGGGAATGTTGATGCTGGACGATCTGCTTCCGCAATTTGGGAATAAAGTGTCGGCGGTCGTTACTTTGGAAATACCTGATGGTTGGCAAATCGCCACTACCGAAGCGGCATCCGATAAGATCTTTTATGTGTCGAGCACGGAAAAGGCAGTGTTCGCGATCGGTAAAAATGTACGTCAAAAGAAACTCGAAGTGGGCGGCTCCACGTTGAATCTGGTAACGTCCGGCGAATGGCCTTTTAGCGACGAAGATGTCGCAAAAATGGCCGGGGAAATTTATGGCGAATACAGTAAGATCTACGGCAAAAGTCCGTTGGAAACATCACAAATAACTATCTTGAAATTTCCGAGCGGCGTCGGTCACGGAATTTGGGAGGCTGAAACGCGTGGCCGAAACGTTACGATCATGTCCGCCGATATGCCGTTCAAAACACAGTCGCTGCAACGGCTTCATGAGCAGATGCGGCACGAGATTTTTCATCTCTGGCTGCCGAACGGAGTAAACCTGAGCGGCAACTATGACTGGTTTTACGAAGGTTTCGCACTTTATCAGTCCCTGAAAACCGGCGTTCACCTGAACCGGATTAGTTTTCACGATTTTCTTGACACGCTCTCACGAGCCCACAATATCGACAATCTGCAAACACGACGATTATCCCTGATCGAGGCTTCTGCAAACCGCTGGAACGGTTCCGACACGCAGGTTTATGCTCGGGGAATGCTCGTCGCTTTTTTGTGCGACCTTGCACTTTTAAAAGAATCGAAGGGCAAAAGGTCGGTAACCAATGTTTTTCGGCGGATTTTCGAGAAGCACCGTTTTCCCAGCGAGCGGCAGGACGGGAATGCCGCAGTCTTGTCGATTTTGCAGGCGGACGCTGAACTTATGCCGATCATCCAAGAATTTATTAAAGGCTCCGGAAAGATCGATTGGCAGACCGAACTACAGTCAGCGGGCATCGAAAACGAGCTGGGCAATAAGCGTACGGCTTTGCGTGTCACGGAGAAACCGACCGGTCGGCAAAAGGCATTGTTGGATAAATTGGGTTATAATAATTGGCGGAAATTATCCCGCTGATCCTTCGATTTAAAATATATAAAAATGAAAGTTTGTGCATTGTTTTTACTTTTTATAATTGTTGCGAGTCAAAACGCATGCGGTTTATTTGAGAGTACTTTCGGCGGAGTTTCGACCGCGTTAGGGCTAAGCGATACGGCAACGGTTATTGCCAAAACCGCACAGATACGAACATCGTATGCGGTGGTTGCGGCCGATCTGTTGGAAGTCAAACGCGGCGAAAGGCTGGATGTTCTTGATCAGGTGGAATTCGAGAAAATTCTTTGGTATCGCGTTCGTGCACACGATGAGACGAATACCGAAGGTTGGATCGAAGCGCAGAACGTAATCACAAACGAAGTGCTAGAAAAATCGAAAGAGCTTGCCGGCGAATTTCAGAATCGCCCTCCGCAAGCGGCCGGACAGCTCCGTGCCGCCTCTAATCTGCGTCTCGCCGCGGATATGAATCCTCAAAACATCCTGTTCAAACTCGCGAACGGAGCGACATTTGAGATTATGGATTGGAAATTTGTGCCGAAGCAGGAAGTATCCGATGTCGATGACGCCGCGCAGGGTGAGCAAAGCCGAAGGAAACTGACCAAAAACCAGGAAGTCGAAGCCGCAAAAGAGGTTGGCGAACCTGAGAAGCTCGAAGACAAATACGATATCTGGTACAAGATTCGCCTTGATCCGTCGATCTCGCCCGCGCCTGCCGGATGGCTGTTCGGCAGGCAGGTCGAGCTGCAGGTACCGACGGATATAGTATTTTTCCAACCGAACAACCGTAAGTTTGTGGGGTGGCAGCGTCTCGATTCGGATGCGGCAGGTAACGTCGGTTTAAACGAAAAAATGGGCTCGCCGGGAAATTGGGTGATACTTTCACGCACGAATCATGTGAAAGCCATAGGCGGCGTTGAGCCCGATTTTGACGGAATTCAGATTATGGCCTTTGATAAATACGATCAAAGCTACTACACGGTCTGGAGAATGAGCGGCGAGGTTTGGGGAACTCTGCCGCTGGCGGTTGAGGGCCAGGGCGATAATAAAACCTTTATAGTGAAGCTTCGGCATCCGGAAGGCCGGATGGACGATAAACGGTTCGTCGTTTTCAAGGACAAAAGCCGCCTAAAGGTAACACCGCCGGAAGACATTGCGCAGTATCAGCAGCAGGGTAAAGTAAGATAAAAAGTGTGCTGAAGTTCGGTTAGCTCGGTGCGACGTTCCTTTGTTTGTCTTAGTTCTTGTTCGTCTTATTTGGTGTGTGTTCCTTTTGTTCGGTAGTTAATTCATTATTTTCTCCTATCTTAGCTGAAAGAAAAAAGAATGGACCACGGAAAAGAAGAACAAGAAAAAGAGAACAAGAGGAACAAGAGGAACAAGAGGATTTGAGTAAAATAATGTTCCCTTGCAATCCGACGGAAAATTTTCCTGTGTCACACCGCTAATGTGTCAACGCTGGAACCCTTCAAAAACTTATCAATGAACGAAGCTGAACTTCCTGATCTCGAAAATCCTTTTCCGGAACCGGTCGATCTTGAGATAACCGATTCCATCGACCTGCATGCTTTTCGTCCGAAAGATGTAAGAGCAGTTGTCGAAGCCTATCTGACGGAGGCAAATAATATGGGATTTCGCTTTGTCCGAATCATCCACGGCAAAGGCATTGGCGTGCAGCGTGAAATCGTTCGAAAGATTCTGGCCGAAACGGGTTTTGTAAAGGGATTCAAGTCGGGCGACGAATTCTCGGGCGGATCGGGTTCGACTGTCGTCGAGTTTCGAGATTAATAGTTTATCCTTCGTCTAGCACGTCTGCCCATGCTTCCTCGTCGTACTCGTTGTAAATTTCCAGAACGTCGATCAGTTCGTTTTGCTTTGCAATTTTGACCTCTGCTTCGCTGAGGCGGCCTAAAAGATTTTTGCAGCGCTGCTCTAATTCGTGCAGCCGTTTTTTGCGTTCCCGGTCCAGCCGGTCGAGATAAAACATATACATAAACTGCAGACCCGCGACGCCTGCCAACGACAAACAAAGACCGATTAGAACATATAACAACATCGGGATTTTGTACCAGCGGATTTTGGAATTTGAATTGATATCAGACGGTTATGCTAGAAGAACCGCAAAACGTTAGCGGATACCAATCAAAATCCAAAATCTCAAATCTAAAACGATTATACTCTTGACCAATGACCTAAGAAAAGTAAAAATCAAATTATATAATTTTATCGGGAGTAACATGCAGGAAGACATTGTAAATTCAAATCCGACGGCTCCGGTTTTGGGCCGTCGAGAGTTTTTTGTAACATCTATTTTGACTGCCGGTACATTTGCGTCGGCAGTTCAGCCGATTCAGGGGCAAACCAGGATCACAACCGACACTGCCGGCCTGGTTGCAGGCGAAGTCAAAATTCCCGTGTCAGACGGCGAGATTCCCGCATATCGAGCGATGCCTGATAAAAAAGGCGGGAAATTTCCGACGGTGCTCGTAGTACACGAGATCTTTGGCGTTCACGAATGGATACAGGACGTTTGCCGTCGTTTTGCCAAATTGGGTTATATGGCAGTCGCTCCAGCGCTTTATGCGAGGCAGGGCGAGGTCCGGAATTTGAAGGACTCACGCGAGATCAATCGCGAGGTGTTTTCGAAGATCCCCGATACGCAGTCAATGTCCGATCTGGACGCCACCGTCGCATGGGCCGCGAAAAACAGCGGAAATACAAAGAAATTGTCGATCACCGGATTTTGCTGGGGCGGGCGGATCGTGTGGCTTTACGCCGCGCATAACAAAAAACTGGATGCCGGAGCTGCCTGGTACGGCCGCGTTGTCCCGACACCTAATTCGCCCGTCACGCCAATGCAGCCGAAAACGCCGATGGATTATGCGAGAACCTTGAAAGCTCCGGTTATCGGTTTTTACGGCGGGATGGACACTGGAATTCCGCTCGACGGTGTTCAGCGAATGCAGGATGAATTGAAAAAAGGCAAGTCTGGCTCGGAAATAATCGTCTATCCAAGTGCCAAGCACGGTTTTCACGCCGATTATCGCGAAAACTTTAACAAGGAAGCGTCAGAGGATGCGTGGAATAAACTGCTTGCGTGGTTCAAGAAACACGGTGCGGCATAGAAATTGAAAACTCGGCGCTATTGGGCGTTTTATGCAGAAACCAAGCAATTATGGACGGGCTGAAAACGCGACAGTTATGGAGCGGGTTAGCTTTTTGCGAGTGAGAACACGCTCATTCATATTCGCGTTTTAGCCATTGATTATGATTACTGAAAATCTACAACTAAGATACACGCTATTATGCGACGACGTCCGCATTGAGATGGGAAATAAGATCTCGCTGATGGGGATTTTTCAGAACATAATGGTAGAAAAATTACCCGTTTCACTGATAAAGTTTGCGGTGATAAATCATTGGATGGGCGAGGGCAGCCACGAGACGGAGGTAAGGATATTGTCGCCAGACAGATCGAATCTTGTCGTAACTTCGCAATCGACCCCGATCGAGCTGGCGGCGGGCGGTTTCACGGACAATGTCAGTTTCTTTATAAATGTTGTTTTTCCGAGCGCCGGAACGTATTGGGTGCAAACGCTTGCCAACACCGTGATTTTAGAAGAGTTTCCATTAATCGTCGCCAATGCCGGCGATGTCGCCGCTATGCAGCCTGCGGATGAGATATCTGAAACGATAAATTAAGTAAAAAGTAAAAGTAAAAGGCAGATCGAAGAATCTCTGAATTTGCCTTTTAATTGTTTTTTTAATGAAATTTATTTCTGGGTTCTCGATATATCCAATGTTATGGCAAGTCGATAGACGGCGGCATTTTCTACGTCGATCTCTTTCGTGCCTGACACTCCTTTGAATCTGGCGGTAATCCGGATCTTCGCCGGGCTTTCGGGACGGCGAATCGTGAATTCGCCGCTCACATTCGTATTAGTGCTGTCAAGGCTTTGCGTCGAACCATCGGCGTTTACTTTTTCAATCTCAATTTTTGCACCGGTTACGCTCGTTCCCTCGCGATAAAAAACACTGCCTTTTATTATAACCTGTGTTCCCTGATCGATCGATAACATTAGCTTTTCGCCTAGATCTCGGACCCTCTTTTTCTTGACCTCGACGTTGTAAATAATGCCGGAGCTATAGCCTTTAGCATCCACAACCAGATTGTAATTCCCTGAATCTAGGCCCTCCATCACAAATTCACCTTTTGCATCGGCACGCACGCTTTTAACATCCTTTCCATCCTGACGCACGGTAACGCTGGCGTTTGCGATCCCACTGCCGCTATTCGTTCGGACCTTGCCTTTTAGCCCGCCGGTTTGAGCGAAAACAGACGGCAGGAGGCAGACGAAGGAAACAAGGGCAAACAATAAAATTCGCACGCTTCGATTTTTCGCAAAATTAACTTGTAACATTAAACTTTGAGCTGGGAATTTCTTTTCGAAACTCATCCGCTACATCATTGATGATGTCTGTTAACGTGCGCGTTGGCCGGTAACCAATAAGGTTTTCCGCTCTTTCGAGGCTCGGCACACGCCGCCGCATGTCTTCAAAACCTTCGCCGTATGCTTCCTCATAAGGAACAAACCGGATTTCACTAGTGCTTCCCGTTAACTCGATCGCCCTGTCCGCCAATTGTTTAATGGAAACTTCTTCACTGTTTCCCAAATTGATGACTTTTCCGAAGCAGGCAGGCGAATCGAGAAGCTTCGTCAATCCGTCCACAACATCGAGCACGTGTCCGAAACAACGCGATTGGGTTCCGTCGCCATGAACAATTATGGCTTCATTCTTCATAGCGGCATGCACGAACCGCGGAACGACCATTCCGTAATGGCCCGTCTGGCGCGGACCCACAGTGTTGAAAAGGCGGACGACAACGACCGGTAATTTTGTCTCCTTCCAATGAGCAAGAGCGAGAAATTCGTCCAGTGTTTTTGCGCAGGCATAGGCCCAGCGATGCTTGTCGGTCGAGCCTGTCAATAGGTCGTCGTCTTCCTTAAACGGAATCGACGCGCCTTTACCGTAAACTTCCGATGTGCTCGGAATCAGAACCCGTTTCCGGTAACGCGAGCAGAATCCCAGCACAACATCCGTGCCGCGAAAAATCGTTTCGATAGTTCGAACCGGATGCTCCATGATCAATTTAACGCCTACGGCACTCGCCATGTGATAAACGTGGTCGGTTTCGCGTATCAGCTCTTCCATCAACTTTTCGTTCAAAACCGTATCGATAATCAGCCTAAAAAGCTCGGTGTCTTCGAGGTGAGCAATGTTTGAGTAACGCCCGGTTGAAAGATCGTCAATAACCGTTATCTCGTGGCCCTGTCCAATTAGTTTGTCGGCGAGATGGCTTCCGACGAATCCGGCTCCGCCTGTGATAAGAATTTTCATTGAATATTTTTTTAACTATCTTCGAGTCTTTCTATTCTGGTTAATTGTGATTTTGAAGCTTCTTCCAGTGATTTCGAGGTTTTTTCGAGTGATTTCGAAACCTCTTTGAGCTCAGAAATTTCCGTCTCATTTTTTAGTTGGGCGTCAATGAGAGCGTTCAGCTTGAATTCAAAGTCTTCACGCGATTCTCGAAGGGCCTTGTGAAAATCGTCCAGTCTTTCTTCGTGACGGATAACCAGATCCTTCATTTGCAGAATCGCCTGTTCGATCAAATCTGTTCTATTTTCGCCCCGGTCGATGCGTTTTTCGACTTCCGTGACACGCTCTTCGCTGTTCATACTTTTTCAAACGTAGATAGCTCCCTTATTGTGTTATTTTGTCAGCGAAATAAGCAACTGTTCGTTTCAGCCCCTCTGCCAGCGGAACAGTCGGCGACCATCCTAAAAGGTTTTTCGCTCGTTCGATATTCGGCTGCCGCTGTTTCGGATCGTCCTGCGGGAGCGATAAATACTTCACCTTAATCTCGGTTCCGATCGTTTTGCCGATCTCGGCGGCCAGCTGATTCATCGTAAATTCACTGGGGTTGCCTATATTAACAGGCATATGAATATCTTCGGCTTCGGCATTCATCAGTAGGATCAGGCCATCTACAAGGTCGCTTACATAACAAAAAGAACGCGTCTGGCTGCCGTCGCCATAGATTGTGAGTTCTTCGCCGCGAAGAGCCTGGACAACAAAATTCGACACCACGCGGCCGTCATTTTCCAGCATCCGCTCACCGTATGTATTGAAGATTCGCACTATTCGCGTATCGATCGAGTTTTGCCGGTGATAATCCATCATCAAGGTTTCGGCGACGCGCTTGCCTTCGTCGTAGCAGCTTCGCAATCCAATCGGGTTTACGTTTCCAAAATAATCTTCCGTCTGCGGATGAATCAGCGGATCGCCGTAAACCTCGGAAGTTGACGCTTGTAAAATGCGGGCCTTGACGCGTTTTGCCATTCCGAGCATATTAATCATTCCCATAACGCTCGTTTTCACGGTTTTTACAGGATTATATTGATAATGAACTGGCGATGCGGGGCACGCGAGGTTATAAATCTGATCGACTTCGAGAAGGATCGGCTCGGTAACGTCGTGACGGATCAATTCGAAATTTTTATTGTCAAAAAGATGAGCAATATTCGTCTTTCTGCCGGTAAAAAAATTGTCCAGACAGACGACTTCGTTATCTTCCGCCAACAGCCGTTCGCACAAATGGGAGCCGATAAACCCGGCACCGCCGGTAATTAGAATGCGCATATAATAGAAAATGAATAAGGAAAATGAACAAATGTGGAGTTTCGGAGATTATTTTAAAGACGTCGCCAGTTTAAATGAAAACAAACTCGAAATCCGCTCGTAAAAATGCGAGCAATTTTTCACACTTCGTTCGGAGGATTGTCCCGAAGGTCTCTCAATGTTTCTAACTCCGGTAGAGCAAGTAAATCTTTGACGCGAGCGGATGCGCGTTCGGCGCTTATTAGGTCATCTAAAGAAATTATTTGAACAGATAAATTGCAAATCTCCATCTCTACCGATTTTGCTCGCAAATCCGAATATGTGCCTACCCCCGCGACTTCGCCAAGTAAGTCGACATCACCGGAATCGGTGTCAAGCGTAAAATTGGTACCATTTTGCAATGTTCGTTCATCCCAAAAAAAAGGGAGGTCCTGTGGAAATCCCCTAAGGCGAGGGTTGAATTTTGCGAGCGCAGACGCAATTCTCTTTAGATTATTGGAGCTGCGCGAATAGCAAAAATGAAGATCTTGAGTGACATATGCTGATCCGTAGGCCGTAATTGCTACACCGCCTATGACTACGAATTCTACTTCATGATCAACCAACGACTTTAGGACCGGTTCCAATTCCACCACGTTGTCGTTTTCTCCACTTTTCCGCATCTTGTGAAAATTTATGTAAACTTCGCATCATCGACTGTAAGTTTTCAACTCTTTCATGCGGGGTGAGTCTCAAATTTTTTATTAGTAAAGTAAGGTCGATGCCAAACTCTTTTGCCTCTGCCGCCTTGCTGCCTGGAGGCGGATTCAACAGATATTGTTCCATCGCTCGATTCATACTCTTATTTTACTCTATTTCGACTGTTTTCGCACAATTATGAACATTCAGGAACGTCTTGCATTTTACGGCAATTCCAAACTATCCGCACGTTTTTGCGTTTTCTGGGCTTCGCTCAAGCGTCCGTATTCGTAGACGGCGCTTTCCCAGGTGCCGTACATCGCATTTGGCAGCACAATAAACTTTTTGCCCCAGATATTCTGCAGTTTATCAACCTCGGCAAAACGGGCTTCGACAGATCTCTTTTCAAAGACATCGGAGAAATCGTCGAGATTATCGCCCATCAGCAAAACGATGCGGTATTTCGCGGCGATGGCCTTCCGGCGGTTTTCCTTCCCAGATTCCGCAGTGCGGAGCATAACATTTTCAGACGAAATATCTGCGAACCCGACGCCTTTCAGATTGTCTATCGTCGCCTGTTTCTGCACTTCGTCGCGGTTGGAAACATAAAAAACCTTCACGCCTTTTGAATTAGCATAATTTAGAAAATCGACTGAGCCCGGAAGAGCTTTGGCCTTTCGCATTTCACCCCAGACATACCAGTCGGGCAGATTGAAGGGCCGACGGCTCTTTATCGCCAAAGCCTGTGCAGGCGAGTTATCCAGAACGGTTTCGTCGATATCCACGACGACGGCACGCGGCCTTTTTCGCTCGACCCTGGGTAGCCTTTTTAGGTTTTTCTTTTCGAAATCGACATCTAGCTGCCAGCGGGCCAGATTAAACGCCTGATATGACAAGGCCCGGAACTCAGCCGCTTTTTGCATCCAGAGGACGGCTCCGACCTGGTGTTCGTTATCGGCAACAACAACCGGCGCAATGCTTTGCTGAGCCGTTGAAACGGTAACAAAAAATGTCGAAACAATAGTACTTATAATGAGCCCGAGGCTCAAGAGATATTTTTTTTCGGTCATAAATTTGTTTGGAGAGAGGCTACGAATAGATTATAAATGATTTATGCCCGAAAAGCCGAAACCAGATTGCGAAGACAAAGAATCCAGCGAGAAATGCGATGAGCAATCCTCATGGGTAAAGGATCAAAAAAAACACGAGTATTATTACGACGACGCTCACGGATATGAAATTTATAATGCCGACGAAGAGCAAGAGAACGAAGATGATATTAAACCGCCTGCATCACAGAACAGGGGGAATAAGAAGGAACAAGAAGAAAATCATAAGTCGGAGCAGTCGTATTCCTTCG
>Ga0136617_10005053_pt1 | contig 11790 bp, 13 predicted proteins | sample AntDrymUQ3222106_2_FD_129672 | JGI IMG/M metagenome (GOLD analysis project Ga0136617, IMG submission 129672) | Polar desert sand microbial communities from Dry Valleys, Antarctica - metaG UQ322 (21.06) | ecosystem: Environmental > Terrestrial > Soil > Desert | place: Antarctica: Dry Valley...
AAGCCGCGGACCTGGCCGACGGCGACCTGGCCGTGCGCACCGACTATCGCAACGTTCTCGGCGAGCTCGTGAGCAAACGGCTCAAGAGATCAGTGGCGGGAGCCTTCCCCAGCCTGCACTACGCGCCCCTGGACATCGTCCGATCTGCTTGAGGGCTTGAGGTCGCCGCCGGTTACGGCCGCCACGGCGATGATGCACGCCAGAGTCAACGGGTCGGAGCCACGAACAGGATCCGGCGACACGGTCATGGACGAGACGGGACCGCGTGGGTGAACACGAAGACGTGCTCGCGCGACCCTTCGTCGTCGGGGATCTCGGCGATGAACTCCCGCACCGTTTCGTCCAGTCGTCGCCCCAGCTCTTCGACCTCGGCGGCGGTGGCACGCAACCAAGAGGCGCTGCTGTATGCCGCTCGCAGCCAGCCGTCGTCGTAGTCACCACGATGCTCGAACCAGTGCCGCACCTTGTCGACGTGATGCTCGAGGCTCTGCTCCTCGGCATCTTCGGCAATGATCCGGTCCGCTGCCGAGTCACCCATGTCGGCCATGGACCACGACATCGTCACGGCGACCTGCCTCCACCAGCGTTCACGTTTGTCACGCGCCAGTTCGGGCGCCTCTTCGACCAAGCCGGCGCGGGCGAGGATCTTCAGGTGGTGGCTGATGCTGCCGACCTGTTGCTGGGTGCGTTGGGCAAGACTGCCGACGGTGGCCGCTCCCCGTACGGCCAGAATCTCCACGATGCGGCGCCGCACCGGGTGATGCAGAGCAGCGATCCGAGAGACATCGGCTTGGCGGGGTGGCGTCATCCACCGATGCTACATATTCAACATCTCTTGTACAAGATTGCTTAGGTAACTCTCCAGAAATGTTCCCTCACTCTTCGCCACCAACCTCGTTGGTGTGACGAACACAGGACACGAGTATCAGCCGAACGGTTGATCCTCCCGCAAACGTCGGGCAGGTCCCCCGACGTCGTGACAATCTGTATCCACGTCATCTGTGAGGGGTGACAAGTGCAGGTCAGAACACTTCTCGGTACACAAGGAGCTACACCAGGAACCTAAGTACAAGACCCGGTCAAGGGGCCGACTGCACCCAGACGGCTCCACGATCGTGCTAATGAGCGTCCCTCGGGGGACCGCGCGGAGAATCTTCCTCGCATACTGGGCGATTTAGGTCGAGTATGCTGGAGTCTCCGCGCGCTCAAGTCCTCATTTTTGGGTCATCGCTGTCATGCTGTGGGCACGACATCCGGCATCCCGCTGGAGTCGTCACCCCTCACAGCTAGGACACACCATGCGCACGATCAACTTCCGCCGCATTTCCGCCGCCACCATCGCAATCGCCGCCTCTGCCGCGCTTACCCTTGGTGGCGCCCAGTCCGAGGCTTGGGGCGGAAAGTCGACCTCGTGGGAACTCAACGGCGGAAACTCCGGCAAGCACAGCACGTCTTGGGAGAAGAACCGCTCGGAGGCGGGCAAGAGCACCTCATGGGAGCTGAACAAGAAGTCAACTTCCTGGGAGTGACGTTCACCTTGGGTGAACGTCTCGCCCAGATCGCGATGCACTAAGGCGGCACCTCAAGGTGACAACGGAACGTCAGCCAGCCAGCGAACGTGGCCTGCAGATTGCCACTGTCGGATGGTTGCTGCTTGCGGTCATCGCGTTGGCCACGTTGGTCCGGCACCCTGGGCCGCGCGTTGACGGCAGTTGGATTGCAGCGCTTGTGCTGGCCTCACTCATGGTGCTCTTGCACCTACGTCCCCAACGGCTGGTCAAAGCCACGAACCACGTCGAGAGCATTCAACTCGACGAAGTGCTCATGGTCCCGATCCTCCTCATCCTCAATCCCCTCGAGAGTTGCATAGTCGTCGGGCTCGGATCGTTGGCGGGTAGCGCGGTTGGTCGGCGATCGCCCACGAAGACTCTCTTCAACCTGGCCCAGTTGCTCCTCGCGACAACGGCCGCCATCTGGGTGACCTACGCATTTGGTGCTCAGCTGTCTCTGCAGCCTTCCCTGAGCGATGCCTTCGCGGGCATTCTCGGTGCGCTGGTCTACACGCTGGTCTCGGCCTTGTGCGTTCGCGCCATGGTGTCGGCTGCCACCGGCGTTCCGTACCTACCGCTCGTGCGTTCGATCTCGGACAGCTTCGGCCCGTGGTTGGGCGCCGTCACACTCGGCGGCGTCGGCGCCATCTGCGTAGGGACGACTCCGTGGTCGGCCATTCTCGTGCTAGGGCTTGTTCTCTTCGTCGCGCGCGCCCACACCGCGAGCGTCAATGAGATCGTGGCGCGACGTCAGGCCGAACAGCTCCAGCAATCGATCGCTTCCTTGCGCTCCCGCACCGACCCAGAACTCGTCCGCTCAGATCTCATCGTGGCGGCTAAGGATCTCCTTGGTGCCGGAGAGGCCGAACTCGTTACGACCGAGACTCCAGACTCCACACATTCCCTCTCGGCTCACTTGCAAGAGGGCTTTCGGCTTCGCGTCGACCGTAGACGCGGCCTCGCTAGTTGGAACGAGCGTGATCGATCGACGCTGATCACGCTCGCCGGCGTCGCGGGCGACGTCTTGCGCACAGCAGAGGTGATTGCACGGCTGCGGACGATCACGAACTCCCAGACCGAAGCCGTGATCGCTCTCGACCTCGACGCGTGCATCACGTTCGTCAACCCTGCCGCCGTCGCACTCCTCAAGGCCGAGAAGCCCGAAGAGCTGCTCGGCCATCCGGTGCGCAACAAGCTGACCCTTCGGCACCTGCGTCGCACCATCGATTTCGAGTCGTTGATCACCCACCGTGCCAGCGTGCAGAACGCCGACGCCGTCCTCGGACCTTCCGACGGCGACACCCTCGACATTGCCTACAGCATCACCCCGCTGCAGGCCGAGGACGTCCATGTGGGGGCGGTGCTGGTGATGCGCGACGTCACCGAGCGCCGTGCGTTCCAGGACGAGCTCACCCGCCGAGCGCTGCACGACGAGCTCACCGGGCTGCCGAACCGCCGACTGCTGGTCGAGCGCCTCGACCATGCACTGCTGAGGTCGCGCACTACCGGTGTCCACCATGGGCTGCTCTTCTTGGATCTCGACCGGTTCAAGCTCGCCAACGACTCGTACGGTCACCACGTTGGCGACAAGCTGTTGGTGCAGGTGTCCAACCGGCTCCAGGCCCAGCTCTCGCCGTCGGACTCCGTGGCCCGGATGTCAGGCGACGAGTTCGTCATCCTGATCGAGGACGTCGCCGACCTCGACGCCGTCACGCTGGCGGCCGAGCGGGTGCTCAACATGCTCCAGGAGCCGTTCGACGTCGACGGCCACCACATCTTCTCGTCGGCGTCGATTGGGGTCGGCATCACCCGGGACGGTCAGGAACGCGACGAAATCCTCGCGATGATCGACGCCGCCGCCTACGCCGCCAAGGCTGCTGGGCGCAACTGCTACTGCGTCTCGACGGACGCATCCGTCCACGAGACGCGTGCCCGGCTCGACCTGGAGGTCAGCTTGCGGACTGGGTTGGACGAGGAACAGCTGGAGCTGCACTACCAACCCATCGTCGAGACTGACGGTGGTGCCGTGGTCGGCGCCGAGGCGCTGATCCGGTGGCGGTCTCCCGACCGCGGGGTGCTCTTCCCCGGGCAGTTCGTCCCGATGGCCGAGGAGACCGGCCTCATCATCCCGATGGGGCGCTGGGTCCTCGAGCAGTCGTGCCGGACCGTCCAGCGTTGGAACTCCCAGAACCCGGAGCGCAAGCCGCTGTCGATCTCGGTCAACCTGTCGGCCTTGCAGTTCTCGCAGCACCGACTGTCCGAGACGGTCGACCGTATCCTCAAGACCACCGGCCTGCCGGCGAACCTGCTCTGCCTCGAGATCACCGAGACGGTGCTGATGACCGAGACGTCCCAGACCGTGAGCACCCTCGAGTCTCTGCACGAGCTCGGCGTTCGGGTCGCCATCGACGACTTCGGAACCGGTTACTCGTCATTGTCGTACCTGAAGAAGTTCCCGATCGACGTCGTCAAGCTGGATCGGACGTTCATCGAGGGTCTCGTGACGGACCCCGTCGACGCCGAGATCGCGGCCGCGGTGGTGCGGCTGTCGAGCGCCCTCGGGATGAAGACCGTGGCCGAGGGCGTCGAGACCGACGCGCAACGACGGATGCTGGTACGGCTCGGCTGCCCGCTCATGCAGGGCTATCTGACCGCCCGGCCGCTCACCGAGACCGACTTCGAAGCCTTCTGGGACAACAGCCTCAACGACCAGATCGACGACGCCGACACGTCCAACGTCACGCAGCTCAAGCTCCACCGAAGCCAGCGCCAGCAGTCCAGTTGACCGCTGGCTCGGTCCACAGCCGGCGGCGCGCACCCTCGCTTTCCACACCCCACGTTCACGCCCCCGCTTTCGTCGTCGTCTCTTCGTAGCGTTCGCGCTCCGGGCAACCGTCCGGCCGAGCGCAAAGGACTGCGATGACCGACCACCTGCACCTGCCCCCGCCATGCCAGCCGCCGCATCGAGCACCGGGCCGACGTACGGCGCAGCGGCGGGCTCGTTCGCTCGCCGTCGTCATGGCCACGATGATCGCCGGGGCTGCTGTGACCCTGGCGACGTTCGTCTCGACACCGGCCATCGCGAACCAGGTCGACAACCGTGCAGGGTCGACGACGAGTCGCGAGCCGATCGTCGTGAGCACCACGGTGACAGACCGCGACGACACGGATGGACGGCTCGACATCGCCGAGGTCCGACACCGGATCACGGCGATGAGTCGACGCAACGTCACCGTCGAGTACGACGTCACAACTCAGCGGGCGTTTCGGGTCAGCAGACTGCAAGCACGCTGGCGCAACTTCGTGATCGAGCTCGACCAAGACGGTCAGTCGGGAGCGGAGCGCAACATTCGGATCGCCATGCGGGGTGGTCGACTCGTCGCCGACCTGATCTCGAACGCGACCAGGGAGCCGATCGCGCGACTGCAGGTCACCCGACTCGACGGCCACAGCCTTCGGGTCACCGGCTCACGCGAACAGATCGGTGCTCGTGCCTACTTCTGGGTGAGCACGTTCCACGATGACGCCTCGCTGCGTTGCGGGCGAGGCGCAGGCTTCCCGATCGTGTGTCAGGACGTGGTGCCGGACGACGGCTGGCTGCGGATGGACCGGTGGGCCTGGCCCAGGGAGTTCATCGGCTGAGGTGCGGGCCCGGGGCTAGCCGTCGAGCTGGTCGAGGCCCTGCATGGTCTGCTCCAGCAGCTCTGCGAGGCGCTCCCGGTCCGCCCTCGAGAGTGGACGTAGCACGTCAGACTCGAGCATGTCGGATTCCTGAATGGCCTGTTTGAAAAGGTCCCACCCGTCGTCGGTCAGCATCACCCGCACCCTGACCCGGTTGTCAGGATCGGTGAACCTGCGTACGAGGCCGCGCTCGACCATCCGATCGAGGCGGTGGGTCATCGACGACGGGGCCACGTTGGCTGCCTCGGCCAACACCCCAGGGGTCACCCCGCGCGCCTCCAGATCACGGGCTAGCCGGCTCATCACCGCCCACTCCCCCGCGGAGACGTCGAGATCGGCGAGCTGGCCGTCGTACCACTGGTTGAGGCGCCGGGCGAGCCCGTGGACCGCAGACATCACCCGCTGCACCAGCTCGTCTCCGCCGGCCGCCACGAACAGCTCGACGTCCTTGCGATAGGCCTCGGACGGCGAGGGTTGGGGCGGTCTCTTCGCCATGGGGTCCCAGTGTGCCACATCACAGTATTCGATCTCGAAGTATTGCTTAAGCAAGTTATACTTCGGAGTCGAACAGTTTCTCCTCAAAGCGAAGGGTGGGTTGGCCCCATGTCGTCACGTGCTCGTCTCATTACCGGTGCGTCGTTCACCGGCAGTCTCGGCTGGGGCCTGATCCTGCCGTTCCAGTACGCCTACGTCGTCGACACGCGCGGATGGGGCTCGGCCACCGGCGTCCTGGCCGGCACGGCGTTCTGCCTCGGTGCGATGGTCGCAGCCCCGAGCGCGGGGCGACTCGCCGACCAGTACCCAGCCAAGCGGGTCGCAGTCGTCTCGTTGCTCGTGGCCGCTGTCGCCAGTCTCGGGCTAGGTGCAGCGTCGACGCCGCTCACGTTCCTGGCGGCCATCGCGGTGTTCGGCGCCGCGATCACGGCGACGGCCCCGGCCACCCAGGTGCTCGTCCTCGACTGCATCGAGCCGCACCAGCGCCGGTCGGTGTTCGCCTACCAGTTCACCAGCCTCGCGCTCGGCATGGCGGTCGGCGCGTTCGTAGGTGGCCACACTGTCGACCTCGGGGCACCGGACGGGATGTGGCCGGCGTTCTTCGGCTCCTTCCTCGGCTTCGCCGTTGCCGCCGTACTGGTGCAGCTCGTGACGTCCGACGCGAACGCCGCGAACGCCGCGAACCAAAGGGACGACGCTCGCGAGGCAGGGTCTGACACAATCGCGGCGCCCCGAGCAGACCTCGGCGGAGCCGCGGCGTACCGCCTGCTCGCCCGTGACCGTCGGGTACGGCTCCTCGCAGCGGTGTCGATCGCCCTGACCGCGGGGTTCTACGCGCAGTTCGAGACCGGGCTGCCCGCCTTCGCCCTCGACTCCCTCCATGTCTCACCCGGCACCGTGGGCACAGCTGCGGCCGTCAACTGCCTCGTGATCGTGGCTCTGCAGTGGTTCGTCGTCCGGATCACCGGCGCCGTCGACGCTGCCGGCCTGCTGTGCGTCGTGGGCGCGACCTGGGTCGCGGCCTGGCTGATGCTGGGTGTCGCCATGTTCGTGGCGCCAGGCCACGCTGGTGCCATCTTCGTCGCCTCGTTCGCGGTCTTCGCCGTCGGCGAGACCATGTTCGCGCCAGTGCTCGGACCGTTGGCTGCCTCGGTCGCTCCCCCGGGCATGGTCGGCACCACGCTCGGCGCCATCTCTGCCTTGAGAACCGGCGTCAGTGCTGCGGGTCCGCTGGTCGCAGGCGTGCTGCTCGCCGCAAATCTCCCGCACGTGTTCGTGGTGGGCCACGTGGCGATCAACGCGGCCGCAGCCGTGCTCGCGCTGCGGCTGCGCGCGGCCATGTCCACCACCGTTCCTGAGGTGGATAATGGTCAGATCCGCCAGCCGAGGAGGAGCATCCGTGTCTGACCGATTCCAACCCGCGAACTACCACGTGCCTGCCAGTGATGCGTTGATCGCCTTCATGCGCGACGGCTGGGCTGACGGCGACGACCCGGTCGAGCGGCTCGACGTCGCTGCGTGGGCCGAGGCCCGACGCATTAAGCTCACGCAGCGATTCGCGGGCGAGCGCCTGGTGCTGCCCGCAGGACCGTTGAAGCCGCGGGCCAACGACACCGACTACCGGTTCCGGACGGACACTGCGCACGTGTACTTCGCAGGCAATCAGACCTCGGACGCCGTGCTCGTCCTCGAAGATGGTGAGGCGACGCTGTTCTTCCGGCCCCGTCACGCCAAGTCCGACGACGCCTTCTGGCGAGACGGCCGCTACGGCGAGGCCTGGGCCGGGCGACGACTGTCGCTGGCCGAGGCGTCGGAGGTCTACGGCCTTTCGTGTCGTCACCTGTACGAACTGCCGGACGTCCTGCGTTCGCCTGCTTCTACCCGGGTGCTCCGCGGAGTCGACCCGGACGTCGACGCCCTCGTCGAGCCTCGCCCCGACGAAGACCAAGAGCTAGCCGTGTTCGCGTCGGAGATGCGCCTCACCAAGGACGAGTGGGAGATCGTCCAGCTGCAAGACGCTGTCGACGCCACCATCTTCGGGTTCGAGGACTGCGTGCGTGAGTGGGCCCAGGTACGCCGTTACGGCGAACGTTGGATCGAAGGGACATTCCACCGCCGCGCTCGTGCTGCCGGGAACGACATCGGCTACGAGTGCATCGTGGCCGGAGGGCCGCATGCCACGACGTTGCACTGGATCGAGAACGACGGCCCCGTGCGCTCCGGCGACCTCCTGCTGCTCGACATGGGCGTCGAGAACAGCTCGCTCTACACCGCCGACGTGACGCGGACGCTGCCCGTCGACGGCACGTTCACTGCCGACCAGCGACATCTGTACGACCTCGTGTTCGCGGCGCAGGGGGCGGGGATGGCTGCGGTCACACCAGGGGCCGAGTACCGCGACTTCCACCGAGCCGCGATGTCGGTCCTGGCCCATGGTCTCGACGACATGGGGCTGCTCCCGGTCTCGGCAGACGAAGCACTGGAGAAGGACAGCGGCGTCTACCGTCGCTGGACCCTGCACGGCACCGGCCACATGCTCGGGCTCGACGTCCACGACTGCTCGCAGGCACGCAGCGAGAGCTACCAGGAAGGCAAGCTCGAGCCGGGCATGGTGCTCACCGTCGAGCCCGGGCTCTATTTCCAGTCCAGCGACCTGCTCGTGCCGGAGTCGCTGCGCGGAATCGGTATCCGGATCGAGGACGACCTGCTCGTGACCGACAGCGGCGCCCGCAACCTGTCCGACCGACTTCCGCGCACGGCCGGCGCCGTGGAGGCGTGGATGGGCGACCTGCAGACCTGACGCGCGCTGCGTCAGGGGCTGGCTCACAAGTACAGGCCAGCGTGCCCGTCCTCGAGCCGTTCGGACGCCACGGCGTGCAGGTCGCGCTCGCGCAGCAGCACGTAGAGGTCGCCGCGTACCTCGACCTCCGCCTTGTCGCCGGGGTCGAACAGCACCCGGTCGTCGACCTGGACGGTCCGCACGTGGGCGCCGATCCCGGCCACCCTGGCCCACGCGAGTCGGCGGCCCATGGTGGCGGTGGCGGGGATGACGATGCCGCCCGACGAGCGCCGCTCACCTGCCTCCGCATCGAGGCTGACCAGGACGCGGTCGTGCAACATCCGGATCGGCAATTTGTCGTCGAGGACGTTGCGGGCAGCCACGGAGCGTTTCGCCTCTCGAGTCTCGGTCGTGGTGCGGCGCTCAGCCGACCAGTTTGCGGATCGCGAAGATCGCGGCGACCACGCCGACGACCGTCCCTGCGACCATCAGCACGCGGTCGGTGCGGAGCGAGCCGTCGTCGGTACGAAATGACGCCTGCAGCGCGCTCAGCTGACGGCTCATGATCGTCTTCGGCTTCGCGCGGTACGCGAGCTGGTCGATCGTGCCTGCGAGGCGGTTTCGAACCTTGGCGATATCGGCCGAGATCTCGTCAGGCGTGCGGGCGTCCGGGCTCACAAGTCCTCCTGCTGGTCAGGTTTGCCCCGTCAGTCTCGCACGGACCTCACGTCCTCGAAGGTCGAGGTCCCGTGTGCCTCGGATCGAAGCCGAAGGGCAGCTCGAGTCGGTGCGCACGCATCAGTCCATCGTCGGACAGCAGGTCGACCGTGGGGCCGTCGGCGACAAGTGTCCCGTCCGACAAGATGACCGAGCGGGGGCACAGCTCGAGTGCGTAGGGCAGGTCGTGCGTGACCATGAGCACCGTGATGTCGAGGGCCGTGATGATGTCAGCCAGCTCGCGGCGGCTGGCCGGGTCGAGGTTCGACGACGGCTCGTCGAGGACGAGGATCTCTGGCTGCATCGCGAGCACGGTCGCCACGGCGACCCGCCGGCGCTGACCGAACGACAGGTGGTGCGGTGGCCGCTTCGCGAAGTCCGCCATCCCGACCAGAGTCAGGGCGGTCTCGACTCGGTGCGTGAGCTCGTCACCCCGCAGACCCATGTTGGCGGGACCGAAGGCCACATCGTCGGCGACGGTGGGCATGAAGAGCTGGTCGTCGGGGTCCTGGAACACCAGTCCGACCCTGCGCCGGACCTCGGTCACCGTTGCCTTCGACACCCGCATGCCGGAGACGGTCACGCTGCCGTGACCGGCGGCCAGGATGCCGTTGAGGTGCAACACCAGTGTGGTCTTGCCGGCACCGTTCGGCCCGAGGAGTGCCACCCGCTCGCCGCGCACGAGTGAGAGGTTCACCCCGAACAGCGCCTGGTGCCCGTCGGGATAGGCGTACGCCAGCTGCGAGACCTCCAGCACCGGCTCCGTCATCTGGTCCACCAGGCTGCACCTGCCGCGACCGCCGCAGCCAGGGGCAGCAGCAGGCTGAGCATCCAGTCGCGGCGCCGGACCTGCGCAGACTCGAACCCCGACAGGGACCCGGCGTACCCGCGCGACAGCATCGCCAGGTGCACGCGCTCGCCCCGCTCGTACGAGCGCACGAAGAACGCGCCCGCGCTGTGTGCGAGTACCGGCCAGTGCCGAGGGTTGCGGGCGACGAACCCACGCGACTCACGCGCGATCCGCATCCGGCGCAACTGGTCGGAGGTCACGTCGAGGTAGCGCACCATCATCGCCATGATCTGGAGCAATTGCCTGGGCAGCCGTCCCTCGAGACCGGTGATGATGTCGCGGGGCTCCGTGGTGGCCGCAAGCAGCAGTCCGCCGACGACACCGAGCGTGGCCTTCGCCAACAAGGTCGCCGCCGCGTGCAACCCCGAGACCGACATCGACATACCCCAGATCTCCGTCTGCTCCCCCACCGCGACGAACGGGAGCAGGATCGCGAAGACCACGAAGGGCACCTCGACCACCATGCGCTTGACGAGGTACGTCGGCGGCACCTGCGACACCGCGACGACGAGTGCGAGCGCCACGGCGTCCACGGCGTACACCCAGTAGTGGCCTCGGGGCGTGGCGACCACGGCGAAGACGAACAGCACCAGGGCGAAGATCTTGCACTGCGCCGGAAGCCGGTGCACCAGCGAGTGCCCGTGATAGTGCAGGCGATGTCCGTGCCCGGCCCCCATGGTCTAGGCCGAGGTGTCAGGAGAAGCGCTCGGCGTCTCCGCACGCTCCCGCCGGCGGACGACGTAGCCCAGCCCGCCCCCCAACGCGAGCACGACCGCGACGCCCGCGACGCCCGCGACTGCGCCGCTCAGGCGCTCGTTGGATATCCCGGAAGCGGCGTATCCGGCGAGCGGCGAATCACTGCTGGCGTGGTCCTTCTCCTGCGCGTCGAAGCCTTTGTCGATCGCGACGCGGTTGAGCCCGTCGGGGCTTCCGGAGGCGTAGTAGCTCAAGATGCCTGCGAGCATCAGGCAGACAATGACCGCGGCGATCGCGAAGGTCTTGGTGGTCAGTCGAGACGACATCAGCGCGCCTGGCGAGGTGCGGTGCGGAGCTCGAGTGGTCGAGACTCGAGCAGCCTGCGCGCGCCGTACACGAGGTCGGGTCTCACGGCGAGCACGCTGGCGACCGTCAGACCCGTGATGAAGGCTTCACCGATCCCGATCAGGACGTGCCAACCGACCATGGCCGTGACCAGCGAACCGAGCGGGATGTCAGCCGTTCCGCCGATCTCGTACAGCAGGGCGAACGCCAGTGAGGCGACGGGAACGGACACGAGCGCGGCGAGGAAGGCACCAGCGGCGACGACTTTCTCCGAGCGCGGCGCGACAGCGATGACGGCCTTGAAGATCACCCAACCGACCGCGACCGTGACGATCCCCATCAAGGTGATGTTGCTACCCAGCGCGGTCAAGCCACCGTCGGCGAACAACAAGCTCTGGACCAGGAGCACCACGCTCATGCACAAGGTGGCCGTCCACGGCCCGACCAGAACCAGCGCGAGTGCGCCGCCAAGGAGGTGTCCGCTGGTGCCTGCGCCGACGGGAAAGTTGAGCATCTGGACCGCAAAGATGAAGGCGGCCACCAGGCCGGCCATCGGCGCGGTCTTCTCGTCGAGCTCGTCGCCGGCCTTCCGCAGCGCCACCGCGACGCCCGCGGCGGCCACGAGACCGGTGCCGAGCGAGGTGGGGGCGTCGAGGAAACCGTCAGGGATGTGCATG
>Ga0136617_10005054_pt1 | contig 11789 bp, 11 predicted proteins | sample AntDrymUQ3222106_2_FD_129672 | JGI IMG/M metagenome (GOLD analysis project Ga0136617, IMG submission 129672) | Polar desert sand microbial communities from Dry Valleys, Antarctica - metaG UQ322 (21.06) | ecosystem: Environmental > Terrestrial > Soil > Desert | place: Antarctica: Dry Valley...
CTCCTCCGGGCTCCCGATCGGCGTCGTCGGCGACCTGCTCGCGTCGTGCTTCGACGTGAACCTCGCCACCTGGGCGGCGGCGGCGACCCGAATTGAGCAACAGGCCGTGCGCTGGGTCGCCGAGTATCTCGGCTTCCCTGCCGAGTCGGGCGCGTTCACGAGCGGAGGCACGGTCTCCAACGTCACGGCGCTCGCCGCCGCGCGGGAACGTGCGCTGCCGGGGGTGCGCAAGACGGGGCTCTCCGGTAACCCGTGCGCGCTCTACTGCTCGGAGGAGGTGCACTACTCCGTCAGGCGTGCGGCCGAGCTGCTCGGGATCGGCGCCGATAACGTTCGTGCACTGCCGCTGGACGCGGAGCGACGAGTGTCCGCGGCCGCGGTCGCGGACGCGATCGACGCCGACGAGGCCGCCGGTGTGGTCCCTGTCGCGGTTGTCGCGACGGCCGGGACGACGCTGACAGGCGCCGTCGATCCGATCGACGAGCTCGCAGATGTCTGCGCAGAGCGCGAGCTGTGGCTCCACGTCGACGGCGCCTACGGGCTCGCAGCTGCGCAGACGCCGTCGGCCGGACACCTCTTCGCGGGTCTCGACCGTGCCGACTCGGTCACGCTCGACGCGCACAAGTGGCTCTTTCTGCCGAAGGCGTGCGGCGTCGTGCTCGTCCGCCGCCGTGCGGAGCTCGAGGCCGCGCTCGCCCACGAGGAGTCGTACATCCCGCACGAGCGCGCCGAGCCGCACGCGGTCGACATCACGCTCGAGTATTCGCGCCCGTTTCGAGCGCTCAAGCTCTGGCTCGCCTTTCGCGCGCATGGAACGGCCGCGATCCGCGAAGCGGTCGAGCGAAACCTGCAGCAGGCACGCCTGCTGCACGAGGAGATCGGGCGACATCGCGACCTGGAGACGATCTGTGCGGCGCCACCGCTCTCGATCGTGCCGTTCCGTCACGTCCCCGCCGGTGTGACCGACCTGAACGACCTGAACGACCACAACGCGCGGCTCGTCCAGGCGCTCCAGGCTGACGGACGGATCTGGATCGCGCCCGCGAGCGTCGACGGGGCCGTGTGCCTACGGCCGTGCTTCGTCAACTTCCGCACGACCGACGACGACGTGCTCGCACTGGTCGAGATCGCCCGCGAGGTCGGGAACCGCCTGCCCGCACGCGCACGCCTCCCCTAGCGCTTTCCGCGCAGCGGAAAGCGCTACCGCTTCTTCTTCGCGCCCTTGCCCGTCTTGCGACCGGCGCTGCCCGGTCGCTCGGACTGCGGTTGCACGCGCACAGGCATCCCCGCGCCGCCGTGCTCCATCCTCCGGCGCTGCTGCCGGTTTGTCGGCTCGGGCATCTGGCCTTCGGCTCCGACGGCCTCCATGTATGCGCGTCGCTCGACCGGGGTCAGCGTGTTCAGCATTCGCTGCGCCTGTTCGGGGTTCTTCGGCTCCCCGAACGCGGTCATCTTCTTCATCGCCGCAGCGAGCTCGGGGTTCTGGCGCTCGAGCGCGGCGATCGACGCCTTCTGGAACCAGCGCTTGAAGAGCGGCACCTTCGAGAGGAATGTGACGAGAGGACGGAGGTAGCGGCCCCCGCGGAAACGTCCGAGCACGACGAGCACGCCCATCAGCAGCGTGAGGACGAGCAGGATCGCGATCGGGATCCAGACCCAGAAGGGCATGACGGCGGCGATCGTACCGGAGGGCGGACCCCCGGCGTCTTGCTGTTAGCGTCGTCTCCGTGACGCGTGCGCGCGCCGGAATCGGATTGGCCGTCGGGCTCGCGCTCGCCGACTCTTCGGTCGTCACGCTCGCCCTGCCCGAGATCCTGCGGCGGTTCGACGTGACGATCCCGGATGTCGCCTGGGTGCTGATCGCGTACAACGTCGTGCTCGCCGTCGCGGCGCTCCCTGCCGCATATCTCGCCTGCCGCAAGCCCGCGATCGCGTTCGCGTGCGGGACGGTCGTGTTCGCGGTCGCCTCCCTCGCGTGCGGTCTTGCGTCCTCGTTCGCGATCCTCGTCGGGGGGCGCTGCGTCCAAGCACTCGGCGGCGCGCTGCTCGTGTGCGCGGCGCTCGACCTGCTCGCCGGGAGCGAGCCGCGAGCAGGTCGCGCGGTGCGGATCTGGGTGTCCGCCGGAATCGGCGGCGCCGCGCTCGGCCCCGCGGTCGGCGGCATCCTGACCGAGACGCTCGGCTGGGAATCGATCTTCCTCGTCCAGGCGCCGCTTGTCCTGCTCGCGCTCGTCGCCCTCCCGGGTCTGCGAGCACGCCAGCTCCCCATGACCGCCGGTCGTCCTCGGGTCGCCGCGAACCTCGCGCTCTTCCTCGTCTCGGGTGCCCTGACCGCCGCGCTCTTCCTGCTCGTCTTGCTCCTCGTCGACGGATGGGGACACGCGCCTGCGTTCGCGGGTCTGGTCGTGACCGCGATGCCGGTCGCGGCGATCGGCGCCTCACGTCTCGCTCCGCGGATCGAGGGCGCCTGGACGAGGGCGGCATCCGGGGCGCTGCTGCTCGCCGGCGGACTCGCGGCGCTCGGGGTGCTGCCCGGGGCACATTGGGGCTGGACTATCGTGCCGCAGCTGCTCGTGGGCGCCGGTCTCGGGTTGAGCGTCTCGGCGTTGACCGAGCGTGCCCTCGAGGGGAGGGCGCCGAACGCCGTTCACGGCGCCTGGACGATCGCGTCGCGACATGCGGGCGTCGTCGTGGGCCTGCTGTTGCTGACGCCGGTGTTCACCTCGGCGCTCGACCGGAACCAGGACGAGGCCCTCAGAGCGGGCGCTGCCGCGGTCCTCGACAGCGGGATTCCACCGCGTGACAAGCTCGCGGTCGCACAGGACGTGCTGGCCGTCGTCGACGCTGCCGACCGGGAAGTACCTGACGTCGCCGCGGCATTCGAGGATCGCCCGGACGACGCGACGTACCGCACGCTGCGCGAGACGCTCGTCGAGGAGCTCGATCGCGGGGTGACCGCCGCGTTCTCCCGCCCGTTCCTGCTCGCCGGCGGGCTGGCGCTCGCATCGCTCGTTCCCGTGCTCGTCCGTCGCCGAGAGGTTGCCGGATGAAGCTCGCCCTGCTCGTCGCGTCAGGGCTCGCCGGAGTCGCTCTCGTCGCGGCGTACCTCGGTCTCGGCGGCGCCTCGTACCGGCCGACGGCCGTCGCCGACCCGTGCGCACCCCGCGTCGCCCGACCTGCGTCGGGCACGGACGAGGAAGTCCAGCGAGTCGTGCTCGCCGCGGCGGACGAGACCGCATGCGCGCTCGGCGTCTCGCGCGAGGAGCTCGTCCTCTCGCTGCGCAGCGTCGACGAGCTCGAGGAGCTCGCTCGCCGGGAAGGGGTCTCACGCGACGAGCTCGAGGACTCGCTGCGGATGGGACTGGAGCGGGCGGTGACGACTGCCGAGGACGAGGGGCTCGTCGGCGATCGCACGGCAGGCGTCCTTCGCTTCGCTGCGAGTCGGCTCCCGCTCTCGTTGCTGCTGACCGTGCTCCGAGGCGCGACCGGACTGATAGGCGTATGACACGGACGCGGCTGATGACGGCGGTTGCCCTTGCGGTCGTCGTCGTCACGTTCGTGGTCGTGCTACCGCGCATCGCCGACTACGGAGCCGTCTGGGAGGTCGTGCGGCAGCTCGAGCCGGCGTGGATCGCGGTGCTGCTCGCTGCGATGCTCGTCAACGTCGTCACCTACGCGCCCCCTTGGATGCTCGCGCTCCCCGGGCTGCGGTTCCGCCAAGCGCTGCCGTTCACGCAGGCGTCGACCGCGCTCACCTACGTCGCTCCCGGTGGCGGGATCGTGGGAATGGCCGGATCGTTCGGCCTGCTTCGCAGCTGGGGCTTCCCAAGCGACGCCGTGGCACGCGCCGTGACGATCACCGGGGTCTGGAACCAGCTTGCGAACCTGCTCCTGCCGGTAGCGGCCGTGTTCATGTTGACGGCCGAAGCGGAGTCCGGCACGGTGCTCACGACGCTCGCGATCGTCGGCTCGTCGATCTTCGCCGTGGCTGTGGCGCTGCTGACGCTCGCGCTCTGGAGCGCGCGGCTCGCTCGCGAGCTTGGCGAGCTCGTCGCACGCGTCGTGAATCGCGTGCTCGGGGTCGTGCGCCGCGGGCCCGTGCGGTGGGGCGATGAGAGCTTTGCGCGCTTTCGCAACGAGACCGTTGCACTGATCCGGCGTCGTTGGTGGCTACTCACGATCGCCGCGATCGTCGGCAATCTTGCCGTGTTCGTGATCCTGCTCCTCGCGATCCGGGCCGTGGGCGTGGGGGCGAGCGAGCTGACGTGGATCGAGGTCTTCGCGGGCTGGTCGGTCGCGCGGGTGATCCAACTCGTTCCGCTCACGCCGGGCGGTCTCGGTCCCGTGGAGATCGGGCTGACGTCGGTGCTCGTCGCCTTCGGTGGACGAAACGCCGAGGTGGTCGCCGCCGCCCTCGTCTACCGCTTCTTGACGATCGTCCCGACACTCCTGCTCGGACTTGCGACGATCGTCGCCTGGCGGCGGCTCGCCCCGTCCGAGACCGAGCAGGAGTCTGAGGCGAAACGGTGAACGTCCGCGTGGTGAGGGAGCAGAGCCACAAGGACGAGATGGCGGCAGCGCTCCGCGGCGACTTCGAGCGACTCAGGGCGCGCGGTGTCGCGACCACGCTCGCGCGCGAGGAGCCACCGCCGGACGTCGTGGCGCGCGACACTCCGACCCGGCCGGCCGAGTCTCAGCCCGACCCTCGGCAGGAATCGCGCATGCGGCGTCTCTTCCGGCGAGCCTGACTCCTCATGCCTCGAAGACGAGGTCCGCTGTACTGGAGAGATGAGACGCGAGGAGCGGGAGAGCGTGCTGCGGGAGCATGTCCCGCGAGCGGAGACCGCGCGCGATCGACGCGACCTCGCGGGACTCGCCGAAGACCTCCGCTCGAGCCCCTTGCGCGACCGGCCGCTGCCGCTGCGGCTGCGGAACTTCCGGCCTGACGCAGGCGGGTATCTGGCCTCGCTGGGTGGGCCGCTGCCGTACATGCAGCGCCTGCGGGAGATCGACGAGCAGACAGCCGCCCACGAGCACGAGCTTCGCAGAGCCCGAGACGAGCTCCGTCAGGCAGCGAACGAGCCGGAGGCGTTCGAGAGCCGCTGGCGAGCGCTGCTCGACCGGTGGAGCTTCGACGAAGTCAATGACGTGATCGCCCGCCACAACCGCTGGTACCCGATGGAGGCACGACTGCCGATGGATCCTCGGCGAGGCGACTTCGCGCTCGTCAACGGCCGCGAGTACCGGCGAGCGCCGCTCGATACCGCTTGGGCGCTCGCGCTCTTCGACTAAGACGAGGCACTAGGCCGCACGTCGGCGTGGTGCGGCACGCCGAAGCACGAGCAACGTCGACGCGCAGAGCGCCGAGCAGAGCAGATAGGGCACTGCGTCGTCGGTCAGCTGCGCAACACCGCCACCCAGCGAGGATCCGAGCGTGGCACCGATCGCCCACGCCGTGTTCGTGAGACCGAAGCCGAAGCCCTGCGGGAGCCGTGCGATCTCCGCACGATCGGCGACGAGCGACATGCCCGGCGTGTAGAAGCCACCGTACGCGAGCCCCGCGAGCACGATCAGCCCCGAGACGAGGAGCGGCTCGCGCGCGATCGCGAGCACGATCCCGACGACGACGGCGGCTCCGAGACCCAATCGCACGGGCACGAGACGGCCACGACGGTCTGAGATCCGGCCGACGATCGGGTTGAAACCGACCTCGACGAGTCCTGCGACGACGAAGACGACGCCGATCGCGATGACGCCGTAGCCACCGGCATCGAGCCTGAGCGTCGCCAAGACGTCGAGGATTCCGAAGAAGAAGGCGGGAAGCGTGTTGAGCCATAGTCCGGCGACGAATCGTGGATCGCGGAGCACGCGACCCACTGCCCCGTGCTCCCACGGCTCACGAGCCGACGTCGGCTGAGCCGCCGTCAACGCGACGAGGACGAGCGCGAGAACGGCCACGACGAAGAACACCACGCGCACCGAGAGCTCCGCTGCGAGCGCACCGAGCAACGGGCCCGTGATGAATCCGAAGACCGCGACGCCGAAGGCCGTGCCGAGCACCTGTCCGCGTCGCCCACGTTCGGTCTCGGCCGCGATCCAACCCAAGGCGCCGGCCCACGTGATCGCGCTCGAGACACCCTGCAGGAAGCGCGCCAGACCGAGCGTGACCGCGTCACCCGAGATCCCGAAGGCGACACTCGCAACCGCGAGCAGGCAGAGACCGCCGATCACGGCGCGCTTGGGCCCGAGCCGGGCCGCGGCGATGCCCGCGGGGATCCCACCGGCGAGCGCCCCGGCTGCGAAGGCACCAAACAGGAGACCAGCCTCGAGCTTCGTCAGGTCGAAGTCGTCGACGTACCCGGGAAGCAGCGGGATGAGGGCACCGAAGAGCGCCGCGTCGACGAAGACGATCGCACACGCGAGAACAATGAGGCGACGCACGGTGTAACCCTAGGGTGGGTGCCGCGCTGCGCGCGGCACCTAGAAAACCCACTGCAGAGCTACCCTAGAAAGGTGCTTTTCTAGGTGATGCGCGAAGCGCAGCACCCGACGCGCACACGCCAACTCATCGCAAACAACAACACACCGAGTCGGTGTCGCCTCCGTCCGGCGTACCCGAGCGACCGCCGCCGAAGCGACTGCCTCTCGGGAGAGCCTTCAACCTTCGGCGCTCCGTGCTCGGTGCACTCGGAAATCTAGCCTGCGATTTGGGCTCCCGTCAATCACCCTCGGCGAAGAATTGCCGCAAATTGCGATCATCGCCGATTTACGGAATGATTTTCGCAGCCTTGAGCGTTTCGGACGCAAAAATGCACCGAGTGGGCTGCTACTTCGTCCAGCTCTCCGATTGACCGCCGCCGAAGCGGCTGCCGATCGGAGAGCCATCAACCTCGGTAGCTCCTGCTCGGTGCACACGTCAACCTAGACGGTCGGACGGGCTCAGTCAAGCAGTTCGATCGATCCCATTCCGCAAATTGCGAACTTTTTGTGATACCGCAGTCGCGTTTGCTTCTTGCGCTGCGTGCTCTACTGATTGGGACCGTGCATTCGCCGAGCCGGGTTCGCTTTCGTCCACCTTCCCGACCGACGTTCCGCTTCCGCGTACGGTCTCTCGGGAGGGCTTCGTCCTAGTCACGCCCCGTGCTCGGCGCAGGCGGCAATCTACGCTGCTCCGCGTGCGCTGTGCAAGCGGCATGCGCACCGATTCCCGCAAATTGCGACCGACTGGAGCGACCATGGACAATCGACACGTCGTCGTCACAGGGGCAAGCGCTGGGATCGGTCGCGCGATCGCCGTCCGTCTGGTCGGTGACGGGGCACGGGTGAGCCTGCTGGCGCGCGACCGGACGAGGCTCGACGAGACCGCTGCGCTGATCGGGGATCGCTCGTTCGTGGTGAGCTGCGACATCCGCGACCGTCGAGCGGTCGACGAGGCGTTCGCGGTAACGGCCTCGGCCCACGGACCGATCACGGCACTCGTCGCGGTGAGCGGGATCGGCGGCCCGAACACCGAGGGGGACGACGACCGCTTCGAGGAGCTCGTGGCGACGAATCTCGTCGGCACGTATTGGTGCTGCCGTGCCGCCCTGCGTCACCTCGCGTCCGCGCCCGACGCCCGGCAGCTCGTTGTGATCTCGTCGATCCTGGCCCGCATCGCTGTCCCGGGGTACACGGGATACAGCGCGTCGAAGGCGGGTCTCCTGGGCCTCGTGCGCTCGCTCGCGGCGGAGGTGGCGCCCGATGGGGTCCAGGTGAACGCGATCTGCCCGGGTTGGGTCGACACCGAGATGGCCTGGCAAGGGCTTGACGGACTGGCCGAGGCGATTGGTGGGACGCGGGAGGACGCCTACCGCGAGGCGATGGGCGCGGTGCCGCTCGGCCGGATGTCCCAGCCCGAGGACATCGCCGGCACCGTCGCCTGGTTGCTCTCGAGTGACTCCCGCAACGTGACCGGGCAGACGATCGACCAGAACGGCGGCGCCTGGATGGGGTAGTCGGGCCAGAGGCCCGACTACCCCTAGGCGATCAGGTTGGCTCGGGCGCTCGCACCGGCCGACCCAGCCGCTCGGCCTCGATGCGTTCCAGCTCCTCCTCGGTGCCCATCTGCACCGGCCCCTTGAACCAGTTCTTCGCGGAGAGCGCCCACCAGCCCCCGAACACGAGCCCGATCGCGGCGAACCAGAGGATCGTGTAGTTCGTCAGCTCCCAGGAGAAGTCGTCCCGGAACGGCAGACCCGCCTTGTAGAGCGGGAAGACGAACAGGATCGTGATCAGCGCGACCCACACGAGCGACAGCGTGTCCAGCCACTTGTAGTGTCGACCGAGGCTCCAGGCGCCGTGCACGAAGTTGTCGCCCTGGCGCAGGCGGAGGTACACCGGGATCACGAAGGCGATGTAGAGGCCGATCACCGCGATTCCCGTCCCGGCTGCATAGCCGACGAGGTAGTTCCAGATCGCCGGCACCATGAGCAATGCGGAGAGCACGACGATCGCCCAGACGGCGTTGCGCGGCACGCGGTTGCGCGCGACCTGGCTCCACAGCCGGTGGCCGGGTACGGCGCGGTCGCGCGAGAACGCGAACAGCATCCGCGATGCCGAGGTCGTCGACGCGGTCACGCAGAAGAACTGCGCGACGACGCAGATGAACAGCAGCACCTCGGCCCAGTTCTGGCTCATCGACTCCGCCCAGATCGAGGGGACGACCGTGCCGATGTTCTCGAGCGCGAACGCGGTGTCCGGAATCGCGAACGTCACGGCGAGCAGCAGGATCCAGCCGAACACCGCCGACACGACAACCGACATGTACATCCCGACAGCCGCCGTCCTCGACGCCCGCTGGGTCTCCTCGGCCATGTGGGCGGACGCGTCGAACCCGGTGATCGTGTACTGCGAGAGCAGCAGCCCGAGCCCGAACACGAACCAGAAGGCCGGGTTCGAGAAGTTGTCGGCCGGGCCGCCGTAGCCGGAGGCGTTGACGGTCTCGCCGAACACGTAGCCGAGCGACTGGTGGTCGTTCGGGACGATGATCAGGATGAGCACGATGAACGCGACGCCGGCCATGTGCCAGTACGCGGAGACCGTGTTCAGCAGAGAGGTGAGGCTGACGTCGAACATGTTGATCAGACCCGCGGCGAGCATGAAGACGGCGTAGAGGATGTAGAACGAAGCGTTCGCCGAGGCCCCGAACCAGTCGTCCATCCTCTCGAAGTAGCTGAACCAGAAGTCGAACAGGATCGCGGCGAACGTCGCCAGGCCGTAGCCGATCGCAGCTGTGACGGCGATCTGCCCGATCAGGTTGAACCAGCCGGTCGCCCAGCCCCAGCCGGGGCCGCCGAGCTTCGACGCCCAGTAGTAGAGGCCGCCTGCGGTCGGATAGGCCGAGGCGATCTCGGCCATCGCCAGCGCGATGATCGTGGACGCGATGCTGACGACGACCCAGCCCCAGACGACGGCCACCGGGCCGCCACGCTCGAATGCGACGAAGTACGACGTCAGGCAGCCCGCGAGGATCGAGATGATCGTGAAGCTGATCGCGAAGTTCTGAAACCCGCCCATCCCGCGGAGCAGCTCCTGGGCATAGCCAAGCTTGTGGAGCAGGCGTTCGTCCTCCGAGGAGTGGTGGCCGTCTTCGTGCGTCCCAGTGCTCATTGATCCCTCCGTCGTCGCCGGTTGTGCGTATTCACCTACGCCGAGTGGTGTCATGTCAAGACGAAAGTCCGCCAAAAGCGCTACATCGGGGCGGAGGGGTCTGGCTGAAGCCAGACCCCAGAACCCCGGGGAGATTCTCGGGTCGGGTCAGGGTCAGACCTGTCCGGCGCGCGCCCCGGGTCCCCGTTCCCGTAGATTCATCACGGTGCGGGAGCGGGATGAGCCGGTCAGGCTGACGCGGATCTACACCCGCGGCGGCGACACGGGTGAGACCTCGCTCGGCGACGGGTCGCGCGTGTCCAAGCTCGATCCGCGGATCGCCGCGTACGGCACGGCCGACGAGCTCAACTCGGCACTTGGCTTGGTGCTCGCGGGCACGGTGCCGGCGAGCCTGCGCCCGGTGCTCGAGCGCGTCCAGAACGAGCTGTTCGATCTCGGCGCCGACCTGTGCGTGCCAGTCGAGGTACCCGGCCGCCTCCGTGTTGGGCAAGAGCTGGTCGACGCGCTCGAACGGGACTGCGACCGGCTCAACGACGAGCTCTCGGAGCTCACGAGCTTCCTGCTCCCGGGAGGCTCGGTCGCGGCGGCAGGTCTCCACGTCGCGCGGACGATCTGCCGGCGAGCCGAGCGCGAGACCCTCGCTGCCGGACTCGAGCACCCGGTGAGCGATCTCGTCGCCGTCTACCTCAACCGGCTCTCCGACCTGCTCTTTATCCTCTCGCGTGCCGCGAACGCCGCAGAGGGCCGTGACGAGCCTCTCTGGCGGCCGGGCGCGACCCGCGCCGGCTGAGCACGGGGACCGCTGGCGCCCCGTCGACCGGAGGAGCAGGATCCTGCGCTGGCTGCGGGAATCTGACCCGGTGCGCCCCCTGGGTCTCGCAGTGTGGCTCGGACTCGCCGGCGCGTGCCTCGTGGTGTTCGGCGCGTCGCTCGAGGGTCTGGTCGCCGCGGCGGGGCTTGCCGTTCTCGTCGTCGTGACGATCACCGACGTCGAGCGCCGCATCGTGCCGAATCGCGTCGTCCTGCCCGCGCTCGCGGCGGCGCTTGTCGTGCAGACCGCGCGCGACCCGGGCCTCGAGTGGCTCGCTGCCGCCGCAGTCGGCGGTGGCTTTTACCTCGCGCTCGCTCTCGTCTACCCCGCTGGACTCGGCATGGGTGACGTCAAGCTGGCGGCGTTTCTCGGAGCCTGGCTGGGTTGGGAGGTGCTCGTGGCGCTCTTTCTGGCCTCGATGCTCGCGTTGGCGCCCGCGCTCGCGATCCTGCTGAGGCGCGGAGCGGCGGGGAGGAAGACGGCCCTGCCGTACGCGCCGTTCATGGCGCTCGGCGGGGTGATCGCGCTCTTCCTCGGCGACCGGATGCTCGACGCCTGGCTCGGATAGAGCTTGTTCGGCCCGTTCAGCCTGTATAGGCGCAGCGGCGGGTATCCGCGGGCAACGGGGAGGGCCCGACTCGCACGACCGTGAATGCCACGTCGTCGAGCTCGATCTCCGAGCCGGGCGACGGCGCAGGGCCCGAGCGCTCCTCGATCCGGTACGGCATGCCGGCGACGAACAGGACGTGTGACTGCTCAGCCGGCTCGGTCACGTCGGCCGGAGGAATGAGCACGTCGTCGCGCAGGCGCACCTCCGCGTCCGCGAGGTGCTGCTCGCGCGCTAGGAGTGACGCCTCCGCGGCGCTGACCGCACGCCGGGCATCCGTCAGCTCGGCGAGTCCCCGTTCGAGCCGTGCCTCGCGACCCTCGAGCTCGGTTTGGCGCGAGTCGAGCTCGGCGTCTCTCGTCGCTCCGGCCTCTCCCTCTGCTCGCGCCTCGGCTGCGAGCCCTTCCAGCTCGGCAGCACAGGCTGCAAGCGCGGCCTCCCGACCGTCGAGCTCGGTTGCACGCGCGTCGAGTGCAGCAGCCCGGTTTGTCGTCGACTGAGCTTCGGAGCGCATGTCGGCGTCGACCCGTTCGAGCTCGGCGGTTCGGTCGGTGAGCGCTGCCTCCCGACCTTCCAGCTCTGCTGCTCGCCCGTCGAGCGAGTCGGCCCGGTTCGTCATGTCCTGAGCTTGAGCACGCAACTCGTGCTCGAGGCGTTCGAGCTCGGCTGCCCGTGCGTCGAGTGCGATCGCCCGATCAATCGTCTCCTGAGCTTCGGAGCGCC
>Ga0136617_10005055_pt1 | contig 11789 bp, 10 predicted proteins | sample AntDrymUQ3222106_2_FD_129672 | JGI IMG/M metagenome (GOLD analysis project Ga0136617, IMG submission 129672) | Polar desert sand microbial communities from Dry Valleys, Antarctica - metaG UQ322 (21.06) | ecosystem: Environmental > Terrestrial > Soil > Desert | place: Antarctica: Dry Valley...
CTTTCGCCTGATAGTTAGACGAGATATTGCTTCTCTTTAGGTTTTTTAGTATCTTTTTTTGTTCACTTAGGCAAAGCATATTTCTGCCCCGTACGTTATCCCTTTTCCATCCCATTCAATACTAATGTCTTTGCCCTAAATTTAACTTTTATTCATTTTAGGAGATATTCAAATGATGAAGACTTTAAAGAAACGGAAAAGTGCTTTTGTTTTGGGCATTTCACCGTTTTGATTATTAGCATGTTTTCTTTTTCCGAACTTATGTTTTGGTCGAACGCTGGAACCGGGTTGCAATCCTTCACGGTGGTCGGAACTCCGACGAATGCGGTAGTAAATATCCCGGCCTTCACGCCCGGCACGTTCAATCCGGTAACGGCAACCTTCACAGTAATTAATCCCAGTCTACCGGTTGATTTCACCTTAAGGGCTGCGAGCACGTATCACTCGATCTTTATTCGCGTGCGGTGTGGTGATCAGGCGGCTTGCACTCCAACCGCTACGGTTACTGAGGGAGATCTATTTCCAGGTGGTATCCCTTCCTTTGGAGTGTCGAGTGGACCAAACTCGGTAACAGTTGATCATGTTAATGCCGGAACCGGGTTGCAATCCTTCACGGTGGTCAACGCTTCGAATGTTATAGTGAATATACCGGCCTTCACGCCGGGCACTTTCAATCCGGTAACGGCAACCTTCACGTTAATTAATCCGAGTCTACCGGTTGATTTCACCCTAAGGGTTGCGAGCACGTATCACGGAATCTTTATTCGCGTGCGGTGTAGCTCAGCTCTCAACACCTTCAGCGGACGGGCGACTGCCGTCAATGCGACCATTGCGGGAACAAATGCCACGCTCGTGGACACGGGTCCGCTCCCAGCCGCGGGCGGCTTTATTACAGTGTCATTGACGTCAGCTAATGTGCTGGGGGGCGCGCTTACGACTTCGCTTCTCACCGCCACGACTCAGGGTGCTGGGGACCAGAGCCGATCGCAAGCCCAAGTCGAAAATCTGTTTTTGACGGTGGGTGGCAACATCATTACCTCCGACATTGTGGCAGAGAGTTCCCAATGCACGTGTACCGCGGGTGGACCGATTTGCGAGGGTAGTATTTTTGCCAACCTCCGCATCAACGGTGTCTCAATCGGTATAACGGGTCAGCCTAATCAAACGGTTAATCTGCCGGGTGGTGGATTCGTCGTCATTAACGAACAGACGGTGACCGGCACCGGACAAATGAGGGCCATTACGGCAAACGGTCTGCACGTCAGCATCCCTGCAGAGGCGGATGTTATTATCTCCTCGACGCACTCCGACATCGTCTGCGCGACAACTCAATAGTGCAGCAGGCGAGTTTAGAGTAGCAGGATGGGGAGATCAAAATGAACTTGGTCTAACACCGACAGCGCGACCTTCTTGACGGTTCCTTGTACTGCCGATGCGCCGGTGTGGTGGCCACCAGCCTCGCGTTTCCGCAGTGGTGATGCGTGACTCACCAACAAAAACATCCGTGATAGGGAGACTTCAGGACCCATGGTTGGTGATAAAAGAGTAAGTCGCTCGGTTGGGCGATTTGACAATCGCGGCGGCTGATGAATCGAGTGTTGAAGTTTTCAGTGTGCGCACGTCAGCGAATTCTGAGAATTTTGCTTCCGCGAGATCAGTGGTCTTGCAAGCTCCAATAATTGGAGCGGAAAAGTTTCTCTCCGAGCGGGCCTCGATCGAGATAATTCGTAAACACGGCCGCTACAAAAACCTCATAACCAGGGCACATCTTCTAAAGCCAGACGCGATCTTGGCGGCGCAGCGCTTCGCGCCAGTCGAAACGGACGAGGCCGGCGCAGTCTCGTTGTTCCCCCCTTCTATTGATCGCTAAGGCTGCTGATCGTGTGTCTGTGGTACCCACAGTCCCGTTGAATTCCAGGATCCTCATAGCTGGAGATCACTGCCGAAGAGTTTCGTAGCGATGCTTGGTACTGCCTTGAGCCTTACAGGAGCTGAAGAAAAAAGACTGTTGCAAAATCCATCAGCGGCAGTTAGATTGTGGCCAGCTAATCATACTCAAGGTGGAGGACTCCCCGTCGTTTTGGGTGTGCCGCTGCCTTCACATAATTTGCGTTGGAGGTAGAAAAAGTGCCGACAGGAACTTGCCCGGAATGCGATGCCGATGTCCACGTAGATATGGACACGGATAAGGGCGAAACGGTCTCATGTGAGGAATGCGGAACAGCACTGGAAGTAGTGGGCCTCGATCCAGTCGAGCTGGACATTGTTGAAGAAGATGATTTGGACGACGACGAGGAAGACGAAGATTTCTGAAGAAAGAGTCGGCAGCCGCAGTCAGTCAGGAGGCAGGCTGCAAAGACAGTAGTTCGACTGCCTCCTGCCTACTGCTGCTGGCGAGTGCTTTTCCCCCCCGCCTGGTATCCCGGACGGCTTTGCTTGATAGCCAGACCGGGCGGTCCTTCTACCTTGAGCGAATGGAATTGACCATCCCGCCGTTCTTCTTCCGCAGGGTAAAACGCCAAGACGTAGGCAGAAGTAACTTCCTCGGCCAGGGCCCGAAAGAGCGGCCCATAATCCTTCTCGGTTGCATAAACGCTCCGCCCACCAGTCAAGTCAGCCAGTCCACTCACGTCCAGCGGTGTCGGTAACGGGGCCTGCGTGGAAGCCGTCATTATCCGGGAGTACGAGGGCAGTGTGACAACATAGACACTCACGTTGGCGGCATTGGCTCGCTCAATAACTGTTTGCGGAGAGACTGTATCTCCCACCGGAAAACCGTCAGTTACGACAAGCACCGCCCTTTTCATCCAACGCCGATCTCGAGTGCGAGGAGCGTGGCGGACGACCAACCGAATGGCGTCGTCAACTGCGTCGTACGTGTGGGTTGAAAGGCCGTTCGGCTCACGGGCGAGTTTCTCAAAAGTACGATCAAGGGCGGTGGGATCGGAAGTGAACTTCTGCAGCATCTTCACGTTCATTCCAAATGCCATCACTGCATACACCGCTTGCTGATCCGCAATTCTGGTTGAGAAGGCTTGCAAGGCATTGCGCAGTCGGCCCATCTCCTCCGCCGTCATGCTGCCCGAGATGTCCAAAGCAAATACCAGCGCGAGAGGTCGTGGCGGGCCAGTTCTTCGCTCCACTTGAAAGAAGGAAACCGGTTGTTCAATGCCGTCAGCGTAGAGTTTGAAGTCCTCCTTGCGAAGGTTTCGCACTGGCGCGCCCTGCCGATCAGCAACCGTAACGTCCACGGCGACTAGATCAGTGTCGATACGCAGTACGTCACCGGGTTCCTGAGTCTGCGCGGGCCAAACACGCCGCGGGCGCTGAACCGGAGTGGACGGGTCTTGAGCTTGCGAGGATATGAGGCCTTGTACACTCAAAAGAAGCGCAGCCACGGATAGAATCGCGGCCTTATAAGGCTTTCTGCTGTGGTTAAAACGGATGTTCAGAGTGTTACCTACTGTCGAAGTCTCTGCTGATCTGAGCCGGATTCATTTGAAACCGGATCGGAAGAGATTATACGAAGTTAGTTGGATGCCGCCAACGTGCGGCTTGGGCAACATGCGAGCTGATTAACGGCATCAAGTAAGCAGCAGTGCGCAAGAAACTGTAGGTAGGCTTCTCGTTCACACCCTGTTTTTAAGAGGAATCAAGCAGCTCCAACAGGCGGCAATGATACAATTCAACTCCTCTTTACAGATTCAGACCTAACTCGGAGATTTCGCAATGAAACCTGAGAGATTAGTACTTCCGTCAATGGCCCTGCTCTTTTTGGGAGCAGCATCACTAGCCCAGGACCGTTCGACTGGCGGTATCAAGGGGAAGGTTCGAGTTGAGACTGGGGCACCAGCCGGCGTCACAGTTGTTATCAGGCAGGACGAGCGCGAGGTTAACCGCGTCGTGACTGACAAGAGCGGCTCGTTTTTAGTTCAGCGGTTGCCGGCGGGTAAGTATGCACTCACATTTAGAAAGTCAGGCTTGAGTGTGGGCACGGTTGAGAATGTGGAGGTCAAGGCGGGTAAGACCCGTTCACTGGGAGATCGCTTGATTCTGACCATAGATGAAGGCTCGATCGCGTTTATTCGAGGTAGCGTCTTTAACCAGGAGGGCCGCAGCGTTGCCGGCGCCAGAGTTGAGCTGGCGAAGATTCAAGAGGACGGCTCTACGAAAAAGATCGACGGTCGTGTTACCAACGAGACCGGTTCATTTGTATTTAGGCTGACGCCCGACACGGCGAAGTATCGCATCACGTTGAAACCTAGCAATGCCGAGCCGGTCAGCCAGGACGTCGAGATTGATGGCGCTGCCGTTTACCGCGTGGCGCTTTCTGTTCCCGCGGCTCCCAAATAGCAGCCTCACATTGCCCTCCGGGGTGGTGTTTTATGTTTGGCTGGCCTGATGCGGTTGCGTTAGGATGCGGTCAAAGCCATGGAAGACCGCGAAGAATTTCTGACTGCACGACAGCTAGCAAAGGTATTGCAGGTTAGCGAGTCGACGGTTCGACGCCTGGCTCGCAAGCGCCGCATTCCTTCCGTTCGCGTAACACCACATATCATCAGATTTCATCTCGACGCTGTGCGCGCGGCTCTTGACGTGCGGCGCTCCAGGATTCGCCACGGTGAATATACCGAGCAGGTTGACGACGCTCAGTTGTCCTTTGATGATCTGCGAATTAGTTGATTCCGTTAGAATGCTGCTGCTACCGGCGAGGTAAGCGGGGCGGGTTGAATTCAACCCAATTCCCGTTCTGCTTGACGTAGACCCGTGGTTGGCGAATCGGAAACTTGCGACCAAAGGCCGGATTGCTGGCCAGGAGTTTTTTGATCGTCGCGCTATCTCCCGTTGCCACTCGCCACTTTCCGTCTTCCCGCACCAGGTATTGCTGAACTACGATCTTACCTTCAGTCTCAATCGCCCTCACAACCCTTCCGTAAAGCACCGTGTCGGCAACAGCGACGTTGGCTGAAACTCTTACCTGTCCAACCTCTAACCGATCTAGCACGTACATGTTTTGAGCCTGACTCAGTGCATTGGTAAACCGCGAACGCGACATGCGAGTCCGCGACGATGCCGGCAATTCATCGTAGACCGAACTGTAGTCTCGAGACTTTAACTGCTCAAAAACCCGCTGGACCGTCCCCCGCACCTCCGCCTCGTCCGTGGCCCCCGCGACATTCGGCGCCAGAAAAATCAAACCGCACAGAACTAACAAAACCGATTTGCAATTACTGATCTTCATTTAAATCATTCCCCTCCATATTATTGCTGTCAGAACGGGGAGCGGTAGCGACCTGGTCTCAACTGGCGAAATACAACCCGGTCGCTACCGCTCGCGGTTCTGACAGGCTCCAACCCGGTCGCTACCGCTCGCGGTCCTGACGGAAGCCACCACCGTCGCTTTGTTCCTGATCGGAGTCTTTAGCCGCGAGGGCCGCCTTCACTTGCATACGATAGTTTAGAAACCAGGCCAGCATGCCGACCGCTGCCACGACAAATGCCCTATCAAAATCACCTCGCAATAAGAATACGGCCGCAACGGCGACACAGCCTCCGGCTACTATCAGCCAGAATAATTTCACTTGATCAGCACCGGAATCAAGATGTCTATCGAACCGGGCGGATAACAGACCTGATCATCGCAAGCTTGGATGCGCAATTTAGCAGGAATGGATTGTTGACCTTTCTTCGCGGTCGGGGCAGCCTCCAAAGCCGCTGTAAGCAGGGTTTCTCCCTCGTAAACGTGAAGTGGCTGCTCTGCAAAAGCAAACTTCTTGACCAGCGGTTCGGGATAGAAGATGGAGTTGAGGGAGATCTTATCCGTGTCTGCCATGTCCAGCTCGGTTGCTTTCAGATACGGATAGGTTGGGGGATTCGAATTGATGTGGTAGCCGCTCTTGACGGTAACGCGAACAATTGCGTCAGCAATTCCACCCGCGGGAATTTCAACGCCCTGAACCGCGATCTTCACTACTGATTCGGATGTTGTATTTGGGACTGCGGCTGGGTTTGGCGAGCTGGCCGCCGTTTCTCCGTTTGCCTCCTGACCCTTTGAACAAGCTGAAAAGGCGGCAGTCATGACCATGCAGAGAATTAGAACAGGTAAGAGTCGATTCATTTGTATGGATATATGCGAAGGTGTTTGAGAAACCTTCGGAACACAATCGCCGCGGCTACCCCGCCGCTTCCTTCCTACCTTCCGGTTTCTTGATGCCGAATTTATCGAGACGATACTGCAAAGTTCGGAACGTCAGACCCAGCAGCTTCGCCGCTTTGGTGATGTTGTAATCGGTTTGCTCCATCGCCTGGGTCAGCAGATCCCTCTCCACATCTTCGAAGCTGATGCCTTCAGCGGGTAACTTGAAGGCTCCTTGCGCAGCGGGACGAGTCTCCTGCCTCAACTCGAGCGGTAAGTCTTCGACGGTGATCTGATCGCCCTCACAGAGCAGGATGGCCCGTTCGATGCCCGACTCGAGCTGGCGCACGTTGCCGGGCCAGCCGTAGTCGACCATTAGTTTTCTTGTCTCAGGCGTAAGTCCACGGACGAGTCGCGAGGTGTTTCGCGTATGTTTCTTTAAGAAGAAATCGATCAGAACCGGGATGTCATCGCGCCGCTCGCGCAAGGGGGGCACGTCCACCGAAAGGACATTAATCCGGTAGTAAAGATCGTCCCTGAACCTTCCATCGGCGACCATCGCTCGGAGGTCCCGATTGGTGGCCGCGATCACGTGCACATCGACACTAATTTCGTGGGTGCCGCCTACGCGTCGAATCTTGCGTTCCTGCAGGGCTCGCAGCAGTTTTGCCTGCATGGCTACATCCAGTTCGGCAATCTCATCAAGAAACAGGGAACCCCGGTCGGCAATCTCGAACAAACCCTTCTTGTCGGCGTGGGCGCCAGTGAATGAGCCTTTTTCGTGACCAAATAGTTCCGACTCCAGCAGATTCTCGTTGATGGCGGCACAATTGACCGCCTGAAACATCTCCTGAGCGCGCGGCGACTCATTGTGAATCGAGCGCGCAATAAGTTCTTTGCCAGTTCCCGACTCACCCCTGATTAGCACCGTGGAATTTGAGCGCGCAACCTTCAAAATCATCCTCTTGACCGCTTCCATCTTGGGAGCAGCTGAGATGATCTCCACGTCAATGGCATCAAGTCGGTCGAGAGCACGATGGATGGTGGCGAGCAAAGCGTCTTTATCGTAAGGCTTCTCAAGATAATCGAAGGCCCCACGCCGCAGCGCTTCCTTCGCGGATTCGATTGAGCCATGCGCGGTAAGCAGGATCACGATGATCGACGAGTCGAAGGCCAACAGGTATTGCAGCAGTTCTATCCCGTCCATCCCCGTCATCTTCAAGTCGGTGAGAGCGAGATCGAATCGGCGGTCCTTGGCGAATTTGATGGCTGCTTCGCCGGATGAAGCGGTAGTCACGCCATAGCCTTCTTCGGTGAGAATCATTTCCAGAATCTCACGTTGAGACTTCTCGTCGTCTACTACCAGTATGCTTTTGCGCGCCATGGTCAACTCCCGAAAGAGACCCGGAGATTTGGAGACACGGAGACGGGGTGACAAAAGTGAACAACGCTAATAGCATCCCCAACGGCCCGCGTCTCCCCGTCTCCGTGTCTCCCGTCTCCGTGTCTCCCGTCTCCGTCTCTGCTAGTTTCCTGATATTCGCTTATGCCTCATCTGTTTTGGTCGGCAGGATGATGATAAATGTTGTCCCGCCGCCCAGCTTTGAACGGACGCTCACGGTTCCGCCGTGATCTTCAATTACTTTCCTAACAATTGCCAAACCCAAGCCGGTACCCGTCTCTTTAGTTGAATAGTAAGGCTCGAACACCTTCGAGATGTCTTCGGGCGCAATTCCCCTCCCCGTGTCGGTAACTTCTACCCGCGCCCGCCCACTTTCATCATTGACGATTCGGATCACAATGTTACCACCTTCGCCATCGATTGCTTGCAGGCCGTTGATTACTAGGTTTGTGAATACCGACCGCAACGTGTCCTTGTCGGCTATTACTAGAGTCAAATTGTCTTCTGCTTCGACCCGCGTCTCAACCCCTTTTTCGGTGGCCTGAACTTCTATCAACCGCAGCGCATCTTCAGCTTCCGCGCGAAGGTTAACTGGTTGCAGATCCAGCGTCGAAGGCCGCGAATACTTAAGAAAGTCGGTGATGTGCCGGTTGATGCGTGCGACTTCAGCTTTGAGCTGGTCTGCCAGACGCTGGAAGGTGGCTCGTTTGACGGGGTCCTCCGGCGCTAGTGATGAGCGAAGATGATCCAGCGTCAGGTTGATGTAGTTGAGAGGGTTACGGATCTCATGGGCGATGGCAGCGGCGAGTCTGCCTACTACTGCACCCTTCTCTGCTTCATGAAGTTGAGTCTCAAGTTCGCGAGCGCGAGCAAGCTTGGCCGTCATCTCGTTGAATGCAGCTGCAAGCGCACCCATTTCATCGCGCCGATCTGATGGCACGCTAACGCTGAAATCACCACCCGCCACTCTGCGTGCAGCAATCGACAAAAAGTTGATCGGTCTCGTAAATCTCCAAACGAAAAGGCCTGTCACGAGCGTCGTGGCGAGGAGTAGAATTAAAGTATACAACGCAGACCGCGACATCTGGCGCTCAAGAATGCTTGTCAAAGTGTTTGCTGATCCAAGCACGACAATGATGTACCAGCGGCCCTCGGTCGTCTCAAGCGGGAGATAAAAAGCTCCGGGTTCACCTGCCTTCGCCGGCGTTGAAGCCGTGAGCCAGGGCGGCAGGTTCACGTTTTCATCTGCTAACCCGAGGGCGCTGTTGAGCGGTGGAAGAGGAACGTCCTTGAGAGGAACGTATCGGGGTGTTTTGTCTTCGTTCACGCTGGGAGAGTAGGCTCCCAGAAGGCTGTCTCGAACTAACCCGTTACTATCCACCACCAGGACATTCGTCACACGTCTCGGTTTTTCATCCACCAGCGGCTCGCCCAGACTGCCGGGTATTTGATCGAGGTATTGCGGGCTGGAAATACTATTAACTCCCAATGCCACGCCGGCCATTATGGCTTTCTCTTGCTCGACGATGAGGTTGGCATTGCTCCTAACTGACCGTAAATTTACGTAGTACTGGACACCGAGAGTCAGCCCCAGGAGCACTGCCAGCAGGACCAGCAGCCGCGCGCGAAAACTATTTAGGAGTCCGAGTATTTTCATCCTGCGCCTTATGAAGAGATAGAATACAGAGGTCGTTTTCTGATCTATTCGTAGTCTTCCCGACCCAGCTTAAAGCACAACAATCCGCATTCCAAACCCTTTCTTAACGGATTGTGTACAAAAGGTTACTTTTCTGTTGTATTGGAGCCGACCTAGTGGTATATTCGCGTCGGTCTCGCATGAACGTCCCCAGAGGCCGCCTTTAAGGGAACTCTCCCACCTCAAAGTTGCAGATTGGAAGATCGCCAAAATCGTTAGTTACTAGGCGTTGATCGAGAATGTAGGAGAGAACTTGAAGCTCTCAACACTGCAAAACGCGTTGTTAATGAGGACCGGGCGCTTTCCGGAAAATCTTGATGATCTCACCATATCAAGCGCCCGAATGTTGTATCGAGGTCGCTGGCCGAGCATAAGCCAGATCAATCCCTGGGAAAGGTAATAGGCTTGCATGAACTTGAGTACCCCTTATCCAAGAGCCCTCCGTTTCGCCCTGATCCTATTCATTCTTGTTACGGTCGCTTTTTCCGGCACTGTCTTCGGAAAGAGAAAGCCGGCAAGTTCGTCGCGCAATAAGGCATCGCGCAACAAGGTGGCCCGCGCGGAAAAAGGAAGAAAGTCATCGGCGAGAAATCGTCGCTCCACCCGCCACGGAAGGCTCGCGAGGGATACGCGGAGGGGCAGGAGATCGCGCATGTCTGCGCGAGAAGTGAGGCAACAGCGAAAGCAAATTGCTCGGGAGCAGTCCGTTTCATTAAGAGATCTTGAGCGTAGACTGCGCCGCCCATTGACCAGGCGCGAACGAGCGGCCGAGCTGCGCAGAATCGAATCACGTCGCCGTCATGCGATGGAAGCAGCGAGGCGTCGCGCTGAAGCGGCTCGCCAGGCAGCAATCGCCCGCCGGAGAGCACTCGAGAAGGCGATGCGCGACGAGGTGCAAGCCTTGATTGCTCGCGACGATACCACTGGTGAAGATTTGGAAGTCCGCCGCGCCGCGATCGACGCCCTCGGTAATCATATCGGCACAGCTGTGGTGATGGATCCCTTGACTGGCAGGATCTATTCCATCGTTAACCAGGAGTGGGCATTACGACGTGGTTTCAAGCCCTGTTCTACAATCAAGCTGGTTACGGGCGTCGCTGGGTTAGGCGAGAAAGTGATCGATCCGGCTAACACGGCTGCGGTGTCCGATAGATACAACATCGATCTGACAGACGCATTGGCTTACTCCAATAACACCTATTTTCAGCAGGTGGGCGGCCGCGTCGGCTTCGAGAAAATGATGTCCTACGCAAGAGATCTCGGCCTTGGTGAAAAGACCGGGATTAATGCTCCGAATGAGTATCCTGGTCGCCTCCCTTTTGAGAAGACCGGTTTTGCGCTGAACCGCATGTCGTCTCACGGCGATGATTTCGAAGTTACCGCGGTCCAGTTGGCCACACTAGTTTCAGCGATGGGCAACGGCGGCAAACTGCTTGTCCCACGCGTGCCGCGCACCGCAGAAGAACAGGCTAAGTTCAAAGCGAAGGTACGGCGCCAGATCAATCTGGAGCAAGGGGCGTGGCGCGGAATGGTTCCGGGAATGGTGGGGGCAGTCAACTATGGCTCCGGCAAGAAGGCTTACGATCCGCTGCAGACCGTCGCCGGCAAAACCGGCACCTGTATAGGTCAAGGCGGTTGGCTCGGGTTGTTTACCTCATATGCCCCGCTGGCGAATCCTAGACTAGCGGTGGTTGTAATTAGCCGCGGACCTGACGCGCGCAAACACTTCCCTGCAGCAGTTGCCGGCAGAATTTATCGTGAACTGAATAACCGATTTGGAACCCCGGTCAATCTCCAGCTAGCGACCGCACCTGGGGCAGAGGACCCGAGGGCCGCTGAGCTAAACGAAGAAGAAAAAGAGGCCGCCGAGGCTGATGCGGCCGAGGCAGCAGCGGAGGTCACGGCTGAAGAGTCCGTCGCTGCCGATGCTTCGAAACCCCCGGTTCCCGCTGACTCGCCAGTCCGTCCCCCTATTGTGACTGAAGCTCCAGCTCCACGCAACACGGTTAAGTCCGTACTCATGCAGATTGAGCGCCGGCCTGCCGACGCTCCCAAGAACAGCACTTCGAAACCAACCAGAGCGACAAAGACCCCTCAGCAACCTGCAAAGAGCGTTTCCTCAGGCGACGAGAGACCGCGCCGGGCCCAACCGAACTAGTCTGGGAACCTCAAGGTGTAATGGCAGGCAAACCAATCTGCGCCGGGCACGCGTAACTGATAGGCAGCCCGGCGGAATTGTTTCCCCTGAGGTTGTCGCCAGAGTTAAAAGCGTCCTGGGCCTTGGTACTTGGTGCAATTTGGCAGGACTGAGCAAGGCCACTAAACCATAGAACCGAGGAGCGGTAGCGAGCGGGTCGATCTACGGCAGCATTCAAGAGAGGTGCAATTACTTGGACCCGGTCGCTACCGCTCTTCGGTTCTGTCTTGAGTGTATTCGCTGCTCGCGCCAAATTGCACCAGTACTCTAGGCCTTGACACGCTCGTCATACTTGCAGGAATATTGCGGGCGTTCTTAATAGTTCCCCGACTCTTATCCACGACTTCGTGTGCTCTCC
>Ga0136617_10005056_pt1 | contig 11788 bp, 8 predicted proteins | sample AntDrymUQ3222106_2_FD_129672 | JGI IMG/M metagenome (GOLD analysis project Ga0136617, IMG submission 129672) | Polar desert sand microbial communities from Dry Valleys, Antarctica - metaG UQ322 (21.06) | ecosystem: Environmental > Terrestrial > Soil > Desert | place: Antarctica: Dry Valley...
CCCGCGGCTGTTGCCCGTCGCGCCACCGACCGTCTGCGGCTCGGCGCCCAGAGCGGTCAGCTCCCGGCGCACTCGCTCGCGGTCTGCGCCCGGCTCGAGGCGCAGGGCGAGCGGGCCGCTCAGCGATCCCAGCACGGTGGCCAACCGGCCCGGACGCACGTAGGCCACCCGGCCTTCGTCCTGGAGCGCCCGCACGATTCCGACCACGCGAAAGCGCAGCTCCCGCGCGCCGGCGGGCTGGACCGCGAGGGTCGAGCCCACCCGAAGCCCAACCGCCTCGGCCAGTCCGGCGCCCACCTCGGCCTCGCCGTCCGAGCGCACTCGCCGTCCCTCGGCAAGCGCCGGGGCCTCGAACCGCGTGTGGTCTCCCGGGTAGGCGATCAGGCGCAGTGGTGACTCGAGCGCCGTTGAGCTCACCGCGTTCACCTCGTAGCGTGGAGCGGCCTCGACCACTCCCTCGATCGCCTCGGCCTCGGGAGCCCGGTCGGCGGCCAGGCGCGCGGTCAGCTGGTAGCGCTTGGCGAGCGTGCTCGGATCGTCGCGCAGGGCCACCAGCAGCGAGGCCAGGGCGAGCAGGAGCAGCACCACACCGGCGGCAGCACCCAAAACCGTCACGAGCGAAGCGAAGCGCACCCGGTGGGCGGCCGCGAGGCGCGCGCCGAGCACGGCGAGCCCGCCGCTCGACCCGCCCGGTCGTGCGGGGCGAAGGTCGTCGCCCCGCAGTAGCTGGGCCGGAGAGCGGCGCGCGGCGCGCCACGCCGGAGCGGCGGCGGAGAGCGCCACCAGCACCACCACCAGCACCCACACCCCCGCCAGGAGTATGGCCAGCGTCCCGGCACCCGGCCCCAGCTCGTTGAGCGGCTCGAGCGCCGCGCGGGCCGCAGGGGCGGCCAGGATGCCTCCAAGCCCGAGCCCGGCTGCCGCGACGGGCACGGCCACGAGAGCCGCCTCGGCTCCGTGCAGCGCCACGACGGCGCCCGGAGGAGCGCCGAGGGCGCGCCGCACGGCAATAGCCGGCAGCCGGCGCTGGACGTCGAAGCGCGCTCCGGAGGTGAGCAGGACCCCGGCCAGCCCCGCCGCCACCAGCGCAAAGGCCACGAGCAGCCCCACCACCAGCCCGGTGGCCTGCTCGACGAGTGTGCGCACACCGGTCCGGGTGGTGAAGCGCAGGGCGCTCAATCCGCCGGCCGACGCGCGCGCCTGGGAGAGCAGAACCTCCGTGCGCGCCTCGTCGGCGGCCCACAGAAGGGCGAGGTTCACCGGGAACTCTCCTCCGCCGAAGCGCCGAATCAAGCCACGGCGCGAGAGGTACACCCGCGCCGTACGGGTCAGCGGATAAGATACGTTGTCGGGAGAGAGGGCCACGCCCACTACCCGCACCGGCCCCAGCCGCCCGACGGCGACCCGGTCGCCCGGACCCAGCCCCCACTCCCGCGCGAGCCCGGCCTCTATCACCGCCTCGTCGCCTGACGCGCCCACGTCGCGGCCGGCCACGAGGGCGTAGCCGCGGCGCCCGGAGTCGACCACGTGAATCACGCCCTCGTCGAGACGGCGCCCGCCAGCCGACAGCCGGACACGGGTGACCTCGGTGCGGTAGGAGCGGGACTCGAGGTTCGGAAGCCGGCGCACGCGGGCGTCGACGGTCGATCGGTCCTCGTCGTCGAAGCGGGCGATCACCGAGGGGAAGTCGGCCCGCTCGGCGGCCCGCTCAAAGCCCGTGGAGAGCGTGTAGGCGGCGGTGGTGACAACACCCAGCACGAGCGCGGCGGCGAACACGCTGCCGGCGGGAAGCGCCACTCGCCCGCGCCGCGCCCGCAGGCCCCGGAGGGCGTCGGCCACGATCGCTCGCAGCGCGCCGCCCGGGCCGGCGCTCACTGCGCGGCCAACGCCGATCCCGTCACGACGCCGAGACGCCCCTCCTCGAGGCGAAGCACCCGGTCCGCGCGCGCGGTCGCCTCGGCCTGGTGGGTGACCATCAGCACCGCGCGGCCTTCGTCGGCCATCGAGCGCAGCAGGTCGAGCACCGTGGCGCCGGCCTCCGCATCCAGATTGCCGATCGGCTCGTCGGCCAACACCAGCAGCGGATCGGCCACGAGTGCCCGGGCGATCGCAAAGCGCTGCTGCTCGCCTCCTGAGAGCTGGTGCGGGGCAAGCCCGGCCACGCTGCGAAGGCCGAGGCGGTCGATCAGTACCTGCCCGCGTTCGGCTGTCCCCTTCGGGGCATTGGGCAGCCGCGACGGCAGCAACACGTTCGCCTCGCCGTCGAGCTCGGGGAGAAGGTGAAAGAACTGAAAGACGAACCCGATCGAGTCGCGCCGGAGCGCGCTCAGCTCGCGCTCGGAGGCACCGGTCACGGCGCGGCCGCCAACCTCGACCCGGCCACCGTCAGGGTGGTCGAGGCCTCCCAGGAGGTGCAGGAGGGTCGACTTTCCCGATCCCGAGCGGCCGACCACCGCCACCAGCTCGCCCGGCTCGACGTCGAGGTCCACACCGTCGAGCACGATCCGGGCGCCTCGGCCCTCCCCATGGACCTTGCGCAGGTCCCGGGCTCGCAGAACCGGTCCCTGGGGCCCGGGGGGTAGGCCGGTTGCGGTCACCCCGGTCAGTGTGGCAACCACCGCGAGCGCCGCCGGCAGGGACGCTCAGGGGCCGAACTCGCTGCCTCCTCCACCGGCGCCGGCTGGGCTGCCGCCGCCGGCGGGAGCGAAGCTCTCTTGGGCCGGGCTGGCGGGGAGGGGTGCCGGCTCGGGCGCCGTGGGCGGCGCAGGGGCGAACTCCTTGGCCGGGTCGGGCGGTGGCGCCGGCGGCGGTGGCGGCGCGGCAGGAGCCGGCTCGGGTGGCGCCGGCGGTGCGGGCGCCGGCGCGGTCGGGACCGGTTGCTCGGCCACCGGGTCCGGCGTGGGCGCGGGGGCCGGTGGGACCTCCTGCTTGACCGGCTTGGCCTCCACCGTCTGCCCCGCGGGAGCGGGGCGAGGCGGCTCGTGGCGGGCGAACTGTTCGACCGCCGTGCCGCCTCCTGCAAGCGCAGCGGCCGACGCGGCCACGGCGGCCACCTTCTGCCCGGTGGCGAGCTCGACCGCCGCGTGGGTGCGCTCGCCCAGCACGCCGACCTTCTGCTGGGCCGCCCCGAGCAGCGACTCCCACAGCCCGCGCGGCCCGCCGGCCGAGGTTGCCGTGGTGCCAATCAGCGCGGCCGGCGGCACCAGCGCGGCCACGCGCGCGGGCGCGCCGCGGAACTCCTTGAGCCGAGCGCGACAGGAAAGGCAGGTCTTCATGTGCGGGCGCAGCCGGGCGAGGTCCTCGGCGCTCGCCTCGCCGTCCACCAGCGCCGACAGCAACGGAGTGAAGTGGCCGCATTCAACGCCCCCCTCGATCCCGGCCAGCCGCACCGACAAGGCTTGGCGCCCCTCGGTCAAACAACGATTCACCTTCGTGTAGGACCAGCCGGTGAGCTCGCCGATCTCCGCGTAGGAGTAGCCCTCGGCCTTCAGGAGCAGGGCACGCATCTCCTGCGGCTTGAGCCGGCGCAGCGCCTCGGCCCCCTGATGCAGGCGCTCCATGCGCTCGGCCTGGTCGTGGGTCGCGGCGGCGGGGGTGCCGAGATCGCCCAGATCGCCGTTGTCGGTGACCGGGGAGTGACGGTCGCGCTGGCGGCGTAGGGCAAAGGCCTCGTGCTTGACGACCGTCTTGAGCCAGGGCACGAGTTCTTCCTCACTCGTGGTCGGCGCCTTTGTCAGCAGGATCTCGAAAGCGCGCTGGTAGGCGTCCTCGGCGTCCTCGGGCGTGGCCGCGTAGCGCCGCGCCGTGGCGAGGATCTGGGAGCCGTGGCGCGCGAGCAGCTCGAGCGCCGCCTCGTCGACCTCGGCACGTACCAGCCGTCTATCCCTCTGGAGCATTGGCACAGCTTTGAGCACCGATCCTGCACGATTCTCCCCGCTGCGCGGGAACAGATAGCCGCAAAGAGCGAGAAGTTCGCCTCCTCGGAGCCCGCGCCTCAGCCCGCAGGAAGCCTCTCTTTCAAGGCAAGGACTCGGCCGAGAGCTATGCACATTTTGTAGATAGCCTTCGCCACTTGCGCTCCTCCTCAAGCTTTCAGGTTGGGCGCCAGGCCTCCTGCGCAACTCTGCTGGCGACGCTTGCGCTCTTGGTGCCCGCCGTGGCGCAGGGGGCTCCGAGTGACGTGCCCACCGAAGCCGGCGCCCCCTGGCCCTCGATGCGCCACGACCGCTTCAACACCGGTCGCAGCCCGATCCGGGCGCGCTACCACGACGGCGACCGCCCGTGGGCGTTCAGGACGCGGAAGGGCATCTTCTCCACCCCGATCGTCGGGCGTGACGAGACGGTCTATGCCGGCTCGGCCGACAGCTTCTTCTATGCCGTCGGGCGCGGCGGCAAGAGGCGCTGGCGCTTTAAGACGGGCGAGATCATCGACTCGGCCGGCGTCCTGGGTCGCGGGGCACCGTGACGTTCGGCTCGGGCGACGAGCACATCTACCGCCTGCGCAGCAGCCCCCGTCCGCTGAAGCGCACACGGCGCATCGTCTGGCGCTTCAAGGCCCGTCGCCCCCCGGCCGAGGGCCAGCTCGTGAACTGGTGGGAGGGCAATGTGACCATGGGCCCGGGCGGGACTCTCTATGCGGGCAACACCGGCGGCCCCGAATACGCGATCAACCCGAACGGGCGCCAGCGCTGGCTGTTTCCCACCGGCAACTCGGTCTGGTCCAACGCGGCGATCGCCCGCGACGGCACCGTCTTCTTCGGCTCGCTGGATCTCAATCTCTACGCCGTCGACCGAAACGGGAAGCTGAAGTGGAAGCGCGCCACCGCCGGCTTCAACACCTCCTCACCGGCGATCGGGCCGGGCGGGACCGTGTACGTGGGCTCCTTCGACGGCGCGCTGCACGCGCTCGACCCGAACACCGGCAACGATCGTTGGACCTTCGCCACCGACGACCACGTCTACTCCTCGCCCGCACTCGGCGAGCGCAGCGTCTATATCGCTTCGGCCGACGGCTCGGTCTACGCCCTCGACCTGCGCGGCAACCTGCGCTGGCGCTACGACACCGGCGACACCATCCGCTCGTCGCCGGTGCTGGGCAAGGCGCCGCGGGGGGACGGGCGCATCCTCTACGTCGGGTCGGCCAACGGCGAGCTGTACGCGCTCGATACGCGCACCGGGCGCCGGCGCTGGTCCTTTGACACCACTCCGAACGACGTGGTGCTGCGCGACCGAAACGACCTCAACTCCTCACCCGCCCTCGGCCGGCGCGGCGTCTACATCGGGGGCGAGCACGGGCGCCTTCAGTTCGTCCCCTACGACTGGTGCCTGCGCGCCCGGCGCGACTCGCGCTGCAACCGCCGCCCGGGCGAGGCCTTCGGCGGGAACCTCACGCAGATGGCCTTTGTCACACCGGGCGGGACCACGCTGCCCGGCGGCCCGCGAGAACCGCTGCCCGGGGCCACCGCGCTCACCACGCGACTGCTGGTGCGCCAGGTCGGCGAGACGGTCGACGCCGCGCTCGATCCGGCGCCGCGCGTGAGCGTCGATCCGCCCTTTGCCTTCAGCGCCGAGCCGTCGGGCGACGGGCACTTCCTGCACCTCACTCCCGACGATTTTCTCTCTCCCGGGCGCTCCTACGCGGTGAAGGTCGAGGGCGGCTGGACGGGTGACGGGCGCGGCGGCCCGGTGGCGAGCACGGTTAGTTTTCGCACCGATCCGGTGCGCCGCCGGGGCCGGCCGCTTGGCACGGGACCCCAGCGGGTGTCCGCGTTTCGGCTGAGCCGGCTGGCCGTGCCGCTGCCGCCGATCCTGCCCAGCCTCAACCAGATCGGCTTCGACTCCTACGACATGGCCGTGGGGGCGCTCCGGGTCGATGCCCCCGACAGCAAAGGCGAGGGCAAGCTGCTGCTGTGGGCGGTGAGCACCAAGCGCGGCCCTGGCGCCGCCACGGTGGCCGACCGCAACGGGGCCTTCTCCTTCCCCCTCCAGGGCCGCTATCGCCACGACTCGCTTCTGCTCGCCCAGCGTGGACTGAGCCTTACCTTCTCCTTCGGCGACGTGCCCATGCGCCGCTTCGACCTGCGCATGCAGCTGGGCCGCGACATGCGCGCCCGCGGGGCCAGCCTGTACGCCGAGGTCTTCTGTCCCGAGGTGCCGGTGTACGGGCCGGCGCTGATCGCCATCGGCCTGTGCAACCGCGACCGGAAGCTTCCGGCCAGCGGGACCTTCATCACCGGCCCCTACCGCGGCCCTGCCAACAAACGGCCCGCCGGCGTGAGCGTCGAGGGCCTCCGGCTGCGGCGCCCGAGCGCGTCGCGGGCCGGGCGCGCGGTGGCGCGACTGAGCGGCCGGCGCCTGGCGGCCAGGGGCCACAGCGCTGCGATCCTGCTCACCGATGCCGTTAGCGGAGACGTCGTCTCACTCGACTACAAGAAGGCGCTTTCGCTGGAGATGGAGGGCGGCGCGATCCGCGCGGTGAGCCTCGCGCTGCCTGCCGGCTTCGAGCTTCCGACGCGCGTGAAGGCCTACGTGATCGCCGACGTCTTCCCACTGGCGGCGAAAGAGTTGTAAACGGCGCCGCTACATTCGCCCGCCGTACCTGTTTCACTTGTGCACCGGAAAGGAAGCCGTGCCTGAGGGCCTGGTCAAAGAGCTGAGGGAGATCGAGCCGGTCGCCCTGCCTGACCGCGACGTGCGCGCGGGCAAGCCGCTGATCCTAGGCGGACTCATGCGCTTCGACACCCTCCGGGCGCTCCTGCGCGTCGCCATGCTCGGGGCGCTCGACCTGGCCGGCCTGTTCCTGGCCATCTACACGGCGCTGGTGGTGAAGGCCGCGATCCGCTCGCCCCAGCAGCTCAACCAGATGTGGAGCCAGGCCAGCGAGTACTTCCCGCTCGCCGCGCTCGTGATGCTGCTGCTCTTCGCCCGCTCGGGGCTCTACCACGATCGCGCGCAGCGACCCGGCTTCTCGCGCGTGATCGCCTCGCTCTTCCAGGTCACGCTGGTGGTGCTCATCTACGCGGCGATCGAGGGCGAGCCCTTCCAGTCGTACTACATCTTCTACGCCTCGCTCTTCTTCGCGCTGCTCTACGTGTCGCTCTTGCGCTGGCTCTTCGAACGAGCGTCCGGGGTCGTGCTTCGCGCGGCGGGCTACCGGCGCCGGGCGGTGCTGATCGGCTCGGGCTCGAACATCCAGGCCGTTTCCCACGCACTCGGCGACTCGAACGTGATCGAGCCCTACGGCTTTGTCGCGCGCACGCCGGTGGCCTTGCTCGACGGGCTGCGCGACTTTCGCTCGCTCGAGCAGCTCGAGCGTCACTTCGATTCCATCGACGAGGTGCTGATCACCGACGCCGACTTCCCGCAGGCGGAGGCCGTGGAGCTCGTCGAGCGTTGCCACCAGCACGGCGTGCGCGTGCGCGTGGCGCCCTCGACGATGGAGATCCTGATGGACCGGGCGGAGTTCGTGCCCGGCCAGACGCTCCCCCTGTTCGAGCTCAAGCCGCCGATGCTGGACGGCGTCGAGTTCGCGGTCAAGCGCTGCTTCGACATCGTGGCCGCCGCGCTGCTGGTACTCGCCTTCGCGCCGCTGATGACGCTGGCCGCGCTGTTGATCAAGCTGAGCTCGCGCGGGCCGGTGTTCTACCGGTCGATGCGGCCCGGGATCGGCGGGCGCCCCTTCGCGTGTCTGAAGTTCCGCACGATGGTCGCCGGCGCCGACCACATGCAGGACCCGCTCGAGGTTCGAAACGAGGTTGGGGGCGCGATCTTCAAGATTCGCGAGGACCCGCGCGTCATCCCGACCGGGCGCTTCTTGCGCCGCTGGTCGCTCGACGAGCTGCCCCAGCTCTTCAACGTCCTGCGCGGCCAGATGTCGCTCGTCGGCCCGCGCCCGCTGCCTCAGCGCGATTACGAGCGCCTCGAGGACTGGCATCGCAAGCGCTACCTGGTGCTACCCGGGATGACCGGGCTGTGGCAGGTGTCCGGCCGTTCGGAACTCGACTTCGACGAGCTGGTGCGCCTCGACTTTCTCTATCTCGAGCGCTGGTCGGTCTGGCTCGACCTGACGATCATCCTGAAGACGGTCCCCGCGGTCTTTCGCACGCGGGGAGCCTGGTGAGCGAGCCTTTCGACGCGGACAACCTGCTCGACCGGCGCTCTGATCCGGCCACGCTGCGGCTTCACTACGACCAAGAGGAGCGGCGCGAGCGAGAATTGCTGACAGGCCGGCTCGGCCTGGAGGGGGGCGATGTGCTCTCCGTCGGGTGCGGCTGGCATCCCGGGCGCCACCTGTTCCCGCGGCCGCGCTGGCGTTTGACCGGCGTCGACCTCGATGCGGCGATGATCGATCACCTGCTCGAGACCCGGGATCTCGACGCGGGCCTTTCCGGACGGGCCGGAGAGCTCGACTTCCCCTCCGGCTCGTTCGACGTGGTGCTCTATCGGCTGGTGCTGCACCACATCGCCTTCCAGGGCCCACTGGCGCCCGTGTTCGCCGAAGCGGCTCGCTTCCTGCGCCCCGGTGGCGCCTTGGTGGCGGTCGAGCCCGGCCTGTGGCATCCGGTCGGCGCCGGCCTGGCGCTGGCCAACCGCGCCGGGCTGGGCCCGACGGTCCACGGCACGCCGGACGACATCCCGCTCTCTCCGCGCGGGCTTGCGCGCGAGGCGCGCGCGGCCGGGCTCGCGCCCGAGCTGCACACCGTGACCTTTGGCTGGCGCCGCCTGCCGGGCGCTGCGCAGCGCGCGATACACCGGCTCGACGTGCTCGGCTCGCGCCGGCGGCTGGCGCCCTTCGGTCACACGCTCATGCTGATCGGGCGGCGCAGCTCGGCCAGCGGCATGCCGAATCCCGGGGCTTCGCGCGGTTCTCCGGCCGGCGTCCAGCCCTCGCGTTCGTAGAAGCGGCGCGCCCGGGCCTGGGCGGCAGGGGTGAAGAGGCGCATTGCGGTGTAGCCGCGCGCGCCGGCCTCGCGCACGGCTTCGGCGTGAAGGGCGGTGGCCAGGCCCGACCCCCACCAGTCCGCGAGTACGAAGAGGTGCCACAGCTGCACCAGGCCGGGTTCGAAGGAGGGCCAGCGGGCGTGCTCCGAGGTCGGCAGCAGCGAGACGTGACCCACCGGCGCGCCTCGGTGCTCGGCGAGCAGGCACCAGACGCCGGGCTGCGCGAGGCGATCGCGCAGGGACTGGAGGTCGTAGTTGGCCGCGGGCGGCTCCCAGCCCGGTGGAGCGAAGGAGCGGTAGCTCTCGAAGCCCTCCCGCAGCACGACCGCGACCTGCTCGGCGTCCTCGGGTGACGCTGTGCGACAGCTCCAGCGCACGCGATCCCGATCCATCCCGCCAGGATATGGCCATGGCCAGCCGCTACGACGACGAGCTGTGGGAGCTCGTGCCCGACGAGCCGGGGGCGCCGCCCGCGCACCTGCTGGCCTTTGTGCGCTCGCTCGGGCCGGTGGGCGCGGCACTCGATCTGGGTTGCGGAGACGGGCGGTTGGGCGCCGAGCTCGACGCTCGAGAGCTGACCGCGGCGGACGTGTCGGCGGTCGCCCTCGAGCGCGCCCGGCGCCGCCTGCCGGATGCCCGCCTCGTCGAGCTCGAGCCCGACGCCGTCCTCCCGCTGGCCGACAACGCCTTCGACCTCGTGCTGTGCGCCGAGACCATCGAGCATGTGCGCGACGTCCAGCTCTTCCTCTCCGAGGTGCGCCGGGTGCTGCGCCCGGGTGCTGAGCTCGCCCTGACCACCCCGGCGGCGCGGCGCCTGGGCCGTCCCGAGGACCCGCTCTCTCCGCACCTGCGCCGCTTCACCCGCCGCACGCTCACCCGCCTGCTCGACGAGCAGGGTTTCGCGGTGGAGTCGCTGCGCCGCCGGGCCGCCGTCCTGTTGGTCCGCGCGCTACGCCCCTGAGCGCTCGCGCCGGCGCGCTTGGCGCTCGGCCGCTTCGACCAGCTTCGCGCGGCTGCGGGCCCGGGCCTCGAGAAAGAGCTGCCGCGCGGTTACGGAGAGGGGATCGAGGTAGAGCGCTCCCTGAATGGTCTGGGCGGCCTTCACCGGACGGTCGAGCGTCCCGAGCTGGAAGGCGGCGAGCCGGTACCACGTCTCCGAGGTGCCGGGGAACTTCAACACTCCGTCTTCGAGGGTTTCCCGCGCGTCGGTCTCGCGGTTGGCCTGGGTCTCGATGGAGGCCCGGATCAGCAGCGGGTCGGCGCTGAGCGGGTTGGCCGTGCGAGCGTCCTCGGTCTTGACGAGGGCCGCCTCGAAGTCACCCTGGTCGAGCAGGGTCAGCGCTTCACCGGTGGCGCGGTCACCGGCCTCGGGCTGCCAGATGGCCCAAGCGGCGAGCAGGGATGCCACGAGAACGCCCACCGCCGCGGCCAGCCGTAGCGGGGAGCGCTCGGCGAGCGGCCCGCGCAGGTCGATCGTCTCCTGGGCACCTGCGGCGGCGAGCGGGCCGCGACCGGCCACGAAGCCGGCGGCCACCAACGCCATTGCTGTCGGACCGGGTATGAACCAAGTCCAGTCGATCGCGGACTGCAGGCCGAAGACGATCGCGGTGAGGGCGAGCGCCACAAGCGCCATCCGCTCGGTGTTCCAGTCGCGCCGGGGTGGCGACCCTTCCCTGTTCCTGCGCCCGGGCAGCCGGCGGGGATGAAGCGCGATCGTGCGCGCCGCGGCAACCAGCCACGCGAGCAGGAGCAGGACGGTCACCGCCAGGCCGACGAGGCCCAGGTCGGCGAGGGTCTGCGGCACGAAGCCATGGGCGTGGCCGGTGACGCTGACGTCGGTGCGGTAGCGCAGCCGAGCCACACGGAAGGTGCCCGCGCCCGTGCCGACCGACCGGCGGTCATCGAAAACCTTGCCCGCCTCCTTCCAGTACTTCCCGCGGGCGGAGGAAGCGGCGCCGAATCGGGCCGCGCCGGTGGCGGTGGGCGCGGTATCGGTCTCGCTGGTCAGCTCGTCGACCCGGTCTTCGACCGTTCCGGCAAGCCCGCGATCGCTCAGGGCGACCGACCCCAGCGCAACCACCGCGATCAGGCCGGCGGCCGCCACTGCCGCCACGCCCGCCCGGTTTCGCAGGTGTGGAGGCACCAGGCCTCGATCGAGCACGACGCTGACGGCCAAGCCCGCTGCGAGCAGGCCCGCCGCCAGGGCGAACAAGAGAAGGCCGAACTCGGAGGCCACCCCCTCCTTGGCCGCCAGCGATGGCGCGGTGGCGGCGAAGGCGTCCTTCGACAACGCCCAGGCGCCGACGCCCGCGGCGCCCACCGTCGGCAGGAGGACGACCGGCAGCGTGCGCAGCCGCAGGGGAACGATCACCAGCCAGGCGATGACCCCGATCACCCCCGCCACGAACGCTCCGCGCGACTGGGTCAGCAAAATGCCCAGGACCGCCACGCCCACGCCGGGGTAGGCCAGCGCCCGCCCCCAAGGGGCGCCGCCTCGCCGTGATCCCAGCCAGAGCAGCCCGGGGAGGGCGAGCGCCGCGGTGGTGCCGACGGCGTTCCAATACTGGAAGGGCTGCCCGATGCGGTTGGAGAGCTCGTTCTCGGCCAGCGCGCCGGGCCACACCCGGGCCACCAGGGCGTAGGCGACCGCGGCCATGGCCGCGAGCAGGATGCCCTTGAGCACGGCCGGACCGGCGTGGACGGCCAGCCGGGCGCCGGCGATCCCCGCCGCGAACAGCGCGAGGTAGGCCAGCGTGCGCCCGGCCTCGACGTAGGCCAGCTCGGGCACGATGGCCCAGGTGATCGAGAGCGCGGTGACCAGGGCCAGCAAGGCGAAGAGCACCAGGGA
>Ga0136617_10005057_pt1 | contig 11788 bp, 8 predicted proteins | sample AntDrymUQ3222106_2_FD_129672 | JGI IMG/M metagenome (GOLD analysis project Ga0136617, IMG submission 129672) | Polar desert sand microbial communities from Dry Valleys, Antarctica - metaG UQ322 (21.06) | ecosystem: Environmental > Terrestrial > Soil > Desert | place: Antarctica: Dry Valley...
CCGTCTGGCAAGGAGAGTGGACAGACGGCTCACGTTGAACGGTGGAACAACACTTTGCGTCAACGCTTGGCGCGTTTCGTCAGAAAAACGTTGTCATTCTCGAAGTCAGATCGGATGCACGAGATTTGTCTGCGTTTGTTTTTACACCGCTACAATCTCTCGCGGTGCCCCACCTGATTTGTCCACTACCAAATACTAAAGCTGTAGCCGAAGTGCCTGTCCCTGTTCCGCCATTGGAAGAACAACAAGAAATCGTCCGCCGCGTCGAAGCACTCTTCAAAACCGCCGACGCGCTCGAAGCCCGTTACCGCACGGCGAAAGCGCACGTTGACAAGCTCGCGCAATCCATCCTCGCCCGCGCCTTTCGCGGCGAACTCGTCACCACCGAAGCCGAACTCGCCCGCCTTGAAGGGCGCGACTACGAACCCGCGTCCGTCCTCCTCGAACGCATCCGGCAGGAAGGAGCCGGACGAGAAGCACCGAGGCGAAAATCACCGGCAAAGAGCAATACAACCAAGCAGACACACGCCCCCAAGCTGTTTTAGGTTTCAGCTAATCAGAAACTGCACGCGCCCACGACAAGTTGTGGCATAATCGCGAAGTCGGTACGTCCCGTAGTTACCCACAAGTTGAATTTCGCTTATCCAATCTTTCTTGGGTGTCTTGCTCAAGAGGTCCTCCACCCATCGAAGGAACAAGTCCATGAAAACATCCATCTCACTCAATCAGTCGTCTTGTGTTTTAGGCTTCTATCGTAAATCGCGCATCTTGCTCTGCATCGTCAGTGCGCTACTCTTGGCACTGTCGGCCTTAGTTTTAGCGTCTCCGTCCGCGCGTGCGTGGGCTTACGGTGGCCGCAAGATTTCCGTTACTGCGCCACAGACCGCCCCGCCGCGCGCGCGCCTCAGCGAACAAGTAAGCGTGAGAGTTGCCGGGCGCGGTGCGCCTTTCATCACCCTTTCGGATGGCCGCGAACTCGTCACGGCGTACGAAGGCGCGCCGGAAACTGTCTCCGCACTCGAGCAACAAAATGTGCAACCGGGCGCGCTCGCTTCCGCCGACTTCGACGAAGACGGCACACCCGATCTCGTCAGCAGCTACGCCAACACCGCGAACGGCGGCGGCGGCATCATCACGCTTCATCGCGGCAACGTCGATGCGATCTACCCTCACAGCCCGGAGGCGAAGCAGCGCCGGGCAAGTGGCACCTTCACCGGTTCACCTTTTCTTTCGCCGGCGCGCGTCTTCGCGCTCGCCAAAGCGCCGGACTTTGTCGGCGCGGGAGACTTCGACGGAGACAGTCACTGGGATGTGGTGGCAGCCAGTCGGGGCGGTCGAGCGCTGTACCTGCTGAGTGGCGACGGAGGCGGAGGCTTCAAGGCAGTCAGAGAGATAGGGGTGGCCGGGGCGGTGACGGCATTGGTCGCCGGCGAGATCAATCGGGCCGATGGGTTGACGGACGTGGTCGTCGGGGTCGAAGGAGCGGCGGGGCCGCGGGTGCTGGTGTTCGAGGGGCCGCAGGGAGCGTTGCGCGCTCGACCGGAAGCACTTTCCGTACCCGCCACTGTGTCGTCATTGGCGCTGGGTCAGCTAAACGAAGAGAACGCAACGGACTTGGCGGTGGCGTCCGGCAACACCCTGTTGGTGGTGCGTGGGCGAGACCGGAAGTTGTCGTTGGATGAAGCGCATCAGGCGGAAGTCCCACCGGCGAGCATGGATCAGCGCGCCTTCACGTTGAGCATTAAGTCAGTGGCGGTGGGAGATTTCAGTGGAGAGCCGGAGTCCGACATCGCAGTGCTGACAGCGGACGGGGCGGTGCAGGTGCTCAATCAGGTAATGAGAGTGGGTCAGGAAAAACGGGAAGACGAAAGGCATCAGGCGAGTCGAAGAGTAAGGGTTAGTCAAAGACTGGCGGAGTGGCAGAGCGAAAAGGCGGCGAGTGGCCGGTGGCCGGGGGCGACGCAGTTGGTCTGCGCGCGTGTGTCGAGTGTGCCGGCGGATAGTCTATTGGTAGTTGATTCAGCCAATCGTCAACTGCACGTCTTGAGCGGAGGTCGGCTTGAACGAGGGAAGCTGACCGCCGAGGTGACATCCGACACCAAAGCATCTGAGCGTGAAGTTGTATCGATGAATGTCGAGGGCGGCGGGCCGGTCGCCGTGCTGCCGATGAGATTGAGTGTGGACGCCTTGAGCGATCTGGTGATGCTCAGGAGTGGGCACAGCGCGCCGGTCGTGGCATTGACAGGGGTAGAGCCGGCAGCGTCGGTGCCGAGTTCCGCCATCACTAATGTTAACGACGATGGCGTCAGCCCGTTCAACCTCTCGGAGATTACCCCCGCTGCGACGCAAGAGGTCTTTAGCTTCAATTTGCTCGGGCCAAACGGCGAGGTCTTAATACCGAATCTGCGAAACGGTGTGGTGCTTAACGTAGAAGGTTATGTACAGTACAGCGACTTGTCCTTTGAAGCGGTGACAAGCCCCGATGTCGTCGGGAGCGTACGCATAGAAGCTGACTTCGACAACCACGTCGAGAACGGTGCGCCTTACACGACCTTTCGCTTCACCATCGGACGGGGGGCGCCGACTGATCTTTCCGTCGGGAGCCACTCGATCACGGCCACACCTTATACCGAACAGAATGCCACGGGCACCGCTGGCACGGCCAGGTCGCTGACGTTCTCAGTAGCGCAGGCGCAGAGTATGTATGTGGTCAACACGGCAGCCGACACGGACGACGGCACTTGCAATACGGCACATTGTACGCTGCGCGAGGCGATCATTGCGGCCAATGCCAGTGCGGGGCTGGACGAGATCAGGTTCGGCATCGGGACGGGCGTTCAGACAATCAGTGTGACATCGCGGCTGCCGACGATCACGGATGCGGTGACGATTGATGCCGCGACGCAGCCTGGCTTCGCGGGCAAGCCGATCATCGAGTTAGATGGAAGCAACGCAGGGTCTGCGAGTGGGTTGGTAGTCGGCGCCGGGGGCAGTGTGGTGCGTGGTCTGGTTATTAATCGTTTCAGTGGTCATGGAATCACGTTGGGCGAATCCGGGCCGCCGGCTTTGAAGAGGAGTACCGGCAGCATAATTGAAGGCAACTATATTGGTACTGATATCAACGGCACTGCTGCCTTGGGTAACTCTGGTGGTGGCGTGAACATTCTCTATGGGTATAACAACCTCATCGGAGGGACCATACCTGCGGCTCGCAACGTAATTTCCGGTAACGGCTCCGGCGTGATTTTGGGCTTGGTAAGTGGCGATTCGCACGTTAACTCAGTGCAGGGTAACTTCATCGGCACGGATGTCACTGGCACAGCCGACCTGGGTAATCAATTTTCCGGAGTGCTTGCACAACGTAGCTTTGAGAACAGAATAGGCGGGACGACGACCGGAGCACGTAATATCATTTCGGGCAACATCTCAAGAGCAATTGCATTAGAAGATAATTCCGGCACCCTGGTACAAGGTAACCTCATTGGCACCGACATCAGTGGCACAACCGCTCTAGGCAATGGGAGTAATGGGGTGCAAATCATCTTTGGGGGAAACCACACCATCGGAGGGACTGTAGCCGCGGCGCGCAACGTCATCTCAGGCAACCAAGCCTCAAGCCCCTTCAGCGGCGCGGTCTCAATAGAAGCGAGCCTTGGTAACAAGGTGCAAGGTAACTTCATCGGCACCAAGGCTAACGGTACCGAGGCACTGCCCAACGCCGGTAGTGGTGTGAACATCTCCATCGGCAACAACTCTGGCAATGTCATAGGGGGAGCGACAGCCGAGGCAGCTAACGTGATATCGAGCAACGGAGGTGCTGGGATCAGATTCGATGGTTTGCGCACTCCTCTTATTCAGGGTAACTTTATCGGCACCGATATGAGTGTCACCCGCCAGTTGGGCAACGCAGGTGACGGCATTCTTATCTCTTCGGCGTCGCAAGGCAATGACATCTAAGGGGAATGTCATCGCATTCAATCAAGGCAGTGGCGTTCGTATTGATAGCGCCGCAGGTATTCGCATCGTAGAAAATTCCATCTTCTCCAACCTTGGTCTGGGAATTGATCTCAGTCCCGACGGAATCACACCCAACGATCCGGTTGACTCTGACACCGGATCAAATGGGCTGCAAAACTTTCCCGTCTTAACCTCATTCATGCCGGCCATCTCCGCCAATGCTGATAAAGATGAAAGTGCATCTTCTGCCCTCAACTCGGCCGTGGCCGTCAGCGGCACTTTGAACAGCGGGCCGAACGCGACTTACACGGTCCACTGGTATTTCACCAACGAGAGTGACTGCGAGGCCAACCAGTTCATCGCCCTCCCACTCGCCAGCGGGCAGGTATCGAACGTGACGACTGATGCGCAGGGCAACGCGCAGTTCAGCTTCCCCTTAGACTTCCCCGCGGGCGTCGAGAGCGGTGTTATTAACTGCACCGCGACCGACTCTATCGGCAACACGTCAGAGTTTTCCGCCTGTCTGTCCGTGGCAGCCCCGGTCGTAACCGGCGCGCTGCAATTCAGCGCAGCGGCCTACAGCGGACGGTGCGTTCAGCATCTTCGCGATGACCACGACGCACTTCATCGTCGATGTCACCGGGTACTTTAGTCCATCGAGTCGCCGGCGCTCGACGCTTTCTATGAATGTTAAGGTCAAATGGTAAACCGAATTGAAGCGTGCGACGGGCGGACCAAAACTGGGTCTGAAGAGCGAAACAACCTGGCCGAAGTTGCCGCGCGAGGTGGCGGAGTCGGTGCTGAATCGCGAAGCGAACGAGAGGTTTTTCGTGTTGAAAAGATTGGTGCCATAAGATCATCAAGGTTGGCTTAATCTTGAAGACGCAGGGCAGCGATAGTAGTATGCGTTTCGCATTCCGTTTATCAGTTCGCGCGGTCAAAGGTCTGTTTCTCGTCAATGAATAATGAAAGATACAGGCTCCGCCGGACGCTCGCTACGCAACCCATCATTCACACGGAGGTCGGAGATGTCGGATCGAATCAAGCGCAGGCACTTTATCGCCCAGGCCGGGGGCATCGGGATCGGGCTGCTGGCGGCGCCGTCCGTCAGCGCGCAGTCGATGAGCCGCGTGCTCGGCGCGAACGACCGCATCAGATTAGGCATTGTCGGCGCGGGCGGGCGCGGACGCAGTCTGATGGGCAGCTTCAAGAAGTTTCCGCAGGCCGAGTTCGTCGCCGTGTGCGACGTTTACGAACCGTACCAGGGACTCGCGCTCAAGCTGTCCGCCGCCGGGGCGAAGGCGACTTACGATTACCGCGAATTGCTGAACGATAAAAACATCGACGCTATTGTTAACGCGACGCCCGACCATTGGCACTCGCAGATTCTGATTGACGCGGTGCAGGCGGGCAAAGACGTGTACACCGAAAAGCCTTTCTCGCTGACCATCGAGCAGGGCGAGAAGATGGTCAAGGCCGTGCGCGCGACCAAGCAGATCGTGCAGGTCGGGATGCAGCGTCGCAGTTCCGAAGCCGTGCGCAGCGCGAAGAAACTGGTCGACGACGGCGTGCTGGGTGAAGTGGTGATGGCCCGCGCACAGTGGTTCTGGAACCGCAAGCCAATGCCGCGCACCGCAACGCTCCAGGGCAACCTCGACTGGGATCGTTTCCAAGGCCCGGTGAAACAGCGACGCGCGCTCGACGCGGTGCGCTTTATGAACTGGCGGAATTTCTGGGATTATTCCGGCGGCCACATGACCGATCAGGGCACGCACTTGATGGATGTCATCCAGTGGTTCTGCAACGACGGCAACCCGCCGCAGGCCGCACTTTCGCACGGCGAGATTTATGTCCACATCGGTGCCGAAGTCCCCGATACGTTCAGCGCCATCTTCGAGTACCCGCGCTTTCTCGCCACGTGGACGCTGTGCTATGGCAACTCTTACGAAGACAGTTGGAAGATTTTCCTCCAGGGCAAGCAAGCGACGATGGTCATTGACGATGACGGCTATCGGGTTTTTCCGGAGCCGTGGAAGCGTCCCGACATCCCGCCGAAGGCGATGCACGAATATAAAGGCGGGATTCCCACCGAACCACACGTGCTCAATTTCCTGGAGTGCATCAGGTCGCGGCAGGAGCCGAACGCGCCGGTCGAGGTCGGGCACAAGGCGGTCAGCGCCCCGCACCTCGCAAACCTCGCCTTTCACCAAAAGCGGCGCGTGGCGCTCGGCACCGACGGGGCGCTCACCAAAGCGTAGCCGATGCCCAGCGTCATCGAGTCGCGAAGACCAAGAGTATTTGTGAGCACCAGTAAACAGTTTTCGGTTTTAAGTTTTGAGCTGAAAACTGAAAACTGTCGTTATGATCACAACTCACACGCATTTGACGCCCGCCATGATGACACGCCGACGAATACTATCGCTGCTCAGCTTGATGTTCTTCAATGCGCACGCGGCCTTCGGTCAACCAGCCAAACTTCCGCACATCGTCTTCGTCACCGGCGATCACGAGTACAGTTCCGAAGAGACGATGCCGGCGATTGCCGCCGAGATGCAGGAGAACTACCGCATGCGCGCGACCGTGCTGCGCGCTTCGCCCGACGAGAATTCAGAGCAGGACATTCCCGGACTCGAAGCGCTGGAGACAGCCGATGTGGCGGTTCTCTTTTTGCGCTGGCGACAACTCCCGAAAGAGCAGTTAGCGCATATCGAAAAGTATCTTAAGTCAGGCCGTCCGGTGGTCGCGTTTCGCACCACGACGCACGCCTTCAACTATCCCGCCGGGCACGAGTCAGAGAAGTGGAATGCTTTCGCGGCGGACTTTCTCGGCGCGCCGCCCGGCTGGGGCAAGGGCCATTTCCACTACGGGCACAAATCGAGCACGGATGTTTCAATCGTCCCCGAAGCGATCAAGCACCCGATTCTGAAGGGCGTCGACCGCGAGTTTCACGTCCGCTCGTGGCTTTATCACGTGCGACCGAAATACCCGCCGCCCGACGCCACCGTGTTGCTGATGGGGAGCGCGGTCGAACCCGAAAAAAAAGAGGCGGTCATTAATCCAGTCGCGTGGACGTGGAAGAACGTGGCCGGCGGCAGAGTGTTCATGACGACGCTCGGCCACCCGGACGACTTCAAGGTAGAAGCATTTCAGCGGCTGGTCATCAACGGGATTTTGTGGGCGGCGAGCAAGCCCGTTCCGGCGAAGTGGGCAGGCAAGATTGACGTTAACGCGACCTATCACGGGATCAAAAAGAGTGCTGACAAGAAGTAGTTTCGAGAAGCGTCGGACAGACTAATTCTGTGACGGCCCGCACACCACCTGACAACAAACGGAGACGGCGGTCGACGTTACCGCCGTCTCCGTTTTTCGTACGCAATCACTCACTACTTGCGCTCCGGATTCGGCGCGGCCTGACTTACGAGCGCGCCTTCGGCTGCGCGTGGAACAACTTATTGACGATCTTCCATTCGCCGTCGATCTTAAGCATTGACATGTAGTCAGTAAATTTGACTTGCGGGTAATCGAGCGTGAGCTTCACGACAGCGGCGTTGCCGGTGATGTCGACGCTTTCGATGCGGCGCTTGCGCTGCGGCTCATCGGGGGCGGGCTTGCCGCTCGCGCCGGCGATGTACTCGGCGCTGGTGCGTTGCGCGAACTGCCCCTCGCGTATCCAAAACAGCTTCGACTCCGGGTGGAAGACTTTCTTGTAGTGCTCGCCATCGCCGGTCGCGTGCCCTTGAAAGTAGTGGTCAATCGCCCGGCGCACGGCGGCTTCCTCCTGATCCTGCGCCAGGGTTGGGAGCCAAACAGCAGTCACAGCGGCGAATGTCACAACGAGAAGTAGAACGAATTTCTTCATTGGGTTCTCCTGAATAATGGTTTTTGAATCGAGCGAGGTTGCCCAACTTACTTCGGACCGGGGCTGAGCTTCAGCCGGTGAACTTATAACCGACGCGATGCACAGTGATGATGTGGCGCGGGTCGCCCGGCGTCTCTTCGATCTTCTGCCGCAGCTTGGCGATGTGCATGTCGACGGTGCGCGTCAGCGGCAAACCTTCGTAGCCCCAGACGGTGTCGAGCAGTTGCTCGCGCGTGACGACTTCGCCGCGATGTTCGACAAAGTATTTAATCAACTTGAATTCACGCGGCGACAGTTCGAGCGGGCGCCCACCTTTCGTCGCCTCGAAGCTCCGGAAACCGATGTCGATGTCGCCGAACTGCACGCGCTCAATGCCCTCGACGGTCTTCGTCGCGCGGCGCAGCACCGCTTCGACTCGCGCCATCAGTTCAAGAAAGCTGAACGGCTTAGTGATGTAATCGTCCGCGCCCGTCCTGAGGCCGAGCACCTTGTCAATCTCTTGCCCGCGCGCCGTGAGCATAATGACCGGCGTGTTGTTGCCGCCGCCCCGCAGTTGCCGGCACACGTCGAGGCCGCTCAGCCGCGGCAACATCACGTCGAGGATGACGAGGTCCGGATTCTTCTCGGCGGCGAGGCGCAACCCCGCCGCGCCGTCCCGCGCCACGTCGACCGCGTAGCCCTCGAACGTAAACCCGTCGCGGAGTGCCACCGCCATCGCCTGATCGTCTTCGACAATGAGTACTTTACGCATCACTTTTCGATGAGCCTCGCACCTCTGCACAGAATCAGAACACCCGATCTTTAACGCTTCAGATCGAACCCAAAGGTCGAGTCGCCGCTGAGAATCGGCGCCGATTGCGGCGTTTCGGCGTGACCGCCGAGGCCCTCCGTCGCCGGCAAGTGAATCGTGAAGGTGCTGCCGCGCCCTGACCCTTCGCTCTCGACCGTGACGCGCCCGCGATGCGCTTTGACGATGTGCTCGACGAGCGCGAGGCCGAGGCCGCTGCCCTTCACGTCGTGTACCAGGCCGGTGCCGACACGATAGAACTTTTCAAAGATTTTCCCTTGCTCTTCGCGCGCGATGCCGATGCCGCGATCAGTCACCGCGATGGTAATGAAGCCGGCGCGGTGGCCGAGGCGGACGGTAATCTCCTTCGACTCTCCAGAGTATTTGACGGCGTTATCCAACAGGTTCATCAGCGCCTGCGCAATCGATTCTGAATCGATGACGGCCACCGGCAGACGCCCCGGCGGGAGTCGCAGATCAACCCCGAATCCGTGCTGCTTCAACTGTACGTCGAACGTCTTCAACGTCGCGCCGACCACTTCGGCGACATCCGCGCGCTCAAACTGGTAAGTCTTGCGGTCGGACTCGATCTTTGAGAAGTCGAGGATGTTGTCGATCAACTGCGTCAGGCGGCGGCTCTCGGTCTCGACGTACTCGCCGTATTCACGGACCTTCTCCGGCCCGGCGACGCGGCCCAGTTTGAGGAACTCGCCGAAGACACGAATCGACGACAGCGGCGTGCGCAATTCGTGCGAAACGTTCGAGACGAAATCGGTCTTCATCTGCGACAGCCTCAGTTCGTGCGATACAGTTCTGAGCGCCAGCGCGATGCCGCCGAGCAGCACCACCGTTAACGCGACTGAGAGCGCAAGGTTGAAGTTGAAGTTCCAGTGCGCCCATTGCTCCGGTGTCATGTCGCGACTGCGAATCGCAATCCGCCAGTCTTGGAAGTACGGCACCGGCATCCACGTCTCGTTGTCCTGACCCTTGACCGGCTGCGTCGCCAGCACCAACTGCCCCGCCCCGTCATGCACGGTGACGATCACGTTATCTTGCGCATCGTCGGGAAAGAACTTCGGCAGCGAGTTCTGAATCGCGCGCGGTAGATAGTGCTCTCGGAAATAACGGTTATCGATAATCATCCCGGCGACACCGACGACCTGCGACGAATCGTCGGTAATCGGTTTCATGATGATGCGGTTCTCTAAGTCGCGCTCGTCGGTTGTGACCGTCGTCGTCTGCACCGGTGTGCGCTCTTCGCTAAGCATCTTCAACGGGGCGGCGGCGACGTTCGCGGCGCGCAGTTCGGCGAGCGGCGGCTCAATGATTTTCCCGCGGCCCGAAGGTTTGTAAAAGAAGATTTCCGACTCGCCGGGCGACGCGAACGAAACGATGAAGAGACTCTTTGCCCCCTTGGCTTCGCACTTGCCGAAGAGATGGCGGGAATTGCGCAGCCGTTCGCCAGTAATTGCCGCAGCCGGGACGTTCAAGACCTGTTCGGCGGTGGTGCGGTAGTAGTACTTGACCTCTTTCGTGACGTCGCCGAGGTAGTTCTTCATCCAGACCTTTTCAGCAACAGTCGAAGTCTTTTCCAGTTTCGACAACGAGCGGTATTGCAGCGCGAGGATGCTGGCAAGTGGAATCGCGACCGCGAAGAACACGACCCACAGAACGTGTCGCCGGAAGAATGTGCGGAGCCTCTTCATCACTTTAACCTTCAAACGCGCTAAGCGAGTGCCACCTTACACCGAACCGCGCCCGCGAGTCTGTAGCAAGCGGCGCGCTTTTTACAGCGAGTTTACATCTCTTACCAGTATTTACCTGGTGTCTTAGTGCCTCGATGATGATTTGTTTGTGCGTTCATAGCGCAGAGAGTCAGCGGCGCAACACTTCATGGTAAGAGGACGATTTTGCCGTGCGCGCCCGGCTCCATCACGGCGATGTGGGCGCGGGGCGCGTCGGCGAGTGACATCTCGCGGCCAACCACCGGGCGCAGCGTCCCGTTTTCCAAACCGGCGACGAGCGCGGCGTGGATGCTTTGCAACTCCTGCGGCAACCCGTTCATTATGGCCATGCCGAGGATGCTCGCGTCGCGCCCCATCGCCGCGCGCGGGTCAATCTCGACCGTGCCCCGGCTGCCGATGATCACCACGCGCCCACCGCGCGCCAGCACGTTCAGGTCTCTGCCAAGATTGACGTTGGCGAGCATCTCAAGAATGACATCGACGCCGCGTCCCCCGGTCAGACTCATCAGTTGATCGAGATACTCCGGCGCGTGGTGGTCGAGCACGTGATGCGCGCCTTCATCGCTCGCGAGCTTTCTTCCCCGCTCCGTTCCACCCGTGCCGACCACAGTAAACCCGGCGGCACGGGCGATCTGCACGGCGGCGACGCCGACACCGCCCGACGCGCCATGCACCAGCACCGTCTCGCCCGGTACGGCCCGCGCTCGTTGGAAGAGCGCGCGGTACGCCGTCGCGTACGGGACGAAGACGCCCGCACCCTGCGTGAACGAGACGCGAGCGGCCAGCGGTTGCACCTGAGATTCTTCGCACAACGCGCGCTCGGCGTACGCGCCGCTGAGCGTGCCAGCAACGTACACGCGATCACCGGCGGCGACGCGCTTGACGCCCTCGCCGACCGCTTCGATGACGCCCGCCGCGTCCCTGCCGGGCGTGTACGGTACCGGGGGTCGGGTCGGGTAAGTCCCTGCCCGCACGTATGTGTCGACCGGGTTGACTCCGATGGCATGCACACGCACCACGACCTGCCCCGGCTCGGCATGCGGGTCCGCCACGTCTTCGAGCCGCATCACTTCCGGCCCGCCGAATTCATGAACACGAATCGCTTTCATAAACCACCTCCGTTGAATGACTATGGACTTCAAGAAGAATGAGCCACGAATTACACGTACCGGTTTCCAGTTTTGAGTTTTGAGCGGCGTTGTTGCATAAATTGATAAAATTCGGAATTCCTTGATTAAAGCGAACATTGTTCAGGTATATGTGACCGAACAAATCTTCAGAATCAAGGTCTCAAATCGAACAAAATATATTTATGCAACAAAGCCGTTTTGAGCTCAAAACGGCGTTGTTGCATAAATTGATAAAATTCGGGATTTCTTGATTAAAGCGAATATTGTTCAGGTACATGTGACCGAATAAATCTTCAAAATCAAGGGCTCA
>Ga0136617_10005059_pt1 | contig 11786 bp, 14 predicted proteins | sample AntDrymUQ3222106_2_FD_129672 | JGI IMG/M metagenome (GOLD analysis project Ga0136617, IMG submission 129672) | Polar desert sand microbial communities from Dry Valleys, Antarctica - metaG UQ322 (21.06) | ecosystem: Environmental > Terrestrial > Soil > Desert | place: Antarctica: Dry Valley...
CGCGGGATCAAGGACACCGTCGATGCCGCGCTGCGTGAAGTCCGCGTGCAGGACGCTCGGCGCCGGCTGATCGAGCAGCTGCGGTCGCTCGACGGTCTCGACCTCGGAGATCCCGAGGTCATGCAGTCGGCATGGCGCTGAGCGCTCGCTACCTGGCGGACAAGAGCGCGCTGGCCCGGATGAGCCGGCCATCCGTCGGCGAGCGACTCGAGCCCTTGATCGAGAGCGGGCTGGTGGCGACCTGCTCGGTGGTCATGCTGGAGGTCCTCTTCAGCGCCCGCACACCGCTCGACTATCTCCGGACGCATGAGCGCCTCACACTCGCGCTCGTGCGGGCCGACATGGACCAGAGCGTGCTCGACCGCGCAGTCGAGCTGCAAGCGCTGCTCGCTGAGCGCAGCCAGCATCGCGGCGTGGCGCTGCGCGACCTGCTGATCGCGGCCACGGCCGAGCGCCATGAGCTCGTCGTCCTGCACTACGACGCGCACTTCGAGCACATCGCCGCCGTCAGCGGACAGGCGACCGAGTGGGTCGTGGACCGCGGCAGCGTGCCCTGAGCGCGTCAGGCCGCGCGAGCGAGGACGAAGCGGGTGACGGCGTCCCCGCGCAGGGGCTGGTTCGCGCTCCCGACCCGCCGCAGGAGCCGGCCGTCCGGGGTCGTGACGATCCGGTCCTGGACGGCGGGAACGACGATCATCGTGAGCGGTACGCGACCCACCGTGATGGCGCGGACGCCGACGTCGACACCCGATTCGTAGGCCACCGTGGCGATCTTGTCGAGCGTCAGCTGATCGAGCGCATGCCCGACGAGCCGACGGTCGTCGGACACCCCGAGCACGATGACCCCGCCGTGGCTCATCGCCATCGCCGCGATCCCGTCGCGCAGATGGTTGGCAGACGCCTTGAACTCCAGCCGCTCGTGCTCGATGCGGCCGATCGAGCGCCAGAACGACCGTCGATTCAAGCGCTGGCTGACAGGGACATCCGGATGCATGGTCGGCTTCATGATGCTCACCAACTTAGCGGTGGTCTCGGACGGAGCGCTCATCGTCTGAGCGACCTGCGATCCTCGCGCTCATGGCGAGACCGGCGGCGAGCGAGACCCTGGGACGCGTGCTGCGAGACGCTCGCATCGGGCGCGAGCTGAGCCTGCGTGACGTGGAGCGGCGCACCGGGCTCGCCAACGCGCACCTGTCCCAGATCGAGACGGACACCATCGCCAAGCCGGACATGGCCATCCTGTGGGAGCTGGCTGCCCTCTACCGGCTCGACTTCCACCGGCTCCTGGCACTCTCCGGTCACACCAGCGGCGAGCCCGCGTCGGCCCGGCAGCGTCAGCGGACGACGGTCGCGCTGCGAGCGCTCGGGCAGCTCTCGCCGACCGACCAGGCGGAGGTGCTGCGCTACATGGCCGAGCTCAAGGCCCGTCGAACGAGCGACTGATGGCCAGGCTGAACCCGTTCACCCGGCGGCGGCTGGCGACGATCGCGGAGAACGCGCTGGAGGCGGCCGGCGTCGTCGGCGTGCTTCCAACGCCGCTCGAAGAAGTGCAGCGCGCCGCCGGCATCGTCGCACGACACGACGTGAGCACCCTCCCGGAGGGCCTGGCCGCTCGCAGCAGGGCGTTGCTCGGTGCGCTCTGGTTCGAGCGGCGCGCCGTCTACGTCGACCTCTCCCAACCGGTCGCCCGGCGCCGCTTCACCGACGCACACGAAGCGATGCACGCGCTGTGTCCGTGGCACGAGGCGGTGTTGCGCGAGGACACCGAGGACGAGCTGTTCCGCGCCACGCGCGACTCGATCGAGGCCGAGGCCAACCTGGGTGCCGGGATGCTCATCTTCCAGGGCCGGCGCTTCGCCGAGCGCGTCTCCGACGAGCCGTGCTCCGTGCGCACCGCGCAGGTGCTCGCCGTCGAGCACGGCGCCTCGGTGCAAGCCACGCTGCACCATTGCGTCGAGCACGAGGCTCGCGTCGCCGCGATGCTCGTCGCGGGTCGCTTCCCGCGGCGCGACGACTCGTTGCCGGTGTGGAGCGGCACCGAGTCGGCGTCCTTCCTGCGTCGCTTCGGGCGGGTCACACGACTCGTTCCGGCCGGGCTTCCCCCCGGCGACATGCTGCGGGATCTCGCGGAGGCCGCCCGCAGGACCTCCGTGCCGCCCGTGATCGACTTCAGGTTGCACGACACGGGAGGGTCGGCACGGGACGTCACCGTGGAGGCGCACTACAACCGGCACACCTTCCTGCTGCTCTTCTGCGAGCGCAACGCCCGGTAGCGGCGAAAGCCCCGCTCCGGAGACTTTCGTCGCATGCGCCCGGCAGCACATAATCCGAACCACGCCGCGAAGCTGCGAGGCAAGCCCTGGCGCTGAGCGTCCGCCATGCCAAACGGCACTCGCGTGGCCGTGGGACGCGCCGGTCGGAGAAGTAGCCTGCGACGGCTCCTCACCACCTTGCGATGCCCTACCCGGAGATCGGACAGCCGCTCCCTCGTGCCTCCGACGCCCACGCTCCGGCGGAGAAGTGGCGCGGCTGGATCCTCGCCGAGCACGGCCATGGTCCTGAGTGGGCGCGCGTCTTCCACGTCGGACCCGACGACGGCGAGCGGATCTGGATCGCCACCGCCGAGGCGATCGCGCAGGCGCGGGTGTCCGCGCTGCGCGACCGCGTGCCGTAACGGCGTTGTCTGCGGAGTCGAGGTGGAGCTCAGGATCAACGACCGAACGGCGGCCGTCGCAACGGCCTGGCACTACGCGGACGAAGACGCCGCGCCCCGCCTCGTCACCGCCTACCCCAGCCCCTAACATGAGCCCATGGCCGTAGTCCGCGAGATCGCCGCCTTCGACCCGGTCGAACTGCTCGAGCCGGTCGACGAGGCGCCCGTCGGCGCCTGTGGCGGCGTGCTTGAGCTTCGCGATGGCGACACCGCGATGGTGGAGATCACCACGCCCGACCTCGATCCGGCTGCCCGCATCGTCTTCGTGCCGCTCGCCAAGCTCCGTCGCATCGGCTGACGCCCCACCGAAACGCCACCGGAGGCTTCGTCCGCCTTGGATGAAGCAGCCGGGAGGTCACAGTCGCCACGACGGCACTGCTGGGTATTACGCGTTAGCGGGACAGCGAGCTCAGCGAGGAGGTCACTACTACTCCTCCTCGTCCCGAGCGAGAGTGAGCTGCGAGCAAGTTGAGAGTGCTGCCCCCAGGCGAAAGCAGAAGCGACTCCGGGCGTCGTCAGGGCAATTCGACGAATTGTGCGAGGAACTCGCGAGCGGCGGGCGGTGTCGAGGCGTTGCGCGCGGACCGCTCCGCGGCACGTAGTGGGGTGACTGGAGAAGATTGAGAGGACGAGGTTCGTGTCGCCGAGGAACTGGGGCGATCAGGAGTCGCCGTAGCAGAGACCGCTTCCCCCTGTTGCCGCTGTGGCGCCTTGGATAAGCAGCCAGTTCGGCGTCAGGCCCTGGATGGGCGCGGTGCCGGTCTGACGGTAGCCGGGGTACAAGTAGCGCGGCGGTCCGAGTTCGGCGTCGGTGCTGTAGCCGACGAGCGTGACGCGATCACCGTGTAGGCCGCCGCGATCACTGAGCGTGCTGAGCAAGGTTAGGGTTGGCCGGTTGACGGGCGTCACGTTGGCGAACGTGCCCTCGCGGAATAGCACGACGGCGAGGTCGTTGCGGCGCGCTTCGCCGTCAACGTAGTCCGGATGTACGCCACGCTGGTCGAGCATTTCAGGTCGTTCTGAGAACTGATTCCAGGTCGAACCTGGCGCCGGGTGGGTGTTCGAGACCCTTCCGCCCACCGGGGCGTCGGGCCGGCGACGCGCCGCCGCTCGGGGGATCTTGAGGTTCCGCCGCGCAGCATGGGAACGGCGCACGAGGCGGCGGCGTTGCGCCGCCTCGTGCTTGACGCCCGGATTCGGCTCAGCCCGCGCAGTGGATGTCGACGAAGTACGTCACATCGCCGGCCGCATGGTTCTTGACGGCGACCGGGACGGTCACAGACCCGCCCACGGGGTAGTACATGCGTCCGGCGGCGCGCACGTCCTCGACGGCGCAGTCGGGCTGGTCGCTGATCACGATCTTGTGATTGCCCTGCTCTGCCGCCTCGACGTGGGCCTCGTGGAACGCGAGCACGGCAGGGTTGTACTCGGAGTGCTTGCTGTTGCTGGCGCCGCTGGTGTCGATCCACGTGGCGGCGAGCCCGTCGATCAGGACGTCCGATCCGTGGACGGAGAACCGGGTGTCGATCTCGACGATCCGGTCGCTGCGGACCTTGAAGTTGTCCGTCTTGCTGTAGCGCGGAACGAAGCAATGCTTGTTGCCATGCGGTAGCACCGGAGCTGGCCGCGCCCCCGACCACGCGCTGTCGAGAGCGATCTCCGCGCGAAGGTGCGCGGTCAGCGGCGCCGGCTCGGGCTGCTGCTGCCTTTGGGCCCGCCGGTCGGGGTGGGGCGGGGCATGCTCGGCGTGCTGTTCGGCTCGGGCAGCGGCGGCACAGGAGGCGCCGCGCTGACTACGGCCGTGCTGAGCGGCGCCAAGCTCGGCGTGACGGCGCTCGCGACCGTGGCCATGCTTTCCGGCGCCGGCCCGGCGAACCCGACCACGTCCCGTGAGGGCCGTGACGCGGCGCAGCCGTTCGCGCCCACCCGGGTAACGGGCACAGGGGCCGCGCCGGCGAGTGCGACCTCCCGACGCGTGGGGGTCGCCTCGGAGCCAGCCCCGGGTCGCTGGACCGCGAGGGCGCGTGTCAGAAACGTGGCCCACCTCCGCGAGCGCCCCGCTCCGCGAAGGCGCCAGCCGATGACAAGCGCCCCACGGCGCGCGAACAGGCCGTCGCCCCCGATCGGGCTGAGCGGCCGAACCCCGCCGATGAGATGGACCGGGCGAAGCGACGTGACTCCGCCAACGCCTCGGAGCCCCGGCAGTCCAACGGACCTCGCGAACTGATAAGGGCCGCGAACCCCCACCCACCGCCGCAGGCGAACCGGCGGAGCGTGCCGGCGAAGCTGCCGAAGGCGAACGGGCGGGGCGTGCCGGCCAAGCCGCCGAAAGCGAATGGCCAGGATGCCCCGCTGAGCCGCCGCGGGCGAATGACGACAACACGCCGGCCCAGCCGCCGAAGGCGAACGGCCGAGGCGCTCCGTCCGGGCCGCCGGAGGCGCACCGCCACGTGACGCCGGCCAAGCCGGATAGCGACGCCCAGGGCGGGCCGGTCGCGACGCCCGGTCCGGCTCCCAGCTCGACCGCCGAGCCTGCGTCCGACGCTCCCGGCAAGGCCAGCCATGGGAGCGACGGGCACAAACACGCAAGCGGCTGAGCCGAACCGGGAACGCGGTCGCGCCGTGTCGCCGTGAACACCTTCGTGAGAGCCTGCGCAGCAGGAGCAGCACGATCGAGGTCCTCGATCAAGCACGGCGCACCAGATTCACCTCCGAAGACACCCGTCAACCTCCGTCACCGTCGCAATTGCGAGGCGAGTCGATTCGCGCGCTCCGGCGGCCGGGAGCTACTGAGCGAGCACTGGCCCGGCCCGCCCAGCTCGCTCGCCGTCCTGCTCCGCCTCGCCTATCGGCAGCGCGGCGATCGCGGATAGGCGCGCGGCACACGCCGGGAACCATCGACTTCGGGCTGATCGCTGCGACCTTGTCGCGGTGACCGGTGGCGCGAGTCGACGATTCGGGCGGTCAAGGGTCCGAGGGTCGGGGCTGGGCCTTGTGGCCCCGGGGCTGGCTTGGCTGAGGTCCGACCTCGGGCCGTGCCTTGGGCGTCTCGGGCCGGTCCTGGGCGGCGGGTGCGCCGCGAGCTGGGTTCGGTGCGCGCGGGCCGGGCGGTTTCGGCGGTGCCAGCGGGTTGGCGCCGGCCCGCTCCGGCTTGTCCGGGCCGCGCCCACGGGGCGGCGTGGCGTGTGCCTCCTGCTTGTCGTGACCGAGCGCCAGCCCGCGAGACGATTCCGGCCGTCCCGTGGTGGTCCGCTGACCGCCGGCCACCGGCTCGGGATTGCGGGCCGCGATCGCCGGATGCGCGATGTTCTGCTCGGTCGCGTTGCGCGCGCCGGCGCGTTCGCTCCGAGCACGTTCGCGTTTTTTTCGCGCGCGGGCGCGAGGAGATGGATCGGACGGGCGCGAGCCGGCGCCGTGCGGCGTGCGGGCCGGCTCCGCGGGCGCGCGGAGTGACACGTCGGCGGCCGGCGCCGCGGTAGCGCGTGGCGGCTCGGCCGCTCGGGCGGCCGCACGCTCCTGCCGTGACGGCTCGAGGGAGCTGATCGCGACCGTCCCGCCGCCGGCTGCGGCGCCGCCGAGCGCGGTGATCGCCAGGAGCTTGGCGGCCGTCGACTTGGCGGCGAGTAGCCCGAGGCCGGCGCTCGCGCCGCCGGTGGCGGCGGTCGCGCCGCCGGCGCTGAGGCTGGCGAGCACGCCGTCGCGCAGCGCGACGGTCGGGATGACGGGCAGGATCGTGGCGAGCGAGGTGCGCTGCGCGGTGACGCGCTCGGCGTACGCGCGGCACCCCGCGCAGCGGGCGGTGTGATCGCGCAGATGGCGCCGGCGGCGGGTGGCGCCGGTCGCGACCGCGAGCTCCTCCTGGATCGCACGGCACGGGATCGCGCGCGCGGCGGCGACCGCCATCAGCGTCTGCCGTGCTTGGAAGACGAGCGCCTTGACCTTGGCGGCTCGCACGCCGATCACCTGTGCCACCTCTGCGTGGGAGAGGTCGCCGAGCTCGGCCATGAGGAGCGCGGCGCGCTGGTCGTCGGGCAGCGTGCGCAGGTCGGCCAGCAGCTCGCGCAGGTCCTCGCGTTGCTCGATCTCGCGCGCGAGGTTCTCGGTCGAGGGAATGTCGAGCTCGGGCAGCTCGCGATCATTGCGCCGTGCGCGGATGACCGAGATGCAGCGGTTGCGCGCGACGGTGTAGAGCCAGGCGCGCACCGCGGCAGGGTTCTGGCCTCGCCGGAGGGCGGCATCGGCCGCGAGGAAGGTGTGCTGCACGACGTCCTCGGCGTCGTGAGCGCGCCCGAGCATGTGGCGCGCGAACGAGAGCAGCCCGAGGTGGTGTCGTTCATAGAGCGCTTCGAAGGCGCGCACGTCGCCGCGGCTCGCCGCGCGCGCCAGCTCGTAGTCGGACCGGCGACGCCGGTGCGGGGTGATCCTTGGTGCCTCGTGCGTCGCGGTCGCCACTTCGGTTGCTTCCGATCTCTCACGTCTGTGGAACGCGGCTGTGCGTCGATGGTTGGCCGGAGGGTCTCGGCTTGCCCTTCCTGTACGGGGCGCGGGCCCGCGGAGGCCGCCAATGTTCGCAGCCTCCGCGCGGCGCGTCAGGTCGCCTGCGTGTCCCCGCCGCCGCCGTCGTCGTCGTCGGGGCCGCACTCGCGTAGCGCGGGGGAATGCTGGGCGGCGTTGAGCAGCCCGGCGCCGTTGCCGTTGCCGACGCGCATCTGCGAACTGCGAAGGAACGCCGGCGGGTTCGGGTCGACGATGCCGCCCGACACCGAGTAGCCGCCGCGCGGCGAGTTCTCAGCCTCGTTGCAGATCGCCACGGTCGCGTCGTCCTCGCCGCGTGGCGCGGCCGACGCGGGCGCGGCCGCCGCCGCGAGCGCAGCGGTCAGCGCCAGGATCGAGAGAGCGTTGGATAGGCGGATGCCGTCCTCGTTGGTCGTGGTGGTCGCCAACGTCATCGGCCGCGAGGACCGGGGACAGGACCGTTGATTCGTCGAGTTGCCAACCTCGTGCCGGCTTAGGCGTCTCAGCCTTCGACGACCAACCGATCCGAGGAGCACGATGCGCACATTGATCCTGGGCGCCGTCCTGGCGCTCGCCCTGCCGGCCGCGGCGACCGCCGCGCCGAAGGAGCCCACGCCCGCCGAGCTCGCGCAGGCGGCATGTAAGACCGAGAAGCACGAGATGGGCACGAAGCTGTTCAAGAAGACCTACGCGGCCAAGAGCACGGCGAAGGCGATGAAGGCGTGCATCGCCAAGACCGTGCCCGCAACCGAGGACGAGACCGAGAACGCCGCCCAGGCCTGCAAGGCCGAACGCGACGCCGATCCGGACGCGTTCGCGGAAACCTACGGCACCAACAAGAACAAGAGGAACGCCTACGGCAAGTGCGTCTCAGCCAAGGCGAAGGAGGCCACCGAGGACGCGGCGCACGACCGCGCCAACGCCGCGCATACCTGTAAGGCGCTACGGAAGGACGACCCGGCCGGGTTCGAGCAGGCCTTCGGGACCAAGCGCAACGCCTTCGGCAAGTGCGTGTCCGCCACGGCACAGACCAAGGACGCGTAGCTCACTCGCCTTCGCCGCCAAAGCGAGCGTCTTGCGACCATCGCGGCAGACGCCCGCCTGGGACGAACAGCGGGAGCGCTGCGCTGGGTCCCGCGGCGCTCCCGCTACGTGCGCAGAGCGGCCACCCCGACTCAAGACGCGGACCTCCACACCGAACCGATGTCTCCCGGAGATGTCGGCATGCATGCACGGCCGAGTGTGGCGCTCGCTTGCGGGAATCGCCGGCACTCGGACTGAGCCGACTTGAAGGTCGAACCGAAGCCTGAACTGAAGCCCAAGCTGAAGGTCGAGCTGACCTCAGGCATTCCCGATATCCGGGCGGAGGCTCGGGGCGGTTCTGGGCGCCCGTCGCCGGCCAAGCCGAAGGAGTCGGCAAAGACCCTTGGCCGGGCCGCCGACGGCCGCGAGAGCGGCGGACGTCGCGCCAGCGCAGCGAAGGGGCCACCCTCCACGCGCCTCGGCGTCCGTCCGGCGCGCTTCGTCCGACGCCATCCGGACCGGGAGCGAGAGGCCCGTGCCGCCCTTCGCGTCCTCTACCGCGACTTCCTCGCCGGCGGCGGGCTTGACATCGTCGGCGCGTCGAGGTCTCCTTCGGCTCCGCCTGCGACGAAGGAGCGCCGATGAGGGTCGCCACCTACACCCGCATCTCGACCGACGAGGCCACCAGCCCTACTCGCTCGAGGCGCAGGCGAAGCGCCTTGGCGCCTACGCCGAATCGCAGGAGGGCTGGCGGATCACCCGCCGCTTCACCGATCAGTTGGCGGGCGCGATCCTCGAGCGCCCAGGCCTCGAGCGGGCGCTCGCCGAGGCGGAGGCGAAGCGCTTCGACCTGCTCTTGGTCTACCGCGTCGACCGGCTCTCGCGCTCGGTCCGCGGCCTCGCCCAGATCCTCGAGCGGCTCGATCAGGCGGGCGTCCTCTTCCGCACGGCGACCGAGCCGTTTGACACCTCAACCTCCGCGGGGCGGATGACGGTGCAGATGCTCGGCGTCTTCGCCGAGTTCGAGCGGGCGACGATCACCGACCGGGCAATCGCCGGGATGGAGCGAAAGGCCGCGCGCGGCGAGTGGACGGGAGGTTCGCTTCCCTTCGGCTACCGGCTCGCCGCCGAGCGCCGCTTCCTCGTCCCCGACCCGACCGAGGCGCCGCTCGTCGTCGAGGTCTTTCGCCGCTACGCGGAGCGGCTCGAGGGCTCGGCGTCGATCGCCAAGTGGCTCACCGACCGCGGCTATCGGACCAAGCGTGGAAAGCCGTTCAACGTCCCGGCCGTCCTGACGATCCTCCGCAACCGCGCCTACGTCGGCGAGGTGTACTTCCGCGGGCGCCGCTACCCGGCGCCGCACGAGGCGTTGGTCGACGTCGCGCTGTTCGAGCGCTCCGGCGAGATCCTTCGCGAGCGCGGCGATGACGCCTCGCTCAGGCGCTCCAATAAGAGCGATTACCTGCTTACCGGGCTCGTCAAGTGCGCGCGCTGCGGCAAACGCTACGTCGGAGCGGCCGCCACGGCAACGGCGGCCGCTACGCCTACTACGTCTGCTTCACGCGCCAGCGCTACGGCGCGAAGGCGTGCGACGGCGATCGGCTCCCGGCCCCGGAGCTCGAGGCGGCGATCCTGGGCCAGCTCGAGCGCGTCCTCGCCCAGGAGGACATCATGCGCGAGGCGATCGCCGAGGCCTTCTCAGAGCTCGACGCCGAGCGTCCACGCCGCGAGGCCGAGCTTCAGCGAATCGACGCTGAACTCCGGAGGACCGACCACGCGCTCGGGCGCTCCTTCGCCGCCTTCGAGGCCGGAACGATGGCCGAGCGGGACTGCGCCGGCCGCATCGCCGAGCTGTCCGCGAGGCTTCGCGGCCTCGACGCCCGCCGCGAGGAGCTCGCCGTTGACACGGGCGAGGCGCCCGAGTCGCTCGGCGAAGACGAGCTGTGGGCGCCGCGCGCGCACGTCCGCGAGGTGATTCAGACGGGCGACCCACCAACGCGCAAGGCCCTGCTCCAGGCGCTGGTCGAGGAGATCCGGGTCGTCAGCCGCGCCGAGATCTACCCGTCTTTCTCTTTGCCGGCGGTTCGGCCACCGTCAGGGTCAGCGCGCCGAAGAGGACTCGAACCTCCACCCGATTGTCCCGGACCAGGTCGGTGGCGACGTAAGGCGTGTGGAAAGTATGGCGTTATGCAATACTTTACGCAGTGCCTGGCCGAGTCTACGACGAGCTACTTGACATCGCGTTCGATCAGTACGGCTACGTGAGCTCCCGGGATGCGCGCGCCGCGGGCGTCGATCCGCGCCGCCTCGTCGAGATGGAACGGCGCGGGACATTGGAACGCGTCGCACACGGGCTCTACAGGTTCCCGGCCGTGCCCACATCAGACCTCGATCAGCTGATGGAGGCGACCATGTGGCCGCGAGGGCAGGGAGTGGTCTCCCACGACAGCGCGCTGGACGTGTACGACCTGTGCGACGTGAGCCCGAGACGCATCCACGTGACCGTCCCGATGTCCTTCCGGCTGTGGCGAACTCCGCCGCGGGCCTTCGTCGTGCATCGGCGCGATCTCAACGAGCGTGACATCGGTCGTCATGAAGGGATCGCGATCGTGTCCCCGTTCCAAGCGATACGCGACGGGATCGAGGAGCACCTCGGGGACCATCTCCTCGACCAAGCCATCGAGGCCGGTCGCCGTCGCGGCATGCTCTCGCGCCAGCAGCTCGATGAGCTGAGGGCTGCTCGGGACGGTACGTAGTGTCCCACGACAGACCGCCCCGGAACGCCCGGACCCTCCGTAGGTGGGTGGACAGTCACGCGCGGACGGAAGGGATCGCCACCGGCCGGCTGCAGCGATGGGTCTCCTACATGGTGTTGGTGGGTGCCCTCGAGCGCGTACGCGATCCGCAAGGCGAACCGCTCTTCATCGTCAAGGGCGGCGTGGCGATGGAGCTGCGCCTGAAGCTCGACGCGCGCGCCACGAAGGACTTCGACGCAACGTTTCGCGAGGCGGCCCGACGGATGCTGGACCGATTCGATGAGGCGCTCCGTGGGCCCTACGGCCGATTCACATTCACCCGCGGCGAGATCGAAGACGTCGGACCGACGCGAGCCAAGCGACTCAACGTGGCGCTCGCCTACGAAGGGCGCTCGTGGAGCACCGCGCGGCTGGAGCTGACGCCCGCCGAGGGCGACTCGGAGGTCGATGTCGAACGCGTGCCGGCGATCGACGTGACGCAGTTCGGTCTCGAAGGTCCAGAGACCGTCCCGTGCCTGCCGATCCGCCTTCAGATCGCCCAGAAGCTGCACGCTTGCACGGCCCGCCGCAGCGACGGCAAGGACAACGACCGGTTCCGGGACCTCATCGACATCATCCTGCTGCGCGGCCTCGTCACCGAAGAAGACCTGGCGGTGCCCTCTCTGCCAAGCTCGATTGAGACGTTGAAGAGCACGTTTCTACTGACCTTGAGGGCGAGATTTGGAGCATTTTGGGATGTCGCAGGGCAAGCTGGATGGAGCGGTCGATCGGTCTCTGGA
>Ga0136617_10005060_pt1 | contig 11784 bp, 12 predicted proteins | sample AntDrymUQ3222106_2_FD_129672 | JGI IMG/M metagenome (GOLD analysis project Ga0136617, IMG submission 129672) | Polar desert sand microbial communities from Dry Valleys, Antarctica - metaG UQ322 (21.06) | ecosystem: Environmental > Terrestrial > Soil > Desert | place: Antarctica: Dry Valley...
CGCGCAATCGCGACCTCGCCGTTCTCCTGACTCGGCACCTGCAAAAGCTCCGTCTCGATGCTCCTCAAGCCTCTCTCGTGCGCCTCTTCCAACAGGCCCGCGTACAACACAAACCGCTTGCCCTGGCGCTCGATCATGTACTCTTCCCGCATCCCTATACCTCCTTCTCCACCACGTTACCGCTATCTTCACTGATATTAGTGAGACTAAAGATAAAAATAGACATCAGGCGATCCTCTCGTAGGTATACTGGCGTCCGCCGGGAGAAGCGGACTCTACTTTGCGGTGGATCAGGCCGAGTTTCGCGAGCCTGGTCGCCCTGTTGTTGCAGGCTGTGTGGTTGAGGCCGAGCTTCTTCGCCAGGTCGGCGTTGGTGATGGACCCGGCGTCCATGATAGCCTGCAGGGTGTCGGACAGATGATCCGGAATACTGCCCACGATGGCCGGCTCTCCGCCCACCTCGTCTACCCGCGTCATGGCGAGCGACCGCTGCCTGAGTGAAGCCTCCACGTTCTCCAGCATGTCCCGGTCCTCCTCGACCAGCACCAGGTACCGCTCCCCGTACTCCCCGCCAGCGACCCGCGATACCAGCACCCCGAGCGACTCGTCCGCGAACGAATAGTCCATCAACTCGACGCCCCGCGTGTCCACGTGGAGCACGCCGCCCTTCGGCAATGCCTCCAACCGCTCCGCCAGAGCCTCCCGCACGGCGCGCCCGGCACGCCGCGTCACCATCAGTTTGCCCCCGAAATCCCCCCCGGCGACATCGAAGATCTCCGGCGTCTCAGCCACGGAACCTATTCTCACTGTCTTCAGTGAAATCATATAAGAGGATTGTACCCGCTGGTGGCGTGGAATTCAACAGCATATAGGATCGCATTTTGACTTCACCTGGAAGATTTTTCTTGCGGGGCGGTTTCCAGGTGACGGGGAAGGGAGACGCGGACGAAGGTTCCGGGGAAATCCGGGACGGTGCGGCTATTCTTGCGGTCGTGGTAGGCGGTGACGCGGCCTGAGCCGGATCTCAGGGAAAGAGAGCCTCCAGCGCGGCCGGAGATCTGGGCGACGAGGGTGAGGCCGCCGCCGCGTCCGAGTTCGCCGGAGCCGGAGACGCCCATTTTGAGGGCGTGACGGATGGCGTCGTTGTCGGTGGTGGTGTGCTCGGCGTGCTTCTCGTTGCGCGAGAGCGTCTTGCGGATGCCGACACCGCCGTCGGCGATGGCTACGAGGACTTCTTCCCCGCGTCTCCTGGCGCCACTGACGATGTGATTGTATGCCTGGACGGTGGCGAACGCCCCGAAGCCGTCCTCTGAGGCTCCGTGCTCGGCGGCGTTCGCGCAGATCTCGGATAAAGTGGAGCAGATCGCCACGCGCTCCCGAAGGCGGTAGCCCTGGTTCTCAAGGATCTCCGATATGCGCCTCACCACGCCGGGGATCTCCTCCTCCGTCTGGAACTTCACCAGTTCCTGGAGCGTGCCGGGGTTGTGACGCTGGCGTTCCTCCAGGGAGGCGACGTCCGCGTTCGTGCGCACTCTATCGCCGAAGAGCCGGAAGAAGTTCATCCGTTCGAGATAGGCTGGCACGTCGCGCCCCGCGAGCGCCAAGCTCACCTCTTCGCTGCGTGGGATCAAGAACTCAAGGAGCGCCGCCAGACCACAGATGCCAGCAGGCTCCACGAACTCCACCGAGCGGAGATCGAGGGCCACCGGCTCCCCCGCCACCCGCGAGGCGGCTTCGAACGCCGGGTCGAGCGTCCCAAGAGTAAGCACCCCGCTCATAGCGCCCTTGTTCCGCGCATCGAACTGTAATTGCGTCTTCACCGTCTACATTATAAGCGGTGAAGAGACACGCGAAATCAGGCGAAGCCCGGTCAATGACGCCTCGTTCTATGTGTGCCGGCGGATGTTATCGGCGAGGGCTTGGGCCACGGAGTCGAGGTCCTGGCTCTCGGAGATCGTAAGCCCGGCGTAGGACTCGTCCATGCCCATCTGCTCGCTCAGGAAGGAGCCCAGGCCGCGGGCGCGGCGGTCGATCTGGAGTACGACATCCACGGAGTCCGCCGATGGGAACATGACCATCTCTATCTCGTCGAAGTGGCCCCGGAACTCGCCGCTCCGGGCGGCGAACTCGAACTCCTGGGCGAAGGGCAGGTTGCGCCGCAGACGGTGGGGCAAATCCTCGTTGTCGGCTTCGCGCAAGGAGAAGCCCAGCCGCTCGAAGGCGTCGAGGATCTTCTTCTGGGTGGGGGTTGGCCTGACGGTGATGGCGTCAGAGTCCGAAGGGTCCATCGCCATCTTCACGTCGAGGGCCGTGCGGACCCAGACAGAGGAGTGACGAAGCGTGAGCGGGGTGTCGTAAGGGAGCGCGAAGGAGAAGGGTAGCTCGTCGCGGTCTTTCGCCTTGACGACCGTGTGGCCCGCCACCTGGATGCGTTCGATCGTGCCCGTCTCGGTGACCGTGTCGTCGCCCGACTCGCGCTTGTAGTGCGTCTGGACTTCGATACGGATGCCGTCTATCTCCGTGTCCGAGTCGCCGCCAACGATCTCGACCACACCGCGCACCTCGTCCCCCGGCGCCAGGTCGCTATTCTCCAGGCGCGTCTCGACCTTCGCCGCCCCGATACCGATGCTCGACAATAACCTGCGAAAACCCATGCTCATCCTCCTCGAAGATCGGAACCATTGCGCCGCCAGTATAGTGTCCTGCGGTATTCCGGTCACTACGATAGGAGATCGAATTACGCTGTTCGGAGCGACACCTCGGAACACGCGTCTCCTGTCTAACCGTCTCTACTCTTCTGGTAGAAGAGTTCGGTGTAGCGGCGGTTGTCGTAGCGGCTGATGATGGCGCCGTCTCCCACTCGGTCGAAGGCGTTCTTCTCGAAGACCCGCTGCATCCGGTCGTTGTGGACGAGCGTGGAGCCGCGCAGCACCTCGAGGTCCAGCACGTCGAAGGCGTAGCCCGCGAGCAGGCCCACGGCTTCGTTTGCGTAGCCGCGTCCCCTCAGATGCTCCGGCCCGATCTTTATGCCGAGATCGCAGCCCCCCTGGCGGAAGTCGTAGAGAGTCGCCATGCCGATGGGCTTTCCGGCTCCATCCTCCCCAGCCTCGATGATGAACGTCTTCACACTCGGGTCTTTCCACCGGGCGAGGTAGTCGCGGCGGGCGGCGGAGAGCGAGATAGAGATGGGAGCCCGTCCGTTCCAGGCGGCCAGCTCGGGGTCACGGTCCCAGGCGTAGGCGGCCTCCACGTCCGTCTCACGCGGCGGACGCAGGGTCACGGACTCCCCGCAAATAGTCTCCAAATCTTCGGTGTGGATCTCGCATTCTCCTTTCGGACGCTCACAATACTACACACTCTATGGGTCCGCTCAAGTGTTTCGCCGCACGCCACGGGCTAACCGCGTCCCGCTCTACCAGTGTGGTGATTGTTCTGCTTAAATGGTCGCAACCCAACACCCAGGAGAAGCGTTTGAGTGGGACCGTAGGGGAGTTCTTCGGGGGCTCCGGGAGGAGGATTCGGGACAGCGTCTGGGGGGACATCCCCGTAGACCGGGCAGTGCGAAAGCTGCTCGATTGCGACGCTTTCGCACGCCTCAAGCGGATGAAACAACTCGGCTTCGCTGAACAGTCCTTTCCCGAAGCCCGGCACAGCCGGTTCGACCACTCCATTGGCGTCTACTACCTGACGCGGCTGACCTTGAAGAGGATCATGGACTCCGGAGCCTACCTGGAGAACCACGACGTGCAGGGAGCCCTGGCCGCCGCCCTGCTCCACGACGCGGCGCGCTACCCTTATGCGCAGGCAATCGAGAGCATAGCCCTGCCCGGAATGACCTCCACCCAGGAGTTGAGCCGACGTCTGATCGAAGAGTCGGAGATATCCGGCGTGCTTGCCGGAGAATGGGACCTCGAGCCCCACAGCGTCTTCCGGCTCATCGCCCGTAACCCCGGCGGCGAACCGCACGACCTGACGCCCACGGAGCATCTCGTGAGGGACATAATCTTCGGCGCTCTGAACGTCAATGCCCTCGACTGCCTCGTCCGGGACGCCAGAGGAGCGAAGGTTCCCTACGACATCGTGGACGCGAGAGCCCTGATCCAAACCCTCAAGATAGTCGGATACGAGAACCGGGCCATCCTCGCCGTGGACGAAGAGGGCGCCTGCTACCTCCAGGCGCTGGTCTTCAGCCGCTACCTGATGCACTACAACGTCCACGGGCATCGCGCACTGCGCATCCCGACCGTGATGTTCTTGCGAGCCGTCCAGGATGCCGTGCAGTCAGGCGCCTTGAGTCCCGAGAAACTGGCCCACCAGGACGACGCGCGGGCCTTCGCCATGGTCCAGGACTCCGCCGAACCCGATAGCTCCACGGCAATCCTCACCAGACGCCTCATGGATGGGCGCCTATACCACCGCGCCCTGGAGTTCGACGAGCGCCACCCGAGCTACGCCTCGCTCATCCGGCTCCGGGAGGACGCCTCATGGCGCCGCCGGGTCGAGGAAGCGTGGTCCCACTACCTGACCCGCTACCGCAAGGGCGAAGCCGGACCCTTCGACATACTCATAGACCTGCCCCCCAAGGAGGACTTCTCCCTGGGTCTACGTCTCATCCGGCCCGCTTCCCTCCCCTGGGAACGCGGCCTCACGGGCTGGCAGGGGCTCTCGGGGATGACCGACGAAGACATGACCCGCTACCACGCCTGCCTCCAGCGTATACGCATCGTCACCGCAAGCGATGACCTCGCAGCCTCCGTGCGCCGCCACGCCGAAGAACTGTTCACCATCGCCGAAGAAGTAAGTTAGGCTAGCGATGAGGTCCGGGCAAAGAAAAAGGGCCGGTATTTACAGAAGGGTGAGACCCTTTTCCGGCCCTTAGCGGCCCCGTGATAGGTACCGCTAGAAGTTACGATCATTATAAGGACGACCTATCCGCTGTGCAAGCCCCCGTTAACAAAACTTAATTCGACCGGCCACGCGGCCCCGCGCCGATGCTATAATTTCTGGCTACGGGCCGCTAGCTCAATTGGCAGAGCAAGAGACTCTTAATCTCTAGGTTCCAGGTTCGAGTCCTGGGCGGCTCACATCATGACGCGAACCCACCTCAAGCGTTTCGGTCGGAATCCCCTTCTCTCAACACCGGCAATTTGCCAGGGAGAACGGTTGGGCGCGAGTGAGATCAGGCAACCTCTAACAACGGAATAAAAAAGACGGAGGAGTGCAGGCTCTCCTCCGTCAATATGAAGTGTTTCTGTTTCCGCACGCCGCGTGCGGAGCTTCTTCGCGAACTTCGGCTGAGTGCTACCTGCGCCGCAAGACCGCGAAGGTCAGAATGCCAGAACCCAACAACAGCGCAGCAGCCGGCAGAAGAATCGCCGGGCCACCGCTTTCGGGAATGCTGGGAGCCTGCCCACCCGAAGTCGTGGTGTCTTCCATCATCATGGAGTCTTCCATCATCATGCTGTCTTCCATCATCATGGAGTCTTCCTGCCCCAGCGCTGCTGGCGCAAAAACCACCATGACCAGAAGAGCAGCCGTGGCCAAAATTATTACTCTCTTCACAGAGTCGCCTCCTTTATACTGCTCGTTTCCAACGGCCTGCACTCTCTTCTCCAGAGTGAGAAGCTACCCACAGTGTACATATCCAAAACGCAAAAGTCTTTATTATCTTAATGATTTTTAACAAATTCGTCAAAAAAGGCCATGACACGGGATCACCGGGCCACGACGGAGGGCGGGGGCAGTAGGATTCGAACCTACGGGCGTGTGACCGCCTCTGGTTTTCAAGACCAGCGCATTCGTCCACTCTGCCATACCCCCTCAGGGCTGAATTCTACCCGATGAAACGGCGCCGGAGTCCGTCACGTGCCGAACCGGGGTTTGCGCATGGCCGCTTGAAGGTACATTTTTTCGGCCCGGTGGCCCGCGGAGTGAGAAACCTTTGTGAATTCGCCCTCCCAAGCCGCCGGGCGTTTGCTCTCTTTGGCACATTTTATGGAGATCGTGGGTTCGTCTGGGATCAAGCCCCGAAACTCCCGGCGGACGGGCAAATTTCGTTGAGCACGCAGGCCGGACAGTCGGGTTTGCGTGCTTTGCAAACTCCGCGACCGTGGAGGATGAGCAGGTGCGAGAAGACCGTCCAGTCTTCCCTGGGGACGATCCGCATGAGGTCCCGCTCTACTTTCTCGGGGTTCTGTTCGGCGGAGAGACCGAGCCGGTTCGATAGCCGCCGGACGTGGGTGTCCACCACGACGCCTTCGTCCACGGAGTAGGCGTTGCCAAGCACGACGTTGGCCGTCTTGCGCCCGACGCCGGGCAGGGCGACCAGCTCCAGCATAGTGCGGGGCACCTCGCCGTCGTGGTCTTCGAGGAGGGCGCGGGCCATGCCCTGCAAGGAACGAGCCTTGTTGCGGAAGAACCCTGTTGGCCGGATGTCTTCTTCAAGCTCCGCCGGGTCGGCCTCCGCGTAGTCTCCGGCGGTGCGGTATTTCTCGAAGAGAGTCTCCGTCACCCCGTTGACGCGGACGTCCGTGGTCTGGGCTGAGAGGATGGTCGCCACTAAAAGTTCCAGGGGGTTCGTCCAGCGCAGCTCGGTCGTGGCGCCGGGAGTTTCCGCCTTCAGCCGGCTCAGTACTTCGGTGATCGGGGCGGGAGTCTGACTCGTCACGATGGTCAGGGATTATAGCGTGGATTAGACTACCCTTCGTCCGAGAGATGGAGAAAGGAAGACTCTAGTGGCCGACGTTACCTTCGATTACGGGAACTTGATGGAGGTCGAGGGTGGCCTCACGGAGCGGGACCTCGACGGCGTGGCGTCCCGGCTGCAAGAAGCTGCGGGGGACCTCCTCGAAAACTCTTACGGTTTCATGCGGCTGGCGAAGACCGCAGAACACGCGACGGCCTGCAAGGAGATTGCGCGGGAGATCCGGGGATTCGGCGCCACGGACTTCGTACACGTTGGGATCGGGGGTTCGGCCCTGGGTCCGATGGCGCTTCAACGGGCACTCAACCATCCTTATTACAATCTGCTCCCAGACGAAGCCCGCCGAGGTCCCCGCATCCACTTCGCAGAGAACACGGACCCAAACTCTTTGGGCGCCATCCTTGACGTGGCGGACCCGGCGAATACCTGGGTCAACGTCGTAACCAAGTCCGGCACGACAGCCGAGACGATGGCGAACTTCCTGGTCATCCGCGGCGCGCTCGGAGATTCCGGATACGGGGACCGCACCGTGTTCACCACGGACCCGGAGGAAGGCTACCTGAACCGCATCTCCGCCCGCGAGGGCATTCGGACGCTTTCGATCCCCAAAGACGTAGGCGGGCGTTTCTCGGTGCTCTCCCCGGTCGGGCTACTGCCTGCCGCCGTGGGCGGCCTGGACGTGGACGCGCTCCTGCGCGGGGCCGCACAGTGCGTGGACGAAGTCGAAGCACAGGGAGCAGAGCACCCGGCCATCATGGGGGCCGCGATGCACTACCTGATGGACACCGCCAGAGGGCGCAACGTCCGCGTCATGATGGCCTACGCCGACGCCCTGGAGAGGATAGCGGCGTGGTTCGTGCAACTCTGGGCTGAGTCGCTCGGGAAAGAGGGCAAAGGCTCCACGCCCCACGGCGCCGTCGGCACCACCGACCAGCACTCTCAAGTTCAACTCTACATGGAGGGTTCCCAGGACAAAGTCATAGAGGTCGTCGAGGTCGAAGAGCATCCCCGCGACCTGACCATCCCCGAAGCCTACGAGGACCTCGATGGCGTCGGTTACCTCGGCGGCCACACGATGGGAGAATTGTTGAACGTCGAGTGCGACGCGACGCGGCGCGCTCTCACCGAGGCCGGACGTCCCAACTGCACGATAAAGCTCGGCGCGATAGGTGAGGAGAACCTCGGGTACATCTTCCAGGCTCTCGAAGTGCAGACGACTGTAGCCGGCTCCCTGTACGGGGTCAACGCCTTCGATCAGCCGGGGGTGGAAGCAGGAAAGCAGATCACCTACAAGAGGATGGGCCGGCCAGGTTATTAGATTTCAGGATTCAGGTAAGAGATCGCAAAAGATAGCCACCGTTATCTTCGCCACGCGGTTGACCCTGGTGCCCGAAACCTACTTCACCACGACCCCGAACACGACCGGGGCTGCCCTGCCGTGCAGTGGTTGCTCCTCCACGTCCCTGACGACGCGCCAGAGGGACGGGTTTCGTTCCCGCAACTCACCGAACGCCGGGTTCCTCTCCACATCGTCGGCGAGGAGGACGCCACCGGCTCGCAAACGAGGCCAGACCGACTCGAACTCGCGGCGCATGTTGCGGAGGGTATGCAGACTGTCGTGCAGAAAAACATCCACCGTGCCCAGCTTCTCCAGGAGGCCGGGGAGGACTAGTCCGCTCGACCCGCGATGGAGCGTCCACCGGGACTTCAGTTCCTCCGGCACGGCGACGCCCCAGGACCTTGCGTAACCCCGGCGCAGGGGCGGCAGGTCCACGCTGTGGAGCACACCTCGGCCGTTCTCTTCCAGCGCCTGGAGTATGAAAGCCGAGCTCACCCCGTATGCCACGCCGGTCTCCACGACCGTCTCCGGTTTGATCAGCCTGCACACCAGATAACAGCAACGCGCCAGGACGGAATCAGCGGGCCACTGCGCACCTCCGGGGTTTTCGTCGTGGACGCCGCGCAATATCCGGCGCGTAGCCTCCTCGACTTCGCGCAACGACGGCTCGTCCAGGAACTTTGCCGCACCATCCCAGTCCGTCCCCGGGTCACGCAGCACGCTCTCCCAGCTCACCGTGTCGTAGTCTGGCGACGCTCCGAAGAGAGTCTCCTGTCCCAGATCCACGTACCCCAATGCTCGATCTCCGAACTCCCGAAATGCTCGGATAGGAACCCCGATTCTGCTACCTTTCACTGACTTCATGCCGCCCACAACGCTCCCTCGGGTTTTCACTGGCGATCAAATAATAGGCGACCGAAGCAGTTCAGGCGACGAGAAGGACCTGTCGTGTGTTCCGGACAGCCGCTCCCCCGGCCGCGAGGCGACGAAATTTAGTGGATGATGACGAGCGGCGGGTATAATGGCACCTGTACCGGCGCAAGCGGAGGAAGGACTCCCATCATGAAATGGCTCAAGGTTTACGGACTCCCCAAACTACCGCTCTTTCTGGCGCGGTGGGCGATGAAGCTCGGGCTGCCGGGGCCGACGTGGTACAAGTGGAAGGCCGCGAGCGCGGGGACCGGGGTTATCCTGGACGAGATGATCCGGGCCGCCGACGACCTCGGATACGACGGCCAGAAAGTCGGCAAGCTCGCCATGAGCCGCATCGGCGAAAAGCAGGGTTCGGACCTCCGCGAGCAGCTCGGCGTGAAGACCATGAAGGACACCGTGGACGTGGTCATGCTCGCCAACCGCTTCTTCGACATCGAGATCACATTGACCGAAACCAAAGAGGGCGAATACGTCATAAACGCCGACCGCTGCCCGTGGTTCGGCGGGATGGGCCACGACGGCGTCCCCGGCTGGGACGTGAAGCCCTGCGCCGCCTTCTCCACCTACGAAAAAGCGATGGTTAACGCCATCAACCCGAACGTGAAGCTCTCGTACACCGAGAAGCGCACCACGGGCGGCCACACCTGCCGCGGCGTCTACCAGTACCGCGATGAGGAGCTGGGAGATAACGCTGACGGGACCGAATTCGTGGGCCTCGGCAAGAAGCCAGCGAAGAAAGTTTGAGAAGAAGGCAGAGCAAGTACGTAGTTATAGCGGGCATGAGTTTGTCGTGAGATTATTAGGGGCGGCTTAATCAAGGTCGGTGTTAGGCGGAGAACGCACCATGCCAATAAGGGTTACGGTGGACGCGAACGGCTCGGTCGTTTCTGGGGAGTTCATACCCGAGCGAGGAAATTCTGCGACGCCACCAAAGCGAGGTACAAGCTCTAAGACTACGATGAAGACAACTTTTCCATGGTCAGAAGATAAGTCAAGAAAGAGAAAACCCCCGTGGATTAAGACCAAAACGAAGAGACCCTCGTCTGAGCCGTTCAAGCCAAAAAACACGAAGAAGAGCATACCTAAAGTTGCCTGCCCAGTCTGCCGCACGATGGTAGGAAAGCCTTCTTTGGACAGACACGTCCAGAACGTTCATCCCGCTTGGGGAGGACTCTCCCTATCGTTCTTAGAGTCATGCAGTAGACTTTTCCCCATAAAGGAAGAATCGTGGGTCGTTTGCTCGGACTGCGGGTCGGAGGTGAAAGAGCGTAACTTGGAGAAGCACGTTCGCAAAGTGCACTCTGCAAGGAACAAGCGTAAGCCCATGAATTTTTCCAAGCCATCACAGGCGAGAGATAAAGGAAAATCCTCTGGCCAGCATGGACGGAGCACGTTTGATACGAAAGCCTCTGAGCAGCCTGGTCGCCAGTACCTACGCGAACAGTTCGAGGAGACAAGATATGGGGATAAGTACCTGGGGCAGGTACGTCGGGAGTTAAATGGAAGGTTCGGCTCGCTACCACTCTATGATGACTACGGTGAGGAGTCGGGACCAAGTTAGGCGCAGTAACGATAGCCGTATAAAGGAACGCATCCACTCGCAGGCCCCACGGTCGAGAAAATTGAAGAGAGCCTACGCTTCCACACACCTGCGGTCTAGGGACGCATGCTAGACTCGCTCCGCAAATGATTTGACTCCACGGGAGGCGCTTTGGAACGCATCGAGATAGACACGGCGCGGGGCAAGGAGCGAGTGCCGCCGGGGCAATACCTGGTCGGAGACCGCTGGCCGATCCTGACCTACGGCACGACCCCGAGCTTTGATCCCGAGAACTGGGACCTCTCGATAGTCGGTCTGGTGGAGAACCCGCTGCGCTTCACCTGGGAGGAGTGGAACGAGCTGCCGACAGTCGAGGTGAAGGCGGATATGCACTGCGTCACCTCGTGGAGCAAGCTGGACAACGTGTGGTCGGGTGTGCGGGCGACGTACCTGCTCGACACGGCTCGGCCGAAGCCGGAGGCAAACTTCTTTTCGGCGTTCTGCGACGGCGGGTATACGACGAACGTGCCGGTCGAAGAGTTGTATGAGGAGGATGCGCTCTTTGCGACGCACCATAACGGGGAGCCGCTGGAGGCCGGGCACGGAGCGCCGATGCGGCTGGTCATACCGCGCCTCTACGCCTGGAAGAGCGCGAAGTGGCTCAGAGGGCTGGAGTTTCTGGCCGAGGACAAGCCGGGTTTCTGGGAGGAGAACGGCTATCACAACTACGGAGATCCCTGGCAGGAGCAGCGTTACAGCTTCAGTTTCTAGAGCCGGTTAGCTTTTCAGGGCCAGCGGGTATCCGTAGCGTTTCAGTAGAGGGAAAGTCAGTCCCGTAACCACGTTTCTGTCGCGGGGCTTCATCTTTCGCATCCACTCGCGGTCGGTACGCAGTTCGACGGCGCCGGTGTCGAAGCGGTTGGGGTTGCCCGAGACGGTGTGGCTGACGCCGAGCTTGACCTCCTGCTCGCCGACGAGAGGCAGGCCCGCGTCGGGCTCGTCGAGGAGATCCAGTATCCGCTCGAAGCTGTGCTTCGGACCCGTGACGAAGTCCTCGTAGCGGAGGCGGAGGTGGTCGCTGGAGCCGCGCCAGAGGGCTTCGATGGAGGCGTTCCAGGCGTCCCAGAGGAGCGCGCTGCCGAGGGCACTCTTCTGGTGCATGAACTCCCGATCCTCACTGTCGGGCTGGGCCTTCTTCTTCAGCCACGAGTAGGCGGCGGCCCTGGGATCCCGGATCAGGTGCAATACCCGCACGTCCAGCTCGGGGAC
>Ga0136617_10005061_pt1 | contig 11784 bp, 7 predicted proteins | sample AntDrymUQ3222106_2_FD_129672 | JGI IMG/M metagenome (GOLD analysis project Ga0136617, IMG submission 129672) | Polar desert sand microbial communities from Dry Valleys, Antarctica - metaG UQ322 (21.06) | ecosystem: Environmental > Terrestrial > Soil > Desert | place: Antarctica: Dry Valley...
ATCCTTCGAACCGGCCCTCGACCCCATGGGCAGCGTCGTGACCACGCCTTGATCCGATCACGGCGTAGGAGGCGCCAAGGCGGCGTACCGCAACCGACACACGCTCCGGCCCACACGGGCCCAAGGCTCAAACGAGGGTGGACGGAGCGTATTGCCTCCCAGCCGTCGATTTGACCAGGGGTGATCACGGAGCGGCACTACGCGGCCACGAGACCCGCCGCGGCCACGAGACCCGCCGCGGCCACGAGCCCCGCCGCGGCAGGCGCCGCTGTACCCTCGCCGCCATGGACCTCGACCTCTCCCAGGAGCACAACCTCCTTCGCGACACTGTCCGCGCGTTCATGACGAGCGAGGTCGCGCCGGTCGTCGACGAGCACGAGCGCGCGCGGCGCTTCCCGTCGGAGATCGTTCACCGGCTGGGCGAGATGGGCTGGCTGGGCATCCCCATCCCGGAGGACGAGGGCGGCGCCGGTCTGGACACGCTGGCGTATGCCATCGCGATCGAGGAGATCGGCCGGGTCTGGGGGTCGCTCGGGCTGATCGTGGCCGCCCATACGAGCCTCGGCTGCGGCCCGATCCACCTCGCCGGAAGCCCGGACCAGAAGGAGCGGTTCCTCCGCCCGATGGCCTCGGGCGACGTGCTGGGCGGGTACGGGCTGACCGAATCGGGCGCCGGATCGGACGCCGGCGGAACGCGCACGACCGCGCGTCTCGAGGACGGCCAGAACGGTGGCCGTTGGATTCTCGACGGCACGAAGCGGTTCATCACCAATGCCGGGCAGGCGGGGACGTACATCATCTCTGCGCGCACTGGGACGACCGAGAAGGACGACGCCGAGATCAGCGCCTTCATCGTTCCCGCCGAGACGCCCGGCTTCAGCATCGGTCGGCTCGAGGAGAAGATGGGGCTGCATGCCTCGGCCACGGGCGAGCTCATCTTCGAGAACGCCGCCGTCCCGGCCGGGAACATGCTGGGCGAGCAGGGGACCGGTTTCCGCACCTTCCTCAGGATCCTGGACGGCGGCCGCATCTCGATCGGGGCGCTCGCCGTGGGGCTGGCCCAGGCCGCCCTCGACGCCTCCATCCCGTACGCGCAGCAGCGCCAGCAGTTCGGGCGGCCCATCGGCAGCTTCCAGGGCGTGGGGTTCATGATCGCGGACATGGCGACGGAGATCGAGGCCGCCCGCCAGATGGTCTGGCGCGCCGCGTGGCTCAAGGACCAGGGCCGTGACTACGGTCTGGCCGCCGCCCAGGCGAAGCTGTTCGCGTCCGAGGTCAGCTCTCGCGCCACCAACAACGGCATCCAGATCCACGGCGGCTACGGCTATGTCGAGGAGTACAAGGTCGAGCGCTTCCTGCGCGACGCCAAGCTGACCGAGATCGGGGAGGGGACCAGCCAGGTCCAGAGGCTGGTGATCGCACGCAAGATCCTGGGTCTGCGCTCGATCATGTAGCGCGGCTGGTCAGCCGCCCGTGCCGGCCGCCGTCGTGAGACCGCGTCGCAGCTCGCCCGCGAAATCGGGCGCCCACGGTCCCTCGCCCACGAGGACGAACGGCGACGATTCGATCAGCCCGAAGGTCTCCGGATCGGTCACGTACGAGCGGAGACAGGCGTCGACGTCCGCGCGACGGCGCTCGAACGCGTCGCGGTTGCGGAAGATGTACAGGTAGAGCGGCGTGGGCTCGACCTGGTCGAGGCCCTCGGCCGTGAAGCGGATGGCGGTCCGGGCGAGGTCCGTGTCCGGACAGCCCGCATCGCCGCTCGCGATGTCGTCGACAACGATGCCCCGCCGGGCCAGCTCCGAGGCGATCCCCGGATAGTCGAACGGCGTCGCCGGCGGGGCCGTGGTCGAGACGAGCCCGCAGCCGCTCAGGAGCAACGCGATCGACAGGGTGGCGGCGCCAAGGCGGCCGGGGCGGAGGCTCATGAGGTCCGAGGCTAGCATGGGTCGCCTCTCGCCCCGGGACCTGCGTTAGCATCGCGGCCGTGGCCCCGCCTGCCTGGCCGATGTTCGGCCGCGACGTCTCCGACGTCGCGTGGCGCCCGGCGCCCGCCGACCTCGCCGACAGCCGGCTGGCACGCTTCGTCCGGGCCGCAGGCATGGCGGACCTCGAGACACTCCAGCAACGCGCCGAAGCGGACCCGGCGTGGTTCTGGGGTGCCGCCGCAGACGATATCGCCCTTGCCTGGCAGCGAACACCGTCGTCAGTCCTCGACGCCAGCCACGGACCCGAGTGGACCCGCTGGTGGATCGGCGGCGCCTTCAACTACGCCGATGCCGCCACCGGTCCGCGTGCGCGTCGCGAGCCCGGGGCGCCAGCGCTGGCCTGGGAAGGCGAGGACGGCGAGATTCGCACGTTCACGGCTGCCGAGCTGCACCAGGCCGTCCACCGCGCCGCCCGGGCCTTCCGGTCGCTCGGGGTGGGGGTGGGCGACCGGGTGGGGATCCTGCTGCCGATGCTGCCCGAGACGGTCATCACGGTCCTCGCGCTGGGCCTGCTGCGCGCGATCTACACGCCGATCTTCTCGGGCTACGGGCCGGCCGCGGTCGCATCGCGCCTGTCCGACTGCGGCGCGAAGGTGCTCGTCACCGCCGATGGGTTCCTGCGTCGCGGCCGGACCGTCGCCCTCAAACCGGTCGCCGACGAGGCGCTCGCCGCGGCGCCATCGGTCGAGCGGGTCGTGGTCGTCCGCCGGCTCGGGGATCGGCTACCCGACGTCACTTGGACGGAGGGACGGGACGTGGACTGGGCGGCTGCGATGGCCGAGGCCGACGGCCGGCTCATCGACGTCGCACGTACGGACCCTGAGACGCCGTACATGATCATCTACACGTCCGGCACGAGCGGCCGGCCCAAGGGCGCGGTGCATGTCCACGGCGGCTTCCCGGTCAAGGGGGCGCAGGATCTCGCCCACGGCTTCGACCTGCGCGCCGGCGACACCCTGTTCTGGTTCACCGATCTGGGCTGGATGATGGGCCCGTGGACCATCTCCGGGGCGCTCCTCCTTGACGCCCGGCTCGTGATCTACGAAGGCACGCCCGACCATCCCGGCCCTGACCGGCTGTGGTCGCTACTCGCGCGCCATGGGGTGACCCACCTGGGCCTGAGCCCCACGGTGATCCGGGCGCTCATGGTCCACGGCGAGGAGCCGGTCCGCGGCCACGACCTGTCGTCGCTGCGGGTGCTGGGCTCGACAGGCGAGCCGTGGAACCCCGATCCCTGGTGGTGGTTCTTCCGCGAGGTTGGGCAGGGCCGCTGCCCCATCATCAACTACTCGGGCGGCACCGAGGTGAGCGGCGGGATCCTGTCCGGCAACCCGCTGACGCCGATCAAGCCGTGCTCGTTCGGGGGACCGAACGTGGGCGTCGCCGCCGACGTCGTGGACGTCTCCGGAGCGCCCGTGCGAGGCGCGGTCGGCGAGCTCGTCATCCGCCAGCCGCTGCCCGGCATGACCCGCGGATTCTGGAACGACCCGGAGCGCTACCTCGACGCGTATTGGCGGCGCCTCCCCGGCGTATGGGTCCACGGCGATTGGGCGATCGTCGATCCAGATGGCTACTGGTACATCCACGGTCGCTCGGACGACACCCTCAAGGTCGCCGGCAAGCGGGTCGGCCCGGCCGAGGTCGAATCGGCGGCAGTGGCGCATCCGGCGGTCGTCGAGGCGGCGGCGATCGGGCTGCCGCACGACGTCAAGGGCGAGTCGATCGCGGTCTTCGCGGTCCTCCGGCGCGGTGAGACGGACGGCCCCGAGCTACGCGCTTCCATCGCCGCGCAGGTCGTCCGCGAGCTGGGCAAAGCGCTCAAGCCGGATCTCGTGGCGATCCTGCCGGCATTGCCCAGGACCCGCTCCGGCAAGGTGATGCGGCGGGTGATCCGGGCGGCGTGGCTGGGTGTCGATCCGGGCGACGTGTCCGCGCTCGACGACTCCGTCATGCTCGACACCATTCGGACGCTGGCAGACAATCACGAGCGCGACGGGTCGAGCGGCTAGCCTCCGGCGGGCTTGCCGGCCGGCCGGTGGTCAGTGCTGCTGACGAGCTCCGACCTGTCGGTGGCTGCTCACCCTGCTGACAGCCCGCGATGGGCGCCTCCTGGCGTCAACCGCGGGCCCGCTTCTTGGCCTCGCGGAGGCGCGCCATCGTGTCGTCGGGCTCCGGTGCGGGCTGGGCCCTGGGCGTGGCTTCAGCAGCGGGTCTGGTTGCGACGGGTCTGGTTGCGACGGGTCTGGGTGCGACGGGTCTCGCAACGACGGGTCCCGCTGCCGCCGGTCCCGCTGCCACAGGCTTGGACGGCACCGCGTCCGAGCGCAGCAGCGCCGCCCGCGCGCTCGCCCCGGCCGCACGCTCGCGGACAGCGAGCATCCCCTCGACCCCTGCCGGTCGGGCGCCAACCCTTCGCCAGCGCCGTTCGCGAACCCAGCGCCGCGCGTCGCCGAGCTCGCGCCGGCCCACCGAGACACGCCGCAGCGCGATGTCGAGCGGCCAGAGCAGCAAGGCCACGATCAGCAGGAGCGGCCACAGCGGCGTGTAGGAGGCCGTGGTCTCGAGGTCGTGGGCCCACGGCTGGACCGGGCTGTCGATCACCCGCCCGCCGGTCGCTGCCCGGAGCGTCCCGAGAAACGCCTCATTGGGGCCCAGCAGCCGGTACTCGGAGGCGGTCGGCGCAACGAGCCCCACGGTCCGCCCCAGCGCCGGGGCTCCCGGCCGCGTCTGCGACACCCGCACCGCGTACGCGCCGGGGTCGATCTCGCCCAGCTCGTCCTCGTAGACGCCCGGCGCCACCTGGACGAAGTTGACCGTCACCGGCACCAAGTCCGGGCCCACGACGACCGCGCGGGTGTCGTAGAAGTCGCGCGGCGAGCCATCCTCGGCGACGCTCTCCACGCGCAGGGTCGTGCGCTCGCCACGGGTGATGAACTCGGCCTCGATGCCCCCGGTCTCCTCGCCCGGAAACGTCCAGCCCACGAGCTGGCTGAAGAACCGGGTGAAGCCCGGCCAGCCCACCCAGTTGCGTGCCCAGCGACCCGTCGAGTCGGACGTCCACGCGACGGACCGGCCCAGGCCGTACTGCCACTGGGCCAGGATCGGGTCATCGCGGCTGCTCACGAGCACCGTCTGGGCAGCCGGCTTGGCCGTCGTCCCGTTGTAGCCGAGGAGCTGGGGCAGCTCCTCGATCCCGCGCAGGATCGGCGAGTTCGAGGTCAGGATCGGAAAGAACGCCTCCTCGACGATCTGCTGCCCGGAGACCTGCTGCGTCTCTTTCAGGAAGATGTCCGGGATGGTGGACGGGTTGGCTGCGTTGTAGAAGCGGCCGTCGCCCTCCTTGGCGAGGTTCTCGAGGAATGCGTTCTGGGAGCCGCCGCCCGCGCCAACGGTCGAGAGCGTGATGCCGGCGACCTTCATCCTCGCCAGCAGCTCACGATACTGGCCGGACGACGACCAGCCATCGGTCAGCAGGATGATGTGCCGCCGCGTTGAACGAGCCTGCTCGAGCGAATCGACCGCGTTCTCCAGCCCGGCGAAAATGTTGGTGTTGCCGACGGGACTGATCCCGGCGATCTGGCCCTGGAGGTTGCCGATCATGCCGATCGGCTGGGTCCGGACGACCCACGACGCCTGCTCGTCGAACGCGACGACGCCCAGCTCATCCTGGGCGGTCAGCGCCGCGGCCGCGCGCAGGATCGCCTCCTTGCCGATGTCCACCTTGCGCACCCCCTCCATCTGGACACCACCACCACCCTCGCCAGTGGGATTGCAGTGGCAGGCGTCCATCGAGCCGGACTTGTCGATGACGACGACGAGGGCGACATCGGGCTGCTTCTCGCGATCGCGGACGCCCATGTCGACCGGCAGCGTCTCCTCGATCGGCGTCTGCTCGTAGCCGCCGGCGCCATAGCTCTTCGGGCCGCCGATCATCACCAGGCCGCGCCCGAGATCGCGCACGTAGACCTGGAGCGCGGCCAGCTGGCGGTCGGACATCCGAAGCCGAGCAACGTCGACCATCACGATGCTGTCGTACGTGGCCAGCCCGGCCAGGTCGCTGGGTAGCTCCTCGGGGATGATGGCGTCGACCTGCTGCTGCTCCGCCTCGAGCGCGCCGACCAGCTCCGCGGCCACGCGCTGGTCGCCGGCCAGGACGAGGATCCGTGGTTCGCCCTTCACGATGGTGTTCGAATCGCCCCGGTTGTTCTGGGCGAACGTGTCCTGTGCGGCCTCGACGACGACCCGGAACGTGTGGAAGCCCGGCTCCGTCGGCTTCACGCCAGCGAAGGCGACCAGGTTGAGCCCGACGTCGAGGTCCGGGCGGCTGGTGGCCACGAGGACGCCGTCCGCGAACAGCCGGACCGTGGCCGTCTGGGCGACCGTGGAGCGGATCTCGGCGACGACCTCGAGCGTCTCCCCGAGCCGCGCCGTCGAGGGCGTTCGCAAGCGCTCGACCAGCACCTCTGCGCGACCCTCCAGCCCCACCAGGCGCGTCTCGACCTGGACGTCCCGCTCGGCGGCCAGCGACGCCTCCTTCTGGCCCTCGCCGGTCGTGTCGTTGCCGTCCGAGAGGAGCACGATCCGCTTCTGGGCGTCGTCGGGGAAGAGCGCGGCGGCGAGCCGCAGGGCAGCGCCGACGTCCGACGCGCTGCGGACCGGCGTGGAGGCGATCCGGTCGAGACCGGCCAGGTCCGCCGGCAGCCGCTCCACGAGCGCCTCCTTGCCGAACGCGACGATCCCGGCCAGGTCGCCGTCGGGCATCTCCTCGAGGCTTTCCTGGACGAACTCGAGCGCCTCCTGGCGGCCCGCAGCGCCGACCGAGTCGGACAGGTCGACGACGAACACCGTGGCCAGCCGATCGACCGGCAGAACGAGCTGGAAGCCGGCCAGCGCCAGCACGAGCGCGGCGAGCAGCAGGCCCCGGACCAGCAGCGCCGCCCGGCGCCGCGCCGCCCCCATCCGGCGCCGCGCAGCAAGGTGGAGCGCGATTGTGAACGCGAGCAGCGGGACGAGCAGCAGGAGGGCGAGTGGCGCGTCGAAGGCAATGCCCATCAAGCGCCACCCGCCGGCCGTCGCAGCCGGGTGCCGATGCCTCGCCACAGCCTGGTGAGCGCATCCCGCTGGTAGACGGCCCACTCGACGACCAGGACCGCGAGCACCAGCAGCAGGATCGGGACCCACAGCTCGTCGCGCGCGGGCGGGCGATCCACGGGCGCCACGGGTGCCACGGCCGGCGGCGGCGATGCGGCCGCGTCTGGCGAGGTCGTCGGTCCGGAGCCGCTGGGGCTGGGCTCGGCCGCCGCGCCGCCGCCAAGCGCCGTGAGCGCACCGACGGAGCCCGGGGCAATGTTCGATTCGGCGACGTCGAACAGGTCCACGGCGAACCGGATCGGAGCGGAGGGGTCCGTTGCCCGCGGCGTCGGCGGCGGAGCGACCGTGGGCGCCGCCGAGGCACCGGGACGGATGGTCGGGCTCGGCGTGGTTGCCGGCGATGCAGACGGCGAGCTGCTGGGTGAGGCGCTCGGATCGGGCAGGCCGATGGGCGTGACCGTGTAGACGCCCAGCTGCTCCGTCTGGGTGTACGTCACGGACACGCCGCCCAGCGTCCCGGGGGCGATGTCGACGCTCGTTCCGTCCGGCCGCTCGACACGCAACCCGGTCGCTCCCGGTGGCACCGGCAGCGGCACGGGATCGCCGGGTCGCACGGCCTCGCCCGGCTCACCGGATCCGCCCAGCAGCTCGCCGGTCAGGTTCGCGAGCAGGATGGGGAACGCGACCTGGAGCGGCAGGTCCGAGCGCCGCGGCTCGAACGCCAGGACCGCCGTCCGCAGCCCATCGCGGTCGCCGGCGTACAACAGCGGCGACCCGCCGGGACCCGGGATGACCGTCCGGCCCCAGTCCGGGAGCTCGAGCTCCTTCGCGGTGGCGATGTGGGTCGTGGACAGGTCGACGTAGCGCAGGATCGGCTCGTCCGGGGCGAGCGCCCCAATCCCGGGATCGCGCAGGTTTCCGGTCACCTCGCCCAGATCGCTCGACCGGGGCGGGGCGATCGCGAGGATCGCGGTCTGTGGCAAGACCGTCGGCACGAAGCCCTCGAAGATGATCAGCTCGAACGCATCGAGGCCGGTGGTCGATGCGTACTCGGCCGGTGCGCGACCGTAGAGTTCGATGTTGGGCAGGTAGCTGAGCGCGGTCTCCAGATAGGGATCGCCCTCGCTGACCAGCAGGACCTGGCGAACGTCCACGGTGGGGACGATGGCCCAGGCGCGGTCGTCGGCGGCGAGCTGATCCGGGCGGCCGGCGTCATCGGGCGGGACGAGCCGGACCTCGACCACCCGGGTAGGTCGGTCCTTGTCCGGGACGATGTCGTCGACGACCACGTCGGCGCGCGTCTGGGGCTCGAGGCGCACGTCGCGCGAGTCGATGAGGGTGCCGTCGGCGTAGACCTCCACGCGGCGCTCGGCGACCGCGATGTCGAGGTTGGCGACGCTGATGAAGGCGGACTTCGTGACGCCGGACGGTGCCGTCCGGATCGCCAGCGCGACGATCGCCTGGTTGCGCCGCTCGCGGCCCACCTGGAGCACCCGGATCGGCGCGTTGACCCGAGTCGTCGGCACTTGGGCGAGTGCCGCATCGGTCGCGACGAGGATCTCCGCGTCGCCGGAGCGGGCGGCCAGCGCATCGGCCAGCCGGAGCGCATCGCCCAGATCGCCGGTTGCGGTCGTCGGCTGGATCGAGGCGATCGCCTGCCGGATGCGCCCGAGATCGGTCGAGCCGGAGGCCACGATGCGGGCCGTCCGGCCGGCCGCGATCACGCTGACCTTGCCACCCGCCGGCAGATCCTTCAGCGCCCCTACGGCCGCGTCACGCGCAGCCGAGATGCGGTTCGGGGCGATGTCAGTCGCGGCCATGCTCGCCGACGCATCGACGATCAGCACGATGTCGCGGGCGAGCCCCGCCGGCCGCTCGAGGAACGGCCGCGCCGCGAGGAGCACGAGGATCAGGACAAGGAGCAGCTGGAGCAGCAGCAGGAGGCTGCGCCGCAGCCGCTGCCACGGCGCGTTGGCCTCCACATCGGCCATGAGCCGGCTCCACAGCAGGGTCGAGGGGACGACCGTCTCCTCGCGCCTGAGCTTGAGCAGATACATCGCGACGACGATCGGCACGAAGACCAGGCCGAGCAGCGCCAGCGGCGTCGCGAAGGGCATCGTCTGTCCCTAGCCCAGCACGCGCCGGCGGCGCAGCTCGGCGAAGACGAGATCGACGAGAGGCAGGTCGCTGGGCACCGTGACGTAGCTCGCCCGACGCTTGGCGGCCAGATCGGCGAAGTCCGCCTGCCACGCCGCGAGGCGCGACTTGTAGGCGTCGATCGAAGCCAGATCCACGGTCACGTCGATGCCATCGCCGCTCTCCGCGTCGACGAGCCGGAGATCGCCTTCCAGCAGCGGGTCGAGCTCGTCGGGCGAGAGGACATGCAGGATGACCAGCTCCGAGCTGGTCGCGGCCAGCTCCCGGATCACCCGATCTCCGGCCGGATCGAGCAGGTCCGAGATCAGGACGATCACCCCGCGGCCGCTCAGCTGGGCCGCCGCGTGGCGGGCCGCAGCGACCAGGTCGCTGGGTCCACTGGCCGGCTCGATCGAGGACAGGTTCGAGAGCAGCCGGAACACCCGGCCGGAGCCGCGCAGCGACGGCTGGCGCCGGGCGACCCGCCCGCTCAGCACGGTCACGGACACGCGGTCCTCGGAGGCGAGGGCGATGTAGCCCAGCGCCGCGGCGGCCCGCTTCGCGAACAGCACCTTGGCCGGCCGCCCGGCCGCCATCGACGCGGAGCCGTCGATGAGGAATGTGACCGTCACGTCCTCCTCCTCGACGAACAGCTTCACGAAGAGGCGCTCGAGCCGGGCGTACACGTTCCAGTCGAGCTGGCGCAGGTCGTCGCCGAGTGTGTAGTCGCGGTAGTCAGCGAACTCGACGGACTGGCCGCGCTTCACGCTCCGACGACCGCCCTTGAGGCCACCGCGCACGGGCGACTTCATGAGCAGCAGCAGCCGCTCGAGCTGGCGGAGGAAGGCCTCGTCGAATACGGTCGGATCGACGTCCGACGGGAGAAAGACCTTGCGCTCGGCCGTGCCGGCTGCGGGCCGCCCGGACATCGTCATGCGGCTATTCGACGCTCGGCGGCGCCACCGAGTCGAGGATCGACCGGACGATCGCCTCTGGCGTGATCCCCTCGGCCTCGCCTTCGAAGTTGAGGATGATCCGATGGCGCAGCGCCGGCATCGCCACCGCGCGAACGTCGTCGATCGAGACGTTGAACCGGCCGTCGAGCAGGGCGCCGATCTTGCCCGCGGTCACCAGCGCCTGGGCACCGCGCGGCGACCCGCCGTAGCGGACGTAGTCGCGCACGAGCTGCGGGGCACGCGGCTGGTCCGGGTGCGAAGCCGCCAGCAGGCTCACGGCATACGCCGCGACGTGCGGCGCGATCGGGACGGCACGGGCCAGTCGCTGCATCTCGACGATCTCCGCGGCCGTACAGATCTTGTCCGCCGTCGGCGTGTCGTTGCCGGTCGTCCGCTCGACGATCCGGACGAGATCCTCCTCGGACGGGAACGGGACCACGACCTTGAACAGGAAGCGGTCCAACTGCGCCTCGGGAAGCGGGTACGTCCCCTCCATCTCGAGCGGGTTCTGCGTGGCGAGGACGAAGAACGGCGGGTCGAGTGGGTAGCGCTGCCGGGCGACCGTGACCTGGTGCTCCTGCATCGCCTCGAGCAGGCTCGATTGGGTCTTCGGGGTCGCCCGGTTGATCTCGTCGGCCAGCACCAGGTTCGCGAAGATGGGGCCGGGCTGGAACCGGAAGATGCGGCGACCCTCTTCCTCGATGAGGATGTTCGTGCCGGTGATGTCGGCCGGCATGAGATCCGGCGTGAACTGGACTCGGTTGAAGGTGCAGTCGATGACATCGGCGATCGTGCGCACGAGCATCGTCTTGCCGAGCCCGGGCACGCCCTCGAGGAGCGCGTGCCCGTTGGCCAGGAGGCAGGTCAGTGTGTGCCGGACGAGATCGCGCTGACCCACGATGACCCGGCCCACCTCGGCCTCGATCGCGTCGGCGCGCTGGGCGAAGGTCTCGGGCGCGAGGAGCGGCGCCGCCGGGGCCGCCGGAGCGGTGGACGTGGCTTCCATGGTGCCTCCGTGACGGGTCGCGAGGACGGAACTGTCAGTTGGACGGATCGAGCGAGCTGAAGTAGTCACGCACGAAGTCCTTGACGGACAGCGGCACGTAATTCCGTTCGAGCGTGGTCTGCGCGTAGTCGTGGAAGTCGCCGAAGACCTGGCCGTATGGCGTCGCGGTTCCGTTGTTGACGCCCTGTCCGGTCGTATTGCCCTGCTGCGACTGACCGTCGCCGCCTGTGCCCGCGACGTACGACGGGTCACCGGGCCGGCCGAGCCGGTCGAACGGGGCATGGATGGTGCCCAGGTCGCCGGCCTCGTTGGCGGGCCGGTTCGGGTTGACCGGACCGGCGGCCTGGCCGCCGCCGCTGTTCCCGGAGCCGAGATGCGTGGCGTTGCTGCCGCCGCCGCCCAGCGACCCCCCGCCCTGGCCTTGACCCTGGCCTTGGCCTTGGCCTTGGCCTTGCCCCTGGCCCTGGCCCTGCCCCTGGCCCTGGCCCTGCCCCTGGCCCTGGCCCTGGCCTTGACCTTGCCCCTGGCCCTGACCTTGCCCCTGGCCCTGGCCCTGGCCCTGACCTTGCCCCTGACCTTGACCTTGACCTTGACCTTGCCCCTGCCA
>Ga0136617_10005062_pt1 | contig 11781 bp, 8 predicted proteins | sample AntDrymUQ3222106_2_FD_129672 | JGI IMG/M metagenome (GOLD analysis project Ga0136617, IMG submission 129672) | Polar desert sand microbial communities from Dry Valleys, Antarctica - metaG UQ322 (21.06) | ecosystem: Environmental > Terrestrial > Soil > Desert | place: Antarctica: Dry Valley...
CAACACGGGCGCCAACCAGCAGGTCAGCGGTGGCAACACCGCGGTGGCCGTGGGTGTCTTGAACAAGGGCGATCAGTCGGCCAACAACGGCGGCGCGTCTCAGCAGACCGGCAACGCCAATGGCGGTGACGGTGGCTATGCGAAGGGCACCGGCGGTGACGCCGAGCAGTCTCAGGGCGTGCTGATCGGTCAGTCCAACGAGCAGCACAAGGGCGACCACAAGAAGCCCAAGTGCAAGAACGACTGCCGCAAGCACAAGGAGTGCAAGAAGTCCAAGCCCCGCCGCTAGGTAGCGGCGACGGACAGGCAGGTCAGCATCCGGGGGGCCGCCGCATGGCGGCCCCCGACTCTGCCCCGGAGCCATTCGCCGCAAGTCTTTGACACGTCAAGCGTTGACGTGTGCAGACGCCGATGATCGACGAGCTCTCGCTGACCTACACGACCTTCCACGCGGTCACCCAGGCCACGCGCCGCACGCTCGATCGCGTCGCGGCCGAGTTGCAGGAGAAGACCGGCGTACCCTCCCGCGGGCCGAGCTGCTCGCGGTGCTGGCCGGCGACCCGCAGGGCCGCGTGCAGATGGGGGACCTCGCCCAGGCGCTCTTCCTCACCCCCGGCAGCGTGAGCCGCCTCGTCGGCCGCATGGAGGCCGACGGCCTGGTACGGCGACAGTCCGACGAGCACGACCGCCGAATCACCTACGCCGTGCTCACTCCGTCGGGCCGCCTGGTGGCCGAGCGGGCGCACGGCGTCTACCTCGCCGCGATCCAGAGCACGTTCGGCGAGGCGCTCGGCGCACCGGCGCTCGAGACGATGCGCGAGAGCGCGACGCAGCTGCTCGAGCACCTCGGCGGCGAGTCAGAATGGCTGGCGATGCGGCTCCGCATGCTCAGCCTCGGGGAGGAGTGACGGCGCCGGCCGACCCGCCGGAGGTGCCCGACGCGCTCGCCTGGTGGGCCGAGCATCCGGACGGCGCCGCGTGGCTGGAGCGGCTCCCCGACCTGATCGCGGCGTGCGCCGCCCAGTGGGACCTCCGGATCGGCGAGCCGTTCGACGGTCGGGTGAGCTACGTGAGCCGTGCGACCACCGAGGCCGGCACGCCGGTCGTGCTCAAGCTCAACTTCCCGGAAGCGGAGACCGAGCACGAGGCCGACGCGCTCGGCCACTGGGACGGGCAGGCCGCCGTGCGGCTGCTCGCCCGCGACCGCGAGCGGCACGCGCTCCTGCTGGAGCGCTGCACGCCGGGTGACCTGCCCGCGCCCGAGCAGGCGGACCGCGTGGTGGCCGACGTCCTCACACGGCTGCACCGCACGCTCCCAGCAAGCGACCATCCCTTCCGCACCCTCGAGCACGCCGCGGCCGAGTGGGCCGAGCACGCTGTCGCCGACTGGGTCCGGCTCGCCCATCCCTTCCCGAGGCGGCTGCTCGACGAGGCGCTCGGGCTGATGGAAGAGCTCCTCGCGGACGCGCCCGAGGACAAGGTGCTCTGCCACCAGGACCTGCATCACGGCAACGTGCTGCGCCGCGGCGACGAGTGGATCGCGATCGACCCGAAACCGCTGGCGGCCGAGCGCGCGTTCGACCTGGTCGGCGCACTGCGCCATCAGCCCACGCGGCAACGGCTCGACTTCTTCGCCGACGCGCTCGACCTCGATCGCGAGCGGGTGCGCGGCTGGGCGCTCGCCCACGCCATCGCCTGGTGCTTTCAGGGCGACGGCGTGCTGCTCGGCCACGTGGCCGCAGCGCGGGCGCTCAGTGCTTGTCGATGACCCGGTCGATCAGGCCGTACTCGGCGGCCTCGTCGGGCTTGAAGAAGCGATCGCGCTCCATGTCGGTGTGCACGCGCTCCTCCGTCTGCCCGGTGTGGCGCGCATAGATCTCGTCGACTCGCTTGCGGGTGTTGAGCACCTCGCGCGCGTGGATCTCGATGTCGGTCGACTGGCCCTCGAAGCCCGACGACGGCTGGTGGATGAGGATGCGCGAGTTGGGCAGCGACATGCGCTTCCCGTGCGCGCCGCCGGTGAGCAGCAGCGAGCCCATCGACATGGCGACGCCGCAGCAGATCGTCGCCACGTCGGGCTTGATGAACTGCATCGTGTCGTACACCGCGAGCCCGGCGTAGATCGAGCCGCCGGGCGAGTTGATGTAGATCGAGATGTCCTTGTCGGGGTCCTGGGACTCCAGGTGCAGGAGCTGCGCGACGATGAGGTTGGCCACCATGTCGTCGATCGGTGAGCCGAGGAAGATGATGCGCTCGTTGAGGAGACGCGAGAAGATGTCGAACTCGCGCTCGCCCCGTGCCGTGCGCTCGATGACCATGGGGACCAGCGGCATGAGCGAGAGGGATAGCAGGTGGCGGGCGGGCGGCGGGCGTCCCGCCGCCGTCGGGATGGTGCTCGCCGCCGCCGCCAGCCTGCAGGTCGGCGCCGCCTTCGCCGTCGGGCTGTTCGACGAGCTCGGGGCGGGCGGCGCGGCCTTCCTGCGCCTCGCCTTCGCGGCGGCGGTCCTCTGGGCGCTCTGGCGCCCGCGCCCGGGCGCGCACGCCCGCAGGAGCCTGCGGACCGCGGCCGCCTTCGGCGTCGCGCTCGGGCTGATGAACTGGTCGATCTACGAGGCGATCGCCCGGATCCCGCTGGGCGTCGCGGTGACGATCGAGTTCGCCGGCCCGCTGCTGGTGGCCGTGCTCGGCTCGCGGCGACCGCTCGACGCGCTCTGGATCGCCCTGGCCGCGGCCGGCATCGTCCTCCTCGCCGACCCGGGCGGCGGCGCCGACACGCTCGGCGTGCTCTTCGCGCTGCTCGCCGCTGCGTGCTGGATGGCCTACATCCACCTCTCCGAGCGCACCGGCCAGGCCTTCGGCGGCGGGACCGGGCTGGCCCTGGCGATGGCGGTCGGCGCGCTGCTGCTGGTGCCCGCCGGGGTCGTGCAGGCCGGCAGTGCGCTGCTCGAGCCCGAGCTCCTGGTGGTCGCGCTCGCGGTGGCGCTGGCCTCCTCCGTGCTGCCCTACTCGCTCGAGCTCGAGGCCCTGCGCCGGCTGCCCGCCGCGGTGTTCGGCGTGCTCATGTCGCTGCAGCCGGCGGTCGCCGCGCTGGCCGGCCTGGTCGTGCTGGGCCAGTCGCTCGGCGCGCGCGAGTGGCTCGCGATCGCCCTGGTCGTCGTCGCCAGCGCGGGCGCCGCCGCGTTCAGCGCGCGCTGAGCGTCACGGCCCGGGCGCGTCCTCGCGGAGCACCGCGGCGCCCCACGGCGCGACCGTCACGGCGCCGTCGTGGCGCTCCCCGGTGAGCAGGTCGGTACCGCCCGCCGCGACCCGGACGGGCCGGCTGGAGTGGTTGAGCAGGAAGAGGTAGGCGGCGTCGGCGCCGCGGCGGCGCACGGCCTCCAGCCCGGGGACCGGCTGCGCGAGCACCGGACGCACGCCGGCCTCGGCGCAGACGCGGGCCAGCATCCGCGCGGTGGCGGCGTCGTCGAGCCGCGCGCCGGCGTACCACGCCGCGCCCGCGCCGGCGCCGGCGCCGTGGCGGGTCAGCAGCGGCGTGCCGGCCAGCTGGCCCTCCGCGTAGCGCGTCAGCGCCTCGGCGCCCGCCAGCTCGAGCTCCTCGCTCCACAGCGTCACCGTTGCCCCGTCGTCGGTGCGCAGCCGCTCGCCGGGAAGGAGCGGGCGGAACTCCTGGACCCGGATCCCCAGCAGCTCGCGGAAGGCTCCCGGGTAGCCGCCCAGCCGCACCGCGTCGTCCTCGTCGACGATGCCGCTGAAGTAGCTGACCAGCGCGTGCCCACCGCCGCGCACGTACGCGGCCAGATTGTCGGCCGCGCCGTCGCTCACGAGGTACAGCGACGGCACCAGGACGAGCTTGTAGAGCGAGAGGTCGGTGTCGGGATGGACGACGTCGACGGTCACCGCCGCCTCCCACAGCGCGCGGTGGAAGGCGGTCACCCGGTCCAGGTAGGTCACGGCGGCGGACGGGTGGGCGTCCTGCTCGACCGCCCACCAGGCCTGGTAGTCCCACAGCATCGCCACGTCGGCCTCGACGCGGCTGCCCGCCACCTCGGCCAGCCGGCCCAGGTCGGCGCCCAGCTCGCACACCGCGCGGAACAGCCGCGAGTCGGGGCCGGCGTGGGGCACCATGCCGGAGTGGAACTTCTCGGCGCCCGCGCGCGACTGGCGCCACTGGAAGAACAGCGCGCCGTCCGAGCCGCGCGCCACGTGACCGAGCGAGTTGCGGCGCAGCTCGCCGGGCCCCTTGGCGGGATTGATCGCCTGCCAGTTCACGGCGCTGGTGGAGTGCTCCATGACCAGCCACGGCGCTCCCTCGGCCAGTCCACGCGTGAGGTCGCCGGAGAGCGCGAGGTCGGGCGCCGTCGGCGGCCCCTCGGCGGCGCGCAGGTAGTGGTCGGTGGTGATGAGGTCGATCTCGGGCGCCCACTGGAAGTAGTCGACGGGCTCGAACACCGGGGTCATGAAGTTGGTCGTCACGGGCACGTCGGGGGTCACGCGCCGCAGCACGTCGAGCTCCGCGCGGTAGCACGCACGCAAGGCGTCGGAGGAGAAGCGCGCGAAGTCGAGCTGCTGGGTCGGATTGGCGTGGGTCGGCGTCGTGCGCGGCGGCTCGATCTCCTCCCACGCGCCGTAGGCCTGGCTCCAGAACGCGGTGCCCCAGGCCGCGTTGAGCGCGTCGAGGTCGCCGTAGCGCGCCTGCAGCCATGCGCGGAAGTCGGCGGCGCTGATGTCGCAGAAGCAGCGCGCGACGTGGCAGCCGTACTCGTTGCCCACGTGCCACATGGCCAGCGCGGGGTGCTCGGCGTAGCGCGTGGCCATGCGCTCGGCCAGGCCGGCGGTGGCGGTCCGAAATGCGGGGTTGGAGGGACAGTAGGCCTGGCGCGAGCCCGGCCACAGGTAGGTGCCGTCGGCCAGCACGGGCAAGGACTCGGGGTGCCGGCGCGAGAACCACGGCGGCGGGGCCGCGGTGCCCGTGGCCAGGTCGACGCGGATGCCGCCGTCGTGCAGCAGGTCGAGCACGCGGTCGAGCCATTCGAAGGCGAAGCGCCCGGGCGCCGGCTCGAGCTTGGCCCAGCTGAAGATGCCGACGCTGACGAGGTTCACGCCCGCCTCGCGCATCAGGCGGACGTCCTGCACCCAGACGGCTTCCGGCCACTGCTCGGGGTTGTAGTCTCCGCCGAACGCCAGCCCTTCCAGGCCGATCGGCCAGCTCCGCATGGCCGCAGTCTCCATTCTTCGCGCCGAAAGTCAACCGCCGCCGCCGGCATGAGCCGCTCGCCGTCGGCCGGCCTGGCCTTGCCGGTGCTCGAACCCGAGCAGGCGCTGTTGCTTCGCCTAACGTCCCTCTAGCCAGTCGCGCATCGAGCGGTGCGCGGGCGAGGGCTCACCAGCGGCCAGCTCTCCCCGCAGCTCGGCCAGCACCCCGTGGCGCTCGGCGACGACGTTGTGCTGGTGGATCGTCTCGAGGTTCTCCTGGTGCGCACTGACGAAGGCGTCGTCGCTCAGCTCGGGCAGGCGCTCGATCACGCCGCGGATCATCTCGCGCACGCAGTCCTCCACGAAGCGCGGGCGCCGGTGGGCCTTCTCCACCACCGCGCCCTCGTCGGAGCGCTTCATGAGCTCGTAGATCTCCGAGGACATCGACTCCTCGACCACCGCCAGCAGCGTGTGGGCGTCGATGTCGAGGTTGCAGCCCTCGACGCAGCCGACGTGCAGCGTGCCCAGCCCGCGCTGGTTGTGGGTGGCCACCGGCACGGCGGCGAAGATCCGCTCGATCTGCGCGGCGGAGAAGCCGTCGGCCTCGAGCTCCTCGCGCGCGCGCGCCTGCACGAGCGTCTGCGCGCACGGGCACGCGGTAATCCCCTGCGCGGTCACTCCGACCAGGCGGCGCGTGCCGGCCGCGCTGGCGACCGCCACGCCGTGCAGGGTGTAGATCTCCTGCGTGGGGATGCCGCTGAGCGGTGCGGGCTTCTGCTCGGGGTAGCGCGCGCGCAGCCGCACCTCGGCCCGGCGGGCGCCCTGGCGGTCGCGCACCTTCTCGGCGATGTGCTGGGCCAGCGTCTCGGCGCGGAACGCGCTCTCACCCAGGATCACCTCGCCGATGGCGTCGTTGACGACCTCCTCGAAGCGCGACATGTGCGCGCCCTTCTGCTTCGGACCGAGGTCGACGAAGCAGTCGAGCTGCGCGTAGAACAGTGTCTCGTGCCCGTCCGCGGCGATGCGGATGACCTTCTCCACGTTGGTGACGCCCACGCGCGAGAGCGACACGGGCAGCGCCGGCAGCTGGCTCTGGACGTCCTGGAGTGAGATCGCCATGGCGTCTGAGGCTACCGGGCGGCCAGTACGGGGTGAGCGCGTTCACCCATTCGGCCCATTTCGGGCGCCCAGTCTTGTGCTACAAGACACGAGCAAGGTTGGCGCACGCGCGCCACACGGGATTTCGGAAGTCGGGATTGAGGCTGTGGGCGGGAAGACGCAGGTTCTGCTGGCGGAGGAGACGTCGATCACGGCCATCGAGGAGCTCCGGCCGCTCATCGCAGAGGGACAGGAGCGCGGCGTCCTGACCTTCGCGCAGATCACCTCCGCGTTGGAGGAGGTCGACGTCACGAAGGAGCAGGTGATCGAGCTGCACGGGCTGCTCGAGGAGCAGGGCATCGACGTGGTCGGCGACGACGGCCGCCCCGCCGTCTCGGAGGCCGGTCGCTTCGAGCGTCCCGACGCCCCGCCGGGCGGCGGGGGCAAGGCGCCCGCCGAGCTCACGCGCAAGCCCGCGCTCGACCTGACCGTCGAGCCCAGCCTCGACTCGCTGCGGCTGTACCTGCGCTCGATCGGCCGCGTCCAGCTGCTCACCGCCGAGCGCGAGGTGGCGCTGGCCAAGCGCATCGAGCGCGGCGACCTGGGCGCCAAGCAGGAGATGGTCGAGGCCAACCTGCGCCTGGTCGTCTCCATCGCCAAGAGCTACCTCGGCCGCGGCCTCTCCTTCCTCGACCTGATCCAGGAGGGCTCGCTGGGCCTGATCCGCGCGGTGGAGAAGTTCGACTACCGGCGCGGGTTCAAGTTCTCCACCTACGCGACCTGGTGGATCCGCCAGGCGGTCACGCGCGCGCTCGCCGACAAGGGGCGGACGATCCGGATCCCCGTGCACATGGTCGAGAAGCTCAACAAGGTCATGCACACCGAGCGCCAGCTGGTGCAGGCGCTCGGGCGCGAGGCGACGCCGGAGGAGATCGCCGCCGAGCTGGAGTGCAGCGTGCGCGAGGTGCGCGAGATCCAGCGCATGGGCCTGCAGCCGGTGTCGCTGGAGAAGCCGATCGGCGACGAGGAGGAGTCCGAGCTGGGCGACTTCGTCGAGGACGAGGCGGCCGTCTCCCCGTTCGAGCGTGCGAGCGAGAACCTGCGGCGCGAGAACGTGCGCAAGGCGCTCGACGCCCTGCCCCAGCGCGAGCGCGAGGTGATCGAGCTGCGCTTCGGCCTGTCCGGCGCCCGTCCGATGACGCTGGAGGAGGTCGGGCGTGCCTTCAGCGTGACGCGCGAGCGCATCCGCCAGATCGAGAACCACACGCTCAAGAAGCTCGAGTCGCTGCCCGAGGCGCAGCGACTCCGCGATCACGGCTGAAGTCGGGCCCGCCCGCCAGCGCCGCCACCTCGGCGGCGCGGGCCGGGTGCCCGAACAGGTAGCCCTGGGCCAGGTCGCAGCCCAGCCGCAGCAGCGGGTCCAGCTGGGACGGCTGCTCGATGCCCTCGGCGACGGTGCGCAGCCCGAAGGCGCGCGCCAGCTGCACGATCGCGCGGACCAGTGCGTCGTTGCCGCCCGGCTGACCGAGCGGGTCCACGAAGGCCTTGGGGATCTTCAGCAGGTCCAGCGGCAGCGAGGCGAGGTAGGCCAGCGAGGAGTGGCCCTCGCCGAAGTCGTCCACCCCGATCTGCACACCGAGCCCCTTCAAGGCGTCCAGGCGCTGGGTGGCGGCGACCACGTCGCGCATGACCGCCGACTCGGTGAGCTCCAGCACCAGCTGCTCCGCGGGCAGGCCGTGGTTGCGCAGGGCCAGCTCCACCTCGCCGACCAGCGCCGGGTTGGCGAGCTGCTCGACCGACAGGTTGACCGACACCCAGAGGTTGCCGCCGCCCACGCCGGCGCGACGCCAGGCCGCGGCCTGGCGAACCGCCTCGCGCAGGATCCACGCGCCCAGGTGCTCGATCAGCCCGGCCTGCTCGGCGACCGGGATGAACTGCCCGGGCGGGACCATGCCGCGCTCGGGATGCGCCCAGCGCACGAGCGCCTCGGCGCCGACCACGGTGCCCGCGGAGGGCTCGACGATCGGCTGGTAGTGCAGCAGGAACTGGCCCGCGGCCAGGCCGCGGCGCAGCTCGCCCTCCAGCTCGACGCGGCGCAACAGCGCGGCGTGCATGCGCTCCTCGAACAGGCGGTAGGACCCGGCGGGGCCCTCCTTGGCACGGTAGAGCGCGATGTCGGCGTTGCGCAGCACCTCCTCCGCCGGCGGCTGCGCCCGGCGGTCGACCAGCACCACGCCGATCGAGGCCGAGAGGGTCAGGCGCCGGCCGTCGAGCTCGAACGGCTCGGCCAGCGCGTCGAGCAGGTAGCGGGCCATCTGCCCCGCGGCGTCGGGCGACGTGCAGCCCTCCAGCAGCACGGCGAACTCGTCGCCGCCGAAGCGCGCGGCGGTGTCGCCGGCGGCCAGGCGCTCGGTCAGGCGCCGCGCGCAGACGCGCAGGACGTCGTCGCCGGCCGGATGGCCCAGGGAGTCGTTGATCTTCTTGAAGTCGTCGAGGTCGATGAAGAGCACGGCGAGGCGCTCGTCCTGGGGCAGCCCGGTGTAGAGGGCGTGCTCCAGTCGGTCCACGAACAGCGCGCGGTTGGCCAGGCCGGTGAGCGGGTCGTGGAACGCACGGTGGGTGAGCTGCTCCTCCAGCGCCACCCGGTCGGTGACGTCGCGCGTGTTGAGCACCAAGCCCTCCACCGCGGGGTCGTCGAGCAGGTTCGTGCGCTTGTTCTCCACCCAGCGGTAGGAGCCGTCGCGATGGCGCCAGCGGGTGAGCACGGCGTTGGCCGAGGGTCCAGGGACGCTCAAGCTGGAGTGGAACTGGGTTTGCACCCACTCGCGATCGTCGGGATGGACCAGCTCGATCAGCTTGGTGCCCACCAGCCACGTGGCCTTGTAGCCGGTGACGCCCTCGATCGCGTCCGATTGCCAGCGCACGGTGCCGTCGCGGTCGAGCACGGTGACCACGTCGGAGGCGTTCTCGATCAGCGAGCGATACCAGGCGTCGGCCTCCTGGCGCGCGAGCTGGGTGGCCAGGCCGCACGTGTCCAGCGCCATGGCCAGCTCGCCGGCCAGCGTCTCGAGCGCCATCAGGGTCTCGTCGTCGATCACGCGGCCGCTCTGGATGCCCACGCTGAGCACGCCCTGGGGCTCGCGGCCGTAGAGCGGCAGGCGCAGCGGGTCCGGGCCGGCGTCGCCGCGCACGACGACGCCCTCGGCGCCCGAGAGCGCGATCGCGGCCGTGGCGTCCGCGCCGGCCAGCTCGGGCACGGCGGCCAGCCCGGCCGCGAGGATCGCGTCCCGGTCGGGGGCGGCGACCAGCGCGGCGGCGGCGCGCCGCAGCGCCCGCTCGCGGACCAGCGCCCGCTTGAAGCCCTGCGAGGTGCGGTTGAGCGCGTGCAGCGCACCGCCCGCCAGCGCCACGAGCGGCAGGTGCACGAGGATCCGCTCGGGCGCCCCGACCAGCACGTCGACCGCCACGGCGAGCGCGAAGGTCAGCGCGGTCGCGCCCGCGTACCAGCGCCAGCGCGACCGCGTCGGCGGGTGTACGGGCGTGGGGGGAAGGATGTCGGCCATGGCAGGCGGAACCCGAACGAGGGTCCTCCTACGGGGAATCGACCCGCGCCCGGCACAGTTGAGCCGCCGCTAGAATTCGGCCGCCCGGTGGGATTCCCGAGCGGTCAAAGGGGACGGGCTGTAAACCCGTTGGCTCAGCCTTCGCAGGTTCGAATCCTGCTCCCACCATCAAGGATCCGGCGCGGTCAGCGCCGGACATTCCCGGACAGAGCAGGGATTTCCCTGCTCTGAGGCCGGAAATGCGGGGACACACCCGGACACCGTTTGCAGGGACTTTGCGGCGGTCTCCGAGGGTTTCGGGGGAAATTCGGGGGAAACGTTTCGCCCGATAGGGGGAAAAAGCCCCCTACTCGACCGGCCGGCGCCGGCCCTCTCGGGCCGGCCTGCGGGCTGTGCCACTGAGCCGTCAGCCGGGACCATGGCCGCGCGCCTGCGGTCCCGTGGAAATGAGCCTCTGTGGCCGTTGTGCAGCAGCGGTGTTCCTGGCACGAGGTGTCGCGGACCGCCCGTCGGCACACGGCCCCAGAACGAGAAAGACCGGGTAGCAGCCCGGTCTTTCGTTGGCGGCCTTCCGACCACCCCGCTCCGCGAGGAGCGACATAAATGCCTTTCCGAACTGTAGCCGCTCGGCGGACGGATCTTCAACCCGTGTCTCGGGGGTCAGGTCGTCGTGTGCCTGATCGCGCTCTTCTGGGTGCGCGGCGCGTTCGGCCAGCTGCGCCGCGAGCGTCTGCTCGCCGGCGTTGCCCGTTGCACGCGGCGCGTGCGCTCGGGCGCTGGCGGTGCCGCTGGAGCACTCCCCCTCTTCCCCTCGCCGCGCCGCGCCGCGTGGCCGCTGGTATCGCCCAGCTCACGCTCCGCTGCCCTCAGAGCCCGGTCGCCTCGTCGTATGCGCGTTGCTCGGGCGCGCGCGTCGCCTGCGCGACTGCGTCACGCCGGGTGACGATCGTCTGGAGACGCGCGCGTATGCGGTCAAGCGGTACCTGTTCCCGGCTCGGGCACGCTGCGCGCTCCGGGCGCTACGCGTGCTCGATCGAGCAGCTCGTCGTGGGGCTGGCGCCGGTGATGGGTTGGGGCATCGTCCCGCGCGGGGCCGCGGAGCGGGCGCGGTTTGTGCGCGCGCATCGCAAGAGTGTGCAGCGCTGGCTCGACGACCTGCAGGCGGCTGGCGTGGTCGCGCACGAGCCGGAGCGTGACGCGCGTGGTTGGTGGTGGCGCACGCAGATCGTGCTGCTCGCCGCGCCCGAGCCGAGCGCTGAGGAGTTGCGGGTCGCGCGGCGCCGCGCGCATGGCTGGCGCGCGCGGGAGCGCGCACGTCGGCGCCAGCGCCGGCGTGCGTGCGCGTTGGCGACGATCCGCTCGCGCGCGTCAGAGCCGCGGCGACGCACGCGCCGGCGGATCGCTCGCGCTCGCGCCGGCGCGGCGCATGAGGCGCGCCGCCGCGGCCGCGTCGAGGCGCAGATCCTCGCCGGCCGCGCGCTCGCGCAGGGTCGTGGACTTCTGACGCATCCCTTCGGGGCGCCTCCTGCGTCGGCGGACGTTCTGGTGGCTTCGAAGCGTCATGAGATGGCGCAGACGCCGCAGGGCTGGGCCCCGGCGGCCGTGAGTTCAACGCCAACGCTGAAGATGACGCCTTCGTTTGCTGCTGGGACGGGCGCGCCCGCGCGAGCGGCCAGCGGCGGGGCGCTGACGGCGACGCCGTCGGGATCGGAAGAGCGCAGCCAGGGGATGGGGAGCATGCCGCCGGGCGAGTTCGACGCGCTGGTGCTGCGCCGCGTCGGCGAGCGCGAACGCCAGCTCGCCGACCGGGCCGCGCTGCGGCGCGAGCACGTCGTGCGGCGCAGCCAGGAGGTGATCTGCTGGCCCGGGGGGCGAATCTGCCCCGTCGGTCGCCTAGCGGAGGCATGGGCGACCCATCGTCACGGCG
>Ga0136617_10005063_pt1 | contig 11780 bp, 13 predicted proteins | sample AntDrymUQ3222106_2_FD_129672 | JGI IMG/M metagenome (GOLD analysis project Ga0136617, IMG submission 129672) | Polar desert sand microbial communities from Dry Valleys, Antarctica - metaG UQ322 (21.06) | ecosystem: Environmental > Terrestrial > Soil > Desert | place: Antarctica: Dry Valley...
CGCGCTCGTCGACGCGGTCGACGTCGGCCGCGTGGTTGCCGGCCGAGGAGCGCTCCTCGGCCCGATCGCGGTACGCGTCGACCGTAATCCGGGGCTCGTCGTCGCGGTCGCCCGAAACGGGCCCGTCGCGCTCGGCGATGTCGATCGAGTGCTCCGCAGACTGCGCGCGGACGGGTCGCTGGCCGTGCTCGCACGTAGGTGGCTCGGGATCGACCCGGCACGGCTGCGCCCGCTCACCCGCTAGCACGGCGCCTGAAGCCTTTCACCCGATACCTCTAGGTGACGCGCGAAGCGCGGAACCTCGCCGACCGAGGCGCCAACTACGATCCCGCCGCGGTGCAGCGGCTTGCCGCACCGCTTTCACGGCCTACGCAAAGGAGAGCACCGTGCCCGCGAAGTTCGTCGTCAAGAAGGGTCCCACCGGCAAGTTCCGCTTCAGCCTGCTCGCGCCGAACGGTCAGGCGATCGCCTCCAGCGAGGCCTACGAGACCAAGCGGGCGTGCATGAGTGGTGTCGCCTCGGTGCAGAAGCACGCTTCAGCAGCTGCGATCGACGATCTGACGGCCGCTGCGAAGCCGGCGCCTGCCACTGCGAAGCAGTCGCCGGCGAGACGGGGCAGATAGGGGATGACGGGCGAGGGATGCCTCGCCCCTACAGGCGATCGGGTGGCAGGCCGTCGTCGGGCCGACGTCTCACCCAACCGAACCAGAGCAGGGTGAGCAACGTCGCGATCGGCAACACCGCTGCGGCCACGATCCAGCCGACCGGACCGAGCGCGGTCAAGCCGACGATCAGCATCGGCAACCCGACGAGGAGGAGCAGCAGGAGCGCCATCATCGCCGCGAAGCTCATCGCGACACGGTAGCCCCACCGCTCCCGCGTTTGGCACATGACCTCTTTCGGCGAGAATGGAGCTGTGGACGAGGTGCTCGTCAGGCGCCTGGTCGCGGGCGCGGCGCTCGCGCTCCTGCTGGGAGGCTTCGTGCTCGCCCTTCGGCTCGGGCGAGAGGAGAGCACGCCGGCAGCAGAGCCGACGCGCCCTGCTGCGTCCGGGGCGAAGCCGAAGCCCAAGCCGAAGGCGAAGCGAAAGACGCCGCTGCTGCGCGCTGTGCGACTGACCGCCGTCGGCGCGCTCGACCCCGAGGGCGACGGACAGGAGCGGGATGACCTTGCACCGCTCGCGGTCGACGGCAACCCTGCGACCGCCTGGCGAACCGAGCGCTATTCGAGCTTCTTCAAGGACGGCGTCGGGTTGGTGCTCGATGCGGGGCGGAGCGTCCGAATCGCTCGTGTGGTCGTCTCGACGCAGACGCCGGGTGTCACGGCCGAGCTGCGGCTGGGAGCTCGTGCTGAAGGCCCGTTCCGGCGAATCGCACCCGGCCGGAGCCTCGCGGGCGCGACGACATTCGCGGTGCCGCGCCGGACGGGCCGCTACCTGGTGATCTGGATCACGGAGCTCCCCGACGGCGCCGCGGCAGAGCTCGCCGAAGTGCGGCTACTCGTCCGGTAGCTCGAGCACCGTCCGCTCGTCCTCCTCGTGCGGCAGGATCGTCTCGACGTACGAGTCGACTGCCGCTTGCAGCCCGACGTCCCGTCCGAGCGCCTGTGAGAGGTACCACCGATGCTCGAGCAGCTCGTGGAAGAGCTCGGCTGCCTGGCGCTTGCCGTGGAGCGCGACCGGAACGGCGGCGATCGCGGGCTCGAACACCTCGAGCAGCCAGTGGGCGGCGGCCGCGCTCGTGGGCAGCGACCGACCGGTCTCGCGCTCGAGCTCGACGCGGTAGCGGGCGAGGTCGTTGAGTAGGCGGCGAGCCTGGTTCTCCTGCGCCCGCAGTCCCGTCAGCCCGAGCAGCCGGCGCCGATGATGACCGGGCTCGACGACCCGCGGCTCGAGTCGCAGGTTGAAGCCGTCGGCGTTCCCGACGAGCTCGATCTCCTCGACGTCGAAGCCGAGCTCGTTCAGCCTGCGCAGACGATCCTCGATGCGGTAGCGCTCGTCGCGTCCGAAGCTCTCCTCGTGCACGAGCTCCGCCCAGAGCGCCTCGTATCGCGCGACGAGCTCGTTTGCGGTCTGCTCCGGCTCGTTCTCGAGCTCGAGACCGAGCTCGCCTGCGACGTCGAGCAGCTCGCCCGTGACGTTCTCTCGCGCGATCTCGAGGTCGTGACTGCGCTGGCCATCGGTGAGCGTCGGATGCTGCTCGCCTGTCTCGGCATCGACGAGGTACGCGGTGAGGGCGCCCGCATCGCGGCGGAAGAGCGTGTTCGAGAGCGAGCAGTCACCCCAGAAGAAGCCCGCGAGGTGGAGCCGTACGAGCAGCTCGGCGCCCGCGTCGAGGAGCCGGTGCCTGAGCTCCTCGACACCGCCTCGGGAGAAGAGCGTGCGGTAGGGCAGCGAGAACTCGAGGTGGCGCGTGATCAGGACGGCGTCCAGCTCTCCTCGCATACCGACCACTCCGACCGCTTCGACGACGGGCAGCTCGTCCTCGGCGAGCGCGCGGAGGAGGCGGTACTCCCGCCAAGCGAGGCGCGCCGGGAGCTCCTTGAGCGCGTAGAGGGCGTCGTCGTAGGCGACGAAGCGCACGACGTGCCGGCTGATCCCGCGGACGACGTCGACGAGGCGGCCACCCTGCCATTGCTCGAGCGGCAGCTCCCACGGCAGATCGAGGAAGTCCGGATGACCCGTTCGGGTTCGAAGCTGGAACCGCTCCGGCCGCGCGTCGGTCACTCTCGCTCGATGGTGCCGCCGGTGAACGCGGCAATTCCTCCCGGACTGTCGGCGACCGTGTTGTCGCCCAGCTCGGCCGTCGCCCAGAAGTGGGACTGGATCGCGACGCCTTGGCGTGTCGCGTCGTCCGAGGTGCGATCCGGGCGAACGCCGGCAACGGAGTTATCGTCGATCTCGCAATGCGAGTAGTCGCCGCAGAAGATCCCTACGCCACGCGCCCCCGCGACGTCGTTCTCCTCGACCGACCCCATCGACATCTCTGTCATGGTGATCGCGCGGAGCTCCGTCTGGCTGACGCGATTCTCCCGCACCATCACGCGCGAGAAGTGGATCACGATCCCCTCGAGCCCGCCGTTGATCCTGCAGCCCTCGACCAGGCTCGGCGTGCGTTCGAAGCTGAACGAGATGTCGATCCCCTGCACGTAGGCGCCGGGGAGCGAGCGGATCTCGCAGTCGCGGATCGTGACGGCGCTGCGCCGGACGTGGATCCCGTCCAGCTCGGCGCCTTCCACGGTGATCCGGTCGAGCAGGACAGCCTCGACGTCGTCGACTGTGATCCCGTACTCGCCGCCGCGGACGAGCACATCGCGAACGACGACGTCGTCGGCCGCGATCACGATGCCGCCCTCGACGATCGCCCCGGGCTCGCCGACGAGCCGCTGCGCGCTCTCGATCACGAGCGGCCCCTGGTGCACGCCCGTCGCGAGCCGGTACGTGGGCGGTTGCATCGACCAGGCAACCCCAGCGACGGCGAGCAGCGCTGCGGGCGCGAGCGCCGTGACCACCGCGCCGCCCCACCCCAGCTCCCCGCCGTCGTCGACGTACGTGAGTCGCAGCAGCGGCAGCGCGGCGTGCACGAGCGCTTGGGCCACGATCCACGCCGCCACGAAGAACGCCAGCGCTGCAAGCGGCGGCGCGCCGACGGAGAGCGCTCGTGCGACGAGCATCGTCGCCGCGAGCTCGAGCAGGCCGAGCGGCAGCGCGGCCCAACCCGGCTGGTACGGAAGCACTCGGTCGTACAGCAGCACGTCGAGCACCAGCCCGACGCCGATCATGCAACCGGCAAGCTCGAGCGGCCACCATTCCCCGACCGCGGGCGCGAGGAGCGCAGCCACGACGAATGGCAGCACGGCAGCCGCGAGCCGCGTCTGGAGCCGGCCCGTCAGCGTGAACGACATCGACTCGTTCGACGGAGGAAGCGCCGTGCGAGGTACTTCATCCCGACCAGCGTGTCGGCTGCCGGGTACGCCCACTGCGCGGCGATACCCGTGAGCGCGAGCGTACGCGTGTCGTCCGAGAGCGCTGCGACCGAGCCGTCCCGGTCGAGGACGACCCATCGGAGCTCGGTCTCGAGGTCGTGGTCAGCGACGAGTCGGCGCAGCAGCGCGTCATGGGTGAACCCGCGCTGGAAACCGGTCGCGCAGATCACCTGAGGTGCACCGTCGAGCTGCGTCGTCACCCGGAAACGACCCTCGCTCATCGCCCGATCGATCGGATCGTCCCAGGCGCGGCCCGGTGGGTAGGACGGCATCCCGTACCCCAGGAGCAGCTCGCAGCGTCTCATTCGCGAGGCCGCGTGGAATGAGGCCAGACCACGCTTCGAGAACAGCGGGCGCGCGACGTTGAGCGGGCGCCGGGCGGGCTCGCGCCGGCGGACGGACGTCACGCTCGCTCCGGCCTCGAGCGCGTTCAGCCATTCGGTCGCGGCGGCCATCCCCGCTCCGACGATCTCGATGTCGTCCGCATAGTCGTGCGGCGCGTAGGCGTGGACGACACGTGGGTCCGCCGCAAGCTCCGCCGGAAGCTCGAGGCCCGGATGACCGAGTGCGAGCAGCACATGGCGAAACGGGCCGTGTCCGTCGAGCAGGAAGCCTCCTCGAGTCGCCGTGATCCGCCCGATTCGGACACCTCGAAAGCTCTCGTCCCAGCGACAGCTCGCGCGAAGCGCGTGGACGTGATCGAGGAACTCGTCGACCGTCGGTCGGTACCGATCCCATGCGGAGAGTGCCAGCGGAGTGAGACTGCGTCGCCGTACTGCCTCGCGGGGAGCAAGTCCGGGGAACGATCTCGGATAGCAGTGGCCGTCGCTCTCCGAGCGCATGCGCCGTTGTCTGATGGCCAGCGCGCGGGGGCGCCAGCTCGCTGCCGGATCTGGATCGTCACCGAAGACGGCGATCTCGGCGGCGGCGACTCCGGCGTGTCTGAGTGTCGCATAGCTCGTGAAGCCGGCCAGCCCCGCGCCGACGATCGCGTACTCGCGCTCCATGCGGAGCTACTTGACCGAGCCCGCGAGCAGCCCCTCCACGAAGTAGCGCTGGAAGGCGAAGAAGACCGCGAGAGGGATCACGAGCGAGACGAACGTCGCGGGCGCGATCAGCTCGATGTTCGCTCCGAACTGGCGGAGCTGCGAGAAGATCGCCACGGTGATCGGCTGCGTCTCGCGGCCGAAGGTCAGCGCCACGAGCAGGTCGTTCCACGTCCACAGGAACTGGAAGATCGCGAGCGACGCGATCGCGGGCAGCCCGAGCGGCAGGATCAGGCGGACGAAGATCCTGATCTCGGAGGCGCCGTCGATCCGCGCCGCCTCCATCAGGTCGCGCGGGATCCCGATGAAGAAGTTGCGCAGCAGGAAGATCGCGAAGGGCAGACCGAACGCGGTGTGGAACAGGATCAGGCTGAAGACCGTGTCGAAGATCCCGAGCGTGTTGTAGAGCGAGAAGATCGGGATCAGCGCCATCTGCAGCGGCACGACGAGCAGGGCGATCACGAGGATGAAGAGCCAGTCGCGACCCGGGAAGTCGAGCCATGCGAAGGCGTACCCTGCGAGCGCGGCGATCATGATCGGCAGCACCGTGCCGCCAACGGCGATGAGGATCGTCGTCACGAGCGCGGAGGTGATCGCGTCGTTCTCGAAGATCGCCCTGTAGTTCTCGAACGTCAGCGTGCTCGGCTCGGAGAAGACCTGCCACCAGCCGTTCGTCGCGAAGTCTCCCGGGAGCAGCAGCGAGGTGAGGAAGAGCCCGAGCGTCGGCACGAGCCACAGCAGCCCGACGAAGATCAGGACGACGTTCACGGGCGCCTTGCCGATCAGACGGAGGATCCGAGCCGAGGCGCGCTCATCGCCGGTGCGGGCCTCGCCACGCACACCCGGATCGAGCCGTGCGGCTTCCGACATCAGACCTCCCTCCTGAAGCGACGAATGTTGAGCGCGAGGATCGGGATCACGAGCAGGAAGATGAAGACGGCGATCGCCGAGCCGACGCCGAAGTCGTTCGAGCCGCCGAAGGCCGTCCGCCACATCTGGAGCGCGAGCACCGTGGCGTCGTCCTGCACCGATCCGGGCGCGATCGCGATCACGATGTCGAACACTTTCAAGACGTTGATCAGCATCGTGATGAAGACGACGGTGAGCACCGGCGCGAGCAGCGGCACCGTGACCCGGCGGAAGACCTGCCATTCGGTCGCGCCGTCCGTTCGCGCCGCCTCGAGCGTGTCACGAGGGATCGCAGCCAGCCCCGCCACGATCACGACCATCGCGAACCCTGCCCAGATCCAGAGGTACGAGATCAGGATCGCCGGCGTCACGAGCTTTTCGCCGAGCCAGGTGACTCCCCCGAAGGGCTGCGCGAACGTCTTCTCTCCGATCGCGACGCGATAGCTGCCCGGCTCGACGTCCTCGAAGGCGAACGACCCGTCCGAAGCCGATGTCGTCGTGTCGAGCGTGCGACGATCCGCGTCCCGCAGCTCGACGGTGACACCGGGTAGCCCGAACTCGTCCGACTCGACCTCGCCGGGGGTCCCGCCGCCCGGCTTGAAGTCTCTCCACACGACCCCGTTGATGCCGCCCTGGAGTGCCTCGGGGAGGACCGCCTGCACGGCGTCCTCGGGAACATCGGAGCTCCGGATCGCGGTCAGCCCGAGCGGGGCGACGCCACCTGGCTCGAGCGCCGTGTCGAGCGTGAGACCGCCGCCGGGCGTGCCCACCACCGCGTCGCTCGAGGGCCGTGCGCTGGAGAGGACGCCACCGGGGCTGAACGTGTCCTTGACCACGGCGATCCCCGCGTTGAGGGCACCTTGGTCGGGATCCTGGATGTAGACGAGCCGCCAGGTGATCCCGGCGGCGAACGCCGAGATCGCCATGGGCATGAAGACCGCCGTCTTGAACGCGACCGACCAGCGGATCCGCTCGGTCAGGACGGCGAAGACGAGCCCGACCGCGGTCACGAGCGCGGGAACGACGAGCACCCAGATCGCGTTGTTCTTGATCGCAGTGAGGATGACGTCGCTCGAGAAGAGCGTCTGGTAGTTGTCGAACCAGACGAACTTCTCGCCGTCCTGGTCGAAGAAGCTGCGGTAGAACGTCGAGATCGTCGGATAGACGATCCAGACGCCGAGCATGAGCGCGGCAGGCGCGAGGAACCCGGCCGCGAGCGCGTGCTTGCGCCAGCGGCCGGGTCCCCCGGCTTCCGGGGCCGGCGTGACCGGGGGGATGCCCGTAACGGTGCCGGACCCGCTCATGTTCTGGAAGCTCGTCTCATAACATCCCACCCGATACCTGTTGTGTAGGTAAGCCGGACATGTCCGGCACCTAGTGCCCCGGAATCGCAAGGTCGCACCGGGTGATACCGGTGCGACCTTGCGAGACGAGGCACTAGCCGAACGCCTTCGCGGCCGCGTCCTCCATCTGTTGCGTGATCCCGTCGACGTCGTCAGGACTCTTGAGGAAGTCCTGGAACAGCTTGAACAACCCTTGCCCGACCGTGCCGCCGAACTCCGCCGGTTGGAGATCGGAGAGATCGAAGCGGAACACTTCGGCCTCGCTGATCGCGCCCGCTGTGGTCTCGGTGATCGCGTCGGGATACGCCCCGCTGTCGAGACCCTTGTTGAGGGTTGCGTACCCGCCGCGCTCCGCCCAGATCTGGGCGGCCTCCGCGGTGGTGAGGTACGTGACGAGCGCCTGGGCTGCCGGGCTGTCCTTGAACATCACCAAGGTGTCGCCACCGCCGACGACCGACGGCGGTGAATCGCCGATCGGCGGGAACGGGAACACGTTGTAATCCGTTTCGGGCTCGAGCCCGGACTCGACAGCCCCGGGGACGAAGTCGCCCTCGATCACCTGCGCTGCCTTCGGGCTCTCCGAGAAGACGTTCGAGACAGACGTCGGGAAGTCCGTCTGCAGCGCCCCGGCCGTGCCGCCCGCGATGTTGTCGGTCGCACCAACGACCTTCGCCATCTCGGCGAGCGCGTCCTTGACCGACTGATCCGTCCACGGAATCTCGTGCGCGGCGAGCTGGTCGTACATCTCGGCCCCAGCCGTCCGCAGGTAGATGTTCTCGAACAGGTCGGTGAGCGTCCACCCGTCGGCGCCGCCGATCGAGTACGCCGGGAGGCCGGACGACTTCAGCGTGTCGGCGGCTGCGAGGAAGTCCTCCCACGTCTCGGGCGGCTCGACGCCGGCGTCCTCGAATGCGGCGACGTTGTACCAGACGGTCGACTTGTTGGCCGCCTTGAAGAGAAAGCCGTACAGCGTGCCGTCGACGGTGCCGAGGTCGACTGCGGACTGTCCGAGATTCTCCTCGATGTCGGCGCTCGCGAAGTCGAGCGGTTTGAGCGCGTCCTTCGCGGCGAAGTCGCGGACGAGGCCGGGCTGGCCGAGGAAGGCGAGGTCCGGTGGATTCCCGCCTTCTACCGCTGTCGCAAGCTGGGTCGGAAGCTGGTCGCCGCCGGAAGTGTACGTGACCTCGACATCGGGATTCTCTTCCGTGAACCCGGCGAGCACGGCCTCGATCGCCTCTTGCTCCGGCCCGGTCCAGATCGCCGTGACGGCGAGACTGCCCGAGACGTTGCCGTCCCCGCCTCCGCCGTCGTCGCCGCCGCAGCCCGCAGCGACAACGGCTAGTACGACGGTGAGTAGTAGCGCCGGCGCGAGCCAGCGGTGCCTTGTCATGAACTGTGCTCCTTTCGTTTGCTAGTCGTAGATGCCTTGACCCGTCTCCGGGTCGAAGAAATGGAGAGCCCGCGTGTCGACGGCGACCTCGACCGGGTCGCCCGCGACCGCGCGCGACCGCGCGCCGAAGCGTCCGACGAGCGTTGCCTCCGTCGCGTTCTCCGCCTCGGTCGTCGAGGCGCCCACGTCGTGAGCGAGCTCTCGTACCTCATCGGTCACAGCCGGTCGCGCGTCGACGGTGAAGTGCGCCATCACCTCCGCGCCGAGCGCTTCGCGGAGCGTCATCTGTCCGCGGAGGCGCGGCCCCTCGGACGCCTCTTCGAGCGAGGCGTCCTCGAGATCCTCCGGTCGGATCCCGAGCACGACATCGCGACCCTCGAAGTCGCGCAACGCAGGGCGCACCCCGAGCGTCTCGGCGCCGAGCTCGATCGTCTGCGAGCCGAGCCGGGCGACGAGCCCGCCGTTTCCGCTCTCGAGCGATGCCTCGACGAGGTTCATCGCCGGGCTGCCGATGAAGCCGCCCACGAACAGGTTGACCGGCCGGTCGTAGAGCTCCTGCGGCGTTGCGACCTGCTGGAGCTCGCCCTTGCGCATCACCGCCACGCGGTCACCCATCGTCATCGCCTCGACCTGGTCGTGGGTCACGTAGATCGTCGTCACGCCGAGGTCGTGCTGGAGCTTCGCGATCTCCGCTCGCGTCTGGACGCGCAGTTTCGCGTCGAGGTTCGACAACGGCTCGTCCATCAGGAAGGCCGCGGGCTCGCGCACGATCGCGCGCCCCATCGCCACACGCTGCCGCTGACCACCGGAGAGATTCCGGGGCTTCCGGTCGAGATGCTCTTCGAGCCCGAGGATCTGCGCGGCCTCCTTCACCTTGCGGTCGACCTCGGACTTCGCCACCTTGCGGAGCTTCAGCCCGAAGGCGATGTTGTCGAAGACCGTGAGGTGCGGGTAGAGCGCGTAGCTCTGGAACACCATTGCGATGTCGCGGTCACGTGACGGGACGTGATTGACCACCCGGTCGCCGATCCTGACGACGCCCTCGGAAATGTCCTCGAGACCGGCGACCATGCGCAGCGCGGTCGTCTTCCCGCAACCCGAGGGGCCGACGAGCACCATGAACTCGCCGTCGGCGATCTCCAGGTCGAGATCGTTGACCGCACGTGTCCCGTCGGGGTAGATCTTCGCGACATCGTCGAAGGTGACTTCGGCCACGACACGAGATTGTCACATCTGCGGGAGTCTTGCCAATCGGCTCGTGGGGGGTCTAGCTCTCGACCTCCCCACGCCATCCACCGCTCGCGGCGCGCTGGCCCTCGATCAGCTCCTTGAACGACTTCAGGTCGCCCTTCACGCTGCGAGAGTCGAAGCCGAGCGCGCTGCCGATCGACTCCTTCGCGCCCTCCGGCTCGTAGTCCATCTGCACCATCACCCGCGTCTCGTCGTCACTCAGCTTGTGGAACGTGACGACGCCGCTCGGACCGCCTTCGTCGAGCGTCTTCCAAGCGACACGATGATCGGGGTGCTGCTCGGTGATCTCGGTTCGCCACTCGCGGCGGTCACCGGCGACCGAGGCGACCCAGCGGAGATGGGTGTCGTCCTCCTGCTTGACCTCTTCGACGTTCTCCATGAAACTCGGAAAGGACTCGAATTGCGTCCACTGGTCGTATGCTGCCCGTACTGGAACCTGCACGTCGATCGACTCCTCGATCGTTGCCATCTGCTGCCACTCCTTGGTCGAAGGGGTTGTCAAGCTCTTCTCCCCGTTCGGGAGGCCGGGAAAACGTTAAGGCCCCAGCACGACCTTGATCGCTCCCTCTTGCTTGCGCTGGAAGATCTCGTAGCCTCTCGGCGCATCCTCGAGCGGGAGGAAGGTGCGCGCCCGTCGATCAGCTCACAGCTCGCCTATCCAGGCGAGCGGACGAGCTGCGGTGAGCCTTTGCTGTTGTTCGGCACCTGGAGCTCTCGACATTCGTGAAACATCGAGGCGAGCGCACTCGTCGCTCCCGGCGCTGAGGTGTCGAAGTCGCAAGCGTGGGGCATGATCAAGAGATGCCCGCTTTGTTGACGATCTATCTGCGAGACCACCACGCCGCGGCCTCCGCAGGTGTTGGCTTGGCACGGCGCATCGCCACGAATGTGGGGAGCAACGGAGTCGGCTCGCCGCTCGCCGAGATCGCGACGAAGGTCGAGGAAGACTTCCTCTCCCTCGAGCGGCTCATGCGCGAGCTCGAGATCGAGCCGAGCCGCACGAAGGACGTCCTCTCGCAGCTGGGCGAGCGGCTCAGCCGGTTGAAGCCGAATGGCCGAATCGGCGGTCGCTCGCGCCTGAGCGACGTCTTGGAGCTCGAAATGCTGGTCGTCGGGATCACCGGCAAGCAGGCGCTCTGGGAGTCTCTTCGCTTCGTCCCGTCCGTCTCCCACACGGAGCTCGATGAGCTGATCGAGCGTGCCGAGCAGCAGAAAGCAACCGTCGAGGAGTGTCGGCAGGAGGCTGCGGGACGCACCTTCGGCGGCAGCTCCGGCTCGCCGTCAGCCACCGCGCGCTCGTAGCCGGACCTGACCAACCACTCCTTGTCGGTTGGGCCGGCGGAACCGAGGTCCCGCCGCGGCGCATCGCGGGGCTTGCGATCGACCTCGAGCCGGTTGCGCTTTCGCGGCACGATGTCGACGACTACTACCACGGATTCGCGAACCGGACGCTCTGGCCCTACGGACTCGCCGACGTCTGTCTCGTCACGCCGCGTCAGGACGGGATGAACCTCGTCGCGAAGGAGTACGTCACCGTGCACGAGGCGATCCGAGGCACGGGCGTGCTCGTCTTGAGCGAGTTCGCCGGAGCCGGCGAAGAGCTGCGCGGCACACCCGGGCTCCTCGGCCCGGTCGCCAACCCCACCCGAGTCGCCGCGAGTGGCCGGAGACTCGATGCAGCTGCAAGCTGAACGGAGCTGCATGGAACCTGTTGCCTCGAAGCACGCGGAACTACAGCTCAGCCTCCACGGCGGGCAACGGGAGAGCCGCGAGCCGCTCACGCAAAAAGTGACCCATGCGATGCGACATCCGGCCGGCCGCTGTCTCAGCCATCCACCGGCAGGCTCATCCACCATC
>Ga0136617_10005064_pt1 | contig 11779 bp, 13 predicted proteins | sample AntDrymUQ3222106_2_FD_129672 | JGI IMG/M metagenome (GOLD analysis project Ga0136617, IMG submission 129672) | Polar desert sand microbial communities from Dry Valleys, Antarctica - metaG UQ322 (21.06) | ecosystem: Environmental > Terrestrial > Soil > Desert | place: Antarctica: Dry Valley...
ATGCTCGAAGCCGTCGGCGCCAGGGACATTGTCCGGCGCACCCGGCCGAGCGTGCCGGGAAACACCAATCACGAAATGGGCGGAGCGCGGATGGGGCGCGACAGGAAGAGCTCGGTTCTGAACGGCTGGAATCAGGCGCACGAGGTGCCGAACCTCTTCGTGACCGATGGCGCATGCATGACGTCGAGCGCCTGTCAGAATCCATCGCTTACCTACATGGCCCTGACAGCGCGTGCGGTGAGCCATGCCGTCGATTCCCTGCGGCGCCGCGAGTTGTGACGAATCGCGACGAACAGCCTGTCGATCGCAGGAGCGCGATCCGCACTCTGGCGGCTTTGGCGGCAACACCATTGCTGGGGCGGCGCGCAGGTGCCGACATCTCTCCCCCGCGCAGGCTCGATCGCATCGGTCTGGCGCTGTTCACGGTGGGCCGCCTCACCAGCCGCGACTACGAGGGCACGCTGCGACAGGTGGCTGATATCGGATATCGCGACGTCGACATGTACATCTACGACGCGAGACGCGAGCCCGCCGAGACCCGGGCGATGCTGGATCGCGCCGGACTCGCGTGTGCGTCGGCGCGCGTTGCGACCCCGGCGCTTTACCGCGGCTGGGATCGATTCCTCGACGCCGCGAATACTCTCGGCGCGCGCTGGATCACGCTTGCCAACGTCGCGTACGAGGAGCGTCTGCACCTGCGCGACTGGCGAGAGCTGGCCGAGGTACTGAACAATGCTGGCGCCGCGGCGCGCCGCCGCGGATTGTCATTGTGCTACCACAACCACTCGTTCGAGCTGGAGCCGCTGGAGGGCAAGGTTCCGCTGGATCTCCTCCTCGCATCCACCGACCCGGCGCTGGTCAGGCTTCAAATGGATGTCTATTGGATGACTCACGGTGGCCGCGATCCCGCCGCGGAGATCCGGCGCCTGGGATCGCGGGTTGCCACGCTGCACCTGAAGGACATGGACTCCACTCCGGCGCGAGGAATTACCAGTGTTGGGCGAGGAAGGATCGATTTCAGGTCCGTCCTGCGCGCCGCCGCGGACGCGAAGGTCTCACATTACTTCGTCGAGGAAGATGCCCCCGCGGATCCGTTGGGGGCGATCCGGTCGAGCTATGCGCATCTCGCGCGAATGGAATTTTAGGTGCCCAATTACTGGGCGACATCACTACTCATGGTCATCGCGGCGTGCGGGACGGTTTTCGACCGGGGCGTGACCCTTCATCTGGAGAACGGTGATTCGGTGTCGTTGGACTCCGTCGTAGTCTTCACATCCGGCCACCAGTACTTCCTGGGCTCACTGGCGCCGGGCGAGCGTCGCAGCATCGTCGTCAGGGCAACTGGTGAGTCCCGCTTCGAAATCGAACACGGGCGCGGGCAGCGAAAGCGGATCAACCTGGGCGGATACTTCGAGAGTGGCTACAGAGGGAGCTACTTCGCGCGTGTAAGGCGTGATTCGGTACTCGCGATAGCAGATAGCACGCGAATCTGAGCATCTGGAAATGCTTTTGGCATCCGCCGTCCGTACTCTTCCACCGATCGCGAGGCTTCTGGTGCAGTCTCTTCTCTGGCCGTGGCTGGCATCCCTTCTGGTTGTCTCAACGCTTCCAGCCCAAACCAGAACGATAGCCGAGCGACTCGGCTACCCCGCCAGCTCGAAGCTGCTGATCATTCACGCGGACGACCTCGGCGTCTCTCATTCCGTCAACGCGGCCAGCCTCGAGGCGCTCGACAGGGGCGCGATTTCGTCAGCGAGTGTCATGGTGCCGACTCCGTGGATAGCCGAGGTCGCCGCTTACGCGAGAGCCCATCCGAACGCAGACCTCGGACTGCACCTCACGATTACGAGCGAATGGGAAACGTACCGCTGGGGCAGCGTCGCGTCGGCGGACAAGGTGCCGAGCCTGCTCGACTCCGCCGGTACGTTCCCGAGCGAAGTGAGCACGGTTGCGGCGAACGCGAAGCCGCTGGAGGTCGAGCGTGAGCTCCGCGCCCAGGTCGAGCGCGCGCTGGCGCTCGGAATTCGTCCGACACATCTCGACAGCCACATGGGCGCGCTTTTCTCCACTCCCGACCTGATTGCTACATATGTCAAGGTCGCTCGCGCGTACCGTCTTCCATTTCTCGCACTGCGAGGGGACCCGCGCGCAAAACCGCAGCCGCCGCTCTCGGAGAACGATGTCCTGCTCGATGCGGTGATCATCGCCGGCCCGGAGGTCCCTCGCAATCAGTGGAAGGAGTTCTACCTGAGCTCGGTGGCCGGCCTCAAGCCTGGTCTTACGGAGATGATCGTTCATCTCGGGCGCGACGACAGCGAGCTGCAGGCTGTGACCGTCAACCATGAGCCGTACGGCTCGGCCTGGCGTCAACGCGACTACGACGTAGTGACGAGCGCCGAGTTCAGGAAGGCTCTGAAGGACAACCACGTCATCGTCGTCAGCTGGAAAGAGCTTCAGAAGCTCGTGCACTGGCAATGACGCACCGCCGCCGCGTCACGTCAAACGTTAACGGGAGCTTCGAGGATCGCAATGACTCTGGACGAAGATGCCGAGCAAATGTCGCCCGACCGGCTGCGTGCATTGCCGCCAGGCGAGTATTCGCGCGTCACCAACCCCGAGCGCTTCGCGCCTTTGCACCGCTTTGCCCTGGACCTGCTCGAGCGACTTCAGGCCGGGCTTGACGCCGAACGCGTGGAGGGGGAGGAACCCGATCCCGGTCAGGGGCTGGCCCAGCTCGCGCGTCCGAGTGTGAAGCTCACTCCGTCCGATTCGAAGGCGGCCCCGATCGTGGTCTCGTTCACGATTTTTCCGGGGGTCATTGTGCGTTGCGGTCGCTGGCTCGCGCTGACTTTCCCCGCGTGCGGGTGCGATGCCTGCGCTGAGACAGCCGACGGTGAGCAGCGGCGCCTGATGGACGTGATAGACGACGTCGTGGGAGGGCGGTTCCGCGAATCGATTCGCATTCCTTTGCTCGGCGCGGCGGAGCAGCGCTGGGAGCTGTGGTCATCGACGCATCGAATGGGAGGGAGAGCTCGAATTCCCCGGTCTCGCGCCCGGGCGCTCGTAAACGCTGACAGCAGAAAGCTCGACTGGTCCCCGTGGCCCCCCAGGTGAGGGAACTCGATCGGCAGATCCCATCTGGTTGGAAGCTCGATGTCGCTTTCACTGGCTTCTTTTTCAGATAGCTTGCAGCTTCACCAGGATGAGCAGGAGAACCGTGAGAGTTTTCGTTCTCAACGTGGCCGTACTGGCAAGCTGTGTCGCTGCTGAACCTCTTCGAGACAAGGAGCTGCAGGCTCAGGCGCGACCCCGCGCGCGCGATCTCGGTGTCGCTCCAGGCGTTTTTCCTCCGGGCCGGTGGAACGCAATCACCGATGTCGCCGGCGTGCTGGTTGGCCAGGTGACGGTAACGGAAGGCGACACCGTGCGCACCGGGATCACCGCGATCCGCCCGCATCCCGGCAATCTTTTCCTGCAGCGCGTTCCCGCCGCGATCGTCGTTGGCAACGGCTTCGGAAAGCTGCTCGGCTCGACGCAGGTGGACGAGCTGGGCGAGCTCGAGTCGCCGATCCTCCTCACCTGCACGCTCTGCGTGTGGAAAGCAGCGGACGCCGTCGTCGAATGGATGCTCGGACACGACGGAATGGAGAACGTTCGCTCGATCAATCCCGTCGTCGGCGAGACCAACGACGGGTACGAGCTCAACATCGCGATCCGCTCGCGACCCATAACCGCCGCCCAGGTCAGGCAGAGTCTGACCTCGGCGCGCAGCGGTGCCCTCGAGGAGGGCAGCGTCGGCGCCGGAACAGGAACACGGGCGTTCGAGTGGAAGGGTGGCATTGGAACAAGTTCGCGCCGTGTTCCCGCATCACTTGGCGGATGGACAGCAGGCGTGCTGGTCCAGAGTAATTTCGGCGGCGTGCTCCAGATCATGGGAGCCCCGGTCGGGCGCGAGCTGGGGAGGCACAAATTCTCGGGCGCGATGCGCGAGAAGACGGATGGCTCGATAATGATCGTCGTCGCCACCGATGCACCGCTCTCGGATCGCAATCTCAAACGACTCGCGTCGCGCGCGCTGATGGGGCTGGCGCGAACCGGCTCCGTCGCGGGCAACGGGTCCGGTGATTACGTGATCAGCTTTTCCACCGCGCCTGGCGTGCGGCGCCAGCGCGATGCGGCGCGACTGACGACGACGGAGATAGGGAACACGGAGGAGTTGTCAGCGCTTTACGAGGCCGTCATCGAAGCGACCGAAGAGGCTATATATAACTCCATGTTCCGGGCGACGACCGTTCGCGGGAGAGGCGGAACGATCGAGGCCATTCCTCTGGATCGCGTGAGCGATATCCTCAGGCGTTACGGAATCCGGCCGCGTTAGAATCGGTCATCAGAATGCAGCGGCGATCGAGCCTCCTGCTCTTCTTCACCGCCCTCATCCTCGGCGGACTGGGCGGATTGCTCGGCTCGATCGTCGGCAATGCATTCGGAAAAACCGGATTGTTCGCCGGCGGAATCGTGGGCGGATTGCTCGCCGCGATCGCGACGGGTCGGGTTGCCGCCGGCCGGCGATGGGTTCCGGCGACCGGGTGGGGGCGGGTGGCGATTGGAACGGCCTTCGGATTCCTCCTCGCCGCCGGGATCGCCGTCAATACGCTCTCCAGTCCGGTTGGGCCACTCCTCAGTACGATGTTGATCGGTATAGGAGCCCTTATCGGTGCCCGGTTCGCAGCAGCGGAACGTAGTTAGCCGCTGTGCGCTCGTCTGACAGCACCCTGAAGCTGACCGTCAAGTCCGCCCCTGTCGTTACGTACACTGCCCTGGCACTGCTCGCTTTCGCGGCGAATTCGATTCTCTGCCGGATCGCTCTACGCGACGCCGCCATAGACGCAGCAAGCTTTTCCACCATTCGCCTGACTGCTGGTGCGGTAACGCTGCTGGTCGTGAGCCTGGTATCGCGGAGAGGGCGCTCGCCCGTAACCGGCTCGTGGATTTCCGCCGGCATGCTTTTTCTTTACGCCGTTCCCTTTTCCTTCGCGTATACTCTACTGAGCGCCGGGACGGGAGCGCTCATCCTGTTCGGATGTGTCCAGATAACCATGATGGCCGCGGCGTTGAAGTGGGGTGAGAGACCGCATGCTCTACAGTGGCTCGGCCTGGCGTTGGCACTGGGTGGCCTGTTGTACCTTGTCCTTCCCGGGCTGGAAGCACCGTCATTCGAGGGTGCCGCACTGATGGCGCTGGCCGGGTTCGCCTGGGGAGTGTATTCGCTGCGCGGGCGAGGCGCGGCCGATCCGCTGGCGCAGACGACGAGCAACTTCGTGCGCTCCATCCCGTTCGCTCTCGCGGTCAGCCTGGTGTGGCTGCCGCGGATCTCAGCTCAGCGACAGGGAATCGTGCTCGCCATTGCATCGGGTGCGGTCGCGTCGGGCCTGGGATACGTCGTGTGGTACCGCGCGCTGCGCGGGCTGACCGCCGTGCGCGCGGCGGTGGTGCAGCTCTTCGTTCCCATTCTGGCCGCACTGGGCGGCGTAATCTTTCTCGCAGAGGCCATTTCGCTGCGCCTGGTGCTTTCCACGCTTTTGGTTCTCGGAGGAATCTGGCTGGCCCTGCACGCGGGGCAGGCAGACAGATCAAAACCATCGCTCACACGCTGCTGATTCAGTCGCGCGCGAGGTTACGCCTGGCGCCTGGCTGAGGCGGCGTCAGTGCAGCGCGCCAGCAGGCGTGGGTCCGCGATCCGCGCTGCCCACTCCGCGAAGGATGGCGTCGGTCCGGTCCACTCCAGCTCATCGACATCGGCAAAGAGCATCGCATCCGTCCGGAGCGTCGCGAGCTTCTTGAACAGAATCGCGTCTTCTCGCTGAGCTGCGAGAACGTCGGATGGAAACGACTCGATCGGACCATACCTGTTCAACAGCTGCGCGGCGGTGGTGCGGCCGATCCCGCGGATGCCCGGGTAGCCATCCTGTGCATCACCGACGAGAGCGAGGAAGTCGGGAATGAGCGAAGGCTCCACTCCGAACTTCTCACGCACTGCCTCGGCGTTCCGGATCTGCATTCCCCGCCGGACGATCTGCACCACCCGATCGCCGCGGACGCATTGCGCGAGATCCTTGTCATTCGCCCAGATGCAGACCTTCTCGACCCGCGGCTCCGCGGCGGCGAGTCGCGCGGCCGACGCGATGCCATCGTCAGCCTCGAGCTCGATCATCGGCCAGACCGCGACGCCCATCGCGGCGAGCGCGTCCTCGAGCGGTAGAAACTGCGCCTTTAGGGCCGGCTCGATCCCTTCGCCGGTCTTGTAGTCCCGCCACAGATCGTTGCGGAACGACTCGATGACGTGATCGGTGGCGACGCCGAGGTGGGTGGCGCCGGTCTCGAACATCTCGAGAATCGAGTGGAGGACTCCCGCAACGGCGCCAAAGGGCTTGTCATTGCCCTTGTTGAAGCTGCGCAGACCGTAGAAGTGGCGGAACAGCTCATACGTGCCATCGACGAGGTGAACGATCATGTGCGCCGTCGGAAGTCACACACGAGCTCCAGTGGGCCCTACTTACGCGGCCCGGGCCCCCGGATTCGACCAAGCGCATGCCGGCGATTCGGCTCCTTCTTCAGCGTCGCGCGATACTCCGCCTTCGCTTCGCCAGGTCGCCCGAGATCCATCAGCATGTCGCCGAGCAGCTCGCGCGCCGGCGCGAGCGGCCCGGGCGTCACGGCGCTCTTGTCCGTCGCATCCTCACGCGCGACGGCTTCCCGCATCCGCGCCAGCGCCTCTTTCTCCCGACCCTCGGCGATATCGAGCCACGCCTGCGCGGCGAGATTCTGGATGGCAACCTGCTCCGCCCAGTACGCTTCGCCCTTCGCGCTCAGACGCTGCTGAATTGCGGCGAGCGAATCCACTGACGCTTTTGCCTTCACGAAATCGCGCGTGCGTGACGCGCCGAGCGATCGCGCGAAGTGCGTCATGGCTTCGGTGTACGGGTAGTCGGTGGGCTGCGGCTCGAGCGCCGCGGCTTCCGCCCACGCCCTTCGCTCGAGCGTCCAGCGCGCCGGAATCGCGGCGAGCGCGAAGAATCCGGCCGATGCCGGCGCCGCGCCCGTGATCGCGGCGGGATCGAAGCGCGCGGCGAGTGCCGGCAACCCGTCCAGAATCGCCTTCGCCCCGGCTTCCTTTCCCAGCTGCAGGTAGGCGTACACGGCGTAGTCGGCTGCGTGCAGCGCCTCCGCGAGGGAGCCGGTGCTCAGGGCGACATCGCCCGACTTTTTATTGGTGCTTATCGACTCCTGCCACATGCCGACACGGGTAAAGGTGTGCGAGGGCATGTGCAGCGCGTGCGCGGCGGATGGAGCAATGGTCGCATACCGGCGCGCGGCCGCCCGCGCCCTGGCTGCGAGCGGGGGATGGTCGTAGCTGTGGATGATGTAGTGCGCGAGCCCGGGATGATCCGGCTGCTTCACCCAGAGCGTCTCGAGAATGCCGCCTGCTTTCAGCTGATTGGCGTAGGTCTTGTCGGTTGGCGGCGCCGTGGCGGCGAGAGCGATCGCGTGGAAGATGCGGGCTTCGGTATCCGCCGGCTCGCGGGTAGCCAGCTCGTTCATCGCGCGCTCGTAGGCGACGGTGCGGGTACGCTGATCCTTTCTCTCGAAGTCGTCGTACAGCTCGCTGACGGCGCGTATGTAGCCGCGCTCCCGTTCCGTCGCGCCGGTGCTGAGTCGCATCGCGGCGTCGGCGGATTGTTTACCCTGTCGCAGGATCGCGACCGGCCTGTTGCCCGGAGCCATGGGATTTGTCCACCGGCTGAGCGCGATTCCCCAGTGCGCCATCGCGCAGGTGGAGTCGGCGGCCAGCACTTCGTTGAACGCTCGTATCGACGCGCCGAACTCGAAGGAGTGGAGCAGCGCGACGGCGCGGTTGAATTGCGGGGTGACCCTGGGGGTGCAGGACGTCGGAAAGTGAACGGTGCCCAGCCGTTCCGCCGGCGGGGCCGGCGGGTGCCGGTGCTGCGAGGAGGCGGCGGGCGCGGACACAGTGAGCAGAACCGCGGCGGCCGCGAGAGATACGCGTGTCATTTGCGCTCATTTTGCAGCGCGGCGGCGCGGACGGCAAGACCTTTTTCGGATGTTCCACTGGAAGCCCCGGCTCCACCACTCCATTGTATGGCGTGAGCAGCGGCCTCTACGTCGTGATGGGCGTCTCGGGTTCCGGCAAGAGCCTCATCGGCGCGGCGCTCGCCGGTGCGCTTGGTCTCACTTTCGTCGAAGGAGACGAGTATCACCCTCCCGGGAACGTCGAGCGCATGTCGCGGGGAGTCCCACTTACTGACGGCGACCGCGCGGGGTGGCTTCGCGCTCTCGCCGCGCGAATCCGCGAGGCAGACGACAGCGGCGAGGGCCTGGTGCTCACCTGCTCCGCGCTGAAGAGAGCGTACCGGGACATCCTGCGCGCCGAATCCCGCTCACTGCGCTTCGTGTTTCTGGGAGGGCCGCGAGAGCTGATCGCCGAGCGCCTTGCCGGCCGGCGCGGGCACTTCATGCCGCCCTCTCTGCTGGAGAGCCAGCTCGCCATCCTCGAGGAGCCGTCGCCTGATGAGGATGCGTGGGTGTGTGACATCAGCCGGTCGCCGCAGGAGATCGTCGCCGCTCTCGCAGCGCGCGCATCAGCATGACCACCGACTCCCTGCTGCTGCTATACGCGCTCGCTGCGGTAACAGCGCTGATCGTGCTGATCGCGCGCTTCAAGCTGCACCCGTTCGTCGCGCTGGTTGCCGTCTCGCTTGGACTCGGGGTCGCTGCCGGCATGCCGCTCGCCGCCGCGGTGAAGGCGTTCCAGGACGGCGTCGGCGGCACACTTGGCTTCATCGCCATCGTGCTCGGACTCGGCACCATGCTCGGGAAAATGATGGCGGAATCGGGCGCAGCCACCCGCATCGCGACGACGCTCATCGCGCTGTTCGGGGTGCAGCGCGTGCACTGGGCGATCATGGTCGTCGCGTTCATCGTCGGCATCCCTGTTTTCTTCCAGGTGGGGTTCGTCCTCCTGATTCCGCTCGTGTTCACGATCGCGCGGCGCACCGGGATGTCGCTCATCAAGATCGGGATCCCGCTGGTCGCCGGACTGTCGGTGGTGCACGGGATGCTGCCCCCGCATCCCGCGGCGATGCTGGCCGTCGCCGCCTACGACGCGGACATCGGACTCACGATTCTGTACGGCGTGCTCGTCGGCCTGCCGACGGCGGCGCTGGCGGGGCCGATCTTCGCCGGGTGGATCGCGCCCCGCATTGTGCTTCCACCGGAGAATCCGCTCGCGAGCCAGCTCGAGGGTGAGTCGGGGCAGGAAATGCCGGGATTCGGAATCTCGCTCTTCACGGTGTTGATTCCCGTGATCCTGATGCTGCTCGCCAGCACCGCAGACGCGATGCTCGAGACGGCGAGCACGCTGCGCGCAGCGTTGCACTTCATCGGACACCCGATCGTCGCGCTGCTGCTGGCACTGCTGTTCTCGTTCTGGTCTCTGGGAAGAGCGCGGCGTTTCACCCGGGAGGAAGTGCTCAGGTTCTGCAACGACTGCCTCGCTCCAACCGCGACCATACTGCTCGTGATCGGCGCGGGCGGCGGCTTCAATCAGGTTCTGATCCAGAGTGGTGTCGGCCGCGCCATCGCTGACGTGGCGCTTGGATCGAACGCCTCGCCGCTCTTGCTCGCATGGATCGTCGCCGCGCTCATTCGAGTCGCCACCGGCTCGGCCACGGTAGCGATGACGACTTCCGCCGGAATCGTCGCGCCTATTGCGCTGGCGACGCCTGGCACGAACGCCGAGCTGCTGGTGCTGGCAACGGGGGCAGGCTCGCTCGTGCTCTCGCACGTCAACGACGCCGGCTTCTGGCTCATCAAGGAGTTTTTCAATATGACGGTACCACAGACGCTGAGGACGTGGACGGTGGCCGAGACGATCATCGGCGTCGCCGGGCTGGGGTTCACGATCCTTTTGAGCCTGGCTCTGTGAGCAATGAAGACGGCTAATCTATGCCTCTGGCCCCTCGCATCTGTGTCGTTCCAGGTTCTAACTCTCCCAATACGGGAATTCCGGAGATTGCGAATGAACATGGTTCCGAGAATCGCAGCCGGCGCGGTAGCGATCCTGACCGGCCTCGCGTGCACACCACACCAACCCCGCCCGGGCGACGCCGGCATGGCAGTCGCTGGCGGCTCGAGCGAGTGGATCGATGTGACCGCCACGCTCGATCCGGCAACGACTCCGGTGTACGAGGGCGATGCGCCGATGAAGTTCGAGTTCCTCAAGGACATGCGCAAAGGTGATGGATTTACACTGTCCGTCTACTCACTCGGCGCGCACAGCGGAACACACATCGATGCGCCGATGCACTTCATCCGCGATGGAATCTCCGTGGATCGAATAGCGGTCGATCGAATGATCGGCCCGGCGCGAGTGATCGACATCGCCGACGGCGTGCAAAAGATCGACGCCGCGGAGCTGAACCGGCACCAGTGGCGAGGGGCCGAACGCGTTTTCTTCCGAACACGGAGCTCGGTGCGAGGATGGATGACATCGGCAACGTTTCATCGTGACTTCGCGTACATCGCCCCCGATGCGGCGCAGCTGCTGGCCGATGCCGGCGTGCAGCTGGTTGGGATAGACTACATCTCCGCCGAACAATTCGGCGCACCCGCGCCAAGAACGCACCAGATTCTGCTTGGCAGGGGGATTCCGATCGTCGAGGGGCTCGCACTCCCGGAAGTGAGCGCCGGAGATTATGAAGTGATCGTACTGCCGATGAAGGTGGCGGGGCACGAAGGAGCGCCGGCGCGCGCGCTCATCCGGAGAAGGACGCCATGAAGCGGTTTTGCTTCGCGCTCGCCGCATTTACCGCGTGTTCGTCGATGGCGTCACCGGGCGTCGACCCCGGAGAGCCGGTCCCGCCAGCGGGAGTGCCGCCGGATCCCGTCCCTTTCTGGAGCGACGAATTCGAGGGGCCGGCTGGAACGTCCTTCGACCGCTCCAAGTGGACGGCCGACACCGGTGGAAATGGCTTCGGCAATCAGGAGCGGCAATTCTATACTACGCTCGCCGAAAACGTGGCGCTGGACGGCAACGGTAATCTGGTGATAACGGCGCGGGCCGAGCCGCAGCCGTCGGCGTACGCGTGCTGGTACGGGAGCTGTCGCTATACGTCGGCGCGGCTCAAGACCAAGGGGCTGTTCGCGCGGACTTACGGCCGCTTCGAGGCGCGTATCCGCGTTCCGCGCGGGCAGGGTATCTGGCCCGCGTTCTGGATGCTCGGCACCGACATCGACGCAGTTGGATGGCCGGCGTGCGGGGAGATAGACATCATGGAACACATCGGACGAGAGCCGGCCATCGCGTACGGAACGCTGCACGGGCCGGGCTATTCGGGAGCTCAGGGCATCAGCCGTGGAGAGAGGCTGGCAGGCGGAAACTACGCGGACGACTTTCACATTTTCGCGGTCTCCTGGCGGCCGAACGAGATTCGCTGGTTCATCGATGGGCGCCAGTATCATCGTCTGACTCCCGCGGACCTGCCCGCGGGGGGAAAATGGGTGTTCGACCATCCATTCTTTCTGCTGCTGAACCTGGCGGTCGGCGGCGCGTGGCCGGGCGACCCGGATGCGTCGACGACGTTCCCGCAGCAACTGGTAGTGGATTATGTGCGGGCGTATCCTGACCCATAGCGCCCTGCTCTTCCGCATCGCCGGACACACATCACATAATTCGTAATGCTCCGTCGCGCCTTTCTCGCCA
>Ga0136617_10005065_pt1 | contig 11777 bp, 10 predicted proteins | sample AntDrymUQ3222106_2_FD_129672 | JGI IMG/M metagenome (GOLD analysis project Ga0136617, IMG submission 129672) | Polar desert sand microbial communities from Dry Valleys, Antarctica - metaG UQ322 (21.06) | ecosystem: Environmental > Terrestrial > Soil > Desert | place: Antarctica: Dry Valley...
CGGGGCTCGAGCGCAGGGAGGCGAACGAGGATGAGAGACGCAGCTCGTCACCGACCTCCGCGTAGAAGAGCGGATGGATGCCGAGCGGATCGCGAGCGCACAGCACGAGGTCCCGCTCGGCGTCCCACAGCACCAGGGCGAACCGGCCGCCCAGGCGCGAGACCACGCCTTCGCCGTGCCGCCGGTAGGCGTCGAGCACCAGGCGCGGATCGCTTGGGCCTCCGTTGGGAGCCGCTAGAGGCCCGGCCATGAGCGTCGCGCGGTCGTGCAGATACCCGTCGAAGACCACCCCGGACGATCCGTCGCCGGCGTACAGCGCGTCGCCTTCCACAACCCGCGCCGCTTCGGCGCCTGCCGGGCGCCGCGGCACGGTGAGCACCCAGCCGTCGGAGCCGCTCGCGTCGATCCGGCCGGGCGAGAGCTCAGGCGCGTGCATCGGCGATCAACAGCCCTTGGTCGGTGAGCTCGGCGACCAGCCGCTCGACCTCGTGGTCGAGAGTGTCCCGATCCACCTCGAACTCGGACTCGAGGGAGCGCTTGACGTCATCGAGCTCGATCCCCTCGCCGAGCAGCTCCCAGAAGCGCGCCCCGGTGGGGTTGAGCCTGTAGATCTCGTTGGTGGTCAGGTGGACCAGCACCACTTCCTCCTCCAGGCGCCGGGCCACCACGTCAGGATTGATCTGCACGGGCCGAGCATAGGACGCGAACCGCCGACCCGCCAGCTCTGTTCAATACTGGACAAGGGTTCCGGATCGACGACCGTAACCGAGCGCCGCGCCAAAGAGCCACATCGCCACCGGAAGCGAGACCAGGGCTATGGCTGCCAGCGCCACCGCGTCGCCCTCCCAGCCCCCGCCTTGGTAGAGGGCAGCGCGTAGGCCGTCAAAGGCGAACTTGGTGGGCACCACCTCGCCAATCGCCTGCAACCAGCCGGGCAGCACCGAGACGGGGAAGAACGCGCCGCCCAGCAGGCTGAGCGCGAACGTGAACAGGCCGGCCAGCACCGCCCCTCGCTTGATCACGAGCACCAGGCCACCGAGCGCCACCCCGATGCCCGACAGCGCCGCGGCGCTTGTGGCGAGAACCACGGTGAAGCCGACCCAGTCGGCGCCGGCGAAGCTCACTCCGAGGAGCGTTCCCGCCACGATCAGGTAAACGGCCACCCGCACCATGGCGAAGAAGAACGGGAGGCCGGCCATGCCCAGGGACAGCTCCGTGGCGGTGAGGGGCTGAACCGTTAGCGCTTCCAACGTGCCCGTGAGCTGCTCCTCGCGCACGCGCTGGGCAAGCTGCGTGCTCGTTGCTCCGATGACGATGGTCACCGCCAGCCCGACGGCAACGAAGGCGAAATAGCTCGGTGCTCCGCCGAGGTCGGCGGTGGCCTGGGGGAACGTCTCCGAGATGAAGAAGTAGATGCAGAGATCGACCACGCCGAGCAGGATGTCCAGGTAAAAGGCCACCTTGTAGGACTGCGTGATGGCGAAGTCCCGGCGCACGAGCGCCCAGATCGCCTGGGGTCGAAGCCGGCTAGGAGCCAAGGTCTACACGTCGCCCGCAGTGCGCGAGGTCCTCCAGGCGATGAGTTGCCACGAGCGCGCCGACGTGATCGCGACGTTCGACCGCCGCCCACAGGCGGCCCACGGCGTCCACGTCGAGCGACCTCGTCGGCTCGTCGAGCAAGAGCAGGCGCGGCTCGCCCAGCAGCGCCCGTGCGAGCGCCACCTGCTGGAGCATTCCCGTCGAGCAGCCGTCGAGGCGCTGGCGAACGATGTCCCCGATTTCGAGTTCCTCGACGAGGGCTGCGACGTTGCGTGCGGCTGCCCGGTCGCCGCCGAGGCGCAAACGCGCGAAGAAGAGCAGGTTGGCCCACCCCGTCAGGCGGAGATAGAAGGATCTCTCGGTGGTCAGCGCGGCGCCCACTAGCCGTTGGGCCGCCTGGCTGCCGGCCGCGTGCGAACCGACCCAAGCGTGTCCCGCGGAGGGCGTCAACGTTCCCCCTACGCAGCGGAGGAGCGTCGTCTTGCCCGATCCATTCGGGCCGTGCAGAGCAACCCGCTCGCCCGGAGCCACTGTGAGATCGATCGCAGGGAGCGCAAGCTTGCCTTTGAAGCTGCGAGTCAGCCCGCGCAGGGTCAACGCCGCCGAAGGATCCGGGCCTGTGGCTGCTGGTGTCATGCGTCCTCTGCGCCCACGGCGGTCCTCGGGCCAGCTTGGCACAACCTCCGCCAGGGGGATGCGAGTCCGATCTATGCTCTCGCCGGATGACCGGCTCGGAGCCACCCGCATCCGAACTGATGCTCGCCGTCCAGGCGGCGATCGTGGACCGGACCACTGCACAGGTGATCACGGCCCTGCGCGGTGAGGGCATCCGCAGCATCCTGCTCAAGGGGCCGGTGCTCGAGCAGTGGCTCTACGACGATTCGCCGCGGGCCTACCTCGACGCGGACCTGCTGGTCTCACCCGCGGACCTCTCGCGCGCCGAGGGCGTGCTGGTGGGGCTCGGGTACGCCCGCGCGCTCGGCGACGGGGACATACCGCCGTTCGATCGACAGCTTCACGCCCACACCTGGTGTCCGCCACGCGGGACCTCGATCGACCTCCACCGCACGCTCGCCGGCGCTCTGAGGCCGCCGCCAACGGTGTGGGCGGAGCTGAGTGAGGGCACCACGACGGTGGAGGTGGACGGGGCTCGTGTCGAGGCCCTGGGAGTGGAGGCCCGCGCGGTGGTCGTGGCACTGCACGCCGCTCACCACGGGCCCGGCGAGCGCAAGCCGCTGGAAGATCTGTCTCGTGCCCTCGGAGCTCTGGACCGGGAAGGCTGGAGAGCCGCTGCCCGGCTCGCCGGGCGGCTTGGTGCGGACGAGGCGTTCGTCGCGGGCCTGAGGATGCTGCCCGCCGGCGCGGAGCTGGCCGAGGCCCTCGGCCTGCGCGCTCCTGTTTCGGTAGAGGTGGCCCTGCGGACAGGCGCTCCCGTACCGCTTGCCTTGCACCTCGAATGGCTGCACCAAGCACAAGGCGCCAGGGCCAAGGCGCGCCTGCTCTTGCGGTTGCTGTTCCCCCCGCGGGCCTTCATGGAGCCGGCTCCAGGAGTCCACCGTCCACGCGCCGCGTTGGCGCGGGCGTATGTGGTTCGCATCAGCAAGCTGCGCCACGGCCCGGCAGCGCTTCTTGCCTGGAAACGTGCGCGCCAAACCTGGGGACGGTAGTAGCTGGGAGTTCGGTCGCCTAGGCCCAAATTAGGGTCGCTGACTCCGAGTAAGCCTTGCTAGGTTCCCGCCGAATGACCCGTACAACTCGACTCACCCTCCTATTCGCCCTCACCGCCATGCTGGTCGCGGTCGCGGCCGTTCCGGCCCACGCGGCCAAGCGCAAAGTGCCCTTCGGATTCTTTGGCACGGTGCTCAACAACTCCCAGGCCGATCGCGTCCCGGATGCAGTCCTGGACCAACAGATGGCGAGCATGGCCAGGTCCGGCGTCGAGTCGGTGCGCACCGCGTTCACGTGGAGCAGCATGGAGCCGAGCCAGGGCGTCTATGACTTCTCCGGGACCGACAGGGTGGTGGCGGCGGCGGCGCGCCACGGGCTCGACGTGCTTCCGATCGTGCTGCATACGCCGGTATGGGCCTCGAGCGAGCCCAGTAGACCGAACTACCAGCTCTATGCCCCCACCAGCCCCGACCTGTACGCCAACTTCATGCGCGTGCTCGTCGAGCGCTACGGCCCGCGCGGCTCGTTCTGGGCGACCTCGGGCACCCCGAAGGTGGCGATCCGCTCCTGGCAGATCTGGAACGAGATGGCGGCCGACTTCTTTTGGGCCACCCGTCCCTGGCAGCCGTCTTACACCAGTCTGCTCAAAGCCGCCTACAAAGCGGTGCACGGGGCCGACCGGGGCGCCAACGTCGTGCTGGGCAGCCTTGCCGGTGTGACCAGCGGCTCCCCATGGGAGCAGTTGCGCCAGCTCTACCGAGCGGGCGCGAAGGGGTCTTTCGACGTGGTGTCGGTCAACTTCTTCTCGGCGGGGCCGTCGGTCCGGGGAGCCGCGGCGCAGACGCTCGAGATCGCCAGACGGGTGCGCAGCGAGATGCGCCGCGGCCGTGACCGGGGCAAGAAGATCTGGTTCACCGAGCTCACCTGGACGTCGGCGAAGGGCAAGATCCCCAAGCGGCGCCTGCTCGGCTTCGAGACCACGACCAAGGGCCAGCGGGCGCGGCTGAAGTCCGTCTACACGCGTCTCGCGCGTGACCGGCGCAAGTACGGGATCGGGCGCGTGTACTGGTACAACTGGGCCTCGGAGTACATACCCACCTTCGCGCTCGGCGGGCCTGGATCGCTCACCTTCCAGTACGTGGGGCTCAACAAGGTGGACGGGGTGAACTACAGGCCGCTACCGCTGCTTCGCGTCTATGCGAAGACCGTCGCTCGCTTCGAGGGCTGCAGAAAGAGCACCAACGCTCGTCGCTGTCGCTAGCTGAGATGGAGGCCCGCCCCCGTGCCTGATCGGTTGATCCGCCTGCCGCCGGTCGAGGACAAGGAGCGGCCGCTCGGGTTCGTCGAGGCGCCCGCACGGGTGCGTCACCGGGACATGGTCGGCCGGCTGGCCCTGCTGGCCGCCGACACCGTCGCGGTGGTGGCGGCCTACTGGGTGGTGACGGTTCTGCCCTTCTCCGAGCTCAGCTTCACCGCGTGGATACTCGCCTTTCCGCCGGCCTTCGCGCTGCTGGCGAAGATCGCCGGCCTCTATGACCGCGATCAGTTCGTCCTTCACAAGACGACCCTCGAAGAGACCCCCAAGCTCGTCGCGGTGGCCGCCATCTTCGCCCTCGCCGTGGAGGGTGCGCAGGCCGTCATCTACTCCGGCGGCTCGCACCCGCTTCCCCTCTGGTTCATCCTCGCTTGTGCTCTTATGAGCACTCGCGCAGTTGCCCGCTTTCTGGCCGTCAGGGTGAGCACCACCGAGCGCGTGCTGGTGGTGGGGAGTGCGGGCGCGGCCGCGGTGGTCAAGCGCAAGCTGACCGCCGACGCGAGCCTCAATGCCGCCGTGGTCGGCCGGGTCTCCCTCCACCACGGCTCGGCTTCCGAGCCGCCCGACAAGCTCCTCGGGACGGGGGACGAGCTGCCCGAGCTGCTCGAGCGTCATGGGGTGGAGCGGGTGATCGTGGCCCCGACTCACGAGGGTGGCGAGGACGTGGTCGACGTCGTTCGGCTGGCCACCGAGTGTGGAGCCCGAGTGGCGGTCCTACCCGGGTTGCTCGAGGTGATCGGTACTTCGGTCGAGTTCGACGATCTGGGCGGCCACGTACTGCTCGGGGTCCGCGGCTTTGGGCTCTCGCCCTCCTCGCGCCTGCTCAAGCGCGGCTTCGACCTGGTGGTGGCCGGTTGCCTGACCGTGCTGCTGGCGCCCCTGCTGGGCGCGATCGCGCTGGCCGTCAAGCTCGGCTCGCGCGGTCCCGTGCTCTTTCGCCAGACCCGCATCGGGCGTAACGGCAAGGAGTTCCAGGTTCTGAAGTTCCGCACGATGGTCGACGACGCCGATCAGCGCAAGCACGAGCTGCTCGAGCTCAACGAGGCCGCGGCCGGGCTGTTCAAGATCGCCGACGACCCGCGCACCACGCCGGTCGGCCGGCGTCTTCGGCGACGCTCCCTGGACGAGCTTCCGCAGCTGCTCAACGTGCTGAAGGGCGACATGAGCCTGGTAGGCCCGCGTCCGCTGATCCCCGAGGAGGTCCGCTTCTTCGCGGGTTGGCAGCGCCGCCGCTACCACGTGGCGCCGGGAATCACCGGCCCGTGGCAGATCCTCGGCTCCAGCCGGGTCCCGATCAGCGACATGGTCACCATCGACTACCTCTACTGTGCCAACTGGTCGCTCTGGCTCGACGCGAAGGTCCTGGCCCGCACGATCCCCTACGTGCTCAGCCGCAACAGTCCCGAGCACGCCGCGCGCAGCGAGCGCTGAAGCGCCCGAAGCCGGCGACGCTCAGCGGGTTCCCGGCGCCGAGGCGGGCGCGTAGGCGTAGCCCTTTGAGGTCGTGCCGCCGTTGGCAACCACGCCGAGGACGCGTGCGTCAAGCGACTGCAGCTGGTCACGCAGCCGGCCTGCCTCGGGGCCGCTGGTGGAGTTGACCGAGGCCACGACGAGCACGCCGTCCACGCGGCGAAGCAGGGAGATGGCGTCGGCCACATGAGGAATGGGCGGGGTGTCCAGAACCACAAGGTCGTGGCTGGCCTTGAGCACGTCGAGGACCCGGCCCATGACCCGGGACTGCATCAGCGCCCACGGGTCGTGGGGGCGCTCTCCGGCTGCTAGCACCTGAAGAAAGCGCATGTCGCCGTCACCCATTGCAAGTTCCGCGTTGACCCGCACCCGTTGGAGGGAGGGAATCACCGAGACCTCCTGGCGCAGGGCCTCGGACAGCCCGGGCTCGGGCTCGAGGCCATAACGACTCGACAATTCGGGCCGGCGCATGTCGGCCTCGACCAGCGCCACCGACAGCCCGCTGGCGGCGGCGGCGCAGGCGAGGTTCCAGGCCACCGTGGTCTTCCCCTCGCGGGGCGCCGTGGAGGTGACGAGCACACTGCGAACCGGCTCGTCCCAGCCGTAACGCAGGTTCATCTGAAGCATGCGAAAAGCCTCGGCCGCCTCATGGGGAAGCTGATCGAAGGACACGCAGCGCTTGAGCGCCCGACTTCGCGGGACCGTGGTGAGCACGGGGGCGTCGAAGGCGGTGGAAACGTCCTCCTCGCGGTGAAGGCGGCGGTCCGCCTGCTCGCGCACCAGCGCCAGGCCGACGCCCAGCAGCGAGCCGAAGACCAATCCGAGAAGGATCGTCTGAAGGGAGTTGCCGCTTGCCGAGGCCGGCTCGTAGCCGCGCTGGATGATCTGGGGCCTGCCGGGCCCGACGGCGGTGACTGCGCGCAGCTGCTGGATGTCATCGCGCAGGCGCGATGCCCGCTGGCGGCTGTCCGGCCCCGGAGTCAGCTCGCCAAGCTGCTGCCTTAGGGCGACAAGGGCGCGCTGGCTTCGCTCACGCTGGGCGCGGTCGGCCTGGTCGGTCGCCACTTGGGCGTACGTGGTGGCCAACAGGGCCGCTTGCTCGGCAGAGCTCGCCTCGGCGAGGATGTTCACGACGTCCGTGTCGTTTTCAGTTGACACCGTGACCTGCTCGGAGACGTCATCCGCGGACAGGTCGGACCCACCCTGCTGGAGCTCGCGGGCGGTCGCTTCGACGACTGTCCGGGAGGACACTATCTCCGCGTTGTCCCGGGCCAGGTTGTCGGCGTCGGGGGAGCCGGGAAGCAGGCCGAGGGCGTTGAGCTCAGCCCCGATCGTCTGTTGGAAGAGCAGTTTCGCCGTGGACTGGTAGGTGTCCCCTGCGGTGTACGCGAACGCCGCCGCGGCCCCGCCGGCAAGAAGGGTCACGGCCACTATTATCAGCGCGCGGCGCCGCAGCACCGACAGCAGCGAAGCATTGTCTCGACCAGGGGCTTCCAGGCCGGCCGGGCCATGAGTGTCTTGGGGCGGCAAGGTTTCCAGGCTACAAGACGTGTGGATATCCGGCCACCGCTAACCGGGCGCGGGTGTGCAGAATGGTCTGGCCCCGTGCCGCTCCGCCTCTTCGTCATCCCGCCGTCCGCGATGGTCACCGACCACCTGCCCCACGGCGACGGTCTCGTGGCCTGGGCCTTCATCCGTGAGCTCGCCCACCGAGGTCACGTTCTGCATGTGGCGGCCGGCAGCGTGGACGTTCGGCAGGAGCTGCCGGCCACCTTGGCCCTCCACCGGCTGGGGGACGGTGGCGCCGCTGGCGGTCTGGGGAGGCTGCGCTACATGCGCCGGGTGCGCCGCCTCTACTCAGAGCTCGCCCGCTCGCAAGCCTTCGATCTGGTTCACCAGCTCAACCCCGTCGACGTGGGGGTGAGCCTGGCCCTGGCGGACCAACCGGTGGGGCTGGTGCTAGGGCCCTACTGGCCGGACTGGGCACCCGCCGGCGTGGGGGCCGACCGGGAGACGAGCGCCGCGGCCCTGCGAGTTAAAGGGATTCTGCGGGCGGCGCAGCAGCGGCGGGCCACCAGCGTGCTGCTCTCGACGCCGGCCGCCGCTGCCAAGCTGGCCGCCCCCGGACGCAGGGCCCCGGCGGTTCGCGAGCTGTCCGCGGGAATCGACGATGACCTCTGGCGCCCGCCGCTACAGGAAAGCCCCGGACAAGACGTTCTGTTCTTGGCCAACCTCGAGGTGCGCAAGGGAATCCATGTGCTCCTCGACGCCTTCGGGCGCCTGTCGAGCGAGCTTCCCGGCGCCCGCCTGCTGGTGGGCGGCGCGGGTCCTGAAGAAGAGCCAGTGAGGCGCCGCCTGCGCGAGTCTTCCGCGCTCGCGAGGGTGGAGCTGCTCGGCCGCGTGCCGCACGATCGGGTGGCCGCGACGATGCAGGCCTGCGACGTCTACTGCCTGCCCTCGTACGGCGAGCCTTTCGGGATGACGGCGCTCGAGGCGATGGCCTGCGCCCGGCCCGTGGTAGCCACCAACGCCGGCGGTCTGGGCCACCTCGTTCCCGACGCCGGAGGCGTCAAGGTGGCGCCGGGGGACGCCGCCGCGCTCGCCGCCGCGTTGCGCGACCTGCTCGTCGATCAGGGGCTGAGGCGGGCGATGGGCGAGCACAACCGCCGGATCGTCGAGACGCGTTATGCCTGGGGAAGGGTCGGCGACCGGCTGGAGAGCGTGTACCGGGACGCGTTGACCTAGCCGGCGACCGGCCGGCGGGCGACCAGAGTGAGTTGTCCGGCGAAGGTAGGCAGCACGCGAGCCAGCAAGCGCGCGGCCACGCTGCGTCCCTCGCCCTGGCACCGCAGGACTTCACATCCGAGCCGCACAAGGTGGCGGCGCTCCTCGGCCGCGTTGGTCCAGTAGACGGCGTCGGCGTCGTACTCGACGATTCCCGTGGCGAGAGTTTGCGAACGGGGCGCGAAGACGTCTCGTCCGAGGGCACCCGACGTCGAGCGTCCGATGTTGCGGCCCAGCAGGCCGATCGCCGCCACCGGCCTCTGCACGCCGAGATAGGGCGTGGGTGGCCAGGTCGAGGAGTATCCGCAGGGCGACGAGCGGCGAGGTCAGGTTAGAGGACGACAGCACTACGCAGCCGCCGGGCTGAACGACTCTCACCAACTCGTCCAGAAAAGCCCGCGGCCGGGGGACGTGCTCGAGGACGTTTGAGCGCACCCGCGGCGGCGAATCCCCCGCGGGCAGGCTGGTCCGCTCGCTGAAGTCGGCGACGAAGAAGCCCTGCTCCTCAGGCAGGAACTGCTGCGAGGCGTCAACCCCGACAGCGGCGAAGCCGGCGGCGCGCACAGGCGCGTGCTCGTGCCAACCCCGCAGCCGACATCGAGAACTTGGCCGCCTCGTGGCGCCCAGCGCTCAAAGAACGAGACGTTAGCGAGAGAAGGTCGACGGTCTTGCTCGGCCAGCATCGTTCTGTATTCGTCCGATTGTGCGGTAGTACTCGGTCAGATCCGCGCCGCGGGCGCTCGTCGGCCGCACTATGGCCGGCAGCGGCGCGGCGAAACCTTTCGCCAGGTCGCACGCGAGCGTCGAAGGGCCTTCCGAGCGGAAGCGGTCCTCACCTTGGCGCCCCGGGTCCGGGCGCGACCGGTCCGGCAGCACCCTCGACGGCGCTTTGCCTTCGACGGCCGCCCGGGAGCCAGTGCGGCACAAGCACTCGGGGCGGGCAATGCAGCCGGCGCACCCGGGGGCGTCAGCTTCAAGACCACGGGTCCTCCGGCGAGGTCCACGGGAATGCGGGTGGGGTTGGCCCAGCGCTGAAGCTCCGCGTCCGAGACGACCGGCTCGAAGCGTCGTGCGAGCGACACTGGTTGGCCGAGCACGACTTCGAGCGGATCGGCCGCCGGATTGAGGTCGCGGCGCACGGCCGGATCCCACACCGCGGCGGTCCGCCAGAGCACAAGGGAGTACGAGCCGTTCGCGGAATGCAGCAGCAGCTGGCGGACGTCGGGCCCCGCGCCCTCCAGGGCGAAACGCAGTCCGCCCGGCGCGGCGACGGGTGGCGAATCGCCGTTCACGGCGCCCAGGAGGTTGCGCAGCGCGAGGAAGGAGGGCTTGGGCGTCAGGTTCGAGCGCAGCAGGCCGAAGCGGTTTTCCATCAGCTCGAGCCCCGCGGGCCGGGCTGCGTCCGGCCACGGGTCCGCGAGTTGGTAGATGTACGTGCGCTCCACACCGCCGATGTAGCCCTCGAGCGCGGCCCGCGGCATGTAGAAGGCGATGGCCCGCTCGGATGCGGGCAGGTGCCCGCTGGTCGTGGCGAGGTCGGAGTGGTAGCCCAGCTCAGTCGCCACCACCGGCTTGGTCCCAGAGACTGCGGCCGCGCGGAAACGCTCCGGGCCGAGGTTGTGGTAGGGCGGGTTGCCTCCCGGATAGGGATGGAAGTTCCCTCGGTCGAGAACCTGCGAGAGGTTCCCGAGGTCGCCTGGGGACGCCGGCCAGCCCACGGCCGGACCAAGGACGGGCAGAGCGGCCAGGGCAGGATCGGACTTGACACGGACGTAGAGCTCCTGTTGGTAGGCGCGCGCCTTGGCGACCCACTGAGGGTCGCCTGACAGGTTGGGCTCGTTGGGCGCCCCCACCGAGATGACCGCCGCGCGCAGCCGATTGCGGATCGCCCGAAGGTTCTCCTGCATCATGCTGGTGCCGCGGGCGAGGTCGCCGACGATGATGTGGGCCCTGATGCCGGCTGCGGCCAGACCCCTGAGGCGATCGATCTGGTACTCGCAGGTGGCGCAGAGACCGTCGCGCACGTAGCGGACACCGAGCTCACGGAGACGGGCCTGCAGGGTGTTGAAGTCGCCGTAGGATGTGTCGAGCCACGACAGGTGCACGTTGACGCCCACCGAGTCCCCGAAGGCTCGGGCCGAGTGCGCGCCAACGAGCGGCGTGTCAGGGTAAGGCTGAGTGGCTTGCGCGGCGGCTCCCGGAGAAGGCGTCGCCAGGCCCACGGCGAGCGCCAGGAGGCCGGCAAGCAAAATGGTGCGGAGGCTAGGCGCGATAAGGATCGAGACGGCAGGCCGGGTTTCGGGCATCGATGAACCGCAGCGCGCATGATGGTAGCGGTGCCCTTCCCGTGCACGAGCCCCCCGCACGCATGCTTGCGCCGGTGACGGGCCGGCTGGCGCTCGCCGCCGCGGCCGCGGTGGTCGCGATCGCGGCCGCCGTGGTATTGGCCGTCGCGCTCGATCGCGACCCTGATCCGCCTCCCGTGCGTTCGTACGGCCTTTCCGCCGAGCGCTTTGTCGACTCGATCGGTGTGAATGTGCACTTCAGCTATGGCGACACGGCCTACGCGCGCCAACAGGAGGTCCTCTCCCGGCTGCGCGAGCTCGGAGTTCGCCATGTCCGCGACGCGATGGCCAACCCCGCGGAGCTTCTACGGTCGGGATTACGAGCTTCGGCCGAGCAGGGCATTCGAGGCACCCTGCTCGCCGACCCGGCGCGCGACCCGGCGGCCGCGGTTGCCGACTCGGTTTCGGTGATGGGGGACGGCATCGCCGCGTTCGAGGGCCCCAACGAGTACGACAACAGCGGCGACCCGGCCTGGAGCACCACGCTTCGCGGCTATATGCCGGCGCTTGCCTCTGCCGTGGCCAAGCTGGCGCCCGGCGTGCCCGTGCTGGGCCCCACCGTGATCGACACCGCCAACCGGGCTGAGCTTCCGGCCGACCTCCCCGGCCTCTTCAACGCACACCCCTACGCGGGCGGCAGACCCCCCGAGCCGGCC
>Ga0136617_10005067_pt1 | contig 11774 bp, 8 predicted proteins | sample AntDrymUQ3222106_2_FD_129672 | JGI IMG/M metagenome (GOLD analysis project Ga0136617, IMG submission 129672) | Polar desert sand microbial communities from Dry Valleys, Antarctica - metaG UQ322 (21.06) | ecosystem: Environmental > Terrestrial > Soil > Desert | place: Antarctica: Dry Valley...
GACCATCGAACTAGAACTCATCTCAAAATCCAGCAACGGCGTTTCCCCCTCACCCTAACCCTCTCCCCGCTGGGGGAGAGGGAACGCAAGCTCTCCCAGCAGGGGGAGAGGGAACGCAAGCTCTCCCAGCAGGGGAGAGGGAACGCAAGCTCCCTCTCCCGCTTGCGGGAGAGGGTTGGGGTGAGGGGACCAAGCGATTTTGAGATAGGTCTAGCCATTCATTGGACCCGATGCTCGCTCGAGCGCGAGCGCCATCTTTTCGACACGCTCTCGCCACGTCTCCGACGATACCGCGTGTTGCGCGCGCTCCGCCCACAGCGGAAATGCGAGCGGGGTGAAACGCGGCGGCTCGATCATCACGATGGTTTGCGATTCGATTTCGCGCAGCGTTTCGCTTAAGCGGTGCATGTCCAACTGCCGTTCCAATACCTCCGTGTCGGCCTGGGCGAGCAAGCGGTTAGCGGGATCGTATTGGCGAAACACGTCGTAGATAAGGCCGCTCGACGCCTGTATTTGGCGGGCCGTTTTCGCCTGCCACGGCGTGCCCTGAAACACCAGTCCGGCCACTCGCGCAATCTCGCGAAATTGCCGGCGGGCCATTTCGGTTGCGTTCAAACATGCGCGAATGTCATCGAACAGATGCTCCGTCGAGAGAGCCGCGCGCAAATCAGCTTCGGTGACGTTAAGCGCAGCACGCGTCAAGAGCTCGAAGCCGTAGTCGGTGGCCGATAAAGTGAAAGTGGCGGGCTGGCGGAGGGATAACCGGTAGGACACGATGGCCGCCAGCCCTTCGTTCGCCGCGCGCCCCGCGAACGGATAAAAAAACAGATGCCGACCTTCGCGCGAGCGAACTCGCTCCACGACGAGCTCGTCTTCCCGCGGCACGCGCGACAACCGCGCCTGCAAATCGAGGATCGGCCTGAGCGCAGTCATCTCCGGCCCTTCGAAGCGAGCCTGGGAGGCGTCTGCGAGCAAGCGGCGAACGCCGCGCTGCAATTCGGTGGAAAAGGGAAGCCTGCCGCCCAACCAGCGGGGCACCGCCGCGCTTTGGCCGGTGGCCAGGCGCACTTGCGCGACCATATCGTGAACGCGCACCAATTGCAGCTTGCGTCCCGCGAACAAAAAGTGGTCGCCCTTGCGTAACTTAGCGATAAACGATTCCTCGACCGTTCCCAAGCGCCGGCCGCGCGTCAGCTTGACCTCGACCGCTGCATCGCTCGTGATCGTGCCCACCGACATGCGATGGCGGTACGCGATGCCTTTGTCTTCCACCGTGAAGCGGCCATCGCGCTGCACGACCCGCCGATAGTCAGGATAATGATGCAGAACGCCTCCAGTGGTGACAAACGCCAATGCCCATTGCCATTCCAAGTCCGGCAGATCGCGAAATGCGTGGGTCGCGAGCACCTCGGCTTTGAGCGTTGCCTCTTCAAAACCGCCGCCTAGGGCCACCGTCACCAAGTGCTGGACGAGCACGTCGAGCGGCCAGCGCAACGGCATCCGCGATTCCAGTTCGCCGCGCTGGATCGCGCGTGCAGCTGCGGCAAACTCGACGAGCTCGAACGCGTTGGTCGGCACGCATAGCACCGCGCTTGGCGCGCCTGGCTGGTGGCCGCTGCGTCCTGCGCGCTGCAGCAAGCGCGCGACACCTTTGGGGCTGCCCACTTGAATCACCTGGTCGACCGGCGAAAAATCGACACCCAGATCCAAGCTCGATGTCGCGACGACGGCTTTGAGCGAGCCGGCGCGCAGGCCCGCTTCCACCGCGTCGCGCTCCGCGGGGTCGAGCGACCCGTGATGCAGTCGAATGAGCGGCTCCCATTCCGGCCGCAGTGCTTGCAGCGCTTGAAACCATAGCTCGGCCTGGCTGCGCGTGTTGGTAAATAGCAGTGTCGAACGCGCATTCTCGATCGCTCGCAACACTGGATCGATGAGCGTCAACCCGAGGTGGCCCGCCCAAGGGAATCGTTGCACGCTCGCCGGAATGACGGTTTGCACAGCAGTCGCTTTGACACGCTCGCCTTCGATGAGCCGCCCGCGCTGTCCGGCGAGCAACACGTCCATTGCTTGGGTCGTGTTGCCGATCGTCGCGGACAATCCCCAAACCTTGATGTCCGGTTTCCACGTCCGCAACCGGGCCAGCGCAAGCTCCATCTGCACGCCGCGTTTCCCGCCGATGAGCTCGTGCCACTCGTCGACGACGACGGCGTTCAATGCCACGAACCGGTCGCGCGCGTCGGGTTGGGTGAGCAGAAGCGTCAAGCTTTCCGGTGTTGTCACGAGCGCCTCCGGCAGGCCTTTTTTCTGCCGCGCCCGCAAGCTCGCGCTGGTGTCCCCGGTCCGCGTTTCGACTGTCCAACCGATGTTCATGTCGTGCGCGGGCGCGCGGAGGGCGACAGCGATGTCCACGGCCAGCGCCCGCAGCGGAGTGATCCACAACGCGCGCAGCGTTCGCGCCGGCGCACGCGGACGAGTCATGGCCTCTTGCAACACCGCGAGCCACACGGCGAATGTCTTCCCGGTGCCGGTCGCGGCGTGCAAGAGCCCGCTGTCTCCAGCCGCGTAGGCGTCCCATACCGCGCGCTGATACGCAAAAGGTCGCCAGCCACGTGTCACAAACCAATCCTCCACGCGCGTCCCCGCTTGGGACACGCTGACCGGGAAGGATGCAAGGTCTAACGGCGGAAGTCGCCGGCTCACGAGCGATCGGCGGTCATGAGAATTCGCTCGGCCGAAGGTTCTTTCGGCAACAGCCGCCGCAGCGCGTCGAGCGTGTCGGCGTCGTCCGGTTTTTTGTCGCGCCGCCAACGCGCCATACGCGGAAACCGTACGGCCACGCCCGATTTGTGCCGCGTTGATTTCTGGATTCCCTCGAAGGCGAGTTGGAACACGAGCTCGGGTTTGACGACGCGCATGGGACCGTGGCGCTCGATGGTATGGCGGCGAATGAAATGGTCGACCTGGCGAATCTCTGCGTCGGTCAAGCCCGAATAAGCTTTCGCGACAGGCACCAACGCGCCGTTGTCCCACAGGCCGAATGTGTAATCGGTGTAGAGGCCGGCGCGGCGTCCGCTGCCGCCCTGCGCATAAATGAGGACCGCGTCCACCTCGAATGGCGCGGTCTTCCATTTCCACCAATGCCCGCGCTGGCGGCCCACGCCGTAGGGGCTGTCTTTTTTCTTGAGCATGAGCCCTTCGGTGTCTTGCCCGCGGGCCGATGTCCGGGCAGCCGCGACCTCCGCCCACGTTGCGACGTTGACCGTCGGCGATACACGAATCGCTTCGCCGGGAAAAGGTGCCAAGCGCTCGAAGAGCGCTGCCAATTTATGGCGGCGGTCTTGTAGGGGGAGTGCACGCAGATCCAGGCCCGCCTCTTCCAGATAATCGTAGGCAAGAAACACGACGGGAAACTCCATCCGCAATCGTTGCTCCACATTCTTGCGGCCCAAACGCCGCTGCAAGTGCGCGAAGGGCCGCACGCCGGTGTGATCCCAGGCGAGCAGCTCGCCGTCCAACACTGTCCCCTCCGGCACCACGCCGGCCGCTTCGACGACCTCGGGAAAGCGATGCGTGACTAAATCTTCGCCGCGTGACCACAGCACCACGGTGCCTTGACGGCGGATGAGCTGCGCCCGAATGCCGTCCCATTTCCATTCGATCTGCCAGTCGGCAATCGAGCCGAAACCATGGGCGGCGCCGGCGAGCATTGCGTCGACGACCTCCGGGTCCAGCGGATAGGCGAGATAAAACGGGTAGGGCTGCCCAGGGTCATCCGAGGAGCCACCGCTCATGAGCCGCGTAAACGATTCCTCGGTCGTCGTTTTCCATCCCATGACGCGATGCGCCATGACGGCTGGTGTCAACTGCGCGACCTCGGCAAGCGCTCGCACGACCAACGTGGTCGACACGCCGACGCGGAATTCGCCAGTGATGACTTTGTGCCAGACCAACCGCGCCCGGTAATCGAGCTCGCTCCAAGTTCGCTCAACAAGCGCCCGCCGCTCGCCTTCCGGCATCAGCCCGAGTGGCGCAATGCGTTCCTCGACCAAGTGATGCAATGGCCATGCGACCGGCTTGCCCGGTTCGGGCAGGAGAAGCGCGATCGCTTCCGCTAAATCGCCGACCGTGGAATACGACTCCTCGACCAGCCACAGCGGCAGCCCGGTGACCGCAGCCGTCCATTCGCGCAGCCGTGCCCCCGACACGGCTCGCCGCAAACGTTGCCCCGATAAAAAGAAGAGGGCCCAAGCGGCGTCGCGCGGCGGCGCTGCTCGAAAATAAGCTTCGAGCGCGCGCAGCTTGTCGGACGTGCGCGTGGTGCCGTCCAATTGAAAGTAGAGCTCGGTGAAAAGTCTCACGCGCCCGCCTCGTCGCTTGCAAGCGGCGCGGGTTCGGTTGCGGACGCCGACCGGTGCGGCGCATCGACGGCACTGAGACCTCTCTCGACGAGAAAGCGCGACAGGCTATTCGGAGCCCCGTGCATGACGGTGACTTCCGACGCACGGGTTTCGTCGATGGTGCGCAAGAGCCCGGTCCAATCGGCATGATCGGACAAGACGAACCCGCGGTCGACGTTGCGGCGGCGCTTGGCGCCGCGCACCTGCATCCAGCCGGAAGCAAACGCGGTGGCGAACGGCGCGAATTTGCGCATCCACGGCGTGTTCTGCGCGGAGGGCGGGGCGATCACCAAGGCATCGTGGCCGTATCGTTTCGCATTCTCCTCGGTCGCCGGATGCAGGAGCGGCAGGCGCACGCCGGCCGCCTCATAGATGGGCTGAAAGCGCATGACAGCGCCGTGGGCCAGAATCGGACCCTCGTCGAGACCGGCGAGCACGCGTTGCGCTTTGCCGAGCGCGTAGGCAAAGACAATCGACGTGCGCTTCGCCGCGCGGTTGGCGGCCCACCAGGCGTTCATCTCCATTGCCACGTCAACCGGATCAGGCCAACGATAGATCGGCAACGAGAAGGTCGCGTCCAGATAGAGAGCATCGCAGCGCATCGGCTCGAACGGCGCGCAGGTCGGGTCAGGTTGCCGCTTCATGTCACCGGTGACGACCGCTACCCCTCCGTTTTCCAAGCGCACCTGACACGAGCCCAAGATGTGACCTGCCGGATGCAGCGACACCGTCACCCCATTGACGTTCTTTTTCTCGCCATACCCCATCACTTCGATAGGCGCATCCTCGCCGAGACGCGCTCGCAAGACGCCGTGTCCCGGCTCGGCCGTGACATAGATACCGCAGCCGGGAAAGAGGTGATCGCCGTGCGCATGCGTGATGAGCGCGCGCGGGACCGACCGCCACGGGTCAATGTGAAAATCAGCGGTCGGACAATACAGACCTTGGGCAGTCCATTCGAGCAGGGCCATCGGGGTTGTCTTCGGTCAATCAGCAGTCCGTATTCGCAGGTTGCAATCGAAGTCTTGCTGTTATACCGTATAAATGTACGGTATTCTTTGCCTCCCACGACAAGGGAATGTTCGATGGATCGTTGTACCAAGCTCTCGATACTGGCGGATGCGGCGAAGTATGACGCGTCGTGCGCATCGAGCGGCGCTGCCGGTCGCCGGTCGACACCGGAAGCCGGCCTCGGCTCGACCACGGGGATGGGCATCTGCCACAGCTATGCTCCGGACGGTCGCTGCATCTCCCTGCTCAAGATATTGCTCACGAACTTTTGCGTGTACGACTGCCAGTATTGCGTCAATCGACGCTCGAGCGACATTCGCCGCGCGCGCTTCTCCGTCCAGGAAGTGGTCGACTTGACGCTCGAGTTTTACCGGCGCAACTACATCGAGGGCCTGTTCTTGAGCTCCGGCGTCATTCGCTCGCCCGACTACACGATGGAGCAGCTCGTCGAGGTCGGGCGCCTCTTGCGCATCGAGCACGATTATCGCGGCTATATCCATTTAAAGACGATCCCCGATGCCGATCCGTTGCTGATCGCGGCTGCGGGACGTTATGCGGATCGCCTATCGGTCAATGTCGAGCTGCCGAGCGAAGCAGCGCTTTCGCGTCTCGCGCCCGAGAAGCGTATCGGACCAATCAAAATCGCAATGGCGGATATCCGCCGCCACCGTGACGAGGCCGCGGAAGATCGCAAGGCGCCGCGCTTCGCGCCGGCTGGACAAAGTACGCAAATGATCGTGGGAGCCGATGATTCCAACGATCGCACGGTACTGCGGACGGCGGACACGCTCTATCGCTCGTACCGACTCCGGCGCGTCTACTATTCCGCGTACAGCCCGATCCAGGCAGCGTCGCCATCGTTGCCCGGCGCTGCGCCGCCGCTCTTGCGCGAGCATCGGCTCTACCAGGCAGACTGGCTTTTGCGGCATTACGGCTACAGTGTTGACGAGCTTTTTTCGACTGGCGCCTCGGGATCGCTGGATTTGCGCGTCGACCCCAAGCTCGCGTGGGCGCTCGCGCACCCGGAAACGTTTCCCGCCGACGTCAACGTCGCACCGTGCGAAGTGCTGCTGCGCATTCCTGGCATAGGCACGCGCAACGTCAGGCGCTTGCTGACGCTGCGCCGCCGGCAAAAGGTGCGCTACCTTGACCTGCGAACGCTCGGCTGCGACATGACCAAGACGGCTGCATTCGTGGTGACAGCTGATTACCGGCCGTCGGCGACTACGGGCGCCGCGCTGCGCGCGCGCGCGGTCAATGCACCGCGACAGGCTACACTTTGGTAAGCGGCGCAACGGTCGATCCCTTCGCTGCATTCCGCTACACGGCGCGGCGGCTGCTCGCAGCGAACATCGCTCCCGAAGACGCCTCCTTCGAGACCGCAACACAGCCGGCGTTATTCGGCGGCACGAATGCGTCGCCGCGATCGGCTTCCTCACCCGTATCGATGTCAACGCAATCCCCGCTGCCGAATGGTGCCGCGCTCACCTCGGATGTGGTGCGGAACGCCACTGCGGCAGACCCCGAATCGTGCGGAGGTCTTGAAACCCATTCGCAATCGATAGCGTCGCATTGCTCGCACGATACGGTTGAAGGCGGCATCGTCGGTCTGCCGCGCCCTATCCATGCACTGCTCGCGGCCGCCGCCTGCCACGCCGACCCAGCACGCCTCGGCGTCATGTATCGGGTGCTATGGCGTGTCGCGCACGGTGAGCGCGACGTCCTCGATGCCGTCACCGACGGTGACGTCGTGCGACTCCGGCACTACGCGAAAGAGGTCGACCGCGAATGTCACAAGATGCATGCGTTCGTCCGCTTTCGTGAGATCGCCGGCGAGCCCTGTCGCTATGTCGCGTATTTCGCGCCGGTCCACGATGTTTTGCGCCGGACAGCGCCATTCTTCGTCGACCGCTTCGCAACGCTCTCGTGGACGATCGCGACACCGTACGTCACTGCGCACTGGGATCGCAAGACGCTTCACTTTGCTCCGCCGCCAGCCTCGCCACCTCCGCCGCCGAACGACGACACCGAGGCGCTCTGGCTTGCATACTACGAGAGCATTTTCAACCCCTCGCGGCTAAACGAGCGATTGATGAAGCGCGAGATGCCGGTCCGCTACTGGCGTCATCTGCCCGAGGCACAGCGCATTCCGCACTTGGTGGCGCAGGCACGCGAGCGGACGGCAGCAATGATCGAGCATGTCGCGAATCCTGATCAAGGCCTGCGCGTTGTCGCACCGGTGCGCCCCGGAGGCGCGGGCACCGGCGATTTTGGCGCCGAGGATCTGCCGCTCAAGGCGAGGCTCGACGCCTGCCGCCGCTGCGAGCTATGGAAAAGCGCAACGCAGGGCGTCGCCGGCCGTGGCTCGCCGCGCGCGCGGATCATGTTAGTGGGCGAGCAGCCCGGCGACGAGGAAGATCTGGCCGGCGAGCCGTTCGTGGGCCCGGCAGGGCGCCTGCTTGCGAAAGCGCTTGCCGAGGCAGGCGTCGATCCCGCGACGGCCTACGTCACCAATGCCGTTAAGCATTTTAAATGGGAGCTCCGAGGGAAGCGGCGCATCCACAAAACGCCGGCGCAACGCGAGGTCGAAGCGTGCCGGGTGTGGCTCGATGGTGAAGTCGCGCACGTTGAACCCAAGGTCCTCGTCGCCCTCGGCGCAACGGCGCTTGTCGCGTTGCTGCAACGCAAGTTGTCGATCCGCGAGGCGCGTGGACAACGATTGCTGCACGCGAGCGGCGCTCGCCTGTTTGCCACGTATCATCCATCGGCGGCACTCCGAGCGCCAACCCCCGAATTGCGCGAAGATATCTATCGTGCGCTCGTCGAAGATTTGCGGGCGGCGCAGGCAGCCGTCGACTCAGGTCCTGCGCAACCAGGGGCTTAGAACCTCGGTCAGTTTCTTGCTTCGACTTCCTTCGACATGAAATTCGATAGCGGCCTGGTCTGGCTTCGTCGCGACCTACGCCTCTCCGACAACGCAGCGCTCGTCGCGGCACTCACGCAGTGCAAGCGCGTGTACTGCGCGTTCATTTTCGATCGCGCCATCCTCGATGAGCTTCAGACCGCGGGAATCACCGCCGATCGGCGCGTCGATTTTATCCATCGGTCGGTCGTCGCTCTCGATGCAACATTGCGTAAACACGGTGGTGCGGTGATTGTCCGGCATGCGCACGCAGCCGACTCGATCCCGCAGCTTGCGGGCGAGCTTAGGGTCGGCGCGGTCTTCGCCAACGCCGACTACGAGCCCTACGCCATAGAACGCGATCATCGCGTCAGCTCCGCTCTGCATAAGGAGCGCCGGGAAATGCTGCTGTTCAAGGACCACGTGATCTTCGAGCAGAACGAGCTTCTCACGACCAGCAATACCCCCTTCGGCGTTTTCACTCCGTACAAAAATTGCTGGCTTAAGCGGGTAAGCCCCGCTGACCTTGCCGAGCGCAGTGTCGATTCACATTTGCAACAACTGGCGGCGCCGCATGGCGCGAACCCGATCGTATCTTTGCGGCAGCTCGGGTTCGAGTCGACCAACCTCGACGCTTTGCCGCTGCCGGCCGGCGAATCCGGTGCAGACAAAATGTTCGAGGATTTCAAGCACCGCATCGACGACTACGCGGACGCACGCGACTATCCCGCGGTACGCGGCCCGTCGTATTTATCGGTGCACTTGCGCTTCGGCACGATCTCGACGCGCAAACTGGCGCGCTTTGCATTCCAACGCCGCAAGTCGAGCGGCGCTGAAGTCTGGCTATCGGAATTGATCTGGCGAGACTTCTATCAGATGATCTTGTGGCACCACCCGCATGTCGTCGATCACGCGTACCGGCCGGAATACGACAGGATCGAATGGGAACACGGGTCCAAGGTCGACAAGCTCTTCAGCGCGTGGTGCGAGGGCAGGACAGGCTATGCGCTGGTCGACGCCGCGATGGCGCAGATCAATCGAACCGGGTACATGCACAACCGGTTGCGCATGGTCACCGCGAGCTTTCTGACAAAGGATCTCGGCATCGACTGGCGGCGCGGCGAGCGTTATTTTGCGCGCCAGTTGAACGACTACGACCTGGCTGCCAACAACGGCGGCTGGCAGTGGGCGGCATCGACCGGCTGCGATGCACAGCCGTACTTTCGCATCTTCAACCCGCTAACCCAGTCGCAAAAGTTCGATCCGAACGGCGATTTCATTCGCCATTACCTGCCGCAGCTCGCGAACTTCACCGCCCCAGAAATTCACGCACCGTGGCTGGTTTCCAAAGCCCGCCAGGAAGAAGCGGGTTGCCTTATCGGCCGCGACTATCCGGAGCCGATCGTCGATCACGCCGAGGCCAGAACGAAAACGCTCAAGCGTTTCGGGATTTTGAGGCACTAACGACATGCGCCGACGTGTGCGACGCTGAACCGCGAAGGTCTGTTCGCCTTTGACGGCGCGCTCCAATGTTCCGCAGTCAACTTTGCGCGGCGGGGAGAGCATCGGTCGCTCGAAAGCGATCCGCGCGCTCACGAGTTTGATCGAGTCCTGCGCCGCCTTTTGGGCTCAGGTCATTTTTTCTTGCTCTTCGTTGCGGCACGCATGTTATCGATTAGGTTGGGATAGGGCCGCCCGGCCTTTTGCGCACTGCGCTTCGCCGACGCCTTTTCCGACGGTGTCAGCTGATGCGACCCTTCGCCTGTTTTCTTTGGATTAGTTCGCTTCCAGGGCGGCTTACCTTCCGTCGTCAAAGATCGACCTTCCCATGCTGTTTCTCGTCTGCCTTTGGCGTCTCGCCTGTCGCATAGGCCTTGACCGCTTCGAACGCATATTTCAGACCCTGGGCCCCGGCGTTATCCCAATATTCCCCATGTTGCGCATCGAATTTGAGGAGGGCAATCGTCGGATCGGTCTCGCCCTTGGGAAACCATACCTTCCACGCTTTCTTCCACAGTCGATCGATCAGCGCCTGATTGCGCACGATGCTCGCGCGACCGGAGAGCGATGCAAACTGATTGGAACTCTGAAAAGTGAGAGTGACGCCGGGGTTCGCGTTGATCTCGGCCATTTTCGGGGAGTCAATGCTGGTGACGAAGTAGGCGTCCGCATCGGCTCGCAACTCGGCAACTGCCATGGGTCGCCCGTGCATCTCTCCGTCACTCGAGCGGGTAATCAGCATTGCAGTATCGAAGTCTTTTAACAAATCGTACAAGTGCTCGCTGCGTTTTTCGGGCGTGCCCATGCTTGGTTCCTCGGGGAAAGTGCGCTGCGTTCGTCGCAAAAACAATCCATCGCCTTGAAGACCGAGAGACGGCGACGGATTGATGACCACGACATTATAGTCACCGTCGCATGTCCTCGACGTTCCTACGCCGACGATGTAGCGAATGGCGAATGGCAAATGGAGATGCGCCGCCGGGCTAGACTAAGTACGTTTGTTGCGGCGCGGCGGAACGAAGGCAGGATCGACTGTCCAGCGATCGTTCGACCTTACGAGTCCCGCGATCGCCAATGCAGGAGGCAAGACATCGGCTACGGTCGCGAGGAGACACGCTTCCTCGGTGCAGCCGGCGTCGAAGGTGTGCTCCTGCGCCGGCGACTGTGGGCAAGGATGTTCCCAATGGCGTAGCGATACGAACGCCGTCTCGCCATCGTGCGGCAGTGCGATCTGCACCCGGAAGGGTACGGCGATTTCCTCACCGCAACAGTCGATCGCGTAGCCCGGTTCTACGACGATGCGACCGCCGCTCGAATCGGCCGCCGCCTCGACGTGAACCTCGAGTCCGCACACGATTCCAAATCCATGCAGATTCCGGTTGTGGCGTCGCAGTTTTTCGCGGTGATAATCCTGCTCGGCCTGAAGCGTCGCCGCATCGAGGAGCCGTCCGGCGGAGTAGCGGGGCCGCTTCATGGTCTCGGACTCCATCGCGCAAGCGCCAGCCGCTGCCTTCACCTCGGACGTGGCGCGAAGCACAGCGTTGCGCCGGCGCTCGAAATCAGAACCCGAACGATAGAGCAAGCCTTCCGCGACCCACGCGAAGAGCTCGATGAGCGTAACGCCGGGGTCAGCGTCATTAAACCGCGACCATTCAGGGCCCGGTTCGATGACCGGCCTCATGGCGGCCACTAGGCGACGGGCTTTGTCGATATCGAGGGTTGACGTGGGAACCCCGGGAATGGGCTTTAGCTCCGCGTCGGATTCTTCGACGTAGACGCCCGGTGCAAGATATTCTGGCATCGCAGACTCCTTGACGGCATTGGCTGCGGTATGTGTCGTGCTGATGGTCCCGCGGTTGCTGCGGGGTGTCGTGCTGATGGTAGCGCGGTTGCCCGGGGAGGAGGCGCATGTTCACCTATGCTGCACGCCCCGGCAGAGCCTTGGGATCGTTGTAGCTTTTGAC
>Ga0136617_10005069_pt1 | contig 11773 bp, 7 predicted proteins | sample AntDrymUQ3222106_2_FD_129672 | JGI IMG/M metagenome (GOLD analysis project Ga0136617, IMG submission 129672) | Polar desert sand microbial communities from Dry Valleys, Antarctica - metaG UQ322 (21.06) | ecosystem: Environmental > Terrestrial > Soil > Desert | place: Antarctica: Dry Valley...
CCGCTCGCGCGGATCAGAAGCAGGTTCACGAGGTTGACCGCGCCGATGAGCAAGAGGAAAAACACGCCGCCCTGCATCAACCAGAGTGTCGGACGGATGGAGCGCACGTGATCGGCGTGGAGTGGAAGCACCGGTGAGCGGAAGCCGGCCTCGGCCATCATTTTCGCCTCGGGGTTATCTTTCTCGACGGCGGCATTGTGCGCGTCGATCTGCGCTTGCGCTTCGGTAATCGTTGCGCCGGATTTCAGCCGCGCGATCATGTGAGTGCCGCCGCCGCCGGAATGGCGCTGTTTCGGAGTGCGCTGCTCCAACCGGGACCTTATCGGCAGGAAAAGACGCGCTTCCGAGGAGAGGAGGCGAAAATCAGGAGACAACACGCCGACGATCTTTCTTGGGATGCCGTTCACGCGGATATCCCGGCCGAGGACATTTGGATCGGAATTAAGGCGCTGGCGCCAGTAGGCGTCGGTCAGGATGGCCACTCCGTTGTTTTCCGCCACCGCCGCTTCCGCCTCGCTGAACCCGCGACCCATCACCGGGCCGACGCCAAGCGTCGTGAAAAATTCCGGCGAGATGCGCATGACCTCTTCCTGTTGGGTCGAACCGGTGTCGCCGACGACTTCGCTGCCGTAGCTAAAGATGGAAAGGCTCGAGAAGGCCGGGATGTTGCCGCGCCGCTCGTAGTAATTGGTCAGCGAAGAGCCGTCGCGCTCGACCCCGGCTTTCGGGTAGGTGTTGAAGATCGTCACCAGCCGATCGGATTGCGGAAACGGAAGCGGACGGAGCAGGATGGAATCGATCACCGCGAAGATCGCGAGGTTCGCTCCGAGGCAGATCGCGATCGTGGCGAGCGCCGTGAGCGTGAAGGCCGGAGCCTTGCGGAGCTGGCGAAAAGCGAAGCGGAGGTTGTTCATACTATGAGGAAGGCGGGATCACTCGGCACGGAGCGTGACCATCGGATCAACCCGGGAAGCACGGCGCGCAGGAATCCAGCAGGCGAAGGCAGCGGCCAGAGCCAGGAGCAAACTGACTGCGATGTAGACCAGCGGATCGCTGGCGTTTACTCCGAAAAGAAGGCTGCGCATGAGTCGAGAGATCGCGAGCGCAGCGGCGAAGCCCGCGACGAGTCCGACCGCGAGCAAGCGCATCCCCTGCCCCAACATCATGGCGACGACCTGTGAGCGTTGCGCGCCCAAGGCGAGGCGAAGGCCGATTTCGCGGGTTCGACGCAAAGCGTTATTAGCCATAACGCCGTAGATTCCGACGACCGACAGGGTCAGCGCCAAACCGGCGAAGACGCTCAGGAGGAAACTCATCAGGCGAGGCGTCGCCCAGGTTTCTTCGACTCGTTCCTGCATCGAGCGGAATTCGAACGCAGGCTGCGCGGGATCGAGACCGGCGACAATCTGCCGGATTGGCTCCTCCAGCGCTCGCGGCGCCACGGCTGTGCGCAATAAAACGACCAACCTAGTCTGCGGCAGCTGCGCGATCGGCAGGTAGGCTTGCGGAAGTGTAGTGCTTTCGTCGAAGCCATAGACCTTCAGATGCGGCGCGACTCCGACCACGATGAAGTTTTCGCGGCCACGTTTTTCGCTCGCGTGCATTCGGATCCGTTTGCCGAGCGGGTCCTGCCCCGCGAAATAACGGTCGACCATCAATTGATCGATGATCACAACCTTGGGCGCATCTTCCTGGTCGCGGTCGTCAAACATTCGGCCGCGCAAAAGCGGCGTGCCCAGAGCCTGAAAATATTGATGGCTCACCACCGACATTTCGACCGAAGGCAATTGTCCCGGCGGCGGCTCCGGTGTGCCCTCGGGCAGGAAGCCAGTCTGCCAGCCAGTCATGAGCGGAGGGTTCGCGGCAATGGATGCGTGTTTCACTCCCGGCAGAACCGACATCTTTTCCAGGAGCGCATTCGCGAAGGCCGACATCTTTTTTTCATCGGAGTAACTCGGCTCCGGCAAATCGATCCGCGCGGTCAATAAATTCTGCGGCTCGTACCCGAGAGGAAGCGAGCGCGCGTTCGCAAAGCTCTTCAGAACGAGCGCGGCCGCGGCCAGCAACACCAGAGTGAGCGCGACTTCCGCAATTACGAGCACGTCACGCGATCGCCGCGCGCCCGGCGCGTCCGAGCTGCCGTGCCCGCCGGATTTTAATGCGAGTTGAATGTCGGCGCGCGAAGTGTGCCAGGCGGGCCAGAGTCCGAAGAGAACGCTGGTCGCGATTGAAACCACGATGCTGAAGGTGAGGACCCAGCCGTCGATGGTTACGTTTTGAAAACGAGGAACGCCGGGAGGAGAAAGCGCGACCAACAAATCGCGGCTCCAGATGGCAAAGAAAACACCGAGCGCGCCGCCGACTATTGCCAGCATCAGACTCTCTATCAAAAGCTGGCGAATGATTTGCCAGCGCGACGCTCCGACCGCGGCTCGGACGGCGAACTCGCGGGCGCGTGCTGCTCCCCGCGCGGCGAGCAGATTGGCGAGATTCACGCACGCGATCAATAAAACCAGACCGACCGCGCCGAGCAGGAGGGTAAGGCTGGGACGATATTCGCCGACCTGATTCTCGAGCAGCGGCTTAAGGTTGACCCCGATCTTCGCGTTCGACTCAGGATACTGCTGGGCGAGGCGCGCGGCGATGGCCGACATCTCGGCGCTCGCTTTTTCCAGCGTCACTCCTTGCTTTAATCGGCCCCAACCAGTCAAGCCGGGGTGATTGTCGCGCTGCTGCCAGTTGGTCGCATCGGAGCGGCGCATGAGCGGGAACCAAACATCGACCGTGCGAGGCGAGAACATCTGCGGCGGCATCACTCCGATGACGATGTAGGGCTGGTTGCCGAAATTCATCGCCTGGCCGAGCACGGCGGGATCGCGCTGGAAAAGGCGCTGCCAAAGTTTGTCGCTGATCACGGCCAGAAGCGGGCCGCCGACGCGATCCTCTTCTTCGCTAAAGGCGCGACCGAGTTGCGGCGTGAATCCGATGACTTTGAAGAAATTCGCGGTGACTAAAGCGCCCGAGATCTGCTCCGGCGCATGATTCCCCAAGCCGCTGAGGTTGTATGACTCGCGCCGGCTGATCGCAATCTCCTCGAAAACAGTGTTCTGCTGTTTCCAATCGACGTAGTCCGGAAAAGAGACCGAGATGTCAGACTGCGCGCCGTCCGATTCAGTAATGATGACGAGCTGGTCCGGGTTCGGATACGGAAGCGGACGCAGCAGCACCGCGTAGATGACACTGAAGATCGCAGTGTTCGCGCCGATGCCGAGCGCAAGGGTGAGGACGGCAATGAAAGTAAACCCCGGCGACTTGCGCAGCTGGCGTAGTGCGAAGCGGAGGTCTTTCATCGCAAATTCAAATCAATCGAGCGGCCTAAGAACGCTCGCGGGCATTCCTCATTGCATCGCGGTCTCCGGTGCAGTGGCGCGGATGGAAATGCTGCCCGCGCTCGAGCGTAGAATGACGGATTTCCCGCCGCCGTTAACCGCGCCCTTCAGCTCATCTCTTTCGCAACGTGAGGTGACGATCGGCAGATCATTCGAGACCGTGCCCACGCTGGTTTGCGCTTCGAGATTGAGCGCGGTGTCTGTCGGGACGCTCAGGACAATGCTGCCCGCAGAGCTCGCCAGATCGACCTCTCCCGGCAAAGGCGAGAGAAGCGCGGCCGAGATCGATCCGCCGGATGTCTTGCCGATCATCTTGCCGCGCACATTCGCGAAGGTGAGCTGGCCGCCGCTGGTTTTCACGACCGTGTCGCCGTTGAAATCCTGCACGGCGATCGAACCGCCGGAGGTGCGCGCATCGAGGCTCCCTCCCCCGGAATGCGCCTTGATCTCGCCACCGCTCGTCTTGACGTTCAAAACCCCATCGCATGCATCCAGCCTGATGCTCCCACCGCTGGTCTTCGCGTCCAGCGGTCCCTTCAATTGCGCGAGCTTCAGCTTTCCTCCGCCGGTCGCGACTTTGATTTCTCCCGTCACATCGTTGGCCGAGATCGTTCCGCCGCCGGTCTTAAGATCGAGATTAAAATTCTTGGGCACACGGATGGCGTAACGCGCATCCATGTTCGTGCTCCCGGTCCAGGACCACGACTTTTCTTCGGTCCGTCGCGCTCGAATCATGACTGTGTTGCCCTCTTTTGTGATCACGATCGGAACATCGGCGAGGTACTCTTTTTCTTTCGCCGCATCGGTGGTCTCGATTTTTCGGTGCGCTTCGATCGAAACGGAGTTGTTCGCGCCCGACGCGACCTCGATCGTTCCGAAGGCCACATCGACAACGAGGTTTCCACCGGAAGAGACGTCAAGTTGTTGATTGATGTTCTCCTCAGAGGAAGCGAGGGCCACAGACGTGGTGAAGGCGAGAAAAAGAGCGAAGCGCAGGAGCATGACGGAGTTCATTTGCAAAGGCCGTGCCACTCCCTCGACAGAAGTGTTATCGACTGACAGGCAACGGTTTACACCATCGGCGGAGACTCAGCTCCAAGACTGTTGTCCCAGCGTCGGGATTTCGTTGTCCCGCTTTCGACACGAGTAGGGACGTGCCCAAGCGTCCTGACGGCCACTTCTCTGGCGTCATTGTCTCGCTCAGCGCCTTGAGTTTCTGCGCGAACGACGTTTCGTGGTTCGATGTTGCCTTCAGACTCGCCGGCGCTCTCCCGATGATGCTGATGCCTTTCTCCCAAGCGTCGAAGTGCAACGATCTCCTTCGCATTCTTCCCGCAGTCGCATGCAGCTAACAGAGAGCTTCCGGTCACCGGCAATCCGTCATGCCGCTCTCCTATTCCTGGCGTGTCTGCTCTTGCATGCCGTTGGAACCTGGAGTGTGCCGCTGATTGACCGAGACGAACCTCGGTACGCGGAGGCCGCGCGCGAGATGCGAGAACGGGGCGACTATATTGTCCCCTACTTCAACAACCAATATCGGTTCGATAAGCCGCCGCTGATTTATTGGCTTCAGGTTGGGAGTTTTCATTTCTTCGGCGAAAACGATTTCGCGGCGCGGCTCCCATCGATGATCGCGGCCGCGTTGACGGCGGTTTTGCTGTTGGCCTGGGGCAGGCGGCTCGGCCACGAACGCATCGGGTGGTGGGCCGCGATCATTTTCAGCCTTTGTTTGCAGATATTCTTCCACGGAAGGGCCGCGCTTCCCGATATGTGGCTGGTTTTTCTCGTCACCGCAGCGCATTGGGCTGCTTTTGAAGTAATTTCAGACTCGTTAGGCGCGACCTCTTCCACCGCCGCTGCAGGATACCGGAAGTACTGGCGGCTGGCTTTCTATCTAGCGCTCGGTCTTGCCTTCCTCGCCAAAGGTCCAATCGGATGGATTCCCCTGCTCACGGTCGCGAGCACCAAACTATTTCTGCGCGATCAACCGCTTAATCCGCGGTTTCGATTTGCCCTCGGCATCTTGGCAGCGGTCGCGATCGTCCTGGCCTGGGCGATACCGGCACTGCTTCGAAGCAATGGCGAGTTTTTTCGGATCGGGATTGGACAGCATGTCTTCGAGCGTGCGGTCGGTTCCACGATGGAGCGTGAGGAAGCCAACTCACTCAGCCTCTATTTCCTAACTCTTCCGTTCTACTTTCTGTCGGTCTTCGTCAGCTTTTTCCCGTGGTCGATCAAACTTCCCGCGCTCATCAGGCGGCTGTGGCGAAGCCGCGATGGCATCGATCATTTCCTCATTGGAGGAATACTCCCAATTTTTCTCATCCTCACCTTCGTCAATACGAAGTATTTTCATTACACCCTGCCGGCTTTTCCATTGCTCTCCCTTCTCCTTGCCCGTCACCTGTTCGAATTGCCCGGTGCGGATCGCTTTGCTCGGCGCGCTGCGATAACCGCGTTTGCAGTCGTCATCTTTACTGCCCTTTTCTTGTTTCCGTTCCTTTCGCGCGCGGTCGCGACCGTCCAACTTTTCGAGAAGGCGCGGGCTGATCTGCGGCCGGAAATGGAGTTCGCCAACTTCGGCTACCGGCAGCCGAGTATGGTCTGGTATTTTCGCAGCCACGTTCAGGGCTGGTTTCAAACACTCGGTGCAAAAAATGTCTACAAATTCATGGAGAAGCCGGGCGCGCGCTTTGTCGTTCTGCCTACGGAGACTTCGCAGCTGCTTTACCCGACAATTCCGCCAGACTGGAAATCATATACCGCGCACGGCCTTATTCTTCCGCGACGAAAGCGCATCGATCTCACACTCCTTCTCAAACCGTAAGGATCGCGCCGGTTGTTCCGATCACCGCCGGCGCAAGCGCTGAAACAGCCACGCCCCGAGCATGAGGAAGAGCACGTTTGGAAACCAAACCAGCAATTCTGGGTGGAGTTTCGGATTTGTGCTCAAGGTGTCGGCCAAAATCACAAAAAGGAAATAGGAGAACGCCACCACCAGGCTGATCAAAAACCCCATCGAAGTCTCGCGCCGGTGCGCTGTGATTCCGAGCGGCACCCCCATCAGGGCAAAGGCCAGGCAGGAAAATGGAAATGAAAAACGCTTGCTGATTTCGGTCCGCGTCTCGCTTTGCGAGCTGGTGTCACCGGTCTTCAACTGTTCGAGCAACTGCTCGATCGAAAGCGCGGAGCGGCCCGTGCGCCGTTTTTCTTTTTGGTAGAGGTCCTGGAGACTGATCGGTAGCGTACCTTCCAGCATGTTAATCCCGTCCCGCACTCGTGCGAGATCCTGCGGGTCGGTTTCATCGCGCTGCTGGTAGCGCGCGTTAAAGAGGCGCATCAAGATACGCTGGTTAGGCAAATCGGCCTCCACCGTCCCGCTCCGGGCGTGGGTTACGCGCATCGGCATCGATTCCTGGTTCGTCTCAAAAACGATGATGTTCTCCAGTTTGTTTCCGTCTTTCCTGCCGACGTAAATCTTTCGGCCAGGAAATTGATCGATCACCTGATCGCCCCCGAAAAGGGCCAGTGGATTCCGGGTCGCGAGATCGAGGATGGTGTTACGCAATTTCAGCTGCGCAGCAGGCGCGACCTGCACATTGATCCAGATGGAAATCCCCGTGCAAAGAAGCGCGATCACGGCGAGCGGAACGCAAATCCGCGAAATGCTGACCCCGTTCGAATGTAGCGCGACCAGTTCGTTGTCCGCAGACAGTCGCCCGAAGACGAGGAGAATGGCGGTGAGCAATCCCCATGGGATGGTGAAAATGAGCGAGAATGGCAGGACGTAAGCGATGAAGGTCACGATGTATTCCACCGGCACATCGCGATTGACCAGGAGGGGCAAGAGCTTGCGGAAGATGTTGCCTACAACCAGCACCAGACTCAGGACCGCGACGGCAAACAGGAAGTTCACGATCAGCTCGCGGCTGATGAATCGATCGAATAACTTCACGGCGTCTCACTTGTTCATCTGTTCCGCTCGACGAACAAGTGAGCCTAACCATTATTTGCGCCGCGGCGGCGACGGAGATGGCGTGGGCGAAGGAGTGGGAGTTGGCGTGGACGGCGGCGGCGGCGGTGGTGGTGGCGGCGGTTGCCACGTCCAATTGAGAGCATCGATCTGCCAGAATGCCTGCGGATGCGAGATCTTCATCTCGAGAAAGCCCGGGCCGGTTGGGAAATCCCACTCGGCGATGAATGTGCCTATCGGCTCAAAGAATTGGGAGGTAAACAGGACATTCCCTCTCATGCGAAGCTCGGATTTTGCCGCGCCCGGCTCGCGAATCCTGTCCATCAGCCGCTCCCGCCACGACGGCGGATAGAGCAACTGCGCTTTTTGCGAAAGCACGCGATCCAGAAAGCGCATGTCGTGCTGAATTACGATGCGCGTTGCGGCTTCCTTCGCGAAGACCCACGCTTCCTTCTCGCGTTTGTCGCGCGAGGACTTCAGCACCCACCAGCCTCCGCCCAAAATCGCCAGCAGGATCAGGATCAGAACAATCACCTGCCCGCTTTCGCTGCGACGGTTGCGGGCCGTGAAGCAAAGCGGGCGAGTGATTGCGCGACCGTTCACGCTGTAAGGGAAACAGGATAGGCCACGGGTCGCCAAGCCCATTTTGTTTCCTCGACTTATTTGCTACCTTGCTCGGCGAATGAAAAAGCAGCTCTACGATGCCGCGATAATCGGAGGTGGTCCCGCCGGGAGCACGGCCGCGGCATTGTTAGCGCAGGCGGGCCGGAGCGTGGTCGTTCTGGAGCGGGACAAGTTTCCGCGATTCCACATCGGCGAATCTCTCCTGCCCTTCAGCATGAAGGCGTTTTCACGCCTCGGACTGCACGAGAAATTCAAGCGCGCCGGTTTCATGGAGAAATTCGGCGGCGCGATGTACGGGGCCTGCAGCAGTGAAGGCGTAAAATTCTATTTCGAAGACGGGTTTCGTTCGCAAACGGACCGCTCCTATCAAGTCACCCGGGCCGAGTTTGACAAAGTGCTGCTCGACCACGCCGCGGAAAAAGGAGCCGAAGTGCACGAGGAAACCGCGGTCGACACGGTAGAATTCTCCGCTGACGAAGTGGTGCTCGCGATTTCCCGGAAGGACGGGCGTCCTTCCGGCACGCTGCACGCCAAATACGTCATCGACGCGAGCGGGCGCAATTCGGTCATCGGTGGGCATTTCAAATTAAAGAAGAACTACGACCACCTGCAAAAGATCTCCATCTTCGCGCACTACGATGGCGTGGTGCGCGAATCGGGTCGCGACGGCACGCTCACGAACATGGTGCGCGCGATCGATCGCTGGTTCTGGTCGATTCCTTTGACCGAAAACCGGACGAGCATCGGCGTGGTCCTTGACGGCGCGGTCTTTAAAAGATCAAAACTCAGCCCGGAAGACTTTCTCGCGCAGGCCATCGCGGAACAGCCGCTTTTGATGGAGCGAATGGAGAAGGCGGAGCGGGTCTCGCCTGTTAGCGTCGCGGCCGATTTTTCCTATCGAAATTCCCGCCTAACCGGTGATCGCTGGCTGCTCGCGGGCGACGCTGCTGGCTTTATTGATCCGGTTTTCAGCAGCGGCGTTTTCCTCGCCGTTCTGGCGGGAGAACAGTGCGCCGACATTCTGCATGAGCTCATCGATCATCCCGCCCGGAAGCGACGCCTCTTCGCTCGCTATGAAAAAAGCATCAACAAGGCGATGGATGTTTACCTGCGCTTCGTGAACGCCTGGTATTCCAAGGAGTTCATCGAGGTGTTCCTGCATCCACAGGATTTTTTTCAGATTCCCCCGGCGGTGAACGCCGTTCTCGGTGGCAATGCTGGCACCAGCTTTTCCATTCGCTGGCGCATGGAAATTTTTTATTTCCTGGTCTGGTTGCAACGTTACCTGCCCCTTGCGCCGAAACGCACGCTCATTCCGGAGAGATCGGATGCAGGCGAAAGACCCGCAGAGCTCGAAGCCGTTGCCTTACCATGAGCCTGCGCGGAACTGCAATCGGCCTTCTCTCTGCCCTGGTGTTCGCCCTAACGAGTTGCCAAACCACCTCAAGTCACCAATTCGCAACTCCGGCTGCCAACTGGCAGACGAAGGCCGGACAGCTCGCCTATTCCGGACCGAAGATGTCTCTCATCGGCGAAGTCCTGGTGCGTTATTCGAAGGCGGGTGATTTCGAACTGACCTTCAGTAAAGGGCCCGGCGTAACCTTGTTGGTCTTGCGGGAGGATGCGCAGTTTGCGAGCGCGGAGGGTCCGCTCGCGCGTGGCCGCTGGTCGGGTCCGAGCGCGAACGCTCCGGAACGGCTGCGCGGTTGGTTTGGATTGAAGGAAAAGATCATAAGCGGCGGCTCCTCCGTCCGGGTCGTGGCCGGGGCGGAGAGTTTCAATCTCCGCTTTTGACGCCTGCGGTTGGAGAAGCGAACGTCGCGGCTTCGCCTCCCGTTTTTCATGCCGCTCCATTCAACCGTAAGTCGCCTCGTCACTCAGCGTCGCGGGTTGGTCTGGCTAGGCGTCGCACTTCTCGCCGCCGCTTCGGTTTTCGTGCTCATGACCCGGATGAAGCTCGACACCGAGGTCCTCAACCTACTCCCCCGCGGATTCGAATCGGTCGAAGGCTTAAAGGTTTACAACCGCGACTTCGCGCAAGTGCGTGAGCTGACCTTCGCTCTCCTTTGCAAACCAGAGGACGTCGATCGGCTGGAAGAATTCGCCGCGCAGTTTGCGGATTCGTTACGGGAACAACCATGGTGCACACGCATTCTCGCCGGCACACCGATCGAAACGCCGGAGGGCGTTCGCGATCTGCAATCGATTGCGGTTCCGCTTTTGCTTAATCTCGAGCCGACAGCATTCGATGAAACGCTTTCGCTTCTTCAACCGCCGAAGATCCAGGAGCGATTGCGCCGTCTTCACGAAGAAATCGAGGCCGGCTCGCCGCGCCCGCAAATTGAACTGACCCTCGACCCGCTCGGCGTTATCGCGCCGGCATTGAAGCCGTTCGCCACCAATGCGGCGATCGAGGAGGACCAGCCGCTCACATCGCCGGATCGGACGATGCGTGTGTTCCTCGCGGTCACAAATCAACCAGGCATCGGCGCGTTCGATTGCCAGAAGCTGATGGCGGAAGTAAATGCTTTCCGCGCCAAGGCGCACCAGGGCTGGGACGGTGGGCCGCTGGAGATTCTGGTTACAGGACGCTCCGCCTATGTCGCTGAGATTTCGCTCAGCATGCGGCACGACATCATCATCACCGTGCTCGGGTCCATCGTTCTCGTCGGTGGGATTTTTTACGCCGGCTTTCGACGCTGGTTGCCGCTTCTCGGAATGGGTTTCTCACTCCTGCTCTGCTGTCTCGTTGCGCTCGCCGCCGGTCTTCTGATTTTCGGCGAGCTCAACATGGTGACAATCGGTTTCTGCGCCATCCTCATCGGCCTCGGGGTCGACTTCGCGATTCTTATTTTCGGGCGCTACCAGCAGGCGCGCGATGACGGCTGCGATCATCCGGCAGCAGTTGGCGAAGCGGTCAAGAATCTCGGCCGCGCCGTGTTTTTCGGCGCACTGACCACCGCGGTCGGCTTCCTTGCTTTGCTGCTCAGCGGCTCGGCCGGCTTTACCCAACTCGGTGTGCTGATCGCTATCGGCATCTTCCTCGCTGGCATCTTCATGATGTCCGTCTTTTTCCTTTTTCTTCCACACGCGACACACAACCCGCGCGCGGATTGGATCTTCACGCTAGTGAAAGGTTACGTGCGATGGACGGTGCGCCGCCCCGCGATCATGCTCTGGATTGCGACGCCGATTCTCCTCTTGCTCGCCGCGATTGCGATCTCGCCGCGACCGCCCCTCATCTTCGACGCGAGCACGCGATCGATGGAGCCGAGAAACAGCGCCGCGAGCTACGCGCTTCACACCATCATGGATAGAATGCCGGCGCGCTGGGAGCCCGCCATCGGCATCGTCCGCGCGAGCGAAGTGCAACAATTGCACGATTCCTGGCAAAAGGTCGCCGCGCATTGGAGCGAGCTGCAGGAAGCGGGCAAGATCAAAAGCTTTTCGACCCCGGCCGCCCTTGCGCTATCCCCTACTCGTTTGGAATCGAATCGCGAGAAATTGCGCGCGCTCGATCTTGGCGCCACGCGGCAGGCGCTGGAAGCCGCGGTCGCGCAGGAAGGCTTCAGCGCGGAGACGTTCGCTTCTGGTTTTACGGTCTTAGACGATTTAGCGCGCGTGGCTCAGCCCGCCTCGCCCTTACCGGATTGGCGGACACTCTTGCCTCCAGGATCGAGTTGGTGGTTTCTAGTCGATCGCTACTTCGCGCAGGATCCCCTGCTCACGACCGGATTCGTAACCACGCACGAGCCGATCACGACCCAAACGCAAAAAGAAATGCTGC
>Ga0136617_10005070_pt1 | contig 11773 bp, 11 predicted proteins | sample AntDrymUQ3222106_2_FD_129672 | JGI IMG/M metagenome (GOLD analysis project Ga0136617, IMG submission 129672) | Polar desert sand microbial communities from Dry Valleys, Antarctica - metaG UQ322 (21.06) | ecosystem: Environmental > Terrestrial > Soil > Desert | place: Antarctica: Dry Valley...
ATCGAGTACGACGGCCTCAGGGGCCCAGGTCGCGATCGTCTCCAGGGCCGTTACCCCATCCTCCGCCACGGTGACGGTATAGCCATGGGCGGTCAGCGCACTCTGCAGTGCCCGCCGGATTTGCGGCTCGTCGTCGACAACCAGCACTCGCTCCCCGGTCATGCCGCCTCGCCTCGGTTCGCGGAATTGGACGCCAACCCGGCATGTGCCGGACTCTCCGTCACCTTTTGGTCCGCGGCGAGTGGCAGGGTAAAGCGGAAGTTGGCGCCCTCACCGGGCGCGCTCTCGAGGGTAATCTCCCCGCCATGGGCCTCGACCAGCCCCTTGCTGATCGCCAGACCGATTCCGGTCCCATTGGCGGTGATCCCGGAGGGCACGCGGTAGAACTTCTCGAACAGGCGCGGTTGGTTTTCCCGCGGAATACCGGACCCCTCGTCCTGGACAAACAGCTCGACAGCACTGGGTGCGCGCCGGGCGCCGATGGTGATCGGCGTGCCGGGCGGGGTGTATTTGGCGGCGTTCTCGATCAGGTTGAGCAATACCTGCGCGATCTCGACGTAGTCGAACTCGAGGAGCGGGAGATCCGGTTCGATGGCGATCGCAACCGGGTGCGACTCGGTGCGCCCCGCCGTACGGGAACGGACGTCGGCGATCAATTCATCGACGTCGTACCAATCTTTTTGCGGGCGTAGGGCACCGCCTTCGATCCGCGAGAGATCGAGCAGATTGCTGACCATAAGAGTCAGCAGGTCCGTCTCTTCGTCGATCGCGGTGAGAAAGGCCTCGCGTGTCTCCGCATCCCACGCGACCGAATCGTCGAGCAGCGAGGTGGCCGAGGCCTTGATCGATGCCAGGGGGGTACGCAAGTCATGCGAGACCGCCGCCAGCAACGCCGATTTGAGCTCGTCCGATTTGGTCAGAATGGTGGCTTGGGCGGCATCCTCGCTCAACCGGGCGCGCTCCAGCGCCAGCGCCGCTTGATCGACGAACGTGGTCAGGAGCTGCTCGTCCTCGGCGCGAAATGTCCCCGTGCCGGGCCGCCCAATCACCTCCAGCACGCCGGCGACGCTATTCGCCGTCTTGATCGGCAGATAGAGCACATCCGGGCCCTTGCCGCCGGCAATCGGCAGCGACGGAGCCTGGGGCGTTCTCACCCCGACGATGCGCCGGCCACGGCGGCTTCGTCCCACCGGTTGGCGCTGCGCCATGGCCCATTCCGCAAGCGAGAGCCCGGTGCGGTCGATCTCGTGGCCGATCGCGGGTGGGAAATAGGCTCCGGTGCGGAGCGCTTCATCCTCTCCCCGCACCAGCACGCGCGCGCCCTGCGCGCCATAGACGGTCACCACGCGTTCGGTGATACGCGCCAGGATGGCGTCGAGCGTGACGTCGCCGATCAGCGCCGCGTTGAGCTCGGCCAGGAGTGACGTGCGTTGGCTTTCGCGAACAGCCTCCTCGGTGCGCTCCCGCATCCGCGAGACCAGACGCGCGGTGACGATGGCAACGCCGAGATAGACGAAGAGGGCCAGCACGTGATCCGCCGCCGCGACAGAGAGGGTGAGATAGGGCGGAATAAAAAGGATGTCGAAGGCAAGGAACCCGAGCACGGCGCTGAACACCGCCGGCCAGAGTCCCCCACTCAGCGCAACGGCAAACGTCAGGAGTAGATACAGGAGCAGGACATTCAACACCCCGAGGGCGTCCCGGAACGGCAGCATCGCCCCGGTCAACGCGGCGATGGCCACCATGGCGACCAGAATACGGCGGATGGGAGTCAGCCGCAGCGAAGCGATTGCGTCGTTCCAGCGCGAAGGCGGGACGCCAACGTCATGGGGCGGACGACTGGTGCTGGCAATGGACCTGACCATGGGTGGATGCTACCGCCTCTCCCGACCTCACCGCCGATGATGGCCGTGGTTCTAACACGTTTCTAACGCCGCGGCCGCGGATTCCAACACGGCTCTAATGCCGTGCCCGGTAGGCTCGGGCGTTGCGCCGGGAGTCCGGCGCGGTGCGTGCCCGGGCGCGGCAATCCACCGCCATCCCCGCTCACGGCGCAAGTGAACACAGGGAACATCGATGGCGACCATGCCGATTGCTCCAACCCCTCGCCTCGGACAACCGGGATCGCTCTCGCGTTGGCTGCTGAACGATCGGCCAGCATCGATGGAGGGTCCATACGAGCAACCGCGAACGCGGCACAGGCACTCATGGGGGCAGGTGATGTGCCTGACCGGGGTCGACTATTTCTCCACGCTTGGCTATCAACCAGGGATCGCCGCCCTGGCCGCGGGTGTCCTCTCCCCGCTCGCGACACTGATTCTGGTACTGCTGACCCTTTGCGGCGCGCTGCCGGTCTACCGCCACGTGGCGCGCGAAAGCCCGCATGGCGAGGGCTCGATCGCGATGCTGGAGCGGTTGCTGCCCTGGTGGGGTGGCAAGCTTTTCGTTCTGGTGCTCCTCGGTTTCGTGGCTACCGACTTCATCGTCACCATCACCCTCTCCGCGGCCGATGCCACCGCGCACGTCCTGGAGAACCCGTTCCTGCCAACCATTCTCGAAGGACATGAGATCGCCATTACGCTTTTCCTGGTCGGCATCCTGGGGGCGGTGTTCCTCAAAGGTTTCAAGGAGGCGATCGGTATTGCGGTGGTGTTGGTGCTCGCCTACCTCTCGCTGAATATCGTGGTCATCGCGGTCAGCTTGCAGCACGTGGCGGCGAACCCGGCGGTGATCGGCAATTGGCGGGAGGCGCTCACCACCCAGCATGGCAGCCCCGTGATGATGGTCGCCGTGGCGCTGCTGGTTTTCCCCCGTCTGGCGCTCGGTCTCTCCGGGTTCGAAACCGGGGTCGCGGTCATGCCGCTGGTCAAAGGAGATCCAGGGGACACGCCCGCGCATCCCGAAGGGCGCATGCGCAGCACGCAGAAGTTGCTCACCAGCGCCGCGCTGATCATGAGTGTGTTTCTGTTGACCAGTAGCATCGTCACGACGCTGCTGATTCCGCACGAGGAGTTCGAGGCGGGTGGCGCCGCCTCGGGGCGAGCGCTGGCGTTTCTGGCGCACGAGTTTCTCGGCGACGGGTTCGGCACCGCCTATGACATCTCGACGATTCTCATTCTCTGGTTCGCCGGAGCCTCGGCCATGGCGGGCTTGCTCAACATCGTGCCCCGCTACTTGCCACGTTACGGGATGGCTCCCGACTGGGCGCACGCGACGCGGCCACTGGTGCTGGTGTTCACGATCGTCGCCTTCACCATCACCGTCATCTTCCGCGCCAATGTCGAGGCCCAGGCAGGGGCCTATGCCACCGGGGTGCTGGTGCTGATCAGCTCCGCGTCGGTGGCGGTCACGCTGGCGGCGCGCAAGGCGGGACAGCGCTGGTTGACCTGGGTCTTCGGCGCGATCGCGCTCGTCTTTGTCTACACCACCGTGGTCAATGTCATCGAACGGCCGGATGGGATCAAGATCGCGGGATTCTTCATCGCCGCTATCGTCATCGTCTCGCTCGTCTCGCGTGCCGTCCGCTCGACCGAGCTGCGCACGACCGCCGTGGACTTCGACGACGAGGCCGAACGGTTGGTGAACGACATGTGCCGCCGCGGGACCTTACGCATCATCGCCAATCACCCCGACGAACGAAACACGCGGGAATATCTGCTGAAGGAGCGTGGGGAGCGTGACGCCAGCCATATCCCGATGGGTGACCCGGTGGTTTTCCTCGAAGTGACGGTCCGCGACGCGTCGGAGTTCGCCTCGCAGGTGCATGTCTACGGGGAAGAGATCGGAGGGTTCCGGGTACTGCTCGCCGAGGGGACCGCGGTCCCCAACACCATCGCCGCTGTGCTGCTAGCCATCCGCGACCAGGTCGGCAAACGGCCGCACGCCTATTTCGGTTGGGTCGAAGGCAATCCCCTGAAGTATCTGGCGCGCTTCATCTTCTTCGGCGAAGGCGACATCGCCCCCACCACCCGCGAAATCCTGCGCCAGGCCGAACCCGATCCTGGGAAGCGCCCGGTGGTGCACGTCGGCTAACGCCGCCCCAATGGCAGCCGGGACTATAGTTATGGGAAACGCGCACCCCAGATAATCGGGCCGTCCGGCAGGAGCATGTGGGATAAACAGCGAGCGCACCGAGCCTGAGACTGAGGATCCGTTTCCGCCATGAATTGGGAAGCCAGCCACGCGGGCCCTGCATGCGGCCGGATACACGCGTCTGGATCAGCTCGTGACGGTTACGGAGCGCGAATTGCTCGCTCTCCATGGCATGGGCCCGAAAGCGATTGGGATACTCCGTGCCGCCCTCCATGCCAGGGGAAGATCGTTCGCCGGCTCCGAGTAGCGGCTGAGCCGCTGATCGCGGCCGGTCAGCGAGCTCGCTGAACCACTTCCCATGCCGCTTCCGGCGGTTGATAACGGGTTCTGCGGCGAATAGGGCGAAGCAAGAATGGGAGCATCGATGGGAACGGTGATCGCGGGGATGACCATGTCTCTCGACGGGTTCGTCGCTGATGCGAGCGGCCGCGTCGACCGCCTCTATCCCGACCTCGAGGCTCTTCAGGGAACTGCCTACATGAACGCCGCGATCGCGAAAACCGGCGCCGTTCTCATGGGAAGAAAGACGTTTGAGATGGGCGATCCCGATTCATTTGTTGGCAACTACGAGTTCCAGGTACCCATCTTTGTGCTGACGCACCATCCACCGAGGACTCCACCGAAGCAGGACGAACACCTGACGTTCACATTTGTGAGCGGCAGCGTCTCGTCGGCGATCGAGCAGGCGAAGTCCGCCGCCGGAGAAAAAGCGGTTCAGGTGGTAGGAGGGGCCAGTGTGATTCAACAGTTGTTGCGGGCAGGTCTGGTCGACGAGCTCCACGTCGATGTCATGCCGGTGCTGTTGGGCGACGGTCTGCGGCTCTTCGCGAACATCGATGCGGAGCCCATTCCCTTCGAGAAGATCGACGTCCAAGACGTCGGGGCGAGGACTAGTCTCAGATTCCGCGTCGTCAGGTAAACGCGAGTGGGGCGCCTGTTTCACGCCTCGGCCGATGGTTTGGCCTGGTCGCGCCTCGAGATCGTGTGCAAGCCGCGTTTGCCACAGTTGGGGCAGCGTCCCCAGGTCCACTTGCTTCCCGTCGCCTTCCAGCGAATTCCACCCAGCTCCCAGAGCGACCGCTCGAAGCCGCACGAGCGGCAACGCACGATCCAGTTGCGCGATTCGGACTCCATCGAGGTGGCCCAGGAGCGCGGCACGATACGGCCAAGCAGCCGCTGAATCTGGCTCATCGCCCTCGCCTCCTTTGCTCTTGCTGGGGTTCGCGGGACTGGACGATGCGCGACGATATCCTCTTCTGGTCCACAACACAACAGCCGGCAGGGGCTCGGTGACGATGGTACCGGCGCGCATGCCCGCGGTGGTGCATGGTATGCCACAATCAGTCCCCGGCTATCGCGAATGAACACGCTCCCGGAAATATGGATGATCCGCAAGGAGAACACTCAGATCACAGGCAAGAGTGCGGAGGCGAACGCGGATACGTCGTCGGCGGCATTCAATTTTCCGCCCGGATTGGCGAAGCCGGCCCCGCGGGCCCTGCACGCGGCCGGCTACACGCGGCTCGATCAGCTCGCCACCGTCACGGAGACCGAGTTACTCGCCCTCCACGGCGTGGGTCCGAAAGCAATCAGGATCCTGCGAGCCGCGCTCCACGCGACGGGGACATCGTTCGCCGGCTCCGAGGCCGACTGATACCGGCGCCTTGTCTCCACGCATTGCCCTTGCACCGCCGGGCGACGCCTATGATTGGAAGCCGTCGTGATCCGCGAAGACCCCGGTCTCGATGTGAGCACGATCGCCGCTTGCCTCAACGAGCACTACGGCCTGCGGGCGGCCTCCATCACCTATCTGCCGATCGGGTACGACTTCAACGCCGCCGTCTACGAGGTCGTGTCGCCTGACGGGATAACGTCCTTCCTCAAGATCAGGTTCGGCCCCATGCACGAGCCCGGTCTGCTCGTGCCGGTGGCGTTGGCCGACCTCGGGGTACCGCACCTTCTTGCTTCGATCCGAACGCGGTCGTCGCGGCTCTGGTGCGCGCTCGCTGGCTACCCTGGCTACACCGTCGTCCTCTACCCGTTTATCCGCGGCGAAAACGCGATGGTCGCCGGCATGGACGACGCCCAATGGCGGACCTTTGGATCGACGCTGCGCGCCGTGCACGACAGCGGGCTCGGCGAGCAATTGCGCGGTCTGCTCCCGGTCGAGACCTTTGCACTGCCTTCGGCGGCGAAGGTGCGGCGGTTGCTCGACCTGATTCTGGCGGATGGCGCGCGGTTCGACAGCCCTGTTGCGTCTAGCTTCGCGGCGTTCTGGCGGGAGAACGCCGATCGCATCTGCGACCTGCTCGCACGGGCAGAGGCATTGGGAAACACGCTGCAGGCACGGCGGTTCGACCATGTCCTGTGCCACGCGGATATCCACGCCGCGAACATCCTCGTCGGCGACGATGGCCGCATCCATCTGATCGATTGGGACGGTCCGCTGCTCGCCCCCAGAGAGCGTGATCTGCTCTTTGTGATCGGTTCGCGCATCGCGCGCGTGGTGGAGCCACGAGAGGAAACGCTGTTCTTCGCGGGATACGGACCGGTCGAAATCGATCCGGCGGCGCTGATCTACTACCGTTATGAGCGCATCGTCGAGGATCTCGGCGAGTTCGGCGAGAGCGTGTTTCTGGACCCGAGTCTCGGCGAGGAGGTGCGGGCGGCGGCGGCCGCACTGTCGATGGGATTCTTCGCCCCGGGCGGCGATGTGGAGGTCGCCGAGACGATCGTCCGGCAGCGGGAAGCAAGCGAGTCGAGGTGACGCGGCGCACGCGCCGCGGCGATTCTCGCGCGGATTGACACACGCTCTGGGCCAATCGTGATAGCCGCAAACATAAGCCACTTATTTGACCTTACTCTAGGTAGCACTACGATGAAAGCCTGACTCAGAGATGACCGCGCTTCGGCAGCAGTCTCGGTGCGTGCTTACTCGTGCGTACTATGGCGGCAGGGAGGGAGCGTGAAGCGAAGGCGGACAACGTGGAAAGCGAACGGTTCGACACCTTGGCAAAGGTTATGAACGCGCGCACGCGCACCCGTCGCAGCGCCATCCACGCCGTGACAGGTGGGGCAATAGGGGCTGTGCTCGGCACGGTTGACCTCGCGAATGTTGAGGCGAAGAAGAAAAGGACGCCGCCACCGGCACCAGGAATCCCAGCGTCCGCCAATCCTGATCCCATTTGCGCGGGAAGACCCTCATGCTGTTCGACGCTCACGTGTGGCGACGATTGCATTTGCCAGACTACCGTCGAGGGTGGGGGATTCTGCCTCAAGTTGGGGGCAACAGGATGCGGCGATGACTGCACGTCGAGTGCTCAGTGCCCGGGCGGGGTGTGCACCTACTACGGAACCGCGGCTAACTGCAATCCAGGTGTCACATGCTGCGGTGGTCGCGTCGCCGCCTGCACGCCGAACTCCTCGCGCTGCGGGGCCGCTTGATAGCGTATCGCCGTAAGCAGTATTGGGTCTCGTGGCCTACTGATTCTTCAACCGGAGCAACTGAACATGGATGCAGAGCGGTTCGATTGCTGGACGAAAAGCATCGCGGACGGGCTCGCACCACGCCGCCAGCTTCTCAAATCGGCGGCCGGAGCCGCGCTCATCGCCGCGATTGGCGGGCTCGGCTTGGACGAAGCTGAGGCGAAGAAGAAGGGGAAGAAAAAGGGGAAGAAGCCACCGCCGCCGCCGTCGCCGCCGGCATGCGGAATGGGCGGGCCATTTGGCGGCCTGTCATGGCCCTTCAACCCCGGCGATGGGCAGTGGTTCATTGTCAACGGCTATCGCGGATTTGTTGACCATGGCAATCCTACTAACCAAGCGCAACTTTTCGGCTTCGACTTCGCTGTATGCGATCCCGGGTCCATCGACACTACGTTTGGCACATGCGGTGGGGCAACTCAGGATGGGTGGGACAAGCCCAACACCATAGACCGAAGGGTATTGGCTCCGGTCAGTGGTCAGGTGCTTTGGCGCGATCCTGAGTCTTTGGGTATTCGCATCGCCGGCGCATCAACCCATGTGCTCGTTATCGCCCACGTCAGTGGACTACTGGCCCAGGGAATGTGCGTGATCAAAGGTCAGGAGATCGGGAGAGTCAGCGGGTCGGGCAATGCTCCCCACATCCATATGTCGCTCTATCGTCAGATCAGTGGCAGCGATGCCAATCGTGATGCTGTCCCGTTCGATGGCCAATTTGCGATCGGCGCCGCGTGCTTCTACCCTGCAGGCGACCCCAGCAGTTCTGGCGACCAACCCTTTGTCAACCAGTACCTGGGCCGGCTCGTTCCCTGCGGCAAGCGCTGCGCCGACGGCTCCTGAGGATGTCCTGGCGGTGAGCAGGTGTGCGACGCCGTTTGTGTCCCCTCCTGTCCGCCGGGGCAAGCTCACGTAGCAGGGTGTGGTTGCAAATTATTGGGCGCATGTCAGGCAGGATTCGTCTGTGATGACCCAAATGACGACTCCGTTCCGTGCGGACCAGCAAGAACCGAGTGTTGGTGCACCACCGTCACTGAAGGTGGCGCCCAGTGCGGCGACAACGTGTGTCCCGAACCGTTTATTGACTGCTCCAGCAGCGATGAGTGCGAAGCCGCCTTCGGACCGGGATATTTCTGTCAGCCGGAGGGCAGCGGATGTTGCGGCCGCACCTGTATCGCGCCATGCGGAACCTCGTTGCCGTCGGAAGACCGGGCCATGGCGCGCTCAGGACTCAGCAACGCTGGGACACGCAACGCACCTGTGAGCAAATCTGACGACAGACCCTCGCGCCGTCGGCGCGGCCGCGACCGTCATGGCAAGAACAAACGGTAGTATCACGCTTGATGCTAGTCCGGGGTCAGGAGTTTCCTAACCCCCAGTACCATGCTCCGCGCCTGTCCCAAACCGTGACGAACGTGAGCCAGCAGATCTTCGCCGACATCGGGAGCCTGCTGGCCCCGCGTGATCTCTCATTCCCGCGCTGATGGGCCCGCCATCGCGCCGATCGCTCGCACTGTGGTGTGATCCGAAGGACGCGCTGATTTCATAGGACTATCCCAACCAAGGGTGTACGCTTTGCGTTGAATCGTGGAGTGATAACATGGGTAAGCACCAACCAGAAACCCGGTCGAAAAAGATTTCCGACGTCAAGAACTCACTCTCCAGCCTCGTCAACGAGGTCTCCCGCAATGAGACGCGCGTGCTCGTGGTGAAACGTGGGGTCCCGGTGGCCGCAATTGACTCGGCCGATGATCTCGCGCGCCTTGATGGGCTCGATCGGGAGCGAGCGGAGAGTTTCAAGGTGATAGATGAATTGCGGGAGGCGTTCAAGGATGTCCCGGCCGAGGAGATCGAGCGGGAGACCGATCGTATCATCGCCCGCATCCGGGCCGAGGAGCAGGAGCACGTACTCGAGGCCACTGGTAGCTAGTGACGCGCGTCGTCCTGGATACCAACGTGCTGGCACCCGGCTTCACGAGTGTCGGGAGTGCTTCTAGCCGCTTGGTCGACCGCTGGCAAATGGGGGCATACGAGCTCGTCGCCGCCGAACACATCCTTGCCGAGCTGGGGGGGGCCTTCCTGGATCCCTACTACCGAACCCGTGTCAGCCCGGGGCAAGCTGAGCGAACACTGAAATTGCTGCGTGAAAAGTCCATCGTGACCGAGCTGACCATCCCTGTGGTAGGTGTGGCAACGCAACCCAAGGACGATTTGGGATTGTCCACCGCACTGAGCGGCCAAGCCACCATCCTCTGCACGAGAGACAGGCAGCTCCTGAAGCTTCGCGCTTACCAGTCCGTGGTCATCCTCAGTCCCGGTGAGCTCATGGCTCGCTTGGAGGGTGAGGAATGCGCGTAAGAGAACTGGCAGCCGCAGGTGCATTCATACCGGGCCCGATGTGTTGGAGTCCCATTGTTGCAGCGCCCGAACGGCGTAGCCCCCATTCAGCGCTGGCTTAGCCACCCACCCCGGCGTAGGCCACCATCACCGTCAGCGCGCGGTACCAGCGGTCGGCCAAGGCGGCGATGTTGCCGGAGAAGACGATCCCGCCCAGCAGCGTCACCACCGCCATCGCGCCGATCCCGACATTGAGCAGTCCGGTCTGGGCCGGGCGCAACTCGCGCTCGGTGGTGTTGAAGTACATCGCCGCCACCACGCGCAGATAATAGAAAGCGCTCACCGCCGAGAGCACGACGATGGCCAGGGAAAGAATCAGCCCGATGGTGCCGATCTCGATCGCCGCCACGATCACCTGATACTTGGCGTAGAACCCGATCGTTGGCGGGATGCCCATCAGGGAGATGAGAAAGACCGTCAGTGCCGCCGCCGCCAACGGCTCCTTGGCGGCCAACCCGTTGTAGTCATCGAGCTCGATACCCCGCCCGCGATGCTGCACCCAGGTCACCACCGCGAAGGCGCCGATGTTCATTACCGCATAGGCGAGCAAATAGATGAGCAGACTGGATATTCCGTCGTCCCCGGTCGTCGGCGTCGCGCCAGGGGCAAGGAAACCGCCGGTGGAGCGATACGCGGCCAAACCGACCATCATGTAGCCGGTGTGGGCGATGGAGGAGTAGGCGAGCATCCGTTTCACATTGCGCTGGGCGATGGCGACCACATTGCCGAAGGTCATCGTCACCAGCGCCAGCACCGCGATGACATTCACCCAGTCGTCGCGCAGCGGTCCCAGCGCCTGCACCAGAATGCGGATGGTCGCGGCGAACGCGGCGACCTTCGGCACCACCGACATGAACGCGGTCACCGGGGTGGCCGCGCCGTCGTAGGCGTCGGGGGTCCAGAAGTGGAACGGCACGGCTGCCATCTTGAACCCGAGTCCGACGATGATCAGGAGGAGGGCGAGGACCAGCGCCGGATCGAGGAACGCTTCCCCGGTGACACTGCTTTGCAGCGACAGGGCGATCCCATCGAGGTTGGTGGTTCCCGTCAACCCGTAAACCCAGGCCATCCCGTAGACCAGGATGGCGGAGGCGAAGATGCCGAGCAGGAAATACTTCATGCCGCCTTCGAGCGCCGTCAGGCGGCGTTTGGCGAACGCGGTGAGGATGTAGGTCGATAGCGACGAGAGCTCGATGGCGACGAAGATCACCACCAGATCACCGGCGGCGCCGACCAGCATCGCGCCCAGGATGGCGAAGGCGAGCAGCACGTAGAACTCGCCGATCGGCAAGTGTCCTTCGAGCTGATCGACATACGATGCGGCGGTAACGACGCTGAGCACCGCCGAGATGAGGATCACCAACGAGAGAAAGACCGACAATCCGTCCGCCCGGAACGACCACCAGAACGTCGTATCGTTCCGGCCATCCTGCGTCCACAGCGCCGCCGCCGCCAGTCCATACCCCAGCAGCGACACCACGGTGAGCAGCGTGAATTGCTGCCGTCGCGGCACGAAGGCATCGAGCACCAGCAGCAGCAATGCCAGCCCGAAAACGATCAGTTGCGGGTACGCCAGACTCCAGTCCGGCGACGGCAGGCTGCGAGTCAGATCAACGAGCATCTGCGTTCTCCGATGAGTTGTGGGTTATGGGTTAGGGGAGGCCGGTCGAGCATTCCCGCAACCCGCAACCCGCAACCCACTTTACGGCACAACCACCGCCAGGATTCGCTCCAGGGCCGGCTCGACGATGGTGAGGATCACCTGCGGATAGACGCCGATGTAAATGGTCAGCACCGCCAGCGG
>Ga0136617_10005071_pt1 | contig 11773 bp, 12 predicted proteins | sample AntDrymUQ3222106_2_FD_129672 | JGI IMG/M metagenome (GOLD analysis project Ga0136617, IMG submission 129672) | Polar desert sand microbial communities from Dry Valleys, Antarctica - metaG UQ322 (21.06) | ecosystem: Environmental > Terrestrial > Soil > Desert | place: Antarctica: Dry Valley...
CCTCCAAGGTCTCGGCCCGCTGCCGGAGTTCGATGAGTTGGGCCGGCCGGCATGGCAGTTCTCGGAAACCGTACATACACACTGTGTGCGCGGCGGCTACTACGAAGAGGGAACCTTCGCCAAGGAGTTCGGCGACAAAGAATGTCTGGTCGAAATTGGCTGCTGGGGACCGGTCGTCAACTGCAACATCACGGAGAAGGGTGCCATCGCGCACATGGGCGGCTGCATGAACGCAGGCGGCGCCTGTATCGGCTGTACGATGCCCGGCTTCCCCGATAAGTTCTCGCCGTTCTACAAATCGCCACCGGGCTCGCTCGTGTCGAGCAATGCCTCGCGCCTGCTTGGCTCGATCATTCAACCCTTACGTCGCATCAGCCAGCGCGAGCGCAACCGCGAGATACGCTGGCACGACACGGTGCCAAGCGGCTGGGCGATGGAGAAGGGCAAGATGTCCTTGACGCACAGGATTCTCGAAGTCTTCTACGAGGCGATGCAGTTTCAAGGCGCGAAGCGTCCCGAACGAGACCCGCAGAAAAAGTTCCCGCCGGGCTACCAGAGCCTGCCGGACCGTGTGTACGACAAACAGTATCAGGTGCTGCCCGAGGATCGAGTGAAGAAAGCCGATAAGAGGACTTGAGTACGCAGTAGGCAAAGGAGGGAAACGTTATGGCTCTACAACCGGCTACGGCTGTCCGGATCAGGAATGCGGCTGCGAGATCGAAGTGACCAAAAGGGCAGCGCCCGGCAAAGGCGACGACCAAGCCCCACACCGTTGTTGCAGCATGGAAATGGAAAAGGTCGGTTAAGAATAATAACCGCTTGGGACGGGAAAAGGGGAACAAATCATGCAAAGCACTACACAGAAAGAGGAACTTGCGACACAAAGCTCTGAGGCGACACAACGGTTTATCGCCTTGAAGGGCAGGTTGAGCAGGGAGGAATACAACTTCGAGCACTTCAGCACCAAACATCTGTTGAGTGACGCGCAGGCGACCATTGAAAAACGTGGCATTCAGCCGGGCGGGATAGCCCCAGACTTTGAATTACCCCGAGTCGGCGGCGGCACATTGCGGCTGAGTCAGTTGCGCGGGCGTCCCGTCCTGCTTCATTTCGGCTCTTTCACCTGACAGATTACCGCAGGCTCGGTCGAGCCGCTCACTAAACTCCACGACACCTGGGGCGATCAGGTGAACTTCGTAGATGTCGTCATCCGCCAAGCTCACCCCGGCGCTGAGGTTCCCGCCTATCATAGGTTCGAACAGAAGATGGGTGACGCCGAACGCTACCGGCGGGAGGACGGCATTGCATGGCCGGTGCTGGTGGATGATCTCGAAGGCTCGACGCATCAGGTCTACGGCGGGCTGGCCGACCCGACTTATTTGATTGATATTGATGGCCGCGTGGCGTTCTACAATATGTGGACTCACGCGCCAACGCTTCACGAGGCTCTGGAAGAGTTGCGGAAGCAAGAATGGCGCGGCGAAGTTAAAGGAGGCGTGCATCAAACGCCCCATTTGCTTTCCTCCATGACCGACGGCTGGAAGGGATTGCGCCGCGGGTGGCCACAGAGTTTCATTGAATTGGAGACCTCAGCACCTGGTATGGCAAGCGGCCCGTGGCTCGGGTATCAACTGCGCCCGCTGCTCGCGCCTTTGACGTTGAGATCAAAGCCACTGCCAACCTCCGCCAAGCTCGGACTGGCAGCTGGGGCAGCGGCACTGTTGTTTCTCGGTGTGCGGGGTCTCAGATCGCGTCCGGCAACAACTGGCGACAAGGGTCGGACGAGAAACAAGCGATTACATTAAGAAGCTATTAAGCTCCACAATGATCAAGCGCGGCACAGATTGCGGCGATGGAGAGCCAACAATAATGTGTTTCAAAAATCTTCCCATAGAATTCGACGCGCAGGGCATCGCGCATCTCAAGGGCGGCGTCGTTGACCCTTATGCCTACACGCCGCGAGAGATCAAACGCGACAAGCTCGAAGAACTGCTCGCGCGGAACGGTCATATCAAGGATGTCAGCATCTCTCCGGTGACGCGCGTGGCGGGCGCGCTTTCTTTTCACGCGGTTGCAGATTTGCAGGAGCGGAAGTTTCTCGACGCCAACTCCATAGCAACGATCTTTCGAGGTTACGAGGTGATCCTAAAAGGACGCGATCCGCGCGACGCGATCTATATCTCGAGCCGCGCCTGCGGCGTTTGCGGCGGTGTTCACTCGACAGCGGCATGCGAAGCGATTGAGATGGCCTTCGGAATTTCACCACCGCCGCTCGGCACCGTGCTGCGCAATCTCGCCCTCTCGCTCGATTTTCTGTACGACCACCCGCTCCATCTCTTCCTGCTCGCCGGCCCCGATTATTCGCAGGTCGTCGTCGAAGCGACTACCCCGGCGATGTGGGAGAAGGCGAAAGTAACAGCAGCACCCCACGCCGATGTGCATGACTATAAAACCATCGGCGACATCATGAAAGCTCTCAATCCGCTTTCGGGCAAGCTGTACCTTGATGGTTTGAAGATGACCCGCGCTCCGCGCGAAGCCTACGCGGTCCTCTTCGGCAAATATCCACATCCGCAGACGGTCGTCCCGGGCGGAATGTCCAGTACCGTCACGATTACGGACTTCAACGAAACTTACACGCGGCTGCAAAAGATGATGGATTGGACCAAACGGATGATCCACCTCTGGGACGATCTTACGGAATTCTTTTACGAATATGATCCTGAGTATAAAAAAGTCGGCGCGCGCGACAAGAATATGATCGACCTCGGCATGTGGGACGACCCCGATTCATACGACGCGAGCTATGAACGCTGTAACGAGTGGGGGGAAGCGCGTTGGGCGACTCCGGGCGTCGTGATTGACGGTAACTTAGTCACCACCAAACTACAGCAGATCAATCTCGGCCTCGAAGAGTTCGTTGAACACTCTTATTACGAGAACTGGAATCAGAACGGCAACCAGCGTTATCAGACCGACCCCAGTGGAGCGCCGCTCTCGCCCAATCACCCGTGGAATAAGGAGACTATGGCGAAGCCGTCAAAGGAAAGCTGGAAGGATCGTTACACATGGGCCACCGCGCCACGCTGGGATCGGCAGGTCGTCGAGGGTGGAGCTTACGCGCGCATTTGGACGACTGCCGCCGCCGGACTGATGCCGAAGAACGACTTCCTCGAATCCACCGGCCACAGCCTCAAAATTAACATGCCGAAGACGATGATGCGCGAGATGAACTTCGAGTGGAAGATTCCCGAGGTGTGGAATGCCTTCGAGCGCAACCGGGCGCGCGCCTACTGCATGGGCTATAATCTGATGGTCGCCTATACGATGGTGCTCAAGGCATTTGACTACTTGCGGAAGGGTGAAGACAAGGTCAGCACCAAGTTTGAAGTACCGCAGGGAGAGCGGCGCGGCGTCGGGTTCTGGGGCGCCGGGCGCGGTTACCTCTCACACCATCTTGTGCTCGACAAGGGTGCGATAGTTAATTACCAGATCGTCACCCCTTCAACCTTCAACGCTTCCCCGAAGGACCCGTTCGGTAATCCCGGACCATACGAAGAAGCAGTCCTGAACACCCCCATTCTTGAAGAATTCTCCAAGCCTGAAGACTTCACCGGCGTGGATATGCTGCGCGCGATCCGCAGCTTCGATCCCTGCATGCCCTGCACAACCCACATCTACGGTGGCGAGCGTGAGATTGTGCGCGAAGTCAACACCTGCGCTTGCAGTGCGGAAGGCTAACGATTACGGAACTCGGATTTCGGATTAGGAAGCCAATAAAAGCTTCTCTTCAAATCGCAGTTCGTAATCGTAAACCCGCAATTGAAATGATGGTCTTAGTTTCAGGCATAGGTTATTCCAACCTCGGCGACATGTCCTTCGGTCGCGTTCTGCTCTCAACTCTCGCTGAAATGGACTGGCCGGCCCACGTTCACGTTGAAGACTTGAACTACGGCCCTATCATGATTTATCAAACGCTGGAAGCTTCGCCGATCAAGTACGACAAGGTAGTCTTGGTAGCGGCAGCTAAGCGAGAGCGCAACCCGGGAACCCTGGAGATTTATCGTTGGAATGGAAAACTTCCGGAAGATGCGGAAATACAGACTCGCATCGAAGAGGCAATTACCGGCGTGATCGATCTGGATAACCTGCTCATCGTTTGCAAACATTTCGGTGTCTTACCCGACGACGTGACAATTGTGGAAGTGGAACCCCAGACTGAAGCATGGGGCTTGGAGTTTAGCCCCGTTGTGGCTGCTAAGGTGGATGAGGCAATCCAGGCTGTGCGAGACCATGCGTTTAGCCTCAACTAACATTAATGAGTGAAATGGCTAGCGAGGATTGTGAGGGTGAGGAACTGGTGACTCGGCTCAACTCGTTGGTCGAGGAGCTTGAGCAATATCCAGATACCACGGTGCGTGACAAGGCTCTCGACCTGGTTCAAATAATCCTTAAACTTTACGGTGAATCGCTTCGGCGCATAATCGCAACATTCGAAGCAGGGCCGCAGCGAGACCAAATTCTGGGACGGATGGCAAACGATGAAGTCATTCGTTCGATACTCCTGATTCATGGCCTTATGCCCGTCAGTTTGTATGATCGGGTAGCGGCGAAGCTGAAAGAGCTTCGTCCCTTCCTGGTCTCCCAGGGTTGCGACGTGGAATTGCTGGGAGTAGACGACGGCCGTGCACGCATGCGGCTGATTCGCAGCGGCAAGGGTGCTCCTCCGATCGCGGTTCTCAAAGCTGATATTGAAAAAGCCTTGAGCGAGGTCGCGCCTGACCTAGCCGGGTTAGACATCGAAGGATTGTCCGAAAAGGTAGAAGCAACGGCAAAGGTAGCGGCTGCTCTCGGCCGCATGATTGAAAAACCCCAGAATTCCGAACCAGCGCTCGTCCAAATTAAGGGAAAGCAGCCGAAGGTCAGCTCGCCCGAGAATACGTGGGTGCCAGTTATCCGAACCCAGAGTATTGAAGATGGCCAATTTAAGATCGTCAACTTCGAGGACATCAACGTGCTGATCTTGAACCTCGATGGCGAGTTTTACGCCTATCGGAACGCCTGTGCCGAGGGGGGAAGGCCTTTGGATGATTCACATTTCCAAAGCCCGATGCTCAATTGTTCGTGTCATGGCTATGGTTATGATCTGCGTCGCGGTAATTGTATCGAACGGCCCGACCTCAAACTTACTTCGGTTCCGGTAAATCTCGAGGACCAGAAAGTGAAAATCGGACTTTAGGTGACGCTACCGCTGGAGTTGAGCTAGGGCCGATTGCCACGTGCTGTCCTTAATTCTAAAAGAGGCCAAATATGCCGGACCGCTCAAAAAAGCCAGACGCGCAACTCGATGTGGATCCTGAAATCGGAGATCTGAAATCGCGTGATGAGATTTTACAAGTGATGTATTGGATGACAGGTGAGGGACTGGGTGATGAATTCTCGGTAACCGACCTCCGGAAATTTCTTTCGAGCGAGCAAAGTATACTTTGCCGCGACCTTGAACTTATGGTCTCAAGCGGTCTGCTGCACTCGCGTGACGACAAGTTCGCTCTAACTGAACAGGGGAAAACAGAGGGTGGACGACGCTTCGCTGACGAGTTTGAGTCAATGACTAAGCCCGGGCATTTCGAATGTGACGAGCCGGAGTGTGATTGCCATAACCCAGAAGCAGCGGGAGAGGCGTGCAAACATCTGTCGTCGGCTTATACGAACTAGCAACTTGAAAAGAGGCTGACGAAGAGGAGCCATTGAGTGCGGTTAACGAGTTTTTGAAAGCGGCGAGAGAGTGGGGTCAAGGAGTCTTGATGAGGAGCCGCACCGATTTGGTTTGTCCCGCAATTTTCCCGCAATGAGGTGCAAATAGAGCTATCGAGAGCACAGCATGCGCCGTATGACATGAGTTTTTGCTACGCATTTCTGTATGTGTTGCAAATAAAGAGCGCCCGAATCAGATTCCCAAGTTGAAAGTTGCGAGTTCGATCCTCGTCGCCCGCTCCAAATTTCAAACCGACTAACCTGGCTCATACAAGCGTTTACCCGCTAAACGTTGATTGACCAAACCAAACTTGCGAAAGGTTTCCCCCAACTCCATCTCTAGGCAACTGAAGACTCCATCGGGCGATGAAGTCTGTGGTCAGTTGCATCCGTGATTTTGAAAGCCCATCGTCGATAGAACCAGACATTTTGACTGATACGATTGCGTGTGTTACAAATCTAAAGGTTTGGTTGAACTAGATGACCTCATACAGAATCGTAAAACCAGTCATGACTGCGCGCGTTGTGCGCGTGATCGCTATCCTGTTCCTCGTCTATACCGGCGCAGATCTCACTGTGCCTCAGTTTTGCAGCGAAGAAATGGGCATTCCGACGTTTGCTGAGGCCTCAGCCTCAACTGGCATTCGGACTGACGCACCGTTTGCCACCGACGCGAGTGAATCAAGCCAAGACCCGCCGTCAGAACGTACTCATTCGGATGAAGATTGTTTTTGTTGCTGCGCCCACGTATTACCCGGGCATGCCACAGCCCCGGTTGCCGTTCCAGAATTGAAACCTAGCTTCCGCGCGTTAAAAAAGATTAATGTGGCTTCACCCACTCGACAAAGTCCCTACCACCCTCCTCGCTTCGCCTAGTCTTTCGATCCGCTGAATGACGTTTAGTGCTTCCGAAGCAGAGATCTGTCTGCTTTCGCGCTTTACTTCGCGCCTTGCGCCCGTTTCCGGTGCGGTAGCGCAGTAGAGCATGAGGCCCGGAACCCTTTCAGAAAAGGCTATGGTGATGTTCTTTTTCCAACGTACCCGCAACCGGGGTCGCGGCTTGATTGCCTTATCTATCGCGGCAGCTTTCGGTGGCATTCCCGCATACGCGCAGGATCCTGCAACTGTGGCAAAGACTATTGTCGTCCAGCCGGTGCAATCGACAGCTACGCCGACCTCCTCAACTCTTTCGCTTTATTTCGATCCAATGCAAGGAACGCGCTCGAATGATCTCGTCCGCCGTGCACTGGCCTCCAATGGTGAATTGGCCACTGCGCGACTTGAAATAGAGCGCGCTCGGGGACGACTAAGGCAAGCAGGCTTAAGACCGAATCCTACTCTGGATTTTGAACAGACAACGGGAAGGTTCACCGGGGCTCCCGGCGAGAGTGAAATCAGTGTAGGGCTGGCAGTGCCGCTCGAGCTAGGTGGGAAGAGGCGAAAGAGGATCGAACTTGCGCAGGCGGAGTTTCAAGCAGCGGAGGCCGAGGTGGCGGACCGCGAGCGACGGCTTAGCAATGAAGTGCGCGTGTTGTACGTCGAGGCGTTAGCTTCTCTCCGTGAGCTGGGTACATTAGAGGAGCTTAATGTTCTGGATTTGCAGACGACGCGCTTCGTGCAGGCACGGGTCAACGAAGGTGAGACGGCTCCAATCGAATTGAACCAGTTGCGGGTCGAGGTTGACCGTTTGCGCTCACGTCGGGCGCTGGTTGAAGGCAGCCTGCAGGCCAGCCTTCTTAGACTTAAGAGTCTGACTGGCGTTCCGCCTGCGGAGCTGCTGCGCTTGCGCGAAGATATCGCAACTCCGTTACTACTAACGCCTCCAACTTCGGTAGAGGCGGCCATAGACATCGCCCTGCGCACACGTCCTGATCTGCGGTTTGCGCGTTTGAATGAAGAAGTAGCGCAGGCGGGTTTACGGCTTGCGCGCGCTCAAGGTGTGCCAGACGTGACGCCGTTTACCAAATACTCCTATGGCCGCTCGGTTTTCGATGACACACCGGTAGGCGTGCTCCGCGATCGCGACAAGTTACTTACCTTCGGCGTCTCCCTTGGAATCCCGGTCTTCAATCGTAACCAGGGCGGCAAAGTGGAAGCAGCAGCGGCAATCAGTCAAGCGCAGCGACTACGTGAATTCCTTGAAGTCGTCGTGCGCTCGGAAGTTCAAAGTAGCTATGCGCGCTACGAGGCGGCGCGCGCCGCCGTGACCATCTTCGAGCAGGGTGTTATCCCTCGTTCCACTGAGAACATCCGAACCATCCGCGCGGCATACCAGATCGGCGCTTTTAGCATTACCGATCTGTTAGTCGAGCAACGTCGGCTTGTCGATGCGCAGCGTGAGTTCACCGAAGCGCTCGCCGAACGATATCGAGCTCTGGCCGATCTGCAAGCAGCCATCGGCGTACCAATCAATCAACAGTGAGGAAGCAATCAATGCCAAATCGTCTAACAACCGAAGATCCGCACGGCCAGTCATCTGCCGGGGAAAATGGCGAGAGCAGGAAAGTCAGTGAAGTGTCAGACACGCTTTACGGCGAACGATCAGCCTACGAGGTAGCGACTGAGAAAGAAACCCGTTTCGGCTCGCACAGAAATCGGAACATCGTATTCGTCGCTCTTATGGCGTTGATTGCGGTCGTGGCTATCTACGCCCTGTTTTTGCGCGGAGGTAGGAAGGAATCGACGGTCGTCAACGTGAACGCCGAAGCGGCTAAAGATGCCGAACATGGAGACGAACACGGGGCTGGCGGAGCTGAGGAAGTGAAGCTGTCCCCTGAAGCGACCGCGGCCGCCGGAATTGAAATTGAGGGCGTAACCGAACGTCCGGCTGTGGCTCTGATCAAGGTGACAGGCTCGGTTGAGACAAATCAGCAACAGACGCAACAAGCGTCGCCGCTTGTATCGGGGCGTGTGGAGCGTGTCAATGTCGGCCAGGGAGATGTCGTGCGAGCGGGGGCAGTCCTGGCCATTATCTCCAGCCCTGAGGTCGCTGAGATGCACGGCAAACTGCGTGAAGCGGAGACCCGTTTGCGTCTCGCCGAGCGGACGCTTCAGCGCGTGCAACGGGCTGAGAACCGTGTGTCGGTAATTCAAGCGAAAGCAAAACTGGATGAGGCTGAAGCAACTCTGAGACGCACGCGACGGGCTTATCGAATTGGGAGCCGGCGCCGGAAAAGATCTCGTAGCTGCGGAAGCGGGTTTCAAAACGGCGAAGGCTGAGCACGATTATCAAAACAACATTTCCGTGAATCGCGAGGTCCAGGAAGCTCAAGCCGCGGTCGAAACAGCGCGCGTTGATGCGGGTCACCTACGTCAGAGTTTGCAGACACTGGGGGATCCAGTTGCGACAAATACTCGCGATGAACACAGCGCCAATATTTCGCTGGTAGCACTGCGCGCCCCTGTTTCCGGCACCGTCGTGGAACGTCTGGTCAATGCCGGGGCGGGGATTCAGGCAGGCACAGCGCTATTCACAATAGCCAACACCTCCACCGTATGGGTCATTGCCAATGTTCCGGAATCACAGGTCGGCAAGATTCATGTCGGCACTCCAGCGGAGGTGCGTTCCGCAGCCTGGGGTGCGGGAGCAATGGCTGCGCGTGTGAACTACATCGATCCGCGGCTGAATGAGGAGACGCGGACAGCGCGAGTGCGCATCGAGATGGCGAATCCGGGTGAACGACTCAAGGCTGGCATGTTCGTCGAGGTTGGTTTTCAAGCCGGGACCGGTGGGGCCACAGAGCAAGAGCTGGTTGTTCCTTCCATAGCGGTGCAGCGCATAGAGAACCGCTCGGTTGTATTCGTTCCGAAGGATGACGAGGCGGGAGCGTTTGAGGTGCGAGAAGTGGAACTGGGCGGCGAGATCGAAGGATATCACCGTGTGATTTCCGGTCTAAAGCTCGGAGAAAAGGTGGTGACGAAGGGCAGCTTCACGCTCAAGACACTGAAGTTGAAAGGCGAAATGGGGGAGCACGGACACTAATGATAAACGCTCTCATTCATTTCGCGGTTTCGCAACGCCTGCTGGTCCTGTTGATGGTGCTGATCATGTCCGGCGCCGGACTTTACAGTCTCACTAATCTGCCCATTGACGCGGTGCCTGACGTTACCAATGTGCAGGTGCAGGTGCTGACTGCTGCTCCGAACTCGCGCCGCTCGAGATCGAGCGGCAGATCACTTTCCCGGTGGAAGTGGCAATGTCGGGGCTCCCCGACATCGAAGAGATCCGCTCAGTCTCGAAGTTTGGTCTCTCTGCCGTGACGGTCGTCTTCCATGATTCCGTAGACACCTTTTTTGCCCGGCAGCTTGTGCTCGAGCGTGCGCTCGAAATAGTTTTCGATGCCCGCGCTTTTCAACTGTTCTTCCATGGCGCGCGGACTTGAATTCGTCAGGGTAACGAGGCGGAGACCAGCGTCTCTTAGAGGTGCGAGAGCATCGTGCACGTCGGGGTGCGGCGGCAGCGAGAGCATGGCTTTCAAGATTTGCTCTTTGTCATTTGACGAAAGCTTAACTTTGCGGCTGGCCGCAGTCATGTCGAGAGCCGCACCAGCGATCGTGCCGAAATCAAAGTAAGGACCAGCGATCGTTGCGACTTCGGAATAAAGAAGAAGTTGCGAGAACCATTCGCGCAACACGCTTTTCTCTCCGAACACTCGCTCGAAGTGCGGCTCAAGCGCGCTGGTATCAAGCATGGTTTCGATAACGTCGAAGACAATGACTCTTGGCATGGATGCTCCTATTAAAATGCTGCACCACCGATCCACTCGGGAGCGAGAATCATGCGAGACTCTTATCGCCAAATCTTGAAGTAGTACGACAGCCATTTCTTGTAGGCTGAAAGGCCTTTCAAAATCGCGTCGACGCCAGCTTGTTGATTGACTTGCGTGAGCGTCGGATAAACATGAATCATGCTGCCGAGCGCGCTAATCGATAGACGCTGCTTCATTGCGAGCACGACTTCGTGAATCAGTTCGCCTGCGTGCGCGCCGACAATATGCGCGCCGACAATCTCGTTCTTTCGGCCCTTGCAGACGATCTTGGCAAACCCTTTGGTCTCTTCCTCTGCTTGCGCGCGATCATTGTCGGCGAAGTTAGTACGATAAATGTGAATGTTCGTCGCGCCGAACTTCACTTTCGCTTCGTTTTCCGTCAAACCGACGCGCGCCACTTCCGGATCAGTAAATGTCGTCCAGGGCACAACCCGAAAGTCGGTCTTTTGCAGCAGCGGCCAGAAGAGTGCGTTGCGAATCACGACCGCCGCTTCATACGCAGCCATATGTGTGAAAGGAAAGTGCCCGGTTATGTCGCCGGCCGCAAAGATGTGACGAGCGGAAGTACGCAGATAACCGTCCGTGAAGATGCGCTGCTTGTCGTATTTCACTCCCGCTGCTTCGAGATTCAGCCCTTCGACGTTTGGGCGGCGTCCGGTGGAGACCAGGATCTCTTCGGCTTGTAGCTTCGTCTCCTGACCATCGTGCTCAACTGTTAGCACCTTTTGCCCGTCTGAAGTAACCACCCGCACAGCCTTGTGATTCAGCAGAACCTCAGACCGTCGGCGCGCATGATCTCTTCGACGGTTGCTGAGACTTCTTCGTCCTCTTTAGCAAGTAAGCGTCTATCCATCTCCACGACAGTGACTTTGCTTCCGAAACGCGCAAACGATTGTCCCAACTCCAGCCCGATCGGGCCACCACCCAGAACGATCAGTGTTTCCGGCAGTTTCTTGAGCTGGAAAACCTCTTCATTGGTAATGAAGCCGGCCTCTTTCAAGCCTTCAATTGGAGGGACCGCGGGACGTAGTTGTTTGCCCCACCGTACGGCGTCATCAATGTAGTTCTCAAAGCTGAGGTCTTCCTCCCGCAACGCGATCTTTGCTTTTTCACCAGGCTCCGCGGTAAAAGCCCCGTCTGCGGACTGATTTTGTACGTTAGATTGAGCACTTGAAATGCTTGGATCGGTAAGGGTCATCAACATCAGGATGGCAATAACTAATGGATGTATCTTCATGGTTTGGTTTGGC
>Ga0136617_10005072_pt1 | contig 11773 bp, 9 predicted proteins | sample AntDrymUQ3222106_2_FD_129672 | JGI IMG/M metagenome (GOLD analysis project Ga0136617, IMG submission 129672) | Polar desert sand microbial communities from Dry Valleys, Antarctica - metaG UQ322 (21.06) | ecosystem: Environmental > Terrestrial > Soil > Desert | place: Antarctica: Dry Valley...
CCTGCTCGACTGCGGACGACTCAACCGGCTGTTCACCGGCAAGACCCGCCTCGCCCTGGAACTCCGCGACCGGGGTTGTGCGTGGCCGGGCTGTGACCGGCCGATCTCCTGGACCCAGGCTCATCACATCATCTCCTGGCTCGACGGCGGCGAGACGAAACCGTCGAACGGGGTGCTGCTCTGCCCCTATCACCACCGAGAGATCGAGAAAGGCGAGTGGGAGGTCGCGATCCGCGAGCACCGGGCCTGGTTGCGGCCACCGAAATGGATCGACCCGGCCAAGCGCTGGCGACTCAACCACCTGCACCACCAACCACCCACACGGCAATGACTGGCAGGGGACGTGGACCTCGTACGGCTGCGACTTTCGGCAAGCTTGGGCGACGCACCCTTCCGCCGTGCGGGCAGCCAGCGCACCGAGCCGCTCGTCGCCTGCGGTCCCGGCCTGCGTCCGTGATACCGGTGAGCCTCTCAACTGGCTTGCTGACTGCTCGATGGACGGACGACGACCTTCGCAGTCAGTACCGCTAGGTCAACCCCAGCGGCCGACAGCAGCAGCAAGGGCGGCCACCGTTGCCGCACCCGCGGTCGAGGTCCGCAGGATGCCATCACCGAGGCGGATCGGGCACCCACCGGCGGCAGTGAATGCCGACAACTCGTCATCGGTGAGGCCGCCTTCGGGCCCGACCACAACCACGATCACGCCCACTTCTGGCACCCGAAGCGACGAGAAACCCCCGGCCGCCCGCTCGTGCAGGATGATCGCCGCTTCCGCCGCGCCCAGGAGTTCGCAGACTGCACGTGTCGTGGCAAGTTCGTCGACCTGCGCCCTGCGCAGCCGACGGGATTGTTTGCTGGCCTCCCGGGCCGCACCGCGCCACCGCTCGAGGCTCTTAGCACCGCGTGCATCGCGCCACTGCGTCACACAGCGAGAGGCCTCCCACGGGACGATCCGGTCGACCCCGATTTCAGCCATGAGCGCTACCGCAAGTTCGCCCCGGTCACCTTTGGGTAGGGCTTGTACGACGACGAACTCCGGCGCGGGCACCCGTACCTGAAGACGGCGATCGACTTTGACTCGAAGGCGTTCGCCCGCGACGTCGACGACTGTTGCCTCGATTGCGGTTCCCACCCCGTCGGAGATCCTCAGCCCTTCGCCGAGCGCCAACCTGCGCACCGTGGCGGCGTGTCGCCCTTCTGAGCCGTCCAGGACGACCTCGTCCGCGGTCGCGTCGAGGGTCTCGACGAAGAAGACCGGGAGGCTCGTCGTGGCGGCTCGTGAGTGCTCAGTGCCTCTGGAGTGCTCAGTGCCCCTGGAGTGCTCAGTGCCCCTGGAGTGCTCAGTGCCCCTGGAGTGCTCAGTGCCCCTGGAGTGCTCAGTGCCCCTGGAGTGCTCAGCGGCCGTTGAAGGCATCGCGCATCCGGGAGAACAGCCCGCCGCCTCCGGCCTTTGTCGAGACAGGTCGTTCCTCGTCGCGCAGTGCAGCCAGTTTCCTGAGGATCTCCTCCTGCTCGGAATCCATGCGGGTCGGGGTGAGCACCTCGACATGGACGTAGAGGTGTCCACGCCCGGTCGCGCGCAACTTGGGGACCCCGGCTGCACGCAGCGTCAGCACCGAACCTGACTGGGTACCCGGCCGGACCTCGATCTCCTGTTCGCCGTCCAAGGTGGTCAGGGACAGCGTGGTTCCGAGCGCTGCGGCAGTCATCGGAAGGCTGACCCGGCAGTGCAGGTCGGCACCCTCGCGGGTGAAGATGTCGTGATCGCGTTCGCGGATCTCCACGTACAGGTCACCCGGTGGACCTCCGCCTGGACCGACCTCCCCCTGACCGGACAGGCGGATGCGCATGCCGTCCTCGACTCCGGCGGGGACCTTGACCGACAGACTGCGCCGGGACCGGACGCGCCCGTCGCCGCCGCACTCCGGGCAAGGATCCGGGATGACCTGACCCACCCCGCCGCAGACCGGACAGGCCCGTTTTGTGAGGACTTGGCCGAGGAAGGAGCGCTGCACGCTCTGCACCTCGCCCGCGCCGTTGCAGGTCGTACAGGTCTGGGGGTGCGTCCCTGGCGCGGTACCTGCTCCGGTGCAGGCCGTGCACAGCACGGCGGTCTCGACGGTCAATTCCTTGGTGGCACCGAACGCGGTCTCCGCCAGATCGAGGTCGAGCCGGATGAGCGCATCCGCGCCGGCGCGGGCCCGGCTACGGGGACCACGGCTGGTGCCGGCTCCACCGAAGAAGGCGTCCATGATGTCGCCGAACCCACCGAACCCGGTGTACTGGCCGCCCTGTCCCGCGCCGCCGCCGTTGCCCAGTGGGTCGCCACCGAGATCGACGATCTGGCGCTTCTGCGGGTCGCTGAGCACCTCGTAGGCGGTGGCGACCTGCTTGAACCGCTCCTGGGCAGCCGGATCGGGATTGCGATCCGGGTGATGTTGCATCGCGAGCCTCTTGTAGGCGCGCTTGAGCTCCTCGGGCGTGGCGTTGCGGCTCACGCCGAGGGCGCCGTAGTAGTCGGTTGCCATCGGGTCAGCCACCACTCACGAGGCGTCCGACATAGCGGGCCACCGCCCGTACGGCGGAGATGTTGCTCGGATAGTCCATTCGCTTGGGACCCAGGACCCCCAGGCCGCCGAGTTGCTGGGTGCCGTCGCCGTACCCGGCGGAGACAACGGCGGCAGCGGCCAGCCCGGCGTGCTCGTTCTCCTCGCCGATTCGGACCATCACCGTGCTGGGATCCACCTCACCGATCAGTCGCAGGATGACCACCTGTTCTTCGAGCGCTTCGAGGATGGGGCGCAGGGACATCGGAAAGTCGTGCAGATCGCGGGTCAGGTTCGCCGTGCCGCCGACCACGATCCGCCCGTCGGGCTGCTCGACCAACGTCTCCAGCAAGACCGATGCCACGGACGCGGCCAGCGGCCTGATCTCGATCGGGACATTGCGTGCCAGGTCAGCGACCTTGCTGCTTGCATCGGACAGGCGCAGACCGCCGATGGCGGAGTTGAGCTTGGAGCGCAGATCCGCTACCTGTTCCTCAGTCACCTCGACGTTGAGCGCGATCACCCGCTGCTCGATCCGTCCGGAGTCGGTGATCACCACCAGCATGATCCGGCTGCTGCTCAGCGGGAACACCTCGACATGGCGGATACCGCTACTGGCCAGCGTCGGGTACTGCACGACTGCCACCTGCCGGGTCAGCTGGGCCAGCAGGCGCACCGTCCGGCCGAGCACGTCGTCCAGATCCACCGCCCCGTCCAAGAAGGACTGGATCGCCTTGCGTTCGGCGGCGGTCATCGGCTTGATCTGGGTCAGCCGATCGACGAAGAGCCGGTACCCCTTGTCGGTCGGCACCCGTCCGGCGCTGGTGTGCGGCTGGGTGATGTAGCCCTCGTCCTCCAGGACTGCCATGTCATTGCGGATGGTGGCCGCCGACACGCCGAGGCTGTGCCGGTCGACCAGAGCCTTGCTGCCGACCGGGTCGTTGGTGGAGACGAAGTCCTCGACGATGGCGCGCAATACCTGCAAGCGGCGTTCGTCGTGGGTCATCGTCTAGTCCTTTCCGGTGTCGGGTGCAGGCGCCACGGCCTGGGTTCGAGCTCGACTGGCAGTCCGTTGGCCGGAGTGCCAGTCCGTCCTCCAGCATACGACCCGCCCCGACCGTGCCCGGGTCGTCTGGGGCTATCGGTATGGTCGCCGTGACTGACTGGCCTACTTCGAGGTACGCGACCCTGATCTTCAAAGAAGTTCGAGACAACCGGCCCTATCCCGACCACGGCTTGTCGACGCGTGACTGGGCCGGTATTCCGCCGCGCCAGGTGCGCCTGGACGAGTTGGTCACCACCAAGACGGTCCTCGCGCTGGACAAGCTGCTGGAGGAGGACTCGACCTTCTACGGTGACCTGTTCCCGCACGTCGTTGCCTGGGAGGGCACCCTGTACCTGGAGGACGGGATGCATCGGGCGTTGCGGGCAGCGCTGCAACAGCGCAACGTCCTGCACGTGCGGGTGCTCGACCTCGACGAGTTCCGCCCCGGCGGCAGCGCCAGCAAGGGGACCGACTCCAAGCCCTGAGCGGCTGACGGCGTACGGCTAGTCAGTGAGGTCGCGGACCACCGCGTCGGCCAGCAGCCGACCGCGCAAAGTCAGCGCGGCGCGCCCGTCGGCGTAGGCGCCGCGGTCCAGCAAGCCGTAGGTCACCGCCTCCCCGGCCCGAAGCTGGCCGCGTTCGGAGAGCACCTCCAGGGCGACACCGTCGCGCAACCGGACGCCCAGCATGATCGCCTCGACGTGACGCTGCGCGGCGTCGAGCAACTCGCTGCCGTGCGCGGGACTGACCCCCTCGAAGAGGGCCCGGGCGTAGGCCGCGGGATGCTTGCGGTTCCACCACCGCGCTCCGCCGATGTGGCTGTGCGCGCCGGGTCCGATCCCCCACCAGTTCCCGCCGGCCCAGTAGAGCTCGTTGTGCCGGCACCGGCCGGTCGCTGAAGCGGTCCAGTTCGAAACCTCGTACCAGTCCAGCCCAGCGGCGTGCAACGTCTGGTCGGCCTGCTCGTACCGGTCGGCCAGTACATCGTCGTCAGGGGCGGCGATCTGCCCGGAAGCGACCCGGCGAGCCAGGGCCGTGCCCGGTTCGACGATCAGGGCGTAGGCGGATAGATGCTCCACCCCTGCCGAGAGCGCTGCGTCGAGGGAGGTCTGCCAGTCGTCATCGGACTCCCCCGGCGTGCCGTAGATCAAGTCGAGGCTGACCCGGTCGATCCCGGCGGCCCGGGCGTCCTCGACGACCAGCAGCGCCTGACCCGGGGTGTGCTGGCGGTCCAGGACCGCCAGGACGTGCGGCATCGCGGACTGCATGCCCAGCGACACCCGATTCACCCCGGCGCGCGCCAGTCGGGCGAAGGAGGCCCGGGTCACCGACTCCGGGTTCGCCTCGACGGTGATCTCCACGTCCTGAGCCACCGGGAACTCCGCCCGGATCTCGTCCAGCATCGCCGCCAGATGCTCGGACGGCAGCAGCGTGGGCGTACCCCCGCCGAAGAAGACCGTCCGTACGGTCGGCAGATCCGCCCCCAGGATGTGACGGACGAGCCGGAGTTCGGCCAGCACACTGTCCACGTAGTCGTTGTGACTCGCGCCTGGCCCGAGTTCTGCGGCGGTGTAGGTGTTGAAGTCGCAGTAGCCACACCGGCTCGCGCAGAACGGGACATGGATGTATAGCCCGAACGGGGTCTCCAGCAGGCCGCTGCGGGCAGAGTCAGGCAACCAGCGCTGATCCGGCGGTGCATGCTGATCAGGCACTTGTTGGCCTGGCAGGCTCTGACGGGACAGGGTCGCGGACATTGCCTTCCAGTGTGACAACCTGCTGGCCGCTGATGTGGGACCCGCCACGTACGAGCAGGGAAGGGAGTGTGACCGCAGGTGTCCGAATCTGAAACTGAACTGGTGCGGTACGGCGTGTCCGCCGGCGTGGCCACTGTCACCTTGGACTCCCCAGCCAAGCGCAACGCCCTTTCCCAGGCCCTGATGAGCCAGTTGAGCGCACGTTTGAGCGCAGCGCTGGGCGACGATGCCGTCCGGGTCCTTGTCCTGAGCCACACCGGGCCGGTCTTCTGCTCCGGGATGGACCTCTCCGAGGCGCGTGGTACCGGCGCGTCAGAGATGGGGGTCAATGCGTTTCCGAACATCCTGCAGACGCTGTGGGACAGCCCGAAGCCCATCGTCGCCCGGGTCGCTGGACCCGCGCGAGCCGGTGGCCTGGGCCTGATCGCGGCCTGCGATCTGGCTGTCTGCACACGAGCGGCCACATTCGCCTTCACAGAAGTACGCCTGGGGATCATCCCCGCGGTGATCTCCGTGACGGTGCTCCCGCGGCTGAACCCCCGTGCCGCAAGCGAACTCTTCCTCACCGGCTCAGTATTCGACGGCGTCCGTGCAGCCGAGATCGGCCTGGTCAACGCCGCCGTCGAGGACGACCGACTCGACGCAGTCACCGCCTCTTACGTGGCCGATCTGGTCAAGGGAGGCCCGATCGCACTGGCCGCCACGAAGGCGCTGCTGCGCCGGCCACGGGCAGACACGATGGCCGAGGATTTCACCGAACTGCTCGAGATGTCCGCGCAGTTCTTCGCCAGCGACGAGGGTCAGGAAGGGATCCGGGCCTTCGACGAGAAGCGTCCACCGAGCTGGGTACCCCTGGACCGCGACTGATGACGTCCCAGTCCGCAGCACGGACGGTCCCCGCAGAACCGACGGGCCGCACTGAACCGACGGCTGACGGCACCCGGCACCGGTTGAGTCGGACCGACGCGGCACGCATCCTGCTGGTCGGCCTGTTCGGAGCCATGATCGGGCTGGGTCTGGGCAATGCGGTGGGCACAGTGGGCGATCTCGGGCCGCTGGACGTCACGACCCGGCTCACAACGGGAGTCGGCTCGACCTTCGATGTGGGCGTGGCTGCCGTACGCCTGGACACGCCGGGTCCGGTCGGGCTGAGCATCACCGCGAATGACGTTCGCTTCTCCGGGCCGGCCGATCTCGCCGAGACGCTGACCTCTTTCGGCGACGTGGAAGCGGTTGCCAGCTCGCTGCTGCGCGCCATACTTGCCCATCTCGAGCGCTACGCCGAGGCGGGAGCGCTCCTCGGTCTGCTGGTGGGGCTGGCCACGCACCGATCCTGGCGCGGCAGGCCATCCACGAAGCGACGACGCCGTACTGCCTACGCCGCCGGAGGATGGCTTGCCCTCGGAGCACTTGCCACCTCGGTCATCGGGCCGTCGGTCAGTCTGGCCAGCCGGACGTGGACGCCGGTCGTGGGTCTGTCGGTGGAGGGCCAGGAGGTCCCGGACGTCCAGGTCGCCGGCAATCTGCTCGATGAGGCCGTGCGAGTGCTGGAGCAGAACGAGAACTTCTATCGGAGACTGCAGGCCAGTACGGCCACGGCGATGCTCGACATCGCTGAGCAGGACGCCGAGCGCGGGCTGTCGGTGTTCGTCTTCGAAAGTGACCTGCACTGCAACCTCGGCATGACCCGGGTGATCAGCGAGGTCGCCATCCAGGCGCAGGCGAGTTTCGTGCTCAGCGGCGGTGACATAACGATGAGCGGCACCCAGCTCGAGGCGCTGTGCACTGACGTCTACCTCAGCCGCCTCGGAGGCACGCCGCTCGTGCTGGTTCTGGGCAACCATGACTCGGTGCAGACCGGCGCCGACCTCGAGGAGAGCGGGGCGGTGGTCATGCGCGGCGAGGCGGTGAGCGTTGCCGATCTCACCCTGCTCGGCGACAGCGACCCCTCCCGGTCCCAGATCGGCTCGCCGACGACCCTGCGAGGTGACGAGACGGTCGCCGAGTTCACCGCACGTACTGCCGAGCTGGCCTGTGCGGCAGACCCCGACATCCTCGTCGTCCACGACCCAGCCCATGCAGCGACCGCGATCGAGGACCAGTGCGCGCCGCTGGTCCTTTCCGGGCATCGGCACCGCGAAGTCGGGCCGACCGTCAGCGGTGACACCGTGACCTACTCCGTCGACAACTCAGGTGGGACCGGTGAGAACACTCCGTCCTACGGCCCATTGGCGTCCAACAGCGCAGCTGCGTTGTTCTATTACGACCCTGAGACCGGGACGGTGGACGGCCACCGGACGGTGGAATTCGGCAGAGATGGCTCCGTCATCATCAGCGATTACGAAAAGCTCGACGCAGGCCAGATCAAGCGGGGGGATTGACCTCGCTGCCGGTCAGTCGGCGACGGTCATCCGGAAGCCGGACAGTCACCCCGGCCGCGTCCAGCCACTGCAACACGGGGAGCGCGACGCGGCGTGAGGTCTGCAGGGCGGTTCGTGCCTGGCTGGTCGTGAACGGCTGCGGGAGCGTCTGGAGGCGTTCCTGGGCAGCGTCCTGCGCCTCGGGACGCAGGAACACACCATCGCCGACCGTGATCAGGAGACCTACCCGTACCGCCGCCGTCAGCATTGCCGGGCTGAGCTCGAGCTCCGCGAACTCTGTCGGAGTTGGGGCGTCGAACGCGTTGTCCCGCAGGCGTTCCCGTACCCTCTGGATTCTCTCCTCGACCTCTGCTGGCAGATCAGGCACGGAAGCCCCGAGCGAGGTGACGCGACCAGCTCGAAGCTGCCAAGGCGGGCGAATCACAGCCGACAACAGTCGCGCATCGGGCAGGCCCAGCGACCGTGCCACTGCGCTGGCGGCAAGACCCGCATCCAACGGATCCCGCTGAGAATGAATCGCGGCGAGCAGGGCAAGGCGCTCGGCCAACTGCGAACGGGTCGAGGGATCCAGGAGCCACCGGCCGATCGGCTCGGTGCCCGGACGACCGAGGCCGAGCCGGGAGAAGTTCTCGACCGTCTCGTAACCCCGTCGCCGCAGCTCTCCATCCGGATCCGGCCCGGCTGCCATTTCGGTCAGCTCGACCCCGCGCCGGGCGGCAGCCCCCCTCCGGCGGGCCAACGGCCTGGGGAGAGGGTCCAGTACGTCTGCGCCGATGACCTTGCGGCTGCCGGGATCCCGGAGCAGGACGCGGTCGCCGTAGGAGACAGGCACTGGGCTGGCAACCGACAACCGGACACCGCGATCACCGAGTCGCCGGGTACGGCTCGGCAGAGCCGCCGCACCGATGTGCAACATCACCTGGCGCGGCAGGCGAGGCAAGGCCGAGGCCAACTGCAGATCCACCGTGCTGGTCACCGCCCAGCTATTTGGTGTCAGCAGGGCGTCCCCTCTGCGCAGCTCACCTGGTGAGATGCCTCGGAGATTCATCGCGACCCGGCCCACGGCCTGCACTGCAGGTACCTGTTCGTTCATGCTCTGCAAGCCGCGTACGAAGACGGCCTGGCCCGTCCTCGCGACGGTCAGCTCGTCGTCCACGCGCACCTGGCCGGCTGGCAGGGTGCCGGTGACCACCGTCCCCGCGCCGCGGATGGTGAAGACCCGATCCACCCACAGCCTCGTCGGCGCGCCGAGATCGGGCGCGGGCAGTCCGGTGACAAGTGCGGTCATCGCCTTGCGGAGATCGTCGAGACCCGCGCCAGTGACCGCACTGCAGGACACAGACGGGATGCCGGCCAGGCTGGTTCCCGCCAACCAGTCGGGTACCTCGCTGAGCACGGGCGTGGGATCTGCGAGATCGGACCGGGTGACGACGACGAGCCCGTGTGCGACGCCCAGGGCATCCAGGATCGCGACGTGCTCCTGAGTCTGTGCTGACCACCCTCCGTCGGCAGAAATGACGAGCAGCACAGCGGGCACCGGGCCGACGCCGGCGAGCATGGTGGACACGAAACGCTCATGCCCGGGTACATCGACGAAGGCGAGGCGCTCACCCGTCGCCAGGTCCATCCAGGCGAAGCCCAGATCGAGGGTCAGGCCGCGGCGACGTTCCTCGGCGTACCGATCCGGCTGCATCCCGGTCAGAACTCGGACCAGGGTCGACTTGCCGTGATCGACGTGCCCGGCAGTCGCTAGGACGTGCACGTCTCGATCCGGGTGCCGCCGTTGTCCAGCCGGGTCACCGAATCTGTCGAGGATGCTGTCACCACAGCTGTGAACAGCGCCTCGTCCTGGCTCGGGTCCACGGCCCGGAGGTCGAGCAGGCATCTGTTCCGTTCGATCCGCCCGAGCACGGGCTGGCTACCGACGCGCAGGGCAGTTGCGTAGTCCGCCGCCAAGCTGACCGCGGCGCTCGGCAGAGTGGTCTCTGGTGCGCCGCCACCCCCGACCCTCGCCAGGCTGTTCACGGCCGTAGCCGCAATGCCGTTGTCCTGCAGCCGCAGTGCCAGCCGATGCGCGCGGGCGTGCAGGTGGTCGAGGTCGACCTCCAGCGCCTGCAGGACCGGTGCCTTCGGCCCCCGTACGGTCGCTTCCAGTGCGGCGAGGATGAGCTTGTCCACCCGTAACGCGCGAGCCAACGGGTGACGACGCAGCCGCTCGACGAGTTCGCCTCGACCCAGGATGAGACCGGCCTGCGGTCCGCCCAGGAGTTTGTCGCCACTCGCGATGACCAGCGCCGCTCCGGCGGCCAGGGCCGACTGGGCGTCCGGTTCGTCGGGGAGGGCGGGGTGGTGTTGAAGCAGTCCGGAGCCGAGGTCGGCAAGGACCGGCACCGCGAGTTCCGACAGACGACCCACCTCGACCGATGAGGTGAATCCGCGTACGACGAAATTCGACGGGTGCACCTTGAGCACGAACCCGGTGTCCGGTCCGACTCCGGCTGCGTAGTCCTCGATCGTGACTCGATTCGTGGTTCCCACCTCGCGCAGCCGCGCGCCCGTGGACACCAGGAGGTCCGGGATCCGGAATCCGTCCCCGATCTCCACGAGTTCCCCCCGGGCGATGACGATCTCCTTGCCCTGGGCCAGAGCCGTAGCGGCGAGCACCAGCGCCGCCGCGCCGTTGTTCACGATGTGCGCGGCCTGTGCCGCGGGGACGGCGGCACACAGAGCATCGATCGCGCCCCGGCCACGAGATCCTCGACGCCCGGTCAAGAGATCCAGCTCGACATCCGTGCTGCCGCTGGCGGCAACGACGGCTGCCACCGCTGCTGCAGACAATGGCGCCCGGCCGAGGTTGGTATGCACCAGCACACCGCTGGCGTTCAGGACCGCGCGCAGGGATGCAGCAGTGGCCGGCAACGCGGCCAGGGCCTCTTCGATCGCCTCAGCTGAGCGCATCGATCCAGCCCGGACCTGCTCCTGGATGCCGACCACGACCGCCTTGACCACGACACGGCCCAGCCGGGCGCAGGCGTCGGCCAGCCGCGGATCGGCCAGCATGTCGTCGGTGCGGGGCACCTGTCTGCGGGCGTCGTCCCCAGCCATGTTCACCGACTCTACGGCTGATCCTCATCCCTGATCTGCAGCTTGATCTGGGCAGCGCATTCCACCCGAGATAGCTGCCCACCACCTGAGGCTTCACCCTCCATCCGGCCAGGACAGGTGCATTGCGCCGCGCGTGCGGCCTCGACCTACAGTCGCGGGGTGACCCGAACCGATCCCGCGACACCGACGACGTACCGCCTGACCAGCTACGCACACGGTGGGGGCTGCGCGTGCAAGATCCCGCCTGGTGAACTCGAAGCGATCCTCGCCGGGCTCAGCGCTGCACCGCTGTCCGGTCCGGGCATCGGCGAGATGATCGTGGGGCTCGAGTCCGGGGACGACGCCGCAGTCGTACGGATCGCCAACGGTCAGGCGGTCATCGCCACTGCCGACTTCTTCACCCCCGTGGTCGACGACGCGTACGACTGGGGCCGGATCGCCGCGGCCAACGCCCTGTCGGATATCTACGCGATGGGCGGTACGCCGATCGTCGCCGTCAACCTGCTCGGGTGGCCGCGTGACGTGCTGCCGTTGGAGCTTGCCGCCGAGACGCTGCGCGGCGGCCTCGACGTCGCGCGAAGCGCCGGCTGCCACGTCGGCGGCGGGCACAGCGTGGACGACCCCGAGCCGAAGTACGGCATGGCGGTCACCGGTATCGGTGATCCGGACCGGCTGATCCGCAACGACGCCGCCCAGGTCGGTCTCCCGCTGTCCCTGACCAAGCCCCTTGGCGTCGGCGTCCTGAACAACCGGCACAAGGCCACCGGCGAGGTGTTCGAGAACGCCATTGCGACGATGACCGAACTCAACCGGGACGCATCGGTCGCCGCCTTGGCTGCTGGGATCCGGGCCGGCACCGATGTCACCGGCTTCGGCTTGCTCGGCCACCTCTTCAAGCTGGCAAGGGCCAGCGGAGTCACCGCGATTCTCGACTCGGCGGCC